>Ga0335085_10001644_pt1 | contig 45799 bp, 28 predicted proteins | sample Lox_Sample_45_FD_206712 | JGI IMG/M metagenome (GOLD analysis project Ga0335085, IMG submission 206712) | Soil microbial communities from Loxahatchee National Wildlife Refuge, Florida, United States - Lox_Sample_4.5 | ecosystem: Environmental > Terrestrial > Soil > Wetlands | place: USA...
GACGCGCCGGTCGTATTTCTCAACCATTTCTTTACGTCCGGTTCGCGCCTTTTCTTTGGCCTCTGCGCGATGTGTGAATACGTGGCGCATCAAACTACGCAAATGATCGACGTCCGGTTCCGCCCACTCATGGCCCGCGAAAATCTCCACATCCGTATCGCACGGTGTTGGCGCGAGTTTGCAGTCGATCAAGTAGCTGTTGGCATCATTCAAAAAATCCAGTTGTCCGCTCCAACGGGTGGCGATGACAGGCATTTCTGAACACAGTGCCTCAACGTACGGGCGCCCCCAGCCTTCTCCGCGGCTCGGCAGCACAAAGCAGTCCGCGGAAGTGTAGAGCCTGGGTAAGACTTGGTTTGAAATGAAACCAGGAACCAAAAGGATAGGAGGGGTTTTTTCCAGCGGGACGTGCAATTCGCGTTCGATATAATAGAGAAGGTTCGGCAGCAGATCCGAGTCCGGTCCCGAGCGTCCGTAGGTTCGCAGGATCAGGGTAACGTCTTCGTCTTCTTTGAACTCTCTAATGAACGCTTTCAACAATATGTCGGGGCCTTTTCGCTGTGTCCATTGAAAAACCGAAAGGAAATTGAAGCCGCGGGCTCCGGGGATCCTAAAAGGCGGATTTCCGGGATGGAAGAAACTGGTGTCTTCTCCTTCCTCCATCTTCAAGAGTTTGTGTTCCTGGACGCCGGCACGGCGAAAAGTCTCGAGGTTGAAAGAGCTGGGAACCCAAACTTCATCCATTGCATTGCACTTCTCGACCCAGCCGTCAGGAATGCGATCTGTTTCAAACATCGTCCTGCCGACAAGACGGCGAGCGTAGAGATTCGTCTGAAAGTCCTGAGCAGGCATAGACTGGAAATAGACGCCTCGCGACAAGTCGATCGGCTGGAGCTTGGCAAATTCCAAGGCAGTCCTTGTTTCCTGCGAAAGCAAATTTTCCGCGTCGTTCTGTTCGATCATGGGCTCGATTCGCACTGGGATGCCGCACCTCGCCAGCGCCATGACAATCATTAGATTTTCCTGTGCGTAGCCGCTGCCACCGTATACGACGCCGCGAAAGGACACACCTGGACACGTCACGCCGGTCGGGATGGCGGAACTGGCCGGCCGTGAAGACGCCGGTGAGCTCCGTGGTTTCCCGGCAAACCCTGCTTCCGGAACACTGATCGTTGTGCTGACCATTTTTCGAATGCCTTAGCGAAATCTTCGCAAAAGTTGCAAAAGTTTCAGAACCTCAAGCGCGGATGCCATCGTGCCAGTAGGCAAAATTTGCCTAGTCTATCTTATGAAATTACTAATCATCCGCAGCGCGGCGAGGCAGAAAGGAGCACAGGGGTAGCCAATGGGATCGAGATCTCGCAACTCGCCGCCAATGAGTAATCATTCTTACGAGTTGGATCCGTTGATCGATTCAAGATTGAGCCCAATCAGCCGATATTTACCTTGAGACCTGTCGCGGTGGTGTGAGCGCCGCCGGCGTTGAAATGGCTGAGGACAAGGTAGATTCCATGATTCAACTAACTCGTCTCAACAACCGTCCCTTGGTCGTGAACTGCGACCTGATCAAATTCATAGAAAACACACCGGATACCGTATTGACGCTAATTACGGGGGAGAAGGTGGTGGTGCTGGAATCGTGCGAAGTCGTGATCGAAAAAGTTGTTGAATTTCGTCGGAAGGCGCCCGTCGGGGTCATTTGTGGGACGGCCACATCGCAGGGCGAATTCGACGAAAAAAATGTACCGCCAACGGCCGAAAACATTGAGGACTAGAATCCATGGATAAAAGCAGTTTTGGCGGGATCGTCGTAGCTTTGGGAGGCATTCTGTTGGGCCTGACCCTGGAAGGGGGCAAGGTCGCGCAGATCATGCAGCCTACGGCGGCCATGATCGTTTTGGGAGGAACCCTCGGTGCTGTCATGCTGCAATTTCCTCTTTCGGTCGTACTACAGGCGTTCGGACGGCTGGGCTCGGTGTTCTTCGTCAAAGGCACGGATCCGACGGCACAAATAGGACAGATGGTCACTTTTGCCAACAAGGCGCGGAAAGACGGCGTCGTTTCGCTCGACAGCGAAATCGAAAAGATCAGCGATCCGTTTTTAAAAAAGTCTTTGATGCTGGCCGTGGATGGCACTGAGCCTCAAGAGCTTCGGAAAATGATGGAGCTGGACCTCGACAATAAGGCGGAACACGAGGAACACATTCCGAAGGTATTCGAGGCCGCGGGCGGATTTGCGCCAACCGTCGGAATCATCGGCGCGGTTCTCGGACTGATTCAAGTGATGCAGCATTTGGATGACATCAATGAGGTCGGCAAGGGAATCGCCGTCGCGTTCGTGGCCACGATTTATGGAGTGGGCCTAGCGAATCTGTTCTTTCTTCCTTCGTCCGGAAAAATCAAGACGCGAATCAGAGAAGAGCAGATCGCCCGCGAAATGGTTCTTGAGGGTGTGATTTCCATCTTGGAAGGCATGAACCCAAGGATGCTCGAAACCAAACTCAAGGGATTCCTCGCCGAAGAACACGAGAAGACGACGTAGGGTATCGTTATGGCCAGAAAACGACACGCCGAACATGCGAATCATGAGCGGTGGCTGGTTTCGTACGCCGACTTCATCACCTTGCTGTTCGCGTTCTTCGTGGTTCTGTATTCGTCTTCCCAAGTGGACAAACGGAAGGTCGGCAAACTTGCCATGGCGATTCAGGTCGCGTTCCAGCAGATGGGTGCATTCCCAACATCCAATACGAAGCTGCCGTTATCCGACTCGGAGCCCATGCCGTTTCAGGACGTTCAAGCGGTCGAGAATGTCTCCCGATCGCAGGATTTGCAGCGATTCGTGCAACCGCAAGAGGGGACCCTCAGTAATGCGGTTCTTCCTGGCCAGATCCGCGGTATCCAAGAAGCCATAGAAAAGGCGTTGGCGCCGGAAATTCGCAGACACGTCGTCGAAATCAAGCAGCAGCGGGAGGGCTTGGTCATCAGTTTGCGCGAAATGGGCTTCTTTGAGAGTGGCTCGGCAACGATGCGTCGATCCTCCGCGGACGCGATCGACCGTCTGGTAAGCGTGTTAAAAGATCGCCCTGAAATGCTGCGGATCGAAGGTCATACGGACAACGTTCCCATTCATAACGAACATTTTACTTCAAATTGGGAGCTTTCGACGGCGCGAGCGACCGAGCTCCTCCGTATTTTCATAACGGAATACAAGCTTGCTCCCGAACGTCTGACGGTTTCAGGCTATGGGGAATACCATCCCGTGGACACCAACGACACTCCCGAAGGGCGGGGGCACAATCGACGCGTGGACATCGTCATAATTTCTGCGCCTCTTTTTGGACCGGCACGAGCAGGAAAGACTGAGATTGGACCATTGGCCTCGCAAAGGACACCGCCGACCGCTAAAGAAGCGAAGCAAATCATGCCGAGCAAATAACTGGGTCGCTTGTGGGAGGTGGATCCCGATGCTGTTATCGAGCGATAGAGCCCAGTCAGATGATCCAAAAACCTCGTCGCGCTCACTTCCGTTTGAGGTCAACACTAATTTACTTGCGCCACGGACCAAAGGCCGTTCCATTTTGGCACACGGCCACGTCACCCGTTCGTCTCAATCGGCCGTCGCGTATCGTTCCCGATCGACGGTTTCGGCGCCGCCGATTTGATACCCCACTCCTCGAATCGTTCGGATTAACGGCCGGTCCCCATAGGAGTCAAGTTTCTTGCGAATGTAGTTGACGTAGACATCGACGGTATTCGTCGCGGCATCTTCGTCCTGGAGGTTCCACGCGTTTTTGGCGATGACTGCCCGGGATACAGGCTGCATCGGCCGCTCCATCAGAAACTCCAGCAGCGCGAATTCCTTCTGCGTTAGATCAATTGCATAGCCGTTTCTCTTTACGGTGCGCCGCATTCGGTTGAGCTCTAAATCCTCCAACGACAGCACGGCGGTCGAAGCGTTGTTCCGCCTTCGCAGTAACGTCCGGAGACGCGCCCGGAGCACCGAAAAGTAAAACGGTTTCGTTATGAAGTCGTCGGCGCCTCCGTCCAGGCAACTCAAATGAGTGTCAGGGTCACCTTTGCCTGACAGAACCACTAACAGCAGTTCGGGCCGGATGGATCGGATCTTGGCGAGGCTCTGGACCTCGGGAGGCTCAAATTCGATGACCGCGAGATCGTAACGTTTCGCTTCGATCTTCGCCATCAATTCCGCGCGATCCACCGCGAGGTCCACACGGTAGTGCTCGATCTCTAGTTGTTCCTTGATGAATTCGGCCAGTGCGGCATCTTTCTCAGCGACAACGATGTTCATCGACTCCCACCGTTTAGCACTTCAGCTAGGCTCGTTACATCGACACCGTCGATTGTATCGAAGCAAAAAAAACCTTGAGGATGAATCTCGGTTATTTGTTCTGGCTAGTTAACAGATCGGACACAAAACCTGCCGGGCCGCTTTCGGTGACTTCTGACGATCTCATTTGCTAGCTACAGCCTCGCAAGCTGGCGGGCAGCTTGCGGCGAGGACTCGAAGGAGCTCTCCGTCGCGGCTCGGTGGACGCTGAACCGGTCGCTTCGGCACGCTGCGCGGCGGGCTTCGGGTCCCGCAAAACAGAAGCCGTTCTCTCGGGTGAGAGAACGGCTTCCGGTCCCGCTGGTTGTTGCCCGGCCAATGCGCGCCCCCCGGCGCGACCGGCGTTACTGGTTCTTGTAGGCGACCACGACTGCCGACTCACGAGCCGCCGTCGTGCTGGTCCCGGTTGCAGTGTTGCTGCCCGGAGCCGCATTCAGGTGGTCTTCCATAAAGCTGTCGTCGCCATCGGTTGCGTCATGCTGGATCTGCCGCGCCGTCCAACCACTGCCGGCGGCGTAACCCGCGTTGCCGGTAGTTGCGCTGTCGGCGAGGCCGAAGACCAGGTCGGTGGCCGAGGTGGTCGCCGCTGTGGACGTCCAGCTGGTCACGTTCGTGGTCGTGCTGTTCACTGTTCCGCAAACATCCAGGGTGGCCGTCGACGCCATACCAGAATACTCGCCGACGATGGTGCGGGATGGCGTGTTGGGAGTAACCGTGATGCCGGTGATCCCGGTGGTCACGTTGAGCGCGTGATAGACCGTGAGACGCCGGTTCCCGAAACCCTGGGTAAACGTCAGGTTGCAATCCAGCGTGTAGACGGTACCTCTGTTATCGGTGATCGTTGGTGTCGCTGCGCCCTCCGTCTGGTAGACGAACACGGACAGGAAGTCTCCAGCCGTTGGTGCGATCGACACGGTGTAAGCCGCGGATTCTCCGAAGTTACCCGCGGAGCGAACGAACGCCACTCCGCCGGTGCCCACCGGATTCACCGTCAACGTGAAGCTTTGCGTTGCGGCTGTGCCGATACCGTTGCTCGCGCTGATCGTAATCGGGTAGGAACCCTGCGTTGCTGATGCGGGGGTCCCACTGAGCACGCCCGCGGTGGAGAGCGTCACTCCCGAGGGCAGCGTTCCGGTCTCGGTGAACGTCGGTACCGGGAAGCCGGTTGCCGTCACCGTGAACGTCCCTGCCGTTCCGACTGTAAACGCGGTGGTCGCGGCGCTGGTGATCGCGGGAGCCTGGTTCACCGTTAGCGTGAAGCTTTGCGTTGCGTTGGGTGTGACTCCGTTCGCTGCCGTGATCGTGATCGCGTATGTTCCGCCCGTGCCCGCCGCCGGAGTTCCGGACAATACTCCCGTGGCTGCCACCAGCGTGACGCCGGAGGGGAGTGCGCCTGTCTCCGTGAAGGTAGGTGCCGGGCTACCCGTTGCGGTCACTGTGAACGATCCCGCCGTGCCCACCGTGAACGTCGTGCTGTTGGCGCTGGTGATCGCGGGAGCTTGGCCTACCGTCAGCGTGAAGTTTTGCGTCGCGTTCGGAAGCGTACCGTTCGACGCAGTAATCGTGATCGGATAGCTGCCCGCTGTCCCAGCCGCGGGCGTTCCACTTAGGACGCCGCCGCTAGACAGCGTTACACCAGCCGGCAGCGTGCCCGTTTCTGTGAACGTAATCGGTGCCGTGCCCGTTGCAGTTACCGTGAAGGTACCCGCGACGCCCACCGCGAAACCAGCGCTGTTGGCGCTGGTAATCGTCGGAGCAGTCGGACCCGTGGTGGTCTTAAAGGCAACCACAACGGACGATTCTCGGGCTGCAGTTGTGCTTGTTCCGGTGGCCGTGTAGCTGCCTGCGGCGACCGCGACGCGGTCCTCGAGGTAGCTGTCGTCGCCGTCGGTGGCGTCATGCTGGGCAAGACGCGCGTTCCACCCACTGCCTGCGGCGTAACCCGCGTTGCCGGTGGTGGAGCTGTCTTCTAGACCGAAGACCAGGTCAGTGCTCGTTGTGGTTGCGGCGGTGGATGTCCAGCTCGTCACGTTTGTGGTCGTGCTGTTCACCGTTCCGCACACATCTAGGACCGCCCCCGTTGTCGGCATACCGGAGTATTCCGCAACGATGGCGCGCGATGGAGTATTGGGAGTCACTCTGACGCCCGTGATTCCGCTCGGTGCGTTCAGCAAGTGGTAGACCGTCAAGCGGCGGTTACCGAAGCCCTGCGTGTAGGTCAGGTTGCAGTCGAGGGTGTAGGTGTTTCCTGCATTGTCCGTGACGGTCGGTGCGGCTGCGCCCTCCGTTTGGAAGACGAACACACCGAGGAAGTCACCCGCCGTCGGCGCAATGGTCACCGTGTAGGCAGCCGACTCCCCGCTGTTGCCCGCGACTCGGACGAACGCACTGTTAATCACAGGATTTACGGCCAGGGTTGCGCTCTGTGTTCCTCCGTTAAACGAGGCTGAAATGAGCGACGTAGCCGTCGTGACGACCGGAGTCGTCGTGATCGTGAATGTTGCCGTCGTCGCCGTCGCAGCCACCGTGACGCTTGCCGGCACCGTCGCCACCGCTGTGTTACCGCTGGTGAGCGTTACGGTAATGCCGCCGGTAGGCGCCGCTGTGTTCAACGTAACCGTGCCGGTCGAGTTCAGTCCACCGGTCACGGAGGACGGACTCAAACCGACCGAAGAGACTGCGGGCGGATTGACCGTCAGCGGTGTGCTCAGGGTTCCGCCGTTGTAGGACACCGAGATGTTTGCCGTCGTGACTGTGGCGACTGGGTGGCTTGTGGCCGTGAAGGTTGCGGTCTTGGCGCCTGCCGCTACCGTTACGCTAGCCAGCACAGTTGCCGCCGCGCTGTCGCTGCCGAGCGTCACGACCGTCCCGCCTGTGGGTGCGTTCACGTCGAGGGTCACGGTACCGGTCGAATTGGTCAAGCCACCGGTAACGCTGGTGGGACTCAATGTGACCGCCGTGATCACCGGCGGAACCACCGTCAGAGTGAAGGGCTGTGTCGCATCCGGCCCGGAGGTATTGTGAGCCGTGAACGTGAGGTTGAACGTGCCGATGACGCTCGGCGTTCCGGACAGGACGCCGGTCGCGGTATTAAATGTCACGCCAGTCGGCAGCGTGCCCGATACGGAGAGCGTCGGAACCGGGAAGCCGGTGGCTGTCAACGTAAACGTCCCCGCCGTGCTTACCTTGAACGATGCACTGTTGGCGCTGGTGATCGTTGGAGGTGTCGGCGGCGGATTGACAGTGAGAGTAAACGCCTGCGTCGCTGGCGAACCCACTCCGTTGGTCGCCGTGAACGTGAGCGGGAACGTGACGGGAGAGGGGCCCGTGACGTTTGGCGTTCCGGCCAGAACGCCGGTAGCGGGCGTGAACGTCACGCCGCTCGGCAGAGTGCCTGACGCCAGGCTGAGTGTTGGCGTCGGTGTTCCCGTTGCCGTCACGGTGAATGTTCCCGCCGTGTTCTGCGTAAACGCCGTGTTATTGGCGCTGGTGATCGCGGCAACCTGATTCACCGTCAAGGTGAAGGATTGCGTGGCGTCCGAGCCAATCCCGTTATGCGAGTTGAACGTGAGCGGATAGCTGCCCGCCGTTCCCGCAGCCGGGGTTCCGGAGAGGACTCCGGTCGTGGCATTAAACGTCACGCCTGTCGGCAACGTGCCCGCTGAGATAGATAGAGTTGGAACCGGGTACCCAGTCTGAGTGACCGTGAACGTTCCCGCGGTGCCCACCACAAACGTGGCGGCATTCGCGCTAGTGATGGCGGGAACCTGATTCACAGACAGGGTAAACGTCTGCGTGGCAGGTGAGCCCACACCGTTGGTTGCCGTGAACGTAAGGGTGAATCCACCGTTCACGGTTGGCGTTCCAGACAGGACGCCAGTCGCGGGAACGAACGTCACGCCGGTCGGCAGCGTACCCGACACGCTGAGTGTTGGTGTCGGCGAGCCGGTAGCGGTGACGGTGAACGTGCCCGCCGTGTTGATCGTGAACGCCGTGTTATTCGCACTGGTGATCGCGGCAACCTGATTCACCGTCAAGGTGAAAGATTGCGTGGCATCCGAGCCGATCCCGTTATGCGCGTTCAACGTGAGCGGATAGCTGCCCGCCGTTCCCGCAGCCGGGGTTCCGGAGAACACGCCGGTTGTGGCATTGAACGTCACACCCGTCGGCAAAGTGCCTGCCGTGATGGATAGAGTTGGTGTGGGGAAGCCGGTTGTCGTCACCGTGAAGGTGCCCGCAGTGCCCACCACAAATGCCGTGTTGTTGGCGCTGGTGAACGCGGCGACTTGGCCCACGGTCAGGACAAAAGCCTGCGTCGCGTCTGTGCCCACGCCGTTATGCGCGGTGAAGGTGAGGTTGTAGTTGCCGTTCGTCGTCGCGGTTCCGGACAGGACGCCGGTAACTCCGTTGAACGACACGCCGGTCGGGAACGTGCCCGTTTCGGACAATACCGGTGCCGGGTAGCCGTTCGCGGTGACGATGAAGGTTCCCGCAGTGCCCAAGACAAAGGCCGTGCTGTTGGCGCTGCTGAACGAAGGAGCAGTCGGAACCGGGACCACCGTGAGTACGCCGGCAATCGTGTCGCCGTAGGTTCCACTAACTGACGCCGTCGTCAAAGCGCCGACGGCAGTCGTCGTCGCGGTGAAGGTTGCGGAAGTCGCTCCTGCGGCGATCGTCACGCTGGCGGGCACCACTACCGAAGTGCTCCCGCTCAATAGCGTGACGACTGCGCCGCCAGTCGGCGCCGATTGATTGAGTGTCACGGTTCCGGTCGATGAAGTTCCGCCGTTCACAACCGCCGGGCTAAACGACACGCCCGAGAGAAGCGTCGGCCCTGGGACTCCCGCCTTGAAGGCAATGACCACCGTCGATTCGCGGGCTGCGGTTGTGCTGGTTCCCGTAGCGGTGTAGCTGCCCGCCGCGACGCTGACCCTGTCCTCCAGGTAGCTATCGTCGCCGTCGGTGGCGTCGTGTTGTGATTGGCGTGCGTTCCACCCGCTGCCCGCGGCGTAGCCCGCGTTGCCGGTGGTGGGACTGTCCGCCAGACCGAAGACCAAATCGGTGGTCGTTGTGGTCGTCGCCGTCGAAGTCCAGCTCGTAACGTTTGTGGTTTGGTTGTTCACCGTTCCGCAAACATCGAGGATTGTTCCGCTCGTCGGCATGCCTGAGTATTCCGCAACAATTGCGCGAGACGGAGTGTTGGGAGTGATGGTCACACCCGTGACTCCGCTGGGTGCACTAATCAGGTGATACACCGTCAAACGGCGGTTGCCGAATCCCGGGTTATACGTGAGGTTGCAGTCCAGCGTGTAGGTGCTTCCCTTGTTGTCCGTGATGCTCGTGGGTGTGTTGGCGTTCTCCGTTTGCCACACAAACACGGCCAGGAAATCACCCGTCGCCGGTGCGATGCTCACCGTGTAGGCAGCCGATTCTCCGCTGTTCCCCGCGGACTTTACAAAGGCTGTACTGCCGCCGCCACCGCTGCCGCCGGCGGATACCGTCAGCGTCCCGGTGGCTGTCCCGTTGTAGGTCGCGGTGATCGTGGATGTAGTCCCTGATGAGACGCCCTTGGTCGTCACTGTGAAGTCCGCCGAGATCGCTCCGGCCGGCACTGTCACAGAGGCGGGCGCGGTTGCAGCAGCTGTATTGCTGCTCGAAAGCGTAACCACAGAGCCGCCCGTTGGCGCGGGTGCGTTTAACGTTGCAGTACCGGTCGAATAGGCAGAGCCGCCAACGACTGTCACGGGACTCAATGTGACCGCCGTGACGGAAGGCGGATTCACCGTCAGAATGCCGGTAACCGACCCACCGTTATATGTCGCGGTAATCGTGACCTGCGTGGCTGCCGCCACCGGAGTGGTAGACATGGCGAAGCTAGCGGTAGTAGAGCCGCCCGCCACGGTCACGCTGGACGGAATGACGCCCGCTGCGTTGTTGGTCGAGAGGGCCACTTGGGCTCCGCCGGCCGGGGCGACTCCATTCAGCGTGATCGTGCCGGTCAGTTGCGTACCGCCGGACACGCTGGATGGACTGAACGTCAACAGAATCGGCAACAGAGGCGCCGGCGCCTGCGTGCCCAGCGTCGACGTCGGATCGGTAGCCGTGTACTGGCGGACCAGAATATTGTTGAAGTTTGCTACCGTGTTGTTCTCGCCGTACAGAGCGATAGGCCCGGCAACGTGCGTCGCATCCGACGTGTGGATTTGCAAAACGTCGTTTTCGTAGATGTCGAAGGTACTTCCTTGCACTCTCGCTGACAGCTTATACCACGTATTCGGACTGATGGTTCCAAGTGTCGCGCTTCCCAGGGTGCTCGCGGCGCCAGCGGACCAATTGTAGGAGTAGAGGTTGGGACTTCCGGTTAGGTTGTCATAGAGGTTAACCGAATAATAATCAGTGGGATCGGTGACGCGGAAGCCGATTCCCCAAACGTTACCTTGGATCTGCTTGCCGTACGCTTCGAGAATATAGTCGGTGCCGGTGTAGGTGGACGTCAGGATTGTGCCGGTGGGCATGTTGCCCTGAGCCACGAGACCTGATGAGCCATCTTGCTGTGTGTCGGTCAGAAGTTTAAATGCTCCCAACTCGGCTGAGGTCCACTTCGCAGGATTGACGACGGAGATCTGCGGCAATGTCTGCGTCAGGCTCGCCTGGCGATGCGCGAGTGTCCAGGTTGTGCCGGTCAAACTGCAATAGTATTCGTGCAGGGTCGTGCCAAAGATCGTCTGGAACATGCAGGCGGATCCGCTCGCCAGGACGGGATTACCGGGCATCAGTGTGAATCCACTGGTGGCAGTTTTACTGGAGTACACCTCGGCGTCCCATATGCCGTTGGCATCGGTAGTTTCCGAAGACAAATAGTAGGTGCCGTTGTAATACATTATGTCTGGGGCCGCGAGGACATTGGTCGAACTCAACACCGTGACTTCCGAAGTGGGGCTATTCAGGCCCGCAGGCGTAGTCGCACTGCGCGCCATGATCTTGAATTGGTTTTCATCGTTTCCGCTGTACCAGTAGAGGTAATACAAACCGTCATTCGGGTTTAGCCAAAGATCAGGATTCTGGTTTCTCGGGTTCGTCAGATAGTTGGGTGGGACTACCTGCTCGAGCGCGGTCCAGGTGAGGCCGTCCGTGCTGGTGGACATATCAATTTCGGACGTGCCGCAATAGTTGAATTCGTACACCATGTAGTAGGTGCTTCCGACCTGAATCACTCTGGGCCAGCGGCCATTTGTAAACAGCGGATTGGTGGCGTTTTTGGTCCAGGTGACGGCGTCTTGGCTATAGGCCAAGCCTATGCCGCCGCATTCACCTCCTTGCAGTCCGTAATAGCCCCAGTACGTGTGTCCGCCCAGGTTCAGATTCAAGACGCTGAAGGAGTGTGGCGCGGAAGTTTCCCAGGCTTGGTCCTGGACTAACTCGGTCTGCGCAGCGCCGAGAGTGAAATATCCAGTGGCTTGCGCGGCGTCGGAATCAAAATCGTCAAAAAACAAGAATGTCGCATTTCCGTTCGAGGCACTGGTCGCCGCCGCATAGCCGTAGTACATGTAAATGGTGGTGCCGGTCGTCGGCAGAGAAGGGACTTGAACCCAGATGCTGGCCGTCTTGGTCGTAGCGTTCCAGGTTTGAACCCAGAACGGAATCTGGGTGACGCCGTCGCTAGCCGTGAAGCGGAGATCGCTTCCGTCGGATTTCGCACTCGCGAAGGGGAAGGAACTGGTCAGGGTGATGTTCACCTGAAAATTTGTGACGGCTGTTCCCGCCGTGTTGGTGATCGTAATCGGATTCCTGAATGCCCAATTCCCATTGAGCCACGCAGCGGTCTGCGCGTGTGCGGCAGACGGCACAATGACGCACAGGGCAATCAGGGCTACGATGAATGCGGCCAGTTTTCTCATTGGTGAATACTCCCTCCCAAATTCCTTTGAACTTTTCTGTTTTCCCGTTTACGTTCCATGGCCCAGGGTTGCGCCGCCTTCTAGATGCACCGGCACCTACGCACTGCCGGTTCAGTCGCGAACCCGTGTCTCCTATTGCAATCCCGCAGCCAAGGAGCGGGGGCTAGTACTCCTACCGGCTTTCCTAGTTAGTTCACTAAAAACAAAAGGATTACGAATGTGGAACTAGCAAAATCAGGGGGCGGTTTCTGACTTCAAATCTTGCGCGGCCGAACTGTGAAAATCCGTTTCCCCAAGTCCGCAAACTCGTTCATAAACACGGTAATGTTGCGACTGGCAGGATGGTTTTGCGAGCGGGGAGACGTGTGAATTGCACACTCCAGCCGCAAGCAAGGCTTTCGCTGATGGTGGGGCGAAATCTTTTTCGCACCGTCTCGATTCGGTCTGGATCCCGCTTCGCTTGCCGCGACTGGGCGGCGATTATTGCGCGCTGGGTTGCGACTCTGTTTTTGCCTGTGTTACGGAGCGCGAAGCGGCAGCCGATGCGGGCGCCTGCCCTGGCGAATGTGCGATCAGACTGCTTGGGGTGGGTAGCTGCGAAGCATCCCATCCGCCGCCGAGGGCTTCGATCAACTGCACGCTGGCGGTCATTTGCTGGATGCGAAGATTCACGGCGGTTTGTTGGTTGGTCAGAAGGGAGGTTTGGGCGGTAATTACGTTGAGATACGGATCGATGCCGAGCCTGTATCGGTCGACCGCGAGTGCCAGATTCCGGTCGGCGGATTTCACTGCGGCGTCCTGCTGCAGGACTTCCTGATACAAAATCCGAAGCGTGGCAAGATTATCCTCGACCTGCTGAAACGCGCTGAGCACCGTCTGCCGGTAGGAGGCGACATCGGCGTCGTAGGCCGCCCGATATTGCTGAACCGACGCTCGACGCAGCCCCGCATCGAAGATGGTTTCCGCCATCGATGATCCGACGGACCAGAAGCGCGATGGCCAGCTGAACCACTTGACGAAGTCGGTGGACTCGAGGCCCAGCGCGCCGCTCAACGTCAATGTGGGGTAATACGCCGCGCGCGCCACCCCGATTTGCGCGTTGGCCTGCGCCATGGTGCGTTCAGCCGCAGCAATGTCCGGTCGGCGTTCGAGCAGTCCCGACGGAATGCCGGCCGGTATGGCGGGAGGGCTCGCGTTGAGCGGAACGGCGCCCAGCGAGAACGAAGACGCCGGCCTGCCCGTGAGCGTCGCAATGGCATGCTCATACTGCGCTCGAAGGATGCCCAGGTTCGTGTCTGCCGCCTGGGTCGATTCCAGTTGGGTTTCCGCCTGAGCCACGGCTTCGTCGGAATCGATGCCCGTATCATAGAGCGCTTTGGTCAGATCGAGCGACTGCTGATAGGCGACCACTGTGGAATCGAGCAGTTGCTTGAGTGCGTCTTCGCCCCGCAAACTAAAGTAGTCTACGGCCACTTCGGCCTGAGCGGTCAGCCGGATATTTTCGAGGTCCGCGGCGCTTGCTTGCGCGCCGGCTACGTTTGCCGAAACCGTGTTCCGCACTCGGCCCCACAAGTCCGGCACCCATGTCGCATCAAAAGGCAGCGAGTACTCTGTGACGCTCGATGTGGAGCCGGTTCCGGAGCCGATGCCGGCGCCCTGTAGCGGATTGTGGAGCCGCGTAATGCTAGGCGACGTCGTCACGGCCGGGAAATATTGCGAACGAGCTTCCTTCACCAGCGCGCGAGCCTCCATCAGATTAGCCGTCGCCTGTGCGATATTCTGATTCGAGACATTCAGCTCGCCTTCCAGGGTATTCAGTTCAGGCACTCCGAAGATTTCCCACCAATTGCCCTTAAGCGTGGCATCTCCGGGATTCGCCAGTTTCCAGCCTGCCACTGACTCGCCGGAGGGAGGCGTCAACTCCTTGTAGGCAACCGGCGTGTCGGCGGCCGGCCGGGCGTATTTTGGCCCGACATTGCATCCGCCTAGAAAAATCGTCGCAATCGCAACTGCCGGCCATGGAGTACGTCGTCGATTCATCGTCCGTTTGCTTCGCAAGCGCCGATTTTTCCAGTTGCGCATCGTTGTCCCCACACCCGGCTAGGCGACGCTCTCACGCGGAGGAACTGCTGCCGTTCCGCGTGGTTTCTTGGCCCATCGCAGGCGGATTCGGTCCATGTAGAGATACACGATCGGTGTTGTGTAAAGCGTGAGGGCCTGGCTGAAAATCAGTCCGCCAATGATCGTAATTCCCAGTGGGCGGCGCAGTTCAGAGCCGGTGCCGCCTCCAAGAGCCAGCGGCAGCGCGCCAAAAAGCGCGGCCATTGTCGTCATCAGGATGGGCCGGAAACGGAGCAGGCAAGCCTGGAAAATAGCGTCGATGGGCTTCTTTCCTTCGGTTCGCTCCGCTGCGAGCGCGAAATCAATCATCAGAATCGCGTTTTTTTTGACGATGCCAATCAGCAGGATGATTCCAATCAAGGCGACGACATTCAGGTCCACGCGAAAGATCATAAGCGCCAGGACCGCGCCGACCCCGGCCGAAGGCAGTGTCGAAAGAATCGTGATCGGGTGGATGTAGCTTTCGTAGAGAATCCCCAGCACGATATAAACGGCCATGAGTGCTGTGAGAATCAGGTAGGGCTCCGACGACAGCGAATCCTGAAATGCCTCCAACGTCCCCGAAAACATCCCGCGGATGGTTCCGGGCATTCCGATGGATTGCTCCATGGAATTGATCCGCAAAGCCGCATCGCTAAGCGCGACCCCCGGCGCCAGATTGAACGAGACGGTCACGGAAGGGAACTGCCCCTGATGATTTAGGGAAAGCGGGGCCGTCGCCGGCGCGTACTTCGTCACCACGTCGAGCGGCACCACATGCGCGGAAGACGAGGCTCCCGGGGACGCGTTGCCTGCAGAGGACCCAGCGGACGGCGGATGAACGTAAATGTCGTTCAGCATCTGCGGGCTTTGCAGGAAGCGCGGGGCCACTTCCATGACGACGTGATATTGGTTGAGGGACGTGTACATCGTCGAGACCTGCGCCTGGCCGAACGCGTCGTAGAGCGTCTGGTCGATCGTCGATGGCGTGATGCCCAGACGGGATGAAGTTCTGCGGTCAAACTGCAGCAGCGCGCGCAAGCCGTTGTTCTGCTGGTCGCTATTGACGTCGGTGAAGCCTGGAAGTTTTCTGACTTCTTGCAGGAGCCGCGGACCCCACTTCACCAGGTCGTCCACGTTATCGCTCTGGATGGTGTACTGGAATTGTGCGTTGGATTGGCGGCCGCCGATCCGCAGGTCCTGTCCGGCTTGCAGGAACGCGGTCGCGCCGGGAACCGAGGTCAGCTTCGGCCGCAAACGGTTGATGATGTTGCTGGCGCTGATTTTGCGCTGGCTCAGAGGCTTCAATCCAAGGTACAGAAATCCGCTATTGGTCGCACCGGCGCCGCCCGTAAAGGCCATCACATTGTCCACGCCTGGATCGGCCTTGATTGTGTCCACAAACTGCTGGGTAATCTGCTGCAACGATTGAAATGAGATATCTTGCGAGCCCTGAATCCCGCCATAAATCGTTCCATTGTCCTGGGTCGGGAAAAAGCCTTTCGGAACGATTTTCAAAAGATAAACGTTCAGACCGATCGTGAGAAGCAGCGCCGTCAACGTAATGGCCGGATGCCGGAGGACGACCCTTAGCGTGCGCTCGTAGAAGTTCAGCATCGAGGTGAATACCTTTTCGCTTGCGCGGAACAGCCGGCCCTGTTTCCTTTCGTGGCTACTTTTCAGCAAGCGCGAACACATCATCGGCGTTGTGGCGAGCGAAACCCCCAGCGAGACGATAATGGCGACCGACAAAGTGACCGCAAACTCGCGGAACAGACGGCCTACAATTCCACCCATTAACAGGATCGGAATGAACACGGCCACAAGAGAAATGCTGATGGAAGTCACAGTAAATCCGATTTCCGCCGCGCCCTTCAGGGCCGCTTCCATCGGCTTCATCCCCGTCTCGAGATAGCGGGTGATGTTCTCGATCACCACGATCGCGTCATCGACGACGAACCCTGTCGAAATCGTAAGCGCCATCAGCGAAAGGTTGTCGATGCTGTATCCCAGCAGATACATCACGCCAAACGCGCCAATCAGAGAAACAGGCACCGCGACGCTGGGAATCAGCGTGGCGCGCACGTTGCGCAGGAACAAGAACACCACGAGGATCACGAGGCCGATTGAGATCGCCAAGGTCCGCTCGACGTCGGATACCGAAGCTCGAATCGTCGTCGTCCGGTCCAGTGTGATCGTCATGTCGATTCCGGATGGAATCGAAGCTTTTAGGGACGGCAACGCTTCTCGAATGTGGTTCACCGTGTCGATGATGTTCGCGCCCGGCTGGCGAAAAATCACGAGCAGGACGGAAGCTTTCCCGTTGGTGAATCCCGCCGCGCGAACGTTCTCCACCGAGTCCGTTAGGTCTGCCACGTCGGATAGCTGGATCGCCGCGCCGTTGTGGTACCCGACGATTAGCGGCTTGTAAGAGTCGGCACGCAGGATCTGGTCGTTGTCCGTGATATCCGCCGTGGTCAAGCCGTTCGAAAGCTGGCCCTTCGGCAGATTCGAATTTTGTGCCTTGAGCACGTTGGCGACGTCCTGCAGACCCAGCCCGTAGCTGTTGAGTTGCGTCGGATTGACGTCCACGCGGACGGCGGGCAGGGAACTTCCTCCCACGGTCACCTGCCCCACCCCCTCAACCTGAGAAAGCCTTTGCTCGATGATCGTCGAGGCCGCGTCATACATCTGCCCGCGGCTGTAGGTGTTGGAGGTCAGCGCCAGGATCATAATCGGGGCGTCCGATGGATTCACCTTGCGGTAGGTCGGGTTGCTCGGCAAGTTGCTCGGCAGGTAACTGCGTGCCGCATTGATGGCGGCTTGCACATCGCGTGCCGCGCCGTCAATGTTGCGATTTAGCTCAAATTGCAACGTGACGGAAGTCGTGCCGAGATTGCTGGACGAAGTCATCTCCGTCACGCCAGAGATTCGCCCGAACTGGCGTTCGAGGGGTGTCGCCACCGAGGACGCCATAATTTCAGGGCTTGCGCCGGGCAGACCCGCCGCCACCGTAATCGTCGGGAAATCGATCTGCGGCAGCGGCGAAACGGGCAACATCACGAAGGCGACCGCTCCGGCGAGCGCAACGGCGCTCGTTAGCAGCGTTGTTGCGACGGGCCGGTGAATAAATGGAGCAGAGATGCTCATGGTCAATCCGCCGGTGCCGGCTGCGGGCTTTCCTCGCCGGCGTGGCGCGAAAGCCGTTTTGCCAGCCGGTCAAAGTAGATGTAAATCACGGGCGTCGTGTACAGAGTCAAAATCTGGCTGAGGAGCAATCCTCCGACCATCGAGATTCCAAGGGGGCGCCGCAATTCGCTGCCGATTCCGCTTCCGAGCGCCAGCGGCAAGCCGCCGAGGAGCGCGGCCATCGTCGTCATCATGATGGGACGAAACCTCAGCAGGCAGGCCTGATATATCGCTTCTTCCGAACTTTTTCGGTCCTTGCGCTCGGCTTCGAGGGCGAAGTCGATCATCATGATTCCATTTTTCTTGACAATGCCGATCAGCAGGATGATGCCGATCAGCGAAACCACGTTGAATTCCTCTCCTGTCATCATCAGCGCCAGGAACGCGCCAACTCCCGCCGACGGGAGCGTCGAGAGAATCGTCAGCGGGTGAATATAGCTCTCGTACAAAATACCCAGCACAATGTACACGGTGACGAGCGCCGCCAGAATCAACAACGGCTCGTTCGCCAGCGAAGCCTGGAACGAAGCCGCCGTGCCCTGAAATGCAGCCTGGATGCTCTGCGGCATCCCCAAATCCTTTTGCGCTCTCTGGACCGCGCTCGTGGCGTCGCCCAGCGACGCGCCCGGTGCGAGATTGAACGAGATAGTGACAACCGGAAATTGCCCCTGGTGATTCACCGAAAGGGTGGAAGTGTGCGGCTCGAAGTGCGCGATCGTGCTCAGGGGCACAGCGGAGCCATTTGACGACGAGACGGCGGCTGGATTCGCGGACCCGGACGTAGTCGAAGCGCTTGGCCCATTGGGAGGCGCACCCGCCGAGGCGTTTACCGTGATCAAAGAATTCGAATTCGTTGACGCCGTGGTTGTGGAAGAAGAAACGGCGCCCGAGCGGACGTAGACATCGTTCAGTTTGCCCGGATCCTTTTGGAATTCCGGCATGGTTTCCAGCACGACGTGGTACTGGTTGAGCTGCGTGTACAGCGTGGATACCTGGCGCTGCCCGAACGCATCGTACAGCGTCTCATCCACCATTTGCGGCGAGATGCCCAGCCGGGACGCGGTCGTCCGGTCGATCACCAGATTCTCAGCGAGCGCACCGGTCTGCTGGTCGGTGGCGACGTCGCGCAACTCAGGCAACGCTTTCAATTTGTCCACCAGCCGCGTCGTCCAAAGATTCAGTTCGGTGGCGTCCGGGTCTTCGAGCGTGTATTGATATTGCGTGCGGCTGACGCGATCCTCGACCGTCAAGTCCTGCACCGGCTGCATATACAACGTGATGCCCTCCACCGGCGCGAGTTCCGGTTGCAGTCGGCGGATCACGTCAGAGGCACTGCGTTTGCGTTCGTCGAGCGGCTTCAGATTAATCTGAATGCGTCCCGAATTGAGTGTCGTGTTGGTTCCGTCCACCCCGATAAACGAGGAAAGGCTCTCGACAGCGGGATCTTGCAGGATGATTTTCACCAAATCTTGCTGCTTTTGTGCCATATCGTCGAAGGACGCCGACTGTGACGCCTGCGAGATGCCTTGCACGATTCCCGTATCCTGCACGGGGAAAAAGCCCTTGGACACCAGAAAATACAGCACCACTGTGAGGACCAACGTCGCGACTGCGACCGCCAGGGTCAGCGTCTGATGCTTCAGGACGACCTTCAGCGTCCGTCCATACCATGCGATCACGCGATCGAACATATGCTCGGACGCCACGAAAAACCGGCTCTGCTGCGACTCCGGCTTATGCTTCAACAGGCGCGAGCACATCATCGGCGTAAGCGTCAGCGAGACGACGGCGGAAACGAGGATCGTCACGCTCAGCGTGATCGCGAACTCGCGAAACAACCGCCCCACGACGTCCTGCATGAACAGCAACGGAATCAGCACTGCAATCAACGAAATCGTCAACGAGACGATCGTGAAGCCGATCTGTTCGGAGCCCTTGAGCGCGGCTTTTAACGGGTCCTCGCCTTCTTCAATGTACCGGACGATGTTTTCGATCATCACGATCGCGTCGTCCACCACAAATCCGGTGGAGATCGTGAGCGCCATCAGCGTCAGGTTGTTCAGGCTGTAGCCCGCGAGGTACATCACGCCGAACGTGCCCACGAGCGAGAGCGGCACCGCCACGCTCGGGATGACGGTCGCCGCCAGGTTTCGCAAAAATAGGAAAATCACCATCACGACGAGCGCGACCGTGAGCATCAATTCAAATTCCACGTCTCGTACAGAGGCGCGAATTGTGGTCGTCCGGTCGGTCAGCACCACCACGTCGACGGCGGCGGGCAAATTGCCGCGCAGAACGGGCAAAAGCTTCGTAATACGGTCGACGACCTGGATGATGTTGGCGCCCGGCTGGCGCTGAATATTCATGATGACGGCCGGCGTTTGGTTCATCCAAGCCGCTTGCCGCGTGTTTTCGACGCCGTCGACGATGCGCGCCACGTCCGAGAGAAATACCGGCGCGCCGTTGTGATACGCCACCACGACCTGGTTATAGTCCTTGCTGGAGAGGAGCTGATCGTTGGCGTCAATTTGGAAATCCTGATGCGGTCCGTCGAAGTTTCCCTTCGCCAGGTTCAAGCTCGTTTGCTGCAGCGCCGTCCTTACGTCTTCGAGGTTGATGCCGTGAGCGGAAAGCGCAGTCGGATTGACTTGGATGCGCACTGCGGGCTTTTGCCCGCCGCTGATGCTGACGAGTCCGACACCGGGCAGCTGCGAAATCTTCTGCGCGAGCCGAGTGTCGGCAAGGTCTTCCACTTGCGAGAGAGGCAACGTCTTGGATGTGAGCGCGAGCGTCAGGATCGGGAAATCGGCCGGATTCGTTTTGCTGTAGATTGGTGGCGTCGGCAAATCGGGCGGCAAATAGCTTTGCGCGGCGTTGATCGACTCCTGCACTTCCTGCTCGGCCACGTCGATGTTCAGGCTCAGCGTAAATTGCAGCACAATGACGGAGCACCCGTCCGAACTTGTCGAAGTCATTTGCTGCAGGCCCGGCACCTGTCCGAATTGCCGCTCAAGAGGCGCCGTGACGGCCGAAGCCATTACATCCGGGCTCGCGCCGGGATAAAACGTGGCCACCTCGATCGTCGGGTAGTCCACCTCCGGCAGCGCCGATACGGGCAATTGGGAGAACGCAACGGCGCCCGCGAGCAGGATCGCGGCCATCAGCAGCGACGTCGCCACTGGCCGGAGAATGAATGGTCGAGAAGGGCTCAAGGGTTGCTGGTTCCCTCCGTGGGTTTACCTGCCGAAGTGGATTTTTCTCCCTTTTGTTTCGCGCCCGATTTGCCTTGCTGTGTGCCGGTTCCCCTGCTGGATGACGGTGCCGCTCCCTGGTCCCGCCCCGTCCGTACCGTCACCTTGGCGCCATCCTGCAGCTTGTCGAAGCCGCTCGCGGCGACCACCTCTCCAGGTTGAATGCCCTCCACCGCAGTCACATTTCCATCCGAGGTGATCGATTTCACCGTCTGCATTGCGGCCGTGTCGTCCGATTTGATGACATACGTGAAGGTTCCTTGCGAGCCCTGTTGGACGGATTGCGAAGGAATGAGTGTGGCATCCTTGAGGGTTCGCAGCAGGAGGCGCGTGTTCACAAACTGGCTGGGAAAGAGCGCGTTGTCTTTATTGTCGAATTCCGCCTTCAGTTTCACCGTTCCCGTGGTCGTGTCCACTTGATTGTCGACCGTGAGCAAATAGCCCGTCGCAAGCTTCGTTTGCTGCTGCCGGTCGAACGATTCCACTTGCATCCGCTGGCCCTTGCGGGACTGCGGCTCGATTTGCGATAGATAGTCCTCCGCGACACTAAAGATCACGGTGATCGGCTGAAGCTGCGTGATGACCACGAGGGACGTTGTGCTGTTGGCCTGAACAATATTTCCAGGGTCCACGAGGCGCAGGCCGACTCTTCCGTCGATCGGCGAAGTGATGTGGGTGTAATCGAGATTGACTTTCGCGTTGTCCAGGGCTCCTTCGTCGTTTTTCACGGTTCCTTCATCTTGATGCACGACTTGTTCTTGGTCCGCCACTTGCTGTTGCGCGATAGCGTTCCGGGCAAGCGCCGCTTTGTAACGTTCGTAGTCGATGCCGGCTTCGCTCAGCAGGGCCTGATCGTGGGCCAGCTGCCCCTCTGCCTGTGTCACAGCCGCCTGGTAGGGCCGCGGGTCGATGTCGAGCAACGGATCGCCTTTGGCTACCATTTGGCCTTCCTTGTAATAGACTTTGACGATTTGTCCTTGGACGCGGCTCGTGACGGTCACCGTGTAAACGGGTGTTACCGTTCCCAGGGCGACCACGTATTCGCCGATGTCTCCTTTCGTCGCCATCGCCGTCTCGACCGGAACGCCTCGCACAGGAGCCGCTGCTTTGACCCGCGCTTCATTCGCCGACTGGCGCTGGCGGTACACAATCAATCCGGCAATCGCCAAGACAATCAGCACGACCCAAAGCCACCACCGGCTCTTCCGTGGCTCACTCCGATCGTCTAGTGGGCGCCTGGCGTTCGGATCGTTGCGTCCTGAGTCCGTGTCTGTCGGCTTCGGAGTGTCCGTCATGTGCTCTTTTCCTCATGCAGTTTTTCTGGAGGTAGGCGAGAACGCCGCTCACTTCATCACGCTTGGTGCTGCGCTCGTGGGAGAGCCCCGAGGCGATCGCTGGCGGTTCCCAACGGGTGCGATGGAGGGGCCACAGTGCATACAGTCTTTGGACGACTTGCTTTCCACAATGGTTTCAACGCCGGGCTATGTTGCTCTTTGCAGAATCTTTATTTCGGATGGCCGCCGCAGCACATCCGCGCATTTCTCGAACACTCCCTAAATGAGTGAGATGCGGCCCCCAACGGGCGAGTTTCGAAGAGGTCCGTGCCTACGTGAATTCGCGCCACAATTTACACGTTTTTCTGAGGGTTTTGCGGGACTAAAGGCATTGGATCGCGGATTCGGGAGATCCGAGCCGGGCGCAAATCTCGCACGTGACAGGACGGGGACTCATCAGTGAGGGTTCTTAACAATCTGGCCGTTCTGACGAAGCGCGGTGCCTGCCGTGGCGGAACGCGACGCCATACAGGTTCAGCTTCCGTCCCGAAAAACTCAGCAACCGCCCGTGACTTTCTCCGTGTCCAACTCCTTCTCTATCGGTATACGCATCGCGGTGCCATAGCGCGCTTCCATCGTATAAAAGGCATTCGCCATCGTAATTTGGAGGACCTCCTGCGGAGTGAAGAAGGAGAGGAGCGTTTGGAATGTGCCTTCGTCGGGACCGGCGTTGTGCGTCATCGCGTCGGCGTAAGCCAGGACAGCGCGGTCCTTCTCATCAAACATTTTGCTCGACCGCCAATGAGGTAGCGCGTCGATTTGAGCTTGTGAAACGCCACAGCTTTTCGCGGCGGGCAAGTTGTGGGCGTATACGTATTGTCCGCCCTCGATTTGCGCCGTTCGGATCAGGGACATTTCGAGATATTTGCGCGGCACTTTCGCGGCCGCGGCGATAGACCGCGCGAAAGCGCCCATGGCGAGGCCCATTTGCGGGGAATTTGCTGTCACCCGAAACATGTTCGAGACGCGCAATCCCGCCGCGCGAATGTCCGAGAAGTTTTTTGCCAGGGCGGGGTCATCGGGAGGTTCTGAGACGTAAGGGATCCTCGGGCCGTCCTGCCGTTGGGCCGGAACGGTCGCGTAACCAAGCAGAACCATAAAACTGGCGGTGCGAAATAAAATTTTTTGCACGGATGCGCCCCCCTCAGCCGGATCCGCTGGTTCCGGCCGATCCACGATCACTCGAATTGAATCTGGTGATACGGAACCGAGACCTCGCAACCACCGGTAAGAGCTCCGGTTCCCCAGCTCTTTTCAAGCGGCACCCGCAGTGCTTTTGTATAAAGTGACGACATGGCGAAAGCGCCGTTCGTAAGCGTCAGTTCGACGATTTCCGACGGCTGGAAGAAAGAAGAGAGGGTTTTGAACGTCGCATCGTCCGGCCCCGCCTTTTCCATCATCCCATCGGCGTAGGCCAGAACCGCGCGCTGCTTGGCGTTGAAGAGTGCGCTTTCGCGCCAACGTGGGAGTGCGTCAATCTGCGTCTGCGTGATGCCGCAACCTTTCGCCACCGGAAGACTGTGGACGTAGGAGTACTCGCCGCCCTCGAGTTGAGTGATTCGAAGGATCGACAGCTCGAGGATGGCCCGGTCCATCCGGGCGGCTGCACCAAACTCATTGCGGAAATCGTCCATGACCTTGGCGAAGGCGGGGGCATTCGCGGCGACGGCTACGGTAGTGGGAATCTGGCCGAAGCGCTCGCGGTAAACCTTATATTCCTTGGCCACGTAAGGATCCTGCGGGTCGGAGACAAGAGGGACACGCGAGGGTTCCTGCTTTTGAGCCGGCAGGCAGACGGCACCGATGAGAAACAATAGGCTGCCGATCGATAAAATGGTTCTGCGCATTCTTCGCCCCTTTGACGAGAAAAAATCGGCACGCGTGCGGGAGTTTAGTTGGCCGCGGTTCGGAATTGCACCCGTGCAATCTTATTCGTCCGCGATGCAGGGACCCACACGGTGGGTGGATCCGTGCTGTTATCCACGTCGATGTAGCGGGTTTCGTAGCCCATGCTCGGCAGCTTATATACCGTAAACTTTTCCGTGGTTGGGTTGAACTTCGCAAATCGCTCGGCGTTGAACATATCCACCCAGATGTTGCCGTTTTTATCGGCCATCACGTTGTAGGGCAGGGCGGCTGGAATCGGCAGGGGATATTCCTTTACTGCGTTTGTGTGGATATTGATTCTGGCGATGGCGTTGCCCCAGTATTCGGGGAAATAGACGCTGTCTCCGCTCCGGAATGGACCCGATCGCCTCGGCCCCTTATGGCCAAGGTAGGGGCTGGCAAGCATCGATACATTTTGATTGTTAATTTCCTCATCCGCCTTGCTGATTTCACTGGACGGGAGACGTACTTCGGTGAGTTCCCCGGTCTTTTGCGAAAGTTTTCCGAGAATGTCGAACGCCATCTGGCTGATCCAAATGTTATCGTCCGCGTCGACTGCGGCGCCGTATTTTCCGCCGCCCGGGGTGACCGACTTGTAAGCCGTATACTCACCGGTCTTCGGATTAAATTTAGTGAATCCTGCCACCGTGTCGACCCACAGCATTCCCTTCGAATCCATAACCATGCTCCCGCCCGTCCCCTCGACACCGTCCGGAACGGGGAACCGTTGAAACTGCCCGGTCTGCGGATCGAAGCGGGTGGTCGTGTTCTCCGAAATATTCGTGATCCACACGCTGCCGTTGGGATCGCATACGACTCCGTGTATGGCAACGGCGATGTCATTCTTTTGCTGTTTCAGCATGTAGGAAGTAACTTTTCCGGTGCGCGGGTCGAGCTTGCCCATCGTGCGGCCGTCGGTCGCGCCCGAATCGGAGAAATACACGTTGCCATCGCCACAGATCGAAGCGTCGTGCACGCCCCGCGCTTCCTGCCAGGACGGCATGCCGTCGCTCCAGATCGTTCCATTCGGAGTCGGCGCGTAGCCCGGCACGTCGCCGGTCGGAATGTCGTACTCGGTGATGACAACTTGCGTGGATTCGCCCGTCGGCCGCGGGAACGGTTTGTAATCCAGTTTGGAATTGGGACCGCGCACGCGCGCCAGGTAATCCACGAGTTCCGCTTTGTGCGCCTGGATCATCGGGAAGAAGGACGACTGCTTCGGTCCGCTATAGTCGGGGATGGAGAGCATCAGCTCGAAATTCATGGGTACCGAACCTACGCGCGTGCCCATGACCGTTGTGTTCGACATATAGTCGATCAGAATGCCCCAGCCTTTGGCGTCGAACCGGTTTTGCAGCGGGAACGCCGAACCGTGGCACCCCGTGCAATAGTTCACGAGAAGTTGCTTTGCGTGATGGTCTGCCTCCGTGCTATCGGGGAGACTCGCAATCCATTCCGAGCCGGAAAGCTGCTTTTCAAAATCGGCGAGCGGCTTGAGCGTGAAATTTTCCTGCGCCTTTTTGGTAGAGGCGATTTGCACCGTCGCCCGGGCGGTGTCAAAGCGAACGGCTTGCGCCCACATCTTGTACGTGCCGTCTTCGAGCGTCGGGAACGTATACTTGCCGGCCTGGTCTGTGTAGACCGTAACCGAAAAGGTTTTGCCTTCCGGACGCGCGGAAACGGCAACGCCTTCCATGGGCTTACCGTCCACGGATTTCACGGTTCCCGACAGCATCGTGTCGGACAAAGAGGCCGCCGCGAGTTTGCTTCCGCCCGTCACGACGAGCGCTGCGAGAGCTACAACTTGGAAACACCTCATTCTCCGCATGACGTTCCCCTTTCGGTTCCGAACTAGAACGTGGTCTTTAGGAATGCGATCAAGTCGGCTACTTCAGCGGGCTTCAGTGCATATTGGAATCCGGGCATTTTCGCATCGCCCTTCAGGATCATGGTGCGAATCGCTTGTTCGTCGGCCGGGGTCGAATCTTTCAATACGCCGCTCAGGCTTGGCCCGTACGAGTCGCGAGGCCGCGGCAATTGCGGCAAATGGCATAGAGAACAGTGCTGGACCAAAACTTCTCTGCCGTGGAGTTGCTGCGCGGTCAACCCGGGCTTGGCGGGAAACGGCTGCTGCTTAGTTTGTGCGCCGGCTGCGCTCGAAAAAGTCATCCATCCGGCGGCGACCAGGATCAACGAAACGACTACCGGCATTTTCATAGGACGCTTTCTCCGATCGTCATGCCCCCAAAAATCTTGCCGACAGAACCGTTACAACCACGCAGAATTCTACTGTAAATGAAATGAATCGTCGCCAGCGATCGAGCCTGGCAGCTGGATAACCTGAACGCCACGTACTGTATAGCAGTGACCGAGGAGGGTCAAGATCTGGACGGCAAGTTTTAGCCGTCTCTGTCACGAAGACTACTTTTTGCCCGTAAGTTCCGCGACGAGCCGGTTCGCTGAGTAGATTTTTCGCAATGCCTCCAAAATACCCGCCGAATGCACCGCGACGGCGCGGGCCTGCTGGTCCGTATAGATGTAGTCGAGCACCAGGGACTCGATATTTCCGTCGAAAATAATTCCGACAAGCTCTCCTTGCCGATTGATCACAGGGCTGCCCGAGTTGCCCCCGATGATGTCGGCGGTGCTGACGAAGTTGAAAGGCGTCGACAGCTTGAGCTGTGATTTGCGCTCATCCCAAATTTTAGGGAGTTCAAATGGACCTTTGTTCCCGTGCTCCGCCGCATGCTCGTAAGTCCCTCCGAGCGTCGTGGCCCACGGGACCTGTTCGCCCGCTTCGCTGTATCCCTTGACCTCCCCGAACGCCAGGCGCAACGTGAATGTCGCGTCTGGGTAGATACTCGAACCATATACCGCGAAGCGCGCGCCGGCGATTCTGCTGTATGCCTGGCGCATCGGCTCATCTACCTGCTGTTCGTAGATTTGACGGATCCGGCGCGACTCAGGATCGATCATCCGCGCGAGCTGAATCATGGGGTCATTCGATTCTTCGATGGCTTTCAATCCACCGTCGGCCAGGCGCTTGCGCACGGCCACATCCTTGAGGGTGGTGCTGTGAATTAAGTCGGCGGCGCGCTCGCGAGGAGATTTTCCGGCGAGCACTTTTTGAACGATCTCGTTGTCTTCGTGGAGAACCTCCGCCATCATCCCGAGAGAATCGCCGAGCTGAACGATTTCGAGATCTTCGTAGATGGGCGCATCGGAGAAGAGACCCAGTTTCAGGGAATCGAGGCCGGCCTCGGAGTATTCGCGCAGGCGCTGGGAATTTGGCTTTGCGGTTTCTTCGGCCAGACGTACGAGCTTGATGGCGATATCGAACAGGTCGCTGTTGAAAGCCTGCCCGCGCCGCGGACCGATTGCGAACAAGTTGTACTCGTCGCGGATTGTGACAAGCGTCCTCAGAGTCGCCGCCACTTGGTCCCAGGCATCGCCATACGATTGATTGAGCTTCGGATCCTTGGCAACGGCGTCGCGCAATTCCTTTTCCGCATCGCGCTTTCTGGCGAGGATCGCCGGGTCCTGCAGTCCTGCGAGCATTCCGAGGAACGCCTTGCGGCTGTTTTGAATGCCGAACAGTTCATCTTCCGCGCGCCGGGCGTTTTCGGCGCTGCGGTCGGAGTAGTTTTTCAGCAGCACTTCTCGCCGTCGCAGAAGGTTCAGGCCGCCCGGCACCGCGTAGTCTCGCTGGTATTCGAGATTCGCCACGGTGTCCAGCCGCTCGGTGCGGCCCGGGTGGCCAGAAACAAAAATCAATTCGCCTTCGGAGGCGCCCGCCTCGCTCCACTTCAGATAATTGTCAACGTGCACGGGCTTGTCGTTCTCATAGACACGGAAAAAACAAATATCGAGATCGTAGCGGGGATATTCGAAGTTGTCGGGATCGCCGCCGAAGAACGCGATGGCCTTCTGTGGCGCGAACACGAGACGGACGTCGGTATATCTCTTGTAGCGGTAGAGCTGATATTGGCCGCCGTTGTAGAAAGTGACGACGTCGCTGCGCAAGCCGGTTGTGTCCCGCGATTCCTTTTCGATGTTGTTGATCTCGGCGCGCCTCGCCTGTTCCGCGGCGGCGGAATCCATGCCGGGCTGGACAGCGCCCGAGATGCGGGCCGTTACGTCCTCCATACTCAGGAGGACGTTCAGTTCGAGGTCGGCGCATTTTGGCTCGTCCGCGTTCGTTTCGGCCTCAAATCCGGTGGCGAGATAGTTCTTGTCCTTGGTACTGATTTTTCCCAGGCAATCGGCTCCCACATGATGGTTGGTCATCACGAGGCCGTCGGGCGAAACGAAAGATCCCGAGCCTCCGTTGTCGAACCGCACTGAGGACTTTTGCACGTGCTCGAGCCACGCGGTCGTCGGCTGGAAGTGATACTTTTCCTGTAGCACCTTCAAGGGAGGATTGTTGAAGAGCCACATGCCTTCATCGGCCTGCGGCGCGGAAGCAACAAACATGCCAAGCAAAACCAAGGCGCACCATACGCCGAGCGCGCGGATTCCCAGCCGAATCGTGGTTTGGGTGAGCTTCATCGCATGTTCGCCTCCACGGTAGAGGGTATACAACGGTTCCGAAGAGTGCAAATCACGGATATTTCTAGTGAAGGCCGTTACAGAGCGGAACAATGGCACGCGGAATCCTTCATCCGCAACTGCGCCTAACGGATGAGGAAGCAAAAATCTGTTTGTGCATATGGACCGTTCCGGCTTCGTCTCAAACGAGCACTTCAGGAACTTCCATTCTCTGCTTGGAAAAGGCCAATTCGAAGGCCTTCACGACGGTGGGATCGAAATCCGAACCTGCCCCCTTCACAATCGTAGTTCGTGCTTCGAATGGAGAAACTCCCTTTCGGTAGGGGCGGTCGCTGATCAGAGAATCATATACATCGGCGACGGCGATGATCCGCGCTTCAACGGGAATCTCGAGTCCTTTGGTCGGACGATATCCGGAGCCGTCAAACCGGTCGTGGTGAGCCAGGATGATCGGCAAAACACGCCGCAGCGAGCCGCCGACGGGGTTAAGGAGGGACACGCCCTTCTGAACGTGCGTCCTAAGCTCCGCCACTTCATCGGTCGAAAGGCGCGCTGCTTTGTACAAGATCTCGCGGCTGGTTTCGAGCTTTCCGATGTCGTGCAGCAGGGAAGCTGCCCGTATGTCTTCTACTTGCGCCTCAGGCAGACGCATTTCTTCCGCGATTCGCACCGCATAGACCGACACCCGGTAGGAATGATGCTGGGTGTATTTATCGTTGCCCACAAAGTGGGTCAGAATTTGCAGGACTCCGTAATAGGTTTCCCGCAGCTCAGCGAGTCTCCGCTCGCCGAGTTCGTAGAGGCTGCCCGTTGCGTAGGCAGAAATCAGCAAAAAACCGCCCCAAATCACTAGATCGGACCAGGTGAGAAGGCGGCGCGAAGAGTCCCCGGCAACTCCGCCCAGGACCTTGGGATTCATCAGGTCCATCCACACGACAAACAAGATGGACGCGAGCGCCGATTCCACGGCACGTCGCCTCCCAAAATAGTAGGCGGCGAGCAGCGAAGGCAGGTTATAGAACGTCAGGATCAGACGCTGGCCGGCAACAAAAAAATTGACGAGGCCGGCCGCCGCAATAATCGAGAAAATGAGCAGGAGCTCTTTGTTGACTTCAGCCAGGCGTGAGATCCACTTAGCCTTCATCGTGCGTCTCTCTGCGCAAGGAAACGGATGGACTGACTATGCCCCAGGTATAATCATGGCCCGTTCCGTCCCCTCCGCAATCGAGGATGTTCGTTTCTGGTCTCTATCAGTCAACAGAAAGGTGGGCGGACGTGGAGCGGTGAAACTCCGTTCCGGCGGGATCGTGCCGACGGTGGAATTCGCGCTCCGGCCGGGCGTCGGTAGGCTCAAACTTTTGTAGCGCGCGTGATGAGGTAATCCTGGCGGAGTAGATTGTCCTCAAAATACTCGCTGGCGATGGCATCGTACGTTTGCCGGAACTCAGCCAGTTTTGCGGGATCGCTGGCCGAAAGCGTTGCGACGAGCCGCACCATGGGCCCGGCCGCCTTTTCGGTCACCGCCCGATGATGTGCCGGGCCGAGCGCAGGGACCAGCATGATCGCGCGATCGAAGAGGACGTCTCGGACGGCGGAGCCCAGACGCTGCCGCACAACATTTGGATCTCCCCATTGTGGCGGTGGTGCGACGCCCGGCGGCGGAGGCGGCAGATAACTTGCTGTGAGCGCGAACATGCGGCCGACAAGCAGCTCCGGAGGCCACGTGGAGAAGGCGATCGTTCCTCCGGGCTTCAGCACGCGAAGCATCTCGCCGATGGCGATTTCCGGTCGGGGTGCAAAAATGTGCCCGAACTGGCTGAGGACGACGTCAAAAGCCGCGTCAGCGAAGGGCAGTTTTTCAACGTCCCCCTCGTGCCAATCGATTTCGAATCCCGCGATACGTGCGTTTTCGCGCGCCCGTTCCAATAGCTCGGGAGTGAGATCGAGGCCGGTGACGCGCGCGCCGAGCCGCGCCGCCGTAACGGAAACCACGCCTGTCCCGCACGCCACGTCGAGCAGGCGCTGCCCGGCGTGGACGCCCGCACGCTTTACAAGCCGCGCCGCGCAGGGAGTAGTTTGGATCTCAAGCGGCGCGAAATGCGCCCAACCTTGCTTTTGGGCGGCCTTAAAGGATTCGAATGGATCCATGGGAATTCCTCGCGTTCATGAAGTCCCGTCAGTATAGCGGCCAGCGGCAGATTCTCAAAGAGGCGCCGCTTGCTACGCGTTCGAATGGCCGCATATCTGATATAGTCCGTCCTGGGTAAACGCCATCATGAAAAGTATGAGCAGAAAAATTGTTCTGCAACTGGTTGTGGCATGCCTTCTTGCCGTTTTGGGAATTCGCTACGGTTACGGGCGCCAATCGCAGGCGCTGCAGGATTACATGCGGGTAGGCGGCCCGCTGACTGTCGAAAAGATCAGGGATGATATGTACGTGATCGAACGGGCGGGAGGAAATTCAACCCTGTTGATCACCGGCGACGGCGCGATCCTCGTCGACGACAAATCCGCCGAGGACCACGATCACCTGGTCGAGAAGATCAAGTCCGTGACGGACCAGCCTGTGAAGTACATTTTCAATACGCACTCCCACGGAAATCATGCAGGCGGAAACGCAAGGATGCTTCCCGGGCCCCAAATCATCGCCCAAGCGAAGACACGCGAGCTTCTAGCGAAGGCGAATCAGCCGGGCCTGCCGAATATCGTGTTCGACAGGGAATGCGATGTATTTCTGGGCGGCAAGGAAGTGCGGGCCTTCTACTTCGGGCCGGGACACACAGACGGCGACACGTTCATCTATTTTCCCGCAGATCGCGTCATTGCGGCGGGTGACATGGTGGACGTGGGCGAAGAGTTTCCGCCGTTGATCGATTATCCGGTCGGCGGCACCGCGAAAGGTTGGGTGAAAGCCCTCGACGAGGCGCTGAAGCTCGATTTCGACACCGTCGTTCCGGGACTGGGTCCAATTTCGAAGCGCGAAGCGTTCGTGAATTTCGCCAAGGATTTCAAAGCGTCCCAAGATCGGGTTCGCGAGATGCTCGCGCAGGGGAAGAGCAAGGACGACATTTCCAAAATGCTGGCCACGGACTATCATTGGGACAAGCTTCACATTACGCGCAGCCTGGACGGCTTGATTGCGGAGATGAAACCTTAGCCTCAGGCCGTGGGCCGGGGAACCGGGGCGCGGCTGTGGACTGAACAGCACAATTCCAAATCACACAGAGGTGCCACATGAATTCCGGCAACATCGTCAAAACAATGACGCGGCGGGAAATCCTGCAATCGGCCGGAGCGCTTGCCGGGGGCTGGACGCTATCACAGCTTTTACCGGGCGCACCCGCGAGCGCAGCGCCGCGTTTTGGGCAGCAGTCAGGCGCGCGCCCCGCGGATCCTCTTGCACAGGTTCGCGCGCAGTTCGCCAAGATTCCAATCCAGCCGACCAACCTTTCGGAAAATCTCACCTTGCTCACTGGGCCGGGCGGGAACGTGGTCGTCTTGAATGGCCCGGACGGGAAGCTGCTCGTCGACACATTCACCCAATTGGCGTGGAACAACATGAAGACGACGCTCGACGGCATCAGCAACGCGCCGCTCAAATTCGCGATCGACTCCCACTGGCACTGGGACCACACCGATAACAACGCGAACGTACGCGCCGCAGGCGCAACGTTGATCGCGCATCAGAACACCCTGAAGCGGCTCATGGAAACGCATGACCTGGACATTATCAATCTGCATTGCGATCCGGTTCCGGAGAACGCTTTGCCGCAGCGCACCTTCAAGGAATCGTTCCAGATGAATTTCGGCGGCGAACACTTGTCGATGGGGCTGTTCGCTCCGGCCCATACCGATTCCGATATTTACATTCATTTCCAAAAGGCCAACGTGCTGCACATGGGGGACGTGTTCTTCAACGGCATCTACTGCTACATCGACGCCGGGACCGGCGGCAGCATCAACGGCATGATTGCGGGCGCGACCAAAATGCTGGCGATGGTGGACAGCAACACGAAGATCGTTCCGGGCCACGGTCCGCTTGGGAACAAGACCGACCTCAAGAATTTCCGGGACATGATGGTTACCGCGAGAGGCCACGTAAAGAAACTGAAAACTGCCGGAAAGTCGCTCCAGGAAGCGATTGCCGCGAAGCCACTTGCCGATCTGGACCCCGTGTGGGGCAAAGGCTTTCTGAACAGCGACAGCTTTGTCCACCTCGTGTACACGACTCTCTAAATCGGCCGTCGCGCCTCGAATTTGGCGCGCAAAAATCATTGTCGCAATTTCAGCGGTGTAGGCCGGGCTGCCAGCGGACGTCGTCTTTGCCTTTGTCGTTCAAAAACCGCGCTAAAACGAAAAGCAAATCCGAAAGACGATTGATGTAGTGCAAGACGGCGGGATTCACGGGTCCGTCGGCGGAAAGGCGCGCGATATCTCGCTCGGCGCGCCGGGTGACGGTTCTCGCGAGATGAAGGTACGCGGCGGCAGGGCTTCCTCCCGGAAGCACGAAGCTGTCGAGCGGCGCAAGCTCTGCGTTGAAATGGTCGATCTGATTCTCCAGCCACGTCACCTGCCCTTCCGTGACGCGCAGCGACGGCGCCGCCGCATCCGGCTTTTCCGGACGGCATAAATCGCCGCCCACGTCGAACAGATCGTTTTGAATGTGCCGCAACAGTTTGGAAACGTTGGGATCGTTCACGTGCAGATGCGCAACGCCGAGGACCGAATTTGCCTCATCGACGCTGCCATAGGCGGCGACGCGCAGATGAAATTTCGGGAGCCTCGTTCCATCTCCGAGCGACGTCTTACCTTCGTCGCCCGTGCGCGTATAAATTTTGTCGAGTTTCATCGCGTGTCCAATTACGCCGGCAAAGTGAATTCTCGAATCGTAGTCTGCACGAAGACGCGCCATTTTCCAACTCTCCATTCCTGTGGCGAGAGCCCGCACGTCCGAGAGCCCGCAAATAGGCAACCGTGCTGTCGTTTCGCGCGTCACACGGAATACCCATCCCGTTGAGGCGCTTCTTATGCAGCGCGAGCTCAAATCTCATACTCGAACTCAGTCAGGAGAAATCTATGAAAAGCTCTCTCGGCACGTTCCTTGCGCTCTTGTTGATCGCAATTCCCGCGGCTGCGCAGCACGGTCGACCCGCGGTCGGCGGCGGGCACATTCCCGCTCATGGCCCGGCGCCGCACCCGGCGCCCGCCGCGCGTCCCGCTCCGGCCGGGCGTTCCACGCCCTCGCCGGCGCGCCGAAACTTTGCAGAAGCGAAGGGGCATCCCAACGCTCCTCACGTTGATGTGAAGGGAGATCGTTGGGTCGGCCATGACACCGGACCCGCTGACGTGAACTACCACCTCGATCACCCCTGGGAGCACGGACATTTCACGGGCGGTTTCGGCAGATCGCACGTATTTCGGCTCGCCGGCGGCGGACCGAGCCGCTTCTGGTTTGGCGGCTTTTATTTTTCAGTGGCGCCGTATGACATCGGCTTTTGTAACGATTGGCTCTGGGATTCGGATCAGATCGTGATCTACGAAGATCCGGATCACGTTGGCTGGTACCTTGCCTATAATGTCCGGCTCGGGACTTACGTGCACGTCGAGTATCTCGGGACTTAAGAGCCGCGATGCTCCACGGAGGTCGAGCGGCGGCGTAGAATTGAAAAAAAGTTGAAGTGAAAGGGCCGAACCCAAAGGGTCGGCCCTTCTCCTTTGGACGACACCAGACGAACCAACCCGCGGAGCCGCGCTCAAGCGCTTGCCTGTCACATTCGTAAACCGTTAGGCTTGACGAAAGATCACGTTCGCCATACCTTGAAGGCAATATGAGTCTCCTCACTCTGAAGGTAAATGGGAAAACACACAGTTTGGACGTGGATCCCACCACGCCGTTGCTCTACATTTTGAGCGACGATCTGGCCCTGCGCGGCCCGAAATTCGGTTGCGGGCTGGGACAATGTGGGTCCTGCACGGTCCTGATCAAGGGGCAGGCCATCCGCTCTTGCATCACTCCAGTGGAATCGCTGCAGGGTGCGGAGATCACGACACTCGAAGGGATCGGAACGATCGACAAACCGCACCCGATCCAAAAGGCCTTCATCGAAGAGCAGGCGGCGCAGTGCGGCTTTTGCTTGAACGCCGTCATTCTGACGGCTAAGGCTTTTCTCGACAAGAATCCGAAAGCGACGGAAAAACAGATCCAGGAAGCAATGTCGCGTGTCCTGTGCCGCTGTTTCACGCACACGCGGATGTTTCGCGCCATCGAGCGGGCCCGGAAGGAGATGGCGCTATGAAAAATCCATCTCATCTGGTGGTGGAAGCTCAGTTGGCGCCGGGCGCGGAGGACGCGTTGATGCGCGACGGATTTAGTCGCCGGTCCTTCCTGAAGGGAAGCGGTGCCTTGATTGTCAGTTTCAGCATGGGCGGAATTCTGGGTGCGCTCGACGCGCGCGCGCAATTCGGATTTGGCGCAGTGGCGCCGGATTCACCGCCTGCAAACCAAGTGGATTCGTGGCTGGCTATCGCGGCGGACAGCGGTGTGACTGCCTATACCGGAAAAGAGGAGCTGGGGCAGGGCATGTCCACCGCCCAAATCCAGCTTGTGGCCGAAGAACTCTGCGTTCCGTTTCATCGCGTGAGCTTGATCGTTGCGGACACGTCCCTCACGCCCGATCAGGGCGTCACCTCCGGCAGCCAGTCGCATCCCGCGAATTTCAATCGTGCGAATCTGGCCCAGGCCTGCGCGACCGCTCGGGAGGCGCTTCTGCAGTTGGGATCGAACAGATTGAACGTCCCTGTGGACGACCTCACCGCGGTCGATGGAACGATTCGGTCCAAGACCGATGCGTCAAAGAAAGTTGCGTACGGAGAACTCGTCGCGGGAAAGAAATTCGACCTTAAAGTCGATCCGGCCGCCAAGCGAAAACCGGCCAGCGAGTGGACCGTGCTGGGCAAGCCCATGCAGCGGCCGGACCTGCCCGCGCTCGTCACAGGACAATTTGAATTCGCGCACAACGTGCGCTTGCCGGGCATGCTTTACGGCATTGTGGTCCGTCCGGCGGCGGTTGGCGCAAACGTGGTGAACGTGGACGAAAGCTCGGTGGCCGGAATGCCGGGCCTCGTGAAAGTGGTCGTTCGGAAGAATTTTGTTGGCGTGGTCGCCGAAAAGCCTTGGCAGGCGATCCAGATCGCCGGGAAGTTGAACGTCGCATGGACTTCTGGCGCCGAATTGCCGAAGCAGGCGGCGTTTTACGACTATTTGCGGAACCAGAAGCCTTCGCACGACACGCTGCTCGTGAACTCAAAAGATGTGGAGCAAAAGCTCTCCGAAGCGGCCACCGTCTTGAAGGCCACGTATTACCACCCGTATCAGATGCACGGATCGGTTGGCAGTTCGTGCGCCGTGGCGGACGTGCAAGCGGATAAGGCAACCGTGTGGTCGCCGACGCAGGGCGTCTGGCATCAGCGCGGCACGCTGGCGATGCTTCTCGGCCTCAAGCCGGAGAACGTTCGCGTAATTTTCCGCAGAGGCTCGGGTTGCTACGGGCTCAACGGGGCGGATACCGTCACCTATGACTCCGCGCTTCTTTCGCAGGCCACGGGCAGGCCGGTGCGGGTGCAGCTTACGCGAAAAGACGAGATGGCCTGGGAGAATTACGGCTACGCCTACGTCATGGACGAGCGCGCGGGGCTCGACGCGCGGGGAAACATCATCGCGTGGGATCATGAAGCCTGGTCCCCGGTATTGGGGAATCGCCCCGGTTACGACCTTCCGGGAAACGTGATCACTGGATTTCTTGCCGGTTTTCAGCCGGAGGAATTCCAGCCTCGTTCGCCAGCGCCGGAGCCGACGGCTTATGTCAACAACAGCAACGGGGTTCCGTCTTACATGGCGGGACAGGTGGGCGGCGCGGCTCGCGGCACGGGTACGATCAAGTCTGAACGCTCGCTGCTGCACAGTGTCGTCTCCTATTTTTGGACCGGCCCGCTGCGCTCGCCGCAGCGGCTGCAGAACACGTTTGCTCACGAATCGTTCATGGATGAGCTGGCCGCTCGCGCGAAAGCCGATCCGGTCGAATTCCGGCTGCGGCACCTCAGTTCTCCGCGAATGCTGGGCGTCGTGAAAGCTGCCGCCCAGGCGGCCAACTGGGACGCGCGCCCTTCGCCGAGGCCGCACGCAAATCAGGCGGGCGTCGCGAGAGGACGAGGTATCTCCTGCGTCGCCTACGAGGGCGAAAACGGATTCGCGGCGATGGTCGCCGAGGTGGAAGTCGAACTGGCGACGGGGAAGATCAGCGTCAAGCGCCTCGTCATCAGCAATGACTCCGGTCCGATCTCGAATCCCGACGGGTTGCGCAATCAGATGGAGGGCGGCGCACTGCAGGGTATGAGCCGCGCGTTGCTCGAGGAAGTGACCTGGGACGATCACAACGTTACCTCGGTCGACTGGAGAACGTATCGGACGCTTCCCCTTGGTTTCGACGCACCGAAAATCGAGACCGTGCTGCTGAACCGGCCCGACCAGCCGGCCACCGGCGCCGGCGAAACGTCGATTACTCTGGCTGCGAGCGCGATCGGCAACGCGATTTTTGACGCCACGGGCGCGCGGATTCGCGAAGTGCCCTTCACGCCGCAGCGGGTCAAGGCCGCTTTGGCGGGCTAATCTGGCTCGTTCGTCAACATCGCATCCGGATGAGGAGGGTTTATGCGCTTCGTTTGCAAGAGCGCGATTTTCATCGCGATCGTCTTTGGGCTTGCCTCGATAACCTATGGCGCGGGGATTTCCGGCACAGTGAAGGGCCCCGACGGGAAACCTTTCAAGGGGGCGTTCGTGGAGGCCCAAGACGTTGACTCGCGAATCGCGACGCACGTTCTTTCCGATCGAGACGGACGCTACCAAATTGAAAATTTGCCAGAAGGCGACTATCAGTTGCTCGTGCGAGCCGTCGGATACCGCTTTGAGCCGCGCACAGGCATTCATCTTGCTCCTGACCAACACTCGTCCTACGAAATCGCGCTGGAGAAGGGAACCGTGCGATGGACCGACCTTTCCATCTATCAGGGCGCTCAACTTTTGCCCGAAGGGCCCGGCAGGAGCCAACTCACGACGACCTGCTTCGGCTGCCATGGATTTCAGAGCCGCATGATTGCGCAGGTTCGCGACGAATCAGGCTGGCGCGACCGCGTGAACTACATGCGTTCGAGCTTCGGTTACCTGCTCGGCAATTTTAACGAGAAGGACCGCGACGACGTCACTTCGTACATGACGAAATATTTCGGCCCGGATTCGCCACTGCCGCATTCTCCTGCGGACATGCCCGGATACACCGAGGTGAAGCAGCCTCCGTTCAGTGACGACGCGATGAAGATGATTTACGTGAGTTACGAACTGCCCGGGCTCAATCGTTTCCCCGGCTCCGCGAAACCGGAGCGCGACGGAAACGTCTGGATCTGGGAGTACCGAGGGCATTGGTTTTCAAAGCTCGACCCGAAGACCGGCCAGTTCACCGAGTACGCGATTCCCGGCGTCGATCAGGCCTCGAATCACACGGTCGTCATCGGTCCTGACGGCATGATCTGGTTCTCCGAGCAGGCGACCGACACGATCGGCAAGATGGATCCCACGACGCACAAAATCACCCGTTATCGGGCGCCCAGCCGCGGCACGAAGCACACACTCGTTGTCGACTCCAAGGGGATGGTATGGGCCACCGGCGGACCGCTATCGCGCTTCGATCCTGAAACGGAGACCTATCGCGAATTCACGGAGATTCCGAGTGCCTACGGAATCGCTCTCGATAGGGACGAGAACGTGTGGTTCTCGGAATTTACGAAAGACGGAAAAATCGGGAAAATCGACGCCAAGACCGGCAAGGTCACGAAATTCACGCAGCCGACGCCCGAATCGTGGCCGCGCCGCCTGAAGATCGATGCGCAGGGCATTGTCTGGTTTTGTGAATACGAAGCCGGCAAGATCGGCCGCTTCGACCCGGAGACCGAAACGTTCAAGGAATACCCGCTTCCCGGCGGGAGGCCGACTCCTTACGCGCTGGCCATCGACAGGAACACCGGCCACGTCTGGTTCTCGTCCATGGAGATGGACACGATCTCCGAGCTCAATCCCGCCACCGGCAAGCTTACGCAATATCCATTCGCATTTTCAGAGAATGGCATCCGCGATTTCTTCCAGGACGCCGACGGCCGGATGTGGTGGGGTTCGCAGCCGAATAACAAAGTTGGCTACTTCTATCTTGCGGGATCGGGAGCCAGCCAGCGCGCCGCGATCGATATGCAGAAGAGCGGGAAGTGACGGGACGGCCGCATCGATTTGGTTTTCCCACTTCGCCGGCGGGCAAACGCCCGTCACACGCGGCTGCGCTCGTGTGAAGCGCAAAACCGGCGCGCCATATCCGCATTCCTGCTCTTTCCGAAACGGCAAGACGGAGACGAACACACCGGCCCGTCAGCCGCGAAGACTGATTCAAAATAAACTGGAGCGGTACACTGTGTTACGCGAGAGCGTCCGCGCTTGCGCTATTTCGCCGCTACCTTCGTGCCCTTCTTGATGGTGACGAGAGCGACCATGTTCTCACCGCTTTCCGTGAGCGCTAGATTGCCGTTGGCGAAGTGCATCATGTTCCGGACGACGCCTCCACCTGCGGGAATGATCCACGTCTGAAATTTCTCCGTCTTGGGGTCGAATCGCACAAGCGTATTCGGCTTCACGCCGGATTCGCTGTACCACACGATGTCGTTCACGATCGTGATGCCGTAGGGCCGCGATTGCGGACCGCCTGGAGAGGGCCATTCCTTCGTCATTTTCCCTGTCTTGGTGTCGAATCGGCCGAGATAGCCTCGCGAGAAGTCCGAGTAGTAAAGCACGTCATTGGACGTAATTGCGACGCGCCGCGGGCGTGAGTCCTCATTTGGCAGCAGGTATTCGTGAATTTCCATTGTTTCCGGATCGATGCTGGCAATTTTGTTGGCTCCGAATTCGACGAAGTAGGGAATGCCTGCCTTCGTCACAATCATACCGTAAGGATTCGACTTCGGCGTGGGCGACGTAACCACCTTGGACTCGCCCGTTTCCGGATTCAGCCGCCCCACCATGTTCGCGCCCTGCACGCTGAACCACAGCATTCCCTTTTGATCGAAAATCGGCGTGTGCGGATCGCGCGCTTTGGGATCCAGCGGGTACTTCGTGAATTTGCCGGTCGCTGGCTCAAACTTTCCGATGTACGCCTTGAAATTGGCGGTGAACCAGATGTTGCCCTGTTTGTCCATCACCAGGCCGTGCGGCCCCGATTTCGGAATCTCGGTGCGGTACTCCTTCACTTCTCCTGTCTTCGGATTCACTTGGCCGAGAAGGCTGGCCATTTGTCCGGAATACCAAATCGTACCGTCCGGCGCCGCGAGCGGATCGTGCGGCCGTGTGCCGGGCGTTGGCAATTTCCATTCCTGGAAGGAAACTTCGACGTTGCCGGGTATGACCACCGGCATCGGCGCGGGCTTTTCCGGGAAATTCTTGATCAGATAGTTCGTGACCATGTCGACCTGGTCGGCCGGGACAGCTGCGCCGACGTTGAGCATCATCGCGACCGTGGTCTTCCATTCCGCAGGCGAGTGATTGGAATTCGTAATGTTGCTGAGGCTGTGGCATTGGGAGCACGCGTCCGAAATCAAGTCCTTCGCGTCGCCGTCGGGCAATTGAGCCGGTGCCCCGCCCTGCGCTTCCTGCCCTCGCGCGGGCACAACAAGGAGCAAAAAGGTCGCCGCCGTGCAAGCCCACATCCACTTGGCTGACATATTCCCTCCGTCAGGGGAGTTTCGTTCAAAAATTCCAGAGAAAGCAGATCCTGTGCCGTGCTGCATAACATTTCTTTACAGAACTCAGCCGACGCCTTACTGCTTGCAACACAACGCTATCTGTAATACTAACTCTACAGATCGGCTAGCGCGAGGCTAAAATTTGAGAGCGATCGGGTTTCAAAACTTAAGGAGGAATTCCAGGATGAGATTCAAGGTATGGCAATCGCTGAGTATCTTCGCATTCTTGGTGGCGGCCAGCTCGCTTCCTGCTGCCGCGCAGCAGGGTGCGCCACCGCCGGCCCCGGCGGGTCCACCGTTCACGATGATGAGCTCGGCATTCGCCGACGGAGGTGAAATTCCCGTGAAATATTCATGCGCGGCGAAGCCGAACGCGGTCACTCCGGCCCTGCAATGGACGAACGTTCCGAAGGGCGCGGTCAGCTACACATTGATTTTCCATGATCCGGATGCGCAACCTCAGAAGGGCGTGATGGACGTGACCCACTGGATCGTGTGGGACATGCCCGCAACCCTGACGCAGTTGCCCGAGGGAATCGAAGCGAATCCAAAGTTGCCGGACGGCACAGTTCAGGGGAAGAACATCCGCGGCGTGAACGGGTACCAAGGCCCGTGTCCGCCCCCGAGCAAACCGCACCACTACACGTTCGAATTGTACGTCCTGGATACGAAGCTCGGTCTCTCGCCGGACGCTTCGCGCGCGGACGTGCTGAAGGCAATGGACGGACACATCATCGGAAAAGCGGTCTACGTCGGATTCTTCCACCAGTAGCCAGCTTCGCCGGGACGGAAGTTTTCTGCATTACGAGCGGGATTGCATTTCGTGTCTGGGTGAGAACGGCAGAGGCGGTTGGGTTAGTTTACCCTTGATTAAGGTAACGCCGCCTCCGCCATAACGCCGTAAACGTTAGCAATTTATAATAGTCTCTGCAAGTCAATTTAATGGTTCAGAACATATACAGGTTATTACGCACTGCGTTTCATATCCTGAATTGTCCCGGTCAGCTCCGGAGCGTGTCCTGCCGGATCCTGCCCTGCCTGGGAATTGAGATATAGTGAAGATTCCGGAGGGCTCCGTGAAGCGCTTCCTCTTGCTCTGCCTCATGTGTCTCGTTCCGCTCGTTTCCACGGCGCAGAGTAGGGAATTTGCGGCAAAACCGCTGGCCATTACGAACGTCACTGTCATCGATGCCACCGGAGCGCCCGCGAAACCCGGCCAAACCGTCGTCGTCGAAGGCAACCACATCTCTCAAATCGGCGACGTGAAAAAAGTTCACGCGCCGAGAGGCGCGCAAATTGTGAACGCGCGTGGGCTGTACGTGATTCCCGGCCTGTGGGACATGCACGTGCACGTCTGGGAGATCGACCGCACGTTTCCCCTGTTCATCGCCAACGGAATTGTCGGCGTGCGCAACATGGGAGGGCACATCGACGATCTGAAGCGCTGGCGCTCCCAGGTCTTGAGCGGCGATCTGCTCGGTCCGCGCATGGTGATTTCGGGACCCGTGGTCGACGGTCTGAATCCCGCGCATCCGGATCACTCGATCGTCGTCCACGATCCCGCCGAAGGCCGCGCCATCGTCGATTCGCTCAAACAGAGCGGCGTCGATTTCATCAAGGTGTTCGACAAACTGACCCGCGAAGAGTATTACGCTATAGCGGACGAATCGAAAAAGGTGGGTCTGCCGTTCGCAGGGCATTTACCGATGGGCGTCTCGGCCAGCGATGCGTCGAACGCGGGACAGCTCAGCATCGAGCATCTATTCGGTAGCCTCGAGGAATCCTCGAAGGACTATTCGGAAATTCAACGCCTCCACGACACGCCACCGGGGACGCCCGCCGAAAACGCAGAGCGCACCTTACTGCAGATGAGACTCGAAGTGGCGGGTTTCGATCCGGAACGACTCAGAAACCTTGCCGCCCTGTTCGTGAAGAACGGAACGTGGCAGGTTCCAACGCTGCTCGCGAGGCGAATCGTGCCGTACCTCAATGAGGACGCTGTCGTGAAGGATCCGCTGCTGGCCTATGGCGGCAGGGAAGATCTGAAAGAGTGGAACGGCCTGCGCGATCGCCTAATCCAGACGAGCCGCCCGGAATTTTGGACGTTGCATCGGGCCGCGTATCAGGAGGAGTTGACCATCGCGCGCGAATATCATCATGATGGCGTCTCCATGCTGGGCGGCACCGACGCGGGCGGACCTCCCTTTGTGCTACCCGGCTTCAGCCTGCATGACGAACTCGCCGCGCTTGTGGACGTTGGCTTCACGCCGATGGAAGCGCTGCAGTCGGTGACACTGAATGCGGCTCAGTTCCTCGGCCGCTCCGATGAGTTCGGAACGCTCGGCCCGGGAAAGGCGGCCGACCTCGTGCTGCTCGGCGCAGATCCGCTCGACGACATTCACAACACCAAGACAATTCGCGCCGTTGTCGTCCAGGGAAGATATCTCGACCGCTCCGCGCTTGATGTGCTCCTCGCTCATGCGAAACAATCCGCAAGCCGCTGATTCGCATTGCCCTTTTCAAAATCACTGCCGCGCGCCGCTGCCGCTCGAATCCGGGAACTATTGCGCCACCGGACGGCCGAAGGTATGATCCGCCCGCGGGTGGTGTGGGTCAGGAAGAGATGAGTTTCCGATTTTCAGGAGGGCATCATGGCCGACAAAAAAATCATCGCGGTTTTGGGGGCGACGGGCGCACAGGGCGGAGGTCTGGTCAGGGCGATCTTGCGCGATCCGCAAGGCGGCTTCGGCGCTCGCGCCATCACCCGGAACGTGAATGGAGAAAAGGCCCGGGAGCTTGCGAAAATGGGTGCGGAGGTCGTGGCCGCCGATATCGACGACGCCGACAGCGTTAGGAAAGCGTTCGACGGCGCGTACGGGGCATACTGCGTCACCTTTTTTTGGGCTCACTTCTCTCCCGAAAAGGAAATGGCCGAGGTGCAGACCATGGCTGCGGCAGCCAAGAGCGCCGGGCTGAAGCACGTGATCTGGTCTACGCTCGAAGACACGCGAAAGTGGGTGCCTCTCTCCGACAACCGCATGCCGACGCTGCAGGGAAAATATAAAGTTCCGCATTTCGACGGCAAAGGCGAGTCCAATCACTTCTTCACGGACCTTGGCGTTCCCACCACGTTCCTACTGACATCGTTCTATTGGGATAATTTCCTGATGCCTGGCCTCGGCCCGCAGAAGGGGCCGGATGGGAAGCTCGGCATCACGCTGCCCATGGACGACCGAAGGCTGCCGGGAATCGCGGCGGAAGACATCGGAAAGTGCGCTTACGCCGTCTTCAAGCGCGGCAATGAGTTCATCGGCAAGACAGTCGGAATTGCCGGCGGACACCTGACCGGCGCGGAGATGGCCGCCGCCTTCGGCGAACTCCTCGGCCAGGAAGTCCGTTACAACGCGGTTCCCGCGGACGTGTATCGCGGATTTGGCTTCCCGGGTGCGGACGATCTCGGCAACATGTTTCAGTTCAAACGCGATTTCAACGAGTATTTCTGCGGGGCGCGCGCTCTCGCGTTTTCGAAAGCGCTAAATCCTGAGATACAGGATTTCAAGGCGTGGCTCGACAGCCATAAGAGTGCTCTGTTCATGGCCCAGGGCGCTGCGGGTGCTTGATCGCCAGAAGAAATCATAAGGTTCGGCCGCGAGAAATACTTGCGGGAAAAGTGCGGTGGCGTCTTCGTCCCGCCCGCGACCCAAACAATTTGCCCCAAAATGTTTCGTAGCACGGCTTAGCCGCGCCAGATCGTCGTCGAAATCGAGCGGTTCTTAGCCCCTCACTCTTGCGAGCGCCACCGAATTCAGGAGAGGACCTACATGAACCAAAAAAAGTGCGCGACGCTCATTGCCGGGTTTTCGTTCCTGCCTGTCGTCTTTGCTGCGCTGATCCTCTGCGCCGCGCCAGCTCGGTCGCAAAGCGCCGACGCGCTTTATCAGAAGGCCAAAGCCGAAGGCACACTGATACTTTACGCCGGCGGCCCGACGGCGCCGTGGGACGCCGCTGCCAAGGATTTTTCCGCGCGCTACCCCGGCGTGACCGTATCGGTCACAGGCGGCTTCAGCAGCGTACTCGACAAGGAGATTGACGCGCAAATTGCGGCTGGCAAGCTCGAGGACGACCTCGCCGTGTTTCAGACGTTGCAGGATTTTGTGCGATGGAAAGAGCAAGGCGTCCTGCTCGAGTTCAAGCCGGAAGGCTTCGACAAAATTGACGCCAGCTTCAAGGACTCGCGTGGCGCGTACGTCGGAATTCAGATTAACGCGCATCCCTACGCCTACAATCCCAGCTTGGTGAAGGGGAGCGATGTCCCTCGTTCGGCGCTGGACTTTCTCAAACCGCAATTCCAAGGCAAAGTGGTCGTCTGTTATCCCGCCGATGACGACGCCACGCTTTATGCCTTCTACACCATCATTCAGAAATACGGGTGGTCCTACATGGACCGCTTCATGGCGAACCAGCCGCAATTTATCCAGGGGCACCTCGGCCTCGCGCGCAGCATTGGGTCGGGCCAAAGCTTGGTCACGTTTGATACTGTCGCTGCGATCAGCATGATCGTGAAGGATCAGGGCCAACCCCAAGCCCTGGCGTTTTCCAAGGTTGATCCGCTTCCGATCTGGCCGCTGACCGCAGCAATCTTCAAGGGGGCGCCGCACCCGAACGCCGCCAAACTTTTCCTCTCGTGGTATCTCTCGCCCGAAGAGCAATCGAAAATGGGGAATTGGTCGCCGCGGTCGGATGTTCCCGCTCCCTACGGCTGGAAGCCTGTCCTTTCCTACAAGGTCGTCAACAACTATCGCGCCTTCCTCACCAATACCCGCCAGCTCGAAGAATTGCGGAAGCGCTTCGAGTCTTACACCGGCCCGGTGAAGAACGTGGGCGGCGTGCGATAAGGAGTCAGAACGGTTTGGACGGGCGAGCGGCCCGGAATTGGCGCTATACCCGCTCAAGCGCCTCCCGCCATTTTGCCTCCGGGCGCTGCCGGAGTCGTGGCCTCCATGTGCGCCACCAGGGGTTCGGTCTCGGCGCTCCATTGGCCAATCCACCTGCGCTTTGTGGAATCGTCGAGCCAGGACGCCCGGAGGCCATTGAGTGCGATTTCCGACAGCTGTCGCGGCGTGAAGCCCATCTTCCGCGCCACGACGAGGTATTCGCTCGCAAGGTCCGTGCGGAACAGGGCCGGATCGTCGGTATTGATCACCAGGTTGAGCCCGGCGGCGGACATCCGGCGAATCGCATGCTCCGGCGACGAGAGATCGCGAAATGTAGTCGTGTGCGTCGTCGTGGTGGGGCAAACGGTGAAATACACCCCGCGTTCGCGGCATGCCGCCACGAGAGCGGGATCGTCAACGACGTGGTAGCCATGATCGATGCGTTCGCATCCGAGCAAATCGAGCGATACCTTCACGTTGT
>Ga0335085_10001645_pt1 | contig 45775 bp, 22 predicted proteins | sample Lox_Sample_45_FD_206712 | JGI IMG/M metagenome (GOLD analysis project Ga0335085, IMG submission 206712) | Soil microbial communities from Loxahatchee National Wildlife Refuge, Florida, United States - Lox_Sample_4.5 | ecosystem: Environmental > Terrestrial > Soil > Wetlands | place: USA...
GGGGAGGGCGGAGACACAATGACTGCTGGATTCGAGGGTGCGGACTCGTCCGGCAGCTTCGTTTCGTGTTCCTGCCACCAGGTGTCTAACTCGCTCTTGAGTGCGAATACACGCGACAACTTATCCGGACCGGCCACGAGCCGCCGGACAGGCAGACCCATCGTTTTTTCCCACCGTTGCACCGTGCGGATTTCACGGCCCAGGTAGGAGGCAATCTCCCCCCATGTCTCCAGGCGCTCGCGGCCGGCGGCATCGTCGGAAATTGCCGTGCCGGGCGGTTTTGGGTTAACCATGCAGCAGATCCCCGGACAAAGAAGGAGAAAGTCTACCCTTGTTACAACCCAATTTCTAGGACAAAGCAATAGCGACATGACACGACATAGGACGCATTCTGGTGTCTGTCTTACGTTGTCGCTTGCTCGCGCGGTCGGGAGTCGTCAACAGTGCCGCACCAGTAGGTGGGCCGGGTGCCCGAATCGCATGCGACTCCTGGAATTGAACCGAGGATTGTGGCGGGTCCGCAGACTAAGCATCGCTGTCGCTGGCATCACGAACAGGCTCTACGGTTGGAGGGAGAGTCGCTATGCAGTTCTGTCTGCTGCTGTCTTGCTTCTAACCTCTGTTCTCGCCTCGGCCCAGACTATGGACCCATGTGCAAGCGGAAAACAGCGGGCGTTGGTGCTTGGCGGCGGCGGCGTAAAGGGCGCGTTCGAAGCGGGAGCGATCTACCACCTCGTCGTGCTGCGGCGTTGCGACTTCAATGAATTTTCCGGCGTGTCTGTGGGGGCGCTCAATGCAACGTTTCTCGCGCAAGCCGCACCTGCAACCGACCCCAGCGAATCCTACTCCAACCTGGCGGAACAGACGGAGGCATTAGTGTCGCTCTGGCAGTCTCTGAAGAGCCAACACGACATTGCCCGCGGGCGCTTCCTGGCGACGCTTCGTTTTGGCATCTTCGGGCTGGATAGCATGGTGGATTTCACGCCGCTGCACCAATTGGAAGACAGGAACATCTCGCTGGACAAGCTCTATCATGGGCGACCCGTGCGCGTCGGATTTGTTTCGTTCCACGACGGCGAATACCGCGAAGTTCTCGCCAAATCGTTGCCGATCGGCAGTCCCGCCGCCAACTTCATGGAGTATCTCCATGCTAGCTCAACACCGCCGGTGCTGGGCAAGCTGCCCCAGATCCCAGTAGATCGTGCCACATCGGAATCTCAGCAGTTCGCGGACGGCAGCCTGAGACACATTACGCCGATCGCCGGTTATTTTGCGGCTTGCCCTCCCGCATCGGCAGCCCAGAACGGCGACGCTACATCCGAGCAGTCAACGGGATATTGCTCGGCAACGGGCCGGGAGTCTATCCCCCCGCATTTGTCCATCCAGCAACTCTTCGTTATTGTCACGAGTCCGTATTCCCGCGATTCGGAGGCGCGGCCAATACTGGATCCGAAATGTTGCCGCCGGGGAACACGACAAATGACCGACGGTCGAAAGATTCTGGGCCGCACATTGGCGCTCTTGGATGATGAAGTCTACCGGCAGGACCTCGATTTTCTGCTGTCTGCGAATGCGGCGCTAGCCTGGCGATGGCAAACATACCGGCAGATGATCGCAGGTGCCCCGCCCGATCTCGTTGCACAAACGAAAGAGCGATTTCGCGCGACGAGAGCCTTTGCTTTTGAGTCGTACAACTCCAACTCCAACGATCCCGATGCTCCTTCCCAGCCATATGAAGTCGGCCTGATCGTGCCCGAGAAGGAGTACGCGGACCTCAAGAGCCTGGTCGCGGTCTCTCCTGCCTCGGTGCAGGAGCAACTATATTGCGGCTGCGTGGCCGCGGATCAGATGATGCAGAAGTCCTTTGGCATGCCATCGCTAGCCGGCAAGTGTGCTGAACGGTTTACGCCTTTCCCACGCCATGAGCCAGAATCTCTGGCGAATGATGCAAAGTTCGAGCCCATCGCTTGTCAGCCAGAGAGAACACCGGAGTTACAACGCACGTCTCTTGCCAGGACCAGAGCGGCGGAAGGAATTCGGCCTTGAGCTGGGCAACCTGCGGCCTGGGCAGATTGGGCTCTCAACTACGACTCATCCGGGCGGGATGTGCCCCGATATTCGAACAGATCGACCACGACAAAGAGCGACAAAGCCTTTCTGTCCAATGATGTCGCTTGAAAGCTCCCCCCTTTCCCACCAAGAGTGAAGGTGGAAGGCCAGCCCCGGCCTTTCAGGGAAGGTGGTTTGCATTGCGGCGTCCCGAATTCAGCAGAAGTCAGTGGTGGGTGCTTTCGATTCTGATGCTGGTCAACTTCGTGAACTATGTTGACCGGCAGGTGATTTTTTCTCTGTTTCCGGCAATCCGGCACGATTTTGGCCTCAACTACCAGCAGTTGGGATATTTGGCGACTGCCTTTACGGTCGTTCTGTCCCTGAGCACGTTTCCCTTAGGAATGCTGGCGGACCGTTGGTCGCGGCGGTCGGTTATCAGTGCAGGCGTCTTGTTTTGGAGCGCCGCGACCTTCTGCAGCGGCCTTGCGGGGTCTTTCCGCTCCCTGCTGGCAGCTCGGGCGCTGGTGGGCGTCGGGGAGGCCGCCTACACGCCCGCGGGCGCCGCCGTCCTTAGCGCGACATTTCCCAAGGACATTCGAGCGCGTATCCAAGGTGCTTGTGACGCGGGGATGTTTGCTGGAGGGGCGACAGGAATTGCGCTTGGCGGTATGATGGCTCAATCCTTCGGTTGGCGAACGGCATTTTTTTTTGTGGGGATTCCGGGTTTGTTGTTGGGCCTGAGTTCGATGCGACTCCCGGAGCCGCATCGCGATCCGTCCACTGAGCGCATGCATGTTCGCGATCTCGTGCGTGTGCCCGCATATCTGGCGGTGTTGGTGGCCGGCTGGTTCGCGAGCTTTGCCGGGTACACCTACATTGCGTGGGGACCGGATTTGATTCAGGAACAAAAAGGCTTCACGGCACGGGAGGCAGGATTGGCACTGGGGCTTACCGTGGTTCTAGGCGGGGCGTTGGGAATCGCGGTAGGAGCGTACTTGTCCGACCGCATCGCCCGCCTGCGGCCCTGGGGACGTGCCCTCATCATTCCCATCGGCTTCATTCTGGGCGCGCCGGCAATCTTCTTCGCATTGCACACCTCGGCCAAGATCCCGTTCCTCGTCCTGTTCGGATTGGGCGCGTTCTTCATGAGCTGGTATCACGGACCGCTCACTGCCACGATTCACGATCTTGTTCCTTCGAGTGGGCATGCAACCGCCCTCGGACTTTATTACCTGTTCGTCAATCTCTTTGCCATGGCATTGGCGCCGCTGATCGTTGGGCGCGCGGCCGACCGCTTTGGTCTGATCAATGCCCTCCACATCCCGATCGTTGCACAGCTAATCGGAGGAGCTTGTTTTGCAATTGCGGTCTTGCTGATCCGCCGTCACGGGCTGCACCATCCGGTGCTGCACCGCCATTGGGAGGGACGAACGCTGGCGCCCCCTCTTGCGACTGCGGAACTGGAAGCTTCCAGCATTTGACGCCGAATCTCGGCCCGGGCCCCATAACTTCTGGAAGGAGCAAGCGACATGGGACAGCTGGTCACTATTGACACGAATCTCGACGCCAACCTTATTCCACCGCCGGTGCAACACTATCAGGCGTACCGGCCCAAGCCGTTCACGCGCGCGGAACGCGATACCACGACCCTGCTGTTCGGCGGACTCACGTGGAAACACGAGCGGCTGATGCAGGGCGCCTTGCATAACTTGAAGTACAACGCCGAGCCGTTGCCCAATATCGCGAGGGAGGATCTCGACGCCGGGAAAGAGCTGATTGATGTCGGCGCCTGCTGTCCCACGATCTTTACCACGGGCAGCCTGGTCAACTTCCTGAAGAAACAGGTCGCGCTGCACGGCAAAGATGAGGTCAACAAGAAGTATGTGTACCTGACGGCCGGCGCCTGCGGTCCATGCCGTTTCGGTCAATACCACGAGTCGTATGCGATGGCGCTCGACGGCCTTGGACTGCGCGATTTCCGGCTGTTTCTTTTGGCGCAGGATGAACTCGATCAGGGCGAAACCGGGGGAGGGGGGCTCGACATCAACATGCCGCTCAGCCTGGGCCTGATCTGGTCGATCCTTTGCGGCGACGTGATCACGGACCTGGAATACGCGACCCGTCCGTACGAAGTGAGGCCCGGCCAGACCGACGAGGTTCTGAAGGACTGTGTCGAGTATATGTACACGGTCTTCAAAGACCGGCCCGATCACGGGCAAAAGCTTGGCACGCTGGCCTGGCACCTCACCACCAGTTACTTCACCAAGGCCCTGCGAGAAGTGCGCCGCAGGTGGGATGCGATCGAGGTGGATCGTACCCGCGTGAAAGCTCGGGTGAAGATTACCGGTGAATTTTGGCTCCAAACTCACGAGGGTGACGGCAACTACAACATCAAGAAATGGCTGGAGCAGGAGGACTCTGAGGTTGCGCCGCCGCCGGTGGCGGTCTGGCTGCACTACCTGATGCATCCGTTGATTCGTAAGCTGGAACACAGGCACTCCACGAGCAAGCATCCGAAGCGTGACGAGATGATCTTGAAGGCCATCGAGCGTTTGTACGTTGGCACCTATAACCGTTTCCGCAAGGCGCTGGCGAACATCCCCAGCGAACTTCCGGACCAGGTGGAGTTGAAAGAACTGGCGGAACCGTTCTATCACTTCGAGCTTCGCGGAGGGGAGGGGCACATGCTGATCGGCAAGGCGCTGTACGCATATCACCACAAGAAGGCTCACATGATCTGCGAGCTTTCGCCGTACTCCTGCATGCCGAATACGATGTCGATTGGCTCGATGGCCAATGTCATCGGGAAGTATCCCGAACTGCTCTATGCTCCGATCGAGGTTAAGGGCGATGCCGAAGTGCACGCGCTCTCCCGCTGCCAGATGATCCTCACAGAAGCGAAGAAGCGGGCGCAGGCGGAGTTCGAATCGGCGCTGCAGAAGACCGGACTGACGGTGGAAGCAATCCGCGAATACGAGAAGCATCATCCGGAATTGCGGCGCGCGACCTACAAAGTCCCGCATAAGGGGTATTCGGGCATGTCCGCCAACTATGTGTTCCATCTCGCCCAGGATCGTGGCGTCGCCACAGCCTGAATCAAGAACATGCAACCGCACCTGATGGTCACAACCTGAACGGGAACGAGGTGAGTTTCATGGCGAATGGATTGGTTCAGATCGCACCATTGGAAGGGGAGCCAGGTGTAGTCATGGCTCCCGCACGTTCGCCGGCGGTTTTCGAGGGCGAGGGCTTGATCTGCGGTCTCGATGTCGGCAGCACAACCTGCAAATACACTCTCGCCACGGTGCGTGGCGACGTGCTGGCGCAGGCGTATGAGCGGCATAACACGCGGCAAGCGGAGAAGATTCTCCAGTTCCTCACCATGCTTGAATCGAAGCATGGGTTGACGCCCGGGCGCGATCGCGTCTTCTTCACCGGATCGGGCGCGGGGATCATTGCTCCGCTGGTCGGAGGCAAAATCGTGCAGGAAGTGGTCGCGGTGGCCGCCGCGGTCGACAAACTGCATCCCAGTGTCCGCTTCGTCAGCGAAATCGGCGGCGAGGACATGAAGACGATCTTCTTCCAGGGCGAAGGCGCCACGCGCAGCAAGCAGGTACTGATGCAGAGCGCGTGCTCCGGTGGCACTGGAACGTTCATTGAAAAGACCGCGCGCAAGCTGGAAATTCCGCCGGAAACGCTTTCCAAGATGGGCTACAGCGGATATCCCCTGCACAAGGTCAGCAGCAAGTGTGGAATTTTCGCGGAAGCCGATGCCAACACGCTGCTGAAGGCTGGCGTGCCCGTGGAAGAGATCATCGCCTCGCTGTTCGAGGCCGTGGTCTATCAGAATCTGGCCACGCTGACGCGCGGAAACACCCCCATGCCGGAAATCCTGCTGCTGGGAGGGCCGAACCTCTTCTTCAAGGGCCTGCAGGAAGCGTGGCGGTATCACTTGGGCAAAGTCTGGAAGGAACGCAAAGTGCCGATTTCGGACGACCGCGATCTTTCCAGTTTGATCCGGGTTCCCGACAACGCCCTGTACTACGCCGCACTTGGCTGCGTGGAAGTCGCGAAGCGCGAGCACGGCGCAGCCGGCCTGTATACGGGCCACGAGCGCCTGAAGTATTGGATCGAAGAAGGCCAGTACGAAGAAAAGAAAAAGATGGGCCGTGGCGGGCTTTGCAAAGACGATCTGGATCTCGCCACCTTCAAAGCGAAGTACGAAAAACCCAAGGCATCAGCCCCTCCCGCCGAGGTGGCGGCCGTGGGCGCCAGTGTGGGCCCGGTTTTGCTGGGCTGCGACTTTGGCTCCACCACCGCCAAGGCCGTCTGCCTGTCGCCGGAGAAGGAACTTCTGTTCTCGTGTTACGCCTTGAGTAAGGGCAACCCCATCGAAGATGCGAAGTCGCTGTTCCGCCAGGTCCGGCAGGTTGTCCGCAATCAAGACATCCTCGGTCTGGCCCTGACCGGCTATGGCAAGGACTTGCTACGAGGAATTCTTGGCGCCGACTGCCCGGTAGTCGAAACCATCGCGCACGCTTCGGCGGGGCTGCACTTCTTCCCCGACGCCGATTGCATCTGCGACGTGGGTGGTGTCGACGTGAAAATCATGATCCTCAATAACGGCGCCGTCACTGATTTCCGTCTGAACTCGCAGTGTTCGTCGGGAAACGGAGCGTTTCTGCAGGGGGTGGCGGAACGATTCAACATCCCCATGAGCGATATGGCGGAAGGCGCCTTCAAGGCTCTGGCCATGCCCCAACTCTCGATGGGCTGCGGTGTCTTCCTGCAAAGCGACATCGTCAACCAGCAGCGCAAGGGATGGCAGGCCGAGGAAATTCTCGCCGGCCTGTGCGCGATCCTTCCGCTCAATGTCTGGATCTATGCGGGCGGCATGAACAATCTCCAGCAGGTTGGTCGCAAGTACATCCTGCAGGGCGGCACACACCGCAATCTTGCGGTCGTGAAGACGCAGGTGGACTTCATTCTCAGCAAAGTACCCGATGCCGAAGTGGTGGTACACCCGTACTCAGGCGAGGCCGGAGCGATCGGCGCGGCTCTGGTCGCGCTCGATTGGTGGAAGAACGGTGGCACGACGGTGTTCCGCGGGTTCGATTCCATCGAAAAGCTCAGCTACAAGACCGCCACCTCGGTGGACACCGTGTGCCATTGGTGCCCGGTGAACTGCCAGCGCAGTTTCATCGACGTCGAACTGCTCGATGGCAAGGGCCGTCCGTGGAGCAAAGTGCCGTTGGCTTCCGGCTGGGAGCGGGTCATTGTCAACAACTCCTGCCCGAAAGGGCTGGTGGAAGATTTGAACGAAATGAAGGCCATCAAAGCCGGAATTGAGAAGACGAAGAATGCCTATCCGAATGTTGCAGACATGGTTCGGCAAGAAGGGTTCCGCCGCAACTAAGAGCGTGCCAAAGAAAGATCGCTCGCAGTTGCGTGTCGGTATCCCCAAAGTTCTCAATATGTGGACGACCCACCAGTTCTGGGTGGGGTTCCTCAAGGAACTGGGTGTGCAGTCGGAGAACATCATCTTCAGCTCCGACACTTCGGAAGAACAGGGCCGCGAGTATGGCAAAGGCCGCGGTACGGTGGATTGTTGCTATCCGGTCAAGGCGATGAGCGGGCACTACGGCGAACTTCTCTTCGGGCAGAAGAAGAAGATTCACGTCCTGCTGAGCCCCATGATCCACTCGCTCCCGTCGCTGCTCCACGGCCACGTCGTGGACACGGTGACCTGCACGCGCGTGATGGCCGGACCGGAGAACATCAAGGCCGGGTTCCTCAAAGAGTGCGACATTTTTGCGGAGAACAAGGTCGTGTACGCATCTCCCTTCGTCAGCCTGGGCGACCGCCACGTCGTGACCGAACAATTGCACTCCGGATTGAAGGATGTATTTGGCCTCGATCCGGAAGAAACGGCCCGCGCAGTGGAGGCGGGATACGACGCGCTCGACGGCGTCACCGAGCGCATTCGCAAACAGGGTCGGGAGATTCTCACCTGGTGCGCGAAGAATCAGAAACCCTGCATCCTGGTGTTGGCGCGCCCGTATCACATGGACACCGGCATCGGGCACGAAATCGAGGCCGAAATCCAGGCGTGCGGCTATCCGATTCTGTGGCTGCAGTACCTTCCTGGTGATATGGATCTGATGAACTGGCTCTTCGAAGCGGATCTCAAGGCAGGCCGCATCAAAAGTCCATTCGATATCTCTGACGTCTGGACGTCGTCCTACAGCAGCAACACAAATGAAATCATGTGGGGCGCGAAATTTGCCACACGCTGTCCCTGGATCACCTGCGTGGTGCGGCTCTCGAGCTATGAATGCGGCATGGACCAGCCCACCTACACGCCGGCGCAGAAAATTGTTGAGGCCACGGGTACGCTTTATTTCAAGTTTGGAGATCTGGACTCCACGAAGCCGGCGGGCGGAATCAAGATTCGTGTGGAGACGATCTCGCACTACCTCGGCAGGTATTCGCAGGAGATTATCCAGCGCAAGCTGAGCTACCTGTCACCCAATTGCCCGTTGACCGATCTTCCACCGCAGCAGCCGTCGTCCGTTGAGGCGGATGTGGACGACCCTGTGATCAGCGTCGTATAAGTGGCACTCACGAGCATAGGGCGCCCAAGAAGAATCGGCTATTTGCCCATTCACGCCATGTCAGCATGGCGATTGGGAACAGAACCTCTTCCTTAGCTTTCGAGCGCCACAACCCCGCTCGGGGGTTCGCCCGCGTCACTCGGTCCGCAGCGCCCGAATCGGTTCGAGTGCGGCTGCTCGGCGAGCTGGCAGGAGCGTGGCGATGAGTGCGGCGAAACTCAAAACCAAGATTGTGACGAACAAAATCTCAGGGGCGTAGGGTTTTACTCCAAACAATTGGGCAGTCATCGCGCGCCCGGCCAGGATGGTTGCCGGAATGCCGATGGCTAGCCCGATTCCAATTTGCAGAAACGCTCCATGCATCACCCACCGCAGGACATTCAACCGGTCAGCGCCGAGCGCCATCCGAATACCAATCTCACTGGTGCGTCGCTCAACAGAATAGGCAGTAACGCCGTACAGACCCACCGATGCCAGAACGAGGGCCAACAGGCCGAACAGAGAAGTCAGCTTTGCCAGCATCGCCTGTTGGGCAAAGTTTCCATCCACCTGAGCCGCGAAGGTCATGAAATCGATCATTGCCAAGTTGGGATTGACTTGGGCGAGCGCTTGCCGAACCTGCGGTTCCAACCCAGGCAGGTTGTCCTGAGTCATCAGCACAACAGCATTGAGGTAGTGGGAGGCATCCTCAAAAGCCTTATTTCGCGGATCGTCATAAACCATCTGCTGCGTAGCAGACAGAAAGAAGGTCGGTGGAATCTTGCTGGTGGGCTCCCTGTACTGAGTATCTTCCGTGACGCCAACGATTTCGAAGGCCCCGGCAAACTTCTCATCCAGATCGCCAAAATGTTTTCCGATCGGATCACCGTCTTTGAAGAACTTTCGGGCAAAGGTTTCGTTGATCACGGCAACATTTCGCGAAGCGGCGGTGTCCTGGTCAGAAATCGCCCGGCCCCTTACTACCTTCGTGCCGACGGCGTCAAAATAGCCATCGCTGACCCGCACCCACGATGCTGAATTCTCATTGCTACCCGGTGGCGGAGGCGCTTCCCCCTCGACGTAGATGTTTTCGCTCCAATTGTCGCCTTCCATCGGAGTGTACAGAGCAAAACTAACACCGCTCACTCCGGGGATCGAAGCCAGGGAATCGTGAAGCTGGCGGTAGAAAGCAGGAAGGCTCTCCGGTGTATACCCAGCCATCCGTGGGTCCATATGCAGGACATAGCGGTTCGCGGTCTCGAATCCAAAGCGCTGATGTTGCATGTTCCGTAGGCTTTGCGTCAGGAATCCCGCGGCACTCAGGAGAACCAGCGATAGAGCTGCCTGCGCCACGACCAGCGACTTCTGGGTCCAGCTGGCGCCCTGCGGGGTCGAACGATGGGCACCGCGCAGTGCATCAGCCGGACTTGCATGAGCGGTCAGCCATGCGGGAGCGATCCCGAAAAGGATTCCTGTCAACAGCGAAGCGGCAAATGTGAACCCAAGAACGGGTAGCGAAGGCATCGGGCTGATCGCGACCTCGTTGTTCTGAAACGCAAGACGCAGGATGAGGCGCGTGCCCCAAAAAGCAAGCGCGACGCCGACAGTCCCGCCAAGCAGCGAGAGCACGATGCTTTCCGTGAGCACTTGGGAAATCTGTCGCGAGCGGGATGCGCCAAGAGCGGTTCGAACCGAAATCTGCTGCCGACGAGTCGCCGCCCGCACCAGCGTCAGGTTGGCCACATTTGCGCAGGCCGTCAACAAAACAACGCTGGAAATCCACATGAGCAGGTGCAGTCCTGACTGATACTCATCCCGCATCATCTGAACCCCTGCACCGCCGGGCGACAGATGCAAAGTCTGCTTCGGGACGAGAACGCGTTCTCCCGAATCGAGTTTGGCAACCGGACTTGACAGCCACTGTTGCAATTCGAGTTGCAGGTGGGTTTCGATGTTCTTCGGGTCGGCACCGGGCGCCAACCGGCCGATCAGGTCCAGCCAGTCTGAGGTTGGGAAATCAAGCAAGGAGGCATCGCGGTCAATGGTTCGGCCGGCCTCCAAGGGAATCCAAAATGCCGGAGTGTTCTCCAATCGATCGCCGTAGAAGCCCGGTGGCGTGACGCCCACGATCGTGAGGGGCTGACCGTTGAAGGTGAAACTCGCCCCGATCACGGATGGGTCAAGGCCGTACTTTTGTTGCCAGGCAGAATAACTCATGACTGCGACCGGATCTGCAGCTCTCTGGTCATCCCTGTCCGTGAACACTCGCCCAGCGTATGCGCCGATGCCAAACATGGAGAAGTAATTCCCAGAGACGTATTGGGTCCGTTGAGACTCGGCGGGCTGATTGCTCCCAACGCGGCGAACTCCCATGAGGGTGCGACCGGCCTGGAATGCTGCGAGGGTGGTGAAACCGGTTGTTGCGTCGCGAAAGGTCTTGTATTTGTCGTAGGAGAAGAGTGACCAGTCATCCTGCAGACCGCCGTTGACGCAACAGTTCTCAATATCTCCGACGCGATAAAGTTCGCTCGGTTTCGCTACCGGTAGAGATTTCAACAGGACGGCGTGGACAAGCGTAAAGATCGCCGTTGTGGCACCAATTCCAAGCGCAAGGGTCAGCACCGCGGTGGTGGTGAAACCGGGAGCATGAGTGAACTGTCTCATCGCGTAGCGGATATCTTCCATCAATCGCATGGTGCCTCCAACGCCGATACGCATGCGCCCGCTTCATGGTTCACCGGAGTCAACCAGTTGCGAGAGACACACGAAGGCCTAGTTTCTCCGGCGTCAGCGCTGCACGCCGAGTTCCACAGCGATGAAGTCGTGCGGCTTCTGCCGACTACGATCTAAACGAATGCTTTCGTGGGCAAACTCGATAAATGTCAGCGCCCATCGACACTTAACTGTCCAGTCGAACCCTCTTTCTACACCTCGAATGTGTCCACTAGCGAACACTTAAGTCCGGATTAGGACATCCGGGCCGTTTTGGCGGGGTCGCTCCAACGTGAATTTCCAGCCACAGTACTGGTGGTCGGTAGGGGATATTTAGTCTGTTGGACGCCCCGCCCACCATGCTTACGTTCGTCCTTGTCCTAGGAGAATGGCAGTCGATCGCTTCGCAGGACCTGTTAGTGCCTGTGCTGTGCGGGTTTTGGCTTCTCAACGGCTGTGTTGGCTACTTTCCCTCGTACGACCGTCACCGAAGCTTTCGGAAGAGTGTAAGTGGTCTGGCGGTTGGCAATGACAGTTGACCGCCGGGCCGGACCGTCCGGGTCGGCGGAGCCTCCCGTTTCCAGCGGATGCCATTGATACTGCTCGCTGCCGAATGTGACGATCTCTACGGGCCCGCTAAGAAACATGGCTTCCGGGGCCCGGTCATCTTGCAAGGTGATATGCACGGTATGGGAATTTTCTTGGTCTTTGTTCACCAGCATCACGGACCACTGCCCGTCGGGACGCAGCACCGAATAGGCCGTCGCGAGCACGTGCCCAGCGGGATCCACAACGTCGCTCTCGGTTGGAAATAGCTGGTGTTTCTGGCCGCTCGGTTGGATCCACTCCAGATTGATAAGCTGACTGGCGAAGTACTGCGAGGTCGGTTGCTTGACCTGGTAATTGGCGTCGACGGTAAACAGGCCGAATGTCCCCATCGACCCGTTACAGCCATGGTGAAGACCGACCGGCAGGTAGTGGAAGTAGTAGAGTGCGTCTCCGCCTGACGCAAGATAGCTTCCGACATAGTCGGCCAGCCACAGCGCTCCGAAAACGTCGACAAACGATTCACCGGTATTCCAGGCGATATTCAACTCGGTGACGAACAGAGGCATCTCGGAGGGCAACCCGTCGTCATGCCAAACCTGGATAATGTGGCTGATCAGGGAAGGCTCGTCATACAGGCTGCTCCATTGCACTTTGCAAGGTTCATAAGGATAGTGCTCGAAGGATAAGAACGAGAAGTCGTTCATCCGCCCATGCGCTTTCAGGTAGTCAAGGAAGCGTCCAAGCCAGGATGTCTTGCCTTGCGCGTCGGGCCACACCTGGATGTCTTCGTTCACTCCCTGAAATGCCGGGCCGCCGAGTTTCAGCCTAGGATCGACCTTGTGCAGGGCGGTCGCCCATTGCAAGTACAGCGCCGCATAATCTTCTGGAAGCATGTATTGCCCGTCGGGTTCCTCCCCCATCTCAACGTACGAGATCGGATAACCCCGCTTCATCAGGTAAGTCATCTGAGCGGCAGAGTCTTCGGGCGTGTCGTACAGAAGCGCCACGGGAATCATCGCGGGAAGGCCGCGCGTGTATCCGCTCTGATAGAAGAGATCGAGACCGACCTGGTCGCGCTTGTCGTTGATGCCCGAAGGCTCATGCCATGGATCAACCGACGAACAATACGTCGTGGTTTGATCCTGGTCAGGCGTGTGCCGGATCAGGTCGTAAAACTCTCCGTTCGGAGAGATCGTTCCGAGATAGAGTTCGCTGATTGCAAAGCCGACGCAGTTTCGCTTGTCGGCAGAACCGTGACTGTCGCAGGTGTTCGAAGACTCGGTCATCCATATGCGAAGATACCGGACTGAAATCGGAGTGGGTGCAAGACGCAGAGTCTCAACACCGCCCTTCCCGTCAGTGACGATTCCGCTGCCGAATGCGACCCAGGTGCCCTTCGTGGACTGCTTAATCGGATCCTCGCCTGTCCAATATTCGACGCGGTAACGACGAGCATACGGCTCTGACCATGCGATGCGAATCGCGTTTATCGGATGGCTGTTGGCCAGGTCCAAAACGACCCACTGTGGGTGCGTAGCGTCGTCTTCTCCTGTGAATGCCTTCGTAAGATAGGGGTTACTCTTCCAGTAGGTTTCAGAAGATCCATCCGTCATCTGCGAATAGCCGTTGGCCTCAGCGCCGTCGTTGCGGGTAAAGCCGCGATGCGTGAGGAAGTAGCCATACGAATGGCGAATCGGCTCACCCAAGTCGGCGCTGCCCGTGAAATATCCTCGGCCGGATGGATCGCTCCAGGTTCCCTGCGGATTCCAGTGCCAGGCTTCGATGTGGAGTTCGGTATTCTGCCGGTAAGAAACCGTCTGCCAGCCGGCGGAAAGTACCGCCTTCAGCGTCGCCTCGGTGAAGAGCTTGTCAGTTGCTGCGGAGTTGAGCCGGTCAATACCAGCACCGAGAGTCTCGGCGGGAACGAACGAGTTGACGGCGTGACCGGGTGTCGCATCGATGCGAATTGTCTGACAGGGAGCCGGTATCGAGATCGTGATTGTAAGCAACAGCGCGATGACGGCAAGATGAGGATTGGGCGACGTGAGGCGCATAGCGAACCCTCCGCAGGTCGAAACCTCAGCAATTTCGGAGAACGGGCGCGCCGCAGCGCGCCCGAATGAGCTACCAGTACAGCTTCAAGCCGAGTTGCACTTCCCGCGCCGAGTTGCAGGTGGAAGAAATGACGCCGAACGTGCTTTGATCCACGGTACCGTCGTCTTGAAAGCGCACGCTCGTATCCGGCCCGCAGAACTGGGGATGGTTGAATGCGTTGAACGCTTCCACACGAAACTCCAACTTCGTTCCCTCGCGAAGCTTGGAGAGAGAGAACTCCTTAAAGAGCGACATAGTGGCGTTCTTGACGCCGGGCTCGCGAATATTAGAGAGAGCGCGAGGGGCGTTGCCGATCGTGTAGTCTCCTGGGTCCGCAATGACCTCGTTCACATTTGTAAAGTAGGAATTCACGAAATTGGAACTGGTGTTGCGACGCAATCTGCCCGTAAGGTTGGGGCGACGTCCGCCATAAGTCGGAATCGCGGCCCCACTATCGAGCGTGAGTTGAATCGGCCGACCGCTGCTGAAGCTCAGAGTTCCGTTCACCTGCCAGCCGCCAATGAATCCATTCAGGACGGAATTGGCGCTACCGGCGATCATCTTCCCGCGTCCAATCGGCAGTTCGTAGACATAACTCAACTGAAACAGATGCGGGATATCGAATTGCGAAACAGAACGCTCCAGGTACCGTCGGTTGGGATCCTGCAGGCTTGATCGGCCGCCGAGCCAGGTGACGCTGTCATCTGTAGCCGATGCATCATCGATCGACTTGGCCCAGGTGTAAGTCAGCAGGAACTGCAGGCCATTGCGGTACTCTTTTTCCGCTCGAAGCTGGAAGGCGTGATAGATGGAACTGGCGAACGGGAAGGTGTCGCCTTGCAGTGATGTGAATTCCGGATATGGCAGCAGCAATTGAAAAGCGGGAACTTCCGATCCTGACAACGGGCTGAGCGGATCCGTGATGATGCCGAAAAACGGGTTGGAGACGGTGTTGGTGAGCGCCTGAATCTGATCGGTCGACAGGCTCTCGACGCTGATCGGCAAGTGATTCAGTTCGCTCGCCCCTGTGTAATAGAGGTGTGTCCCTTTCTTGCCGACGTAGCTCGTGTCGAGAATCACCTTGCCCGGCAGTTCCGTTTGCAGCCCAAACGTCCAAGTTTGTTCATTGGGAGTCTTAGTGATCGCCTTGACATTCCCGCCGCCGGCGAAGCCGACGTCGTTCAATGCGTGCAGGGAATTGCCCGGGGGAAGGAGCGGTCCGCCCGGAAATGGGTCGCTGAAGCGGGCGAACGGCGTCACCTGGTTCGAGGGATCAACGGTCACCCATTCCGTGAGCTGATCGTATCCCTTATACGTGTTGATGGGTCCGGTTCCGGCAGCTCCGGCGCGGGTGGTCGAAAAGTAGATGCCGTATCCGCCCCGGACCACGACCTTCGGGTGCACCTGATAAGCAAAGCCGAAGCGCGGCTGGATCTGCCGATAGTCGATCCCGAAGTTGTATCGATTGTCTGAACTCGCAAAGACCTCTGTGCCAAGCAGGGGCCGCGTCACGGATTCGCCAGTGAGCGGGTCGTCGTACGTGATGCTGCCGTTGTTCAGTGGGTTCGTCGCGTTGAGATCGACCCAGTTCTGGCGGTTGAAGCGCTCGGTGCGCGGCAGGGTCACATCGTAGCGAACGCCAAGATTCAAGGTCAGTTTAGGCGACAGTTTCCAGTTGTCCTGAACAAATCCACCGAGTTCGAAATTCTGCGTGCTCACGCTGTTGGGAACTTCGTAGGGACAGAAGTCAAAGCACCCGTCAGGACTGCCGACTCCCATCATGAAGCTGGCCAAAGGGTCGCCGCCGGAGTCGCGGAACTCGGACGACCCGTTGTAATCGAAGTTGAATTCTCCGGCCGGCCAGCCGGGCTGCGCGAAGTTGATGCGGTGCGCACGGAACTCGCCGCCGAACTTGAATTCGTGTGATCCCCGCACCCAACTCAGGGTGCCAACCAGGTGATGCGTGTCCTGCCCTTGCCGCAGGATGCTGAAGGTCTGCGTGCCGATGTTGGCCCCGCCCTGCGGCGCGAAGTAGTCGGCGAGCAATACGTCCGGAAACTGCGGGAAGCCGGAATCGAGCATGTAGGGTGGCATTCCCAGAGAGGTGGGATCGATGTTGGAAAAATCGCCCTGGATGCCTTTCTGGAAATCAAAACCCCGCGTGTACCCGTAAGCAATGTTCATGATCAGGCTGGGGTTGAAGGTATGCGTGACGTTGAGGGCGAACAGGTTCCGCTTGAAATCGACCGGACCACCCGTGCACGGATCGGCTTCGTTGCCGTAACAGTTAAAGCTGTGGGAGTTCCCCCACTCGTGGGAATAACGGCCACTGAGCAGATTGCTCTCACTGAAGCGGTGATCGATCTTGATATCGAACTTGTTATCGGAGTTGCTGTTGATGCCGGAACGGAACCAGTCATTCAAGCGGCTGTCGGCGTCCGTTGGCGTCGACGTCGGTAACGGAAATTGTTGGATGAGCTGAAATGCAACCGGATCAATGAGGTTGCCGACCACCCCCGGATTGTTCGTACCCTGGCTCGCGTAGGTGGTCAGGTCGTTACGGGGCACGAAAGCCGTGCGGTGAAAGCCATTCACGTCGGGATCGTTGTCGAAAAATGCGTTGGGATCGTACGGGTCCCAAATCTGGCCGGCGGGATCGCTGCACAGCCCGGCATCATCGAAGGTGCCGCCGCGAAATCCGCACAGCTCACCGAAATTGCCGGTTCGCTCCAGGTCCGTAGGTACACCCGCCCGGCCTGAGGTGAAGCTGTGGACGCGCAGCCCATCGTAGTCGAAAAAGAAGAATGTCTTGTTTTTCTTGATCGGGCCGCCGATGGTGAACCCAAAATTATTGCGGCGCAGCGGTGCGCGCGAATCGCCGTTCAGATTGGCGAACCAGTCGTTTGCATCCAGCTTGTCGTTCCGCAGGAACTCATACACGCTGCCGTGGAAATCATTGGTCCCCGAGCGCGTGATGACATTCACCACGCTCGCGCCCGTGAACCCAAATTCAGCACTGAAGTTGGATTGCTGAACTTTGAATTCCTCGACGGCTTCCACCGACGGCGTGTAAGTTGCGGCGAGAACACCGCTATTCTGTTCAAAGTTCGATGTCGTCACGCCGTCGATGACAACGTCTGCGGTGGAGTTCCGGCTTCCATTGGAAATGAAATTGGTGGCCGTACAGCCCACGCACTGATTGTCGGCAATGGTCACCCCCGGAGCAAGGAACGCCAGATTGAAGACGTCGCGGTCGATCAAGGGCAGGTTGTTGATGAAGCGCCGGTCCACGACCTGCCCCGTGACCGCGTCCTGCGTCTGCAGTTCGACGCCGGCCGCCTGCACGTCGACCGTTTGCGTAGGCATCCCGACTTTCAGGGAAAAATCCACCGCAACGTTCTGGTTGATCGACACCGACAGGTTTTCTTTACGTTGCGTTTGAAAGTTGTTCGTCTCTACGGAGAGGGTGTAGGTGCCCGGTGGAACTTGACGAAATAGATAGCGGCCCGCGTCGTCGGTGGTTGCCGTGAAGGTAAAGCCCTTCTGTACATCGACCAACGTCAGCTTTGCGCCCTGAATTACCGCTCCGGTTGAATCCGTTACCGTGCCGGACACTGACCCCGTGTACAGTTGGGCATTGGCGACGGAAAGAAAAATGGCAACCGCAATAATGACCGCCACGTGCGTCAGCCGCAGAGGGTGTCGGAGGGACTTCAACAGACTGGCGTCACAGTTACTGAAACTAGAAAGAGATAACTTTCGCATGACAGTCCTCCTTCGATGTACAAGCCCGCTCGAAATCGGAGGCGGGTGCTCCACGTCTCCGCCCGAGCCGGAGACAGAGGCAAGGAAAAATGCCGCTATTGAACCGTTTTATTAATCAGTTTACCGCGCAAGTCAAGGAAATTATTTGATCGAGTGATCGCGAAAATCGATTACCATGATTCCCCGAGTCATACTTGCCGGTAATCCGATTCGACTTCCAACGTCACGACGAGGATAGTCCTGTGAAGGCTCTCAACGAAATCCGCAAATCGGTATTGCACCTCTCCTATTTGGGATTGTTGATCGCGGCGGGCCAGTCGGTCCTCGCCGACGAAGGTGGGCCGCCCACGCTCTCGATCGGAGCCGCAGCGCCAGACTTTTGCCTGCCTGGTATCGACGGCGCGAACCACTGTCTCAGGGACTACGCGGACGCCAAAGTGCTCGTTGTAGCATTTACCTGCAACCATTGCCCCACGGCGCAACTGTATGAGAGCCGGATCAAGCGGCTGGTTGAGGATTATCGCGGCCGAGGCGTGTCTTTGGTAGCGATCCAGCCCAACAATCCCAACGCTGTCCGCCTCGACGAGATGGGCTACACGGACGTCGGGGATTCGTTCGAGGACATGAAAACGCGTGCCGCTTACCGCGAATTCAATTTCCCATACCTTTACGATGGCGAAACCCAAAAGGTGTCAAGGGCATACGGTCCGACCGCCACTCCCCACTTGTTCATCTTCGATGCTCAACGCAAATTGAGATACGAAGGTCGCGTCGACAATAATCCGCGGGAAAATCTTGTGACGCATCACGACGCGCGAGACGCGCTCGATGCCCTGCTTGCGGATAAATCCGTGAAGGTTACGAAAACGCCTTCAGTGGGCTGCTCAACCAAGTGGTTGTACAAGGAGGAAGGGCGCAAAGAAGAGCTGGCGGAAATCGAAGCGCAACCCGTGACCGTACGCGCGGTGAGCGCTGACGGGCTGCGCGCTCTTCGCAAGAACCCCACCGGGAAACTCATACTCGTCAACCTCTGGGCAACCTGGTGCGCCCCCTGCTTCGCGGAATTACCGGAGCTTGAGAACATGTACCGCATGTACGGGCACCGTCCCTTTGACTTGGTGACGGTCAGCATCAACTATCCCGACGAAAAACCCGGTGTACTGGCTGCGCTCAACAAGCTCCATGCCACTAGCCAAAATCTTCTGCTCGATTCAACCGACATCTATGCCCTCATGGCTGCGTTCGACGCCGAGTGGAACGCCGCGGTCCCGTATACCATCCTGATCCGGCCTGGCGGCGAAGTCGTCTACAAACACCAGGGATCGATCAGCCCTCTCGAATTGCGGCGCATCATCGTGGCCAACCTGCCCGATGACGACTATCTTGGCCATCAAGCATATTGGAGGAGCGCGGTCTACCGGTGAACGGGAGCCCGGGTGCAGCTGCCGCCAGTTTCTTACGATATACTCCCAAAATCTGTTGGCTTGGCGCGTGGGGAGTTTTCCTGGAATGGTCGGTGTTCACACTCAGGATTTGCGGAAGGTCTATAGTTCCTCTCCGCCCGCGGCCGCGGCTGGCGGTTTTGCTCCGCGCGCCGACGGGAAAAAGGGCAAATCAGCGAAAGTGCAGATTCCTGCGCTCGATGGCCTTTCCCTCGAGATACATCCCGGAGAGATATTTGGCCTGCTGGGCCCCAACGGCGCGGGCAAGTCGACGACAGTCGGAGTCCTGACCACGCGGGTGCGGCCGAACTCCGGCCAGGCGTGGGTTGGAGACCACGACGTGTGGAAGGAACCGGCACTGGTGAAACGTCTCATCGGCGTGGTTCCGCAGCGCCCCAATCTGGACTTCTCCTTGACCGCTCGCGAGATTCTCCTTTTTCACGCTGCGTATTTCGGGATTGGATTTCGGCAAAGAGATGAGCGAGCCAATGCGTTGCTAGAGAAATTCAAGCTCACCGAGCGCGCAAATCAGATGGTGCGCGGCTTTTCCGGCGGCATGATGCAGCGTCTGTCCATCGCTCGCGCGATGATGCACAATCCACAGGTCCTCTTTCTCGATGAACCCAGCGCCGGGCTTGACCCTCAAACCCGAATTCTGCTGTGGGAGATCATTCGCGAGTACCATCAGGCGGGGAAGACCATTCTACTGACCACGCATAACATGGATGAGGCTGACGCCCTCTGCCAGCGTCTTGTGATCGTCGATCACGGTCACGTGATTGCGCTGGGAACACCGAAAGAGTTGAAGGCGTCGATTCCCGGAGGATTCCTGCTGCGCCTTCGTTTCGGCCGACAACCTGCCGACCTGATCGAACGCCTCCAGGGCCTGGCCGGCGTTCGCGAAGTGCGGACCGCCGACACTGCGGGAATGGACATCTACGCCGATCGCGGCGGTTCTCTCATTCCCGAAATCGCGAGCTTGGCGGCAAGTTCCGGGGCTGAGTTGTCCGACGTCCACATTTCTGAGCCCAGTCTGGAGAACCTTTTCCTACATCACACCGGAAGGAGTCTGCGCGATTGAACTGGAAAACGTTTGGCGCAATGCTGGCGCGTGACGCCCACGTTGCGAGGCGCAACGCGATACAACTCTTCCTGCAAACTTTCCTGCAGCCGCTACTGTTTGTGTTCATTTTCGGCCGGGTTATGGTGGGCAGCGGCTACCTGCCTCCGCAATACAAGAGCCTTCTGCTGCCCGGCATCATCGCGATCTGCATGGTCTTTACTGGAATCTGGGCGGTGGCTATGCCACTGATCGCGGAGTTCCAGTGGACCCGCGAGATTGAGGACCGCCTCCTCGCGCCGATCGGAGTGGGTTGGGTTGCCATCGAGAAAGTCATTGCCGGAATGTTGCAAGCGTTGATCGCCGGGTTGGTCGTGATTCCGCTGGCCTGGCTGGTACTTCGACCGGGAGTCGAGATCAGTATTGGCTCGCCGTGGACTTTTGCTGCGATTATCTTGCTCGTGGCGACCTTCTCCGCGTGCGGAGGTCTGGCTCTCGGGTGCACCATCAATCAGCAGCACATCGGGCTGATGTTCGGCATGGTCATCACTCCGATGATCTTCTTCGGCTGCACTTATTATCCGTGGAGCGCGTTGAAGAGTTTTCCGATCCTGCAAAAGGCCGTGCTTATCAATCCTCTGGTGTATGCGAGCGAAGGCATGCGCGCGACTCTGGTCCCGCAGTTTCCGCATTTGTCGATTACCGCGGTGCTTGGTGCGTTGCTCTGTTTTGACGTTCTCCTGCTGGTTGTTGGTCTGCGGCAGTTCGAAAGAAAAGCAGTGAGTTGAAATGGGCCAACGTGACTTGTGCCCCCTCGAGAGCTAGTCACGCGGGAGTTTCACCCTTACCTGACACCCTTTTCTGCCGTTTACGTTAGATAACTCGATGGTGCCGCCGTGCGCCTCAGCGATCTGGCGGGACAGGGCCAGGCCGATTCCGCTTCCGGCGGGCTTGGTCGTGTAGAAGGGTACGAACGCGTTGCTCGGATTCAAGAGGCCCGGCCCGTTGTCGTCGATAATCAAGATCACCTGCTCGCCCTCCACCTTCCAGCCTAACGTTACATGTGGCTTCGATACGGCCTCGGCAGGAGCCTGGCCGAGAGAATCGCGAGCCGGACCCTGCTCCATGACCGCTTCTACCGCGTTCCGCACCAGGTTGATCAGCATTTGTTCGATCTGATCGGGATCGACACTCAGCGCCACTTTCGGACCAGGCGCGAGCGTCACGGCGAACCGAGTCTCCAGAAAGACTACTCTTTCCACGATGGGCAGAAGGTCGACTCTCTTCATGGCAGGAGGTGGCATCTGGGCAAGTTGCCGGTACGCCTGAAGAAAGCGATTCAGCGAAGCGGAGCGCGTCTCAATAATCTCCAGGCCCCGCTCGAAATCCCGGCGTTGCTCGGGTTCGAGCCCGCTGGCAGCCAGCTGAGCGGTCAGGCTGCCTGCGATCGATTTAATCGGCGCAAGCGAGTTGTTAAGTTCATGACCCAGGACCCGAATCAGGCGCTGCCACGCGCTTCGTTCCTCTTCGCGCAACGCCCGGCTAACGTCCGACAAGACGACCAGAGTGTGCGGCACGCCCTTTTCACGAAAGGTGCTCTGCCGGATCAACCAGCGCGCGGTGGTGCTGTTCGCAGGCACGGCGACGAGTGACTCATTGGCGGCGGTAATGCAGTGCGCCAATCCGATTTCGTCGGCAGTTCTTCCTAACAGTCGGACAGCCGGTTGCTGTAGGAGTCTTTCGCCCGCTGGATTGACAAGACGCAGTACGTGGTCTGGATCGAAGGTGAAAAGAGGAGCGTCAATTTCTTCCACCACGCGCCGCAGCAGGGCCACGGCCTCGATAGCGCGGATTCGCTGGTCCGCGAGCAGGTCGGCCAGCGCGTTGACCTCAAGGGACAGTTCCCCCAAGGCATCGTCGGTGGCGGCACCGCGGGCGCGAAAGGAGTAGTCTTCCTCGCGCAGCGCAGCCACCACATTGGCCAGGGTTTGCAGAGGTCGAACCGTTTGCTCATGCAAGGCCATGGCGAGCAGCCACCAGGCGATTGCTTCTACGACCAGCAACGCAACTTTGGATTGCGTCAACCACGGTTGCGTCCAGATGAGGATTCCACTCACTAGAATTCCGGGTAAGGCGACCACGAGAGAGTAGAGACTGATGCGACGCTCGTAGAGCAAGCGAGTCCGTTTCCGAGGAGTTTTCTGCGCGCCTGCCCGGCTGGTCTGCGGGCTAGAGGTCATACTTCTCCATGCGCCGATAGAGCGCGCCCCGGCTTAGGCCCAGGGCTTCCGCAGCCTGGCTCACGTTCCCCTGGAAGCGCTGCAATGCTTTCCGGATTAAGAGTGCCTCCACTCCTTCCAGACTCAGCTCTTCCAGGTTCTGCGGTTGAGGGCGCTGCAGGTTGAGACCCAGATCTGCGGGTTGGATCTCCCGGCCGCGACACATCAGGACCGCACGCTCCAGAGTATGCTCGAGTTCGCGGACGTTGCCCGGCCATGAATACTGCGCCATCAATTGCAGGGCGGAGGCATCGATTCCCTCGACCTCGCGGCGATAGCGAGGGGCATAGCGGCGAAGGAAGTGAATGGCGAGAGGCGGAATGTCGTCGCGGCGCTCGCGCAGTGGCGGCACATGAATCTCGACCGTGTTGAGACGGAAGAGTAGGTCTTCGCGAAATTGGCTTGCCGCGCAGGCGGCCGCGAGATCGGAATTGGTGGCCGAGATGACCCGCACATCGATCTTCCGCGCGCGCGAAGATCCAAGCCGTTCGATCTCACCCGATTCGAGCACGCGCAGAAGCTTGGCTTGCTGGCGAATGGGGAGGTTACCAATTTCGTCGAGGAAAATCGTGCCTCCGTCAGCAAGCTCGAAGCGCCCGATCCGATCCGTCCGGGCGTCCGTAAATGCGCCCTTCACGTGACCAAACAGTTCGCTTTCGAAGACGCCCTCCGCCAGTCCCCCTGTGTTCACGGCAACCAGCGCATGCGAGGATCGATGGGAAAGAGCGTGCAAGGTTTGCGCGACGACTTCTTTGCCGCTGCCGTGTTCGCCGGTGATGAGGACATTGGCGTCGGACGGGCCGACGCGCGCCATGGCTTCGAGCACCGCCTGCATGGACGCAGCCGAGGCGATGAACTCAGGCCGGCCCTGCGCTTGCAGGAGCCGGTTCTCCGCCGCCAGCCGCTCGGCGCGTCGCAGGGCGCGGTGCAGTTCGATCTGTGTGCGGAGAATTGCGAGCAGGCGCTCGTTCTCCCAAGGCTTCTGGATGAAGTCTCGCGCTCCCCGCCGCATGGCTTCGACGGCCAGGTCCACGTTGCCCCAGGCCGTCATGACGATGACCGGAAGACTGCCGTCCAGCCCTACGATTTCTGAGAGGAGGTCCAGGCCCTCTTTTCCTGAGGTGGTATCCCGAGCGTAGTTCAAGTCGATGAGCACGACATCATAGGATTCGCTGGCGAGCGCCTCCTTGACTTCGGCGGGTGACTTGACGCCATCGACGCGGTATCCCTGGGGACGAAGCAGCAGTTGCAGAGCTTCGAGAATGTGCTGCTGGTCGTCCGCGGCGAGAATGCGCGGGGCGGTGTCACGCGGGTCAAATGACGCCAGGAAGTTGAGATCTTGCGGTTTGGCCGAAGTCGGCATGGATTATGGAGAAGACGCAGTCACCGTACCGCTGACCGCATCCTGAATCAGCACTCCATTATGTTCTAAAGTCGCGCCCGTGGCGCGATCAAGTTCGACCCGGGCTTTCTGGTAGGTGGTCATCGCCGTCACCAGATCTAGTTCGGCGATCGACAGGTCGCGCTGGGCCGTGGTCGTCTGGTAGCTCGAGACCGCGCCTAAATCCTGCTCCTTCCGGGTGATTTCGAAGGTGCGCGCGGCCAGGTCTCTCGCCTTTCGGGCCGCTTCGACGCGGGCTCGCGATTGTTCCAGTGCGTACTGGGCGTTGCGGACCTCTATGCGAATCTGTTTCTTCAGTTGCTCCTTGCGCAGGCTAGCCTGGCGGTACTCCAGTTCGGAACGGTATTGGTCGGCTTTGGCCACGCGGTTGCGGAAGGGAATATTCAGATTGAGACCGACCACATAGTCCGGGGAGGAATTATTGAAGGCAGTTCGCCATCCGCCAATCAAGTCCGTCGGGACGTTGGGTACATCTCCCGTAAACGCCGGGTTTGCCAGTCCCGCAAGACCTGTGCCCCCATAGGACCCAACCAGGGAAAGCGACGGCAACAGCGCATTCCGCGCGGCTTGACGGCTGATCTGCCGATTCACAAGGTCGACGTCAGTCTCCAATAACTCCGGACGATTCTGCAGCGCTTCCGCGATCAGATCCAGCACTGGTTTGCTCGCATCGGTGTCTGACGGCTGCATCCGATCGGTCGGGACGACCGGCATCTCTTCCAAGGCCGGATTGTCAAGCGTCTTGGTCAATGCATTTTTCATCAACGATTCCTGCAGCTGTAGATTGGTCCTCGCAACCGTCAGATCCTGATCACGCCTGGACGCCTCGGCCTCGGCTTTCATTACGTCCATCTCGGGAATGCTCTCGAGCTGCAGTTGTTTTTTCGCGTTCTCCAAGGTCTGATTCGCGAACGCTAACGATTGCTCGTTCACGCGCGCCTGCTCGTAGGCGCTGACCAGATCCCAGTAAATGTTCTCGATCTGAGTAACGGTTGCAATTGCCTGATCCTTGAAAGCGATGTCGGAGATCTTTTTATTGTTTTTGGCAATGCGAAGAAATCGAAGATTCGGACCCAATCCGAAGCCGGCGAGAAGTTCTTGCCGGACTGTCACGCGGTAGAAGGAATTCAGCTGCGGAGACAGGCTATTGAACTCGCTATTGGTGGTCTGGCGGTTATTGTCGAACTCGAACGAGAAGGACGTTCCGGTGGGAAAGGCCTGGGAAAAAATAGCGTTCACCTGAGCGATGTTGGTCTGCAGAGTTGGCACTCCGTTAAGCTGAACGTTCGTCAGCGGTAGTGTCTGGTGCTCAATCCCTGCGTTGACGTTGAGGTTGGGGTCGTAGGAGGCCACGGGCGTGCCCGCGCCTAGCGTCGACTGCACAAGTCCGGCCGCGCCGGCGCCGGCGCCACCGGCGCCACCCGACGTGCCGCCAGCTCCGGCGCCCGGCGCTCCCGCGCCGTAGCCACCAACTCCGCCTCCCGGAGTTCCCTGGACCACACCGGTGTTGACTCCACGAAAACTCCCACCTGCTTTGGTGCGGAGAAGGTCGGTGTCGGCAATCGGCAGGTTGTAACGCGCGATGGCGAGATCGAGATTGTTCTCCAAGGCTAGGTCGATCGCGTCCTTCAGCGACAACATCAGTTTGCCATCCTGAATCAGATGTTCCAGACGTTGTGAATTCGTCAGCGCTGGCTCGGGTACCGAGGAGGGAGAGTATGGTCCGAGCGGATTGTGAGACTGGGGCATCTGCAGCGCTGCTGGAGTGCGAACCTGAGCCGCAGACACGGCACTAATAACAACAATAATGACGAGTGTGGCAATCACAAGCCAACCGGCGACGCAGGATTTGTCGAAGCGTGGAATCATTCGTTCACCACCGCGGTGCCCACGATCGCATTCGCCGTATCCCCTACCAGCCACCCATCTCGCAACTGAATGGTGCGCGTTCCGTAAGCGGCGTTCGTCTCGGAGTGAGTGACCTGCACGATCGTCGTTCCTTGCCGATTTAAGTCCGTGAAGAGTTCCATGATTTCCTTGGCCTGACTGGAATGCAGATTGCCGGTCGGTTCGTCCGCCAGCAACAACACGGGCTTATGGATGACCGCGCGTGCGATTCCTACGAGTTGTTGCTGTCCGCCGGAGAGCTGACTGGGATAGAGGTCCTTCTTGGCAACGATCTGGAAACGATCAAGAGCGTCGGCGACCAGGCCCTGCCGCTGCTTCGCAGGAATATCTTTGTAGGAGAGCGGCAGATCGATGTTTTCACGTACGGTGAGATCGTCGAGCAGGTGGTAGCTCTGAAAAACCATGCCGACATTTTTTTTCGCCAACTCGCCGCGTTCTTTGCGTTTCATGGCATGTGCCGCCTGATCGCGGAACCAGTATTCGCCGGCCCACTGGTCGTCAAGCAGTGCCAGCACGTTGAGAAGGGAAGACTTGCCCGCGCCCGAGGGGCCCATCACGGTGATGAATTCGCCTTCGTGAATCTCCAGGTTGACGCGACGAAGGACCCACGTCTGTCCCGCGCCGGTTTTGTAGCTGCGTTCGATGTTGTTGAGACGGATCATATTTAGTCCTCAGGTTCTGCCAGTCGATTTAGTCTTCCCGTAAAGTGCGCATGGGTTCGAGCGCGGCCGCTCTGCGCGCCGGAACATAACACGCGAACAGAACTGTGGACGCCAGCAGAAAGGCAGTCGCGAACAATGTGAGCGGGTTCAGCAAGGTCACGTGATACAGAAGACTCGACAAGACTCTGCCGACGACGAGCGTGCCGGCGAGTCCGAGTACGAGGCCGAGGGCGGCCAGATGCAGGCCCTTCCCGAGGATGAGTCGCAGGACATCCGTGCGTTGAGCGCCCAGTGCCATCCGAATGCCGAGTTCGCGGGTGCGCATGCGGACAGAGTAGCTGATCACTCCGTACAATCCGACCGCGGCCAGCAACAATGCGACACCGGCAAATGCAGAGAGCAAGATCACCAGAAAACGACGGCCGGTCAGGGATTCGTCGACGCGCTGCTCCATACTCTTGAGGTCGTAGAGCGGCTGGTTGGGATCAACGGCACGGATGGCGGTCTGCAGGGAGGTGGCTATAGTCTCCGGCTGGGAACTGCTGGTGCGAACCACGACGGCCGCGTTGTTCTGAGAAGATTGCGCGATCGGCAAGTAGAAGTATCCCTCCGTGTTGTCGGCTTCCAACGAGGAAGTCTTTGCGTGTTTGACGAGACCTACGATCGTCATCCACGGACTATTGCCGCCAAAGTTGATGTGCTGGCCGAGGGGGTCTTCGTTGGGCCAATACTGGTGGGCCAGGGTTTCATCGACGATGGCGACGGGCTCGGTGTTCAGGCGGTCCTGCGGGGAGAAGAAGCGCCCGCGTACCAACGGAATACTGAGAGTGGAGAAATAGTCGGGCGAAATCAAGTGGATATTGCCATGAGGCCCCGGGTCATTTGCAGGCACCGTTCTGCCTTTGATGCTGAACGAAGACGACCCGCCCAAGTTGCTGAAAGGCAGCGAATCAGCGAAAGCGACCCCGGTGATTCCTGGCGAGCTTCTCATTTGGTCTTCCGCCGCGCTGAAAAAGGCTGCTTGCTGCTCGTTGGTCTTGTAGATCGTCGGGGGCAACGAAAGAAAGGCGGACATGAGCCCGTGAGGATTGAAACCGGTTTCGAGTTGCTGGACTTGCTGCAGGCTGCGAACCAGCAGTCCAGCGCCCACCAGAAGGAGCATGGCAACGGCGATTTCCGTGACTACCAAGGCCGAGCGGAGCCGCTGCCGGCCGCGACTGGAGGTTTCCGAGCGCCCGCCTTCCTGCAGTGCCTGGAACCAGCGGGAGTGCGTCATCTGCCAGGCGGGTGCGATGCCGCAGAAAAACACGCAGGCGCCTCCCACTCCGGCCACGAAGGCCAGAACCGGCCAGCCGATGTGGATGCTGATGTTTTGCGCGAGAGCGGTGGGGGCAAGCAGCAGCAAGAGTGGAATCCCGGCCTGGGCTATCAAGAGTCCTAGGACTACACCGGCTGCCGCCAGGACGAGGCTCTCGAGGAACGCGTTGCGAATCAGCCGAGAGCGGCTGACTCCGAGTGCGATCTGGATCGAGACTTCGCGTTGCTTTCCGGAGGCGCGAGCAAGTTGCAGGCCGGCAATGTTGGCGCACGCAATCAACAGAACCGACATGACGGCGGCCAGAAGAAGGAATAGAGGCTTGCGCAAATCTCCCGCAACGAACTCGATCAGCGGCATGCAGAACATGCCCCAACCCGAAGCCCGGCCGAAGCTGCTGGGCCCCTCGGCTGCAATATCCTGCGCCGATCGAAGTGCGAGGTATGCGTTGGCCTGCGCGTTGGTCACCCCGGGACGTAGGTTGGCAACGCTAAAAAGGAATTCGTTATAGCGGTCCTTGTTGTCGAAGTAGCGGCCGGGAGCCAGCGCCAATGGAACCCACAGTTCAGCCTGATTCGGCCAATTGAAGTCCGGCGCCATAACTCCGACGACCTGATAGGACTCCTGGTTCAGGAGCAGCGCGCGGCCGACAATCCCCGGGTCGCCGCCGAAGCGCCGCTTCCATGTCAGGTACGAGAGCACCACCTCGTGATTTGCCCCGGGCTGATCTTCTTCCGGACGAAACACACGTCCTAGGTAAGGGCGCGCCCAGAAAACGTCAAACCACTGCCAGGAAACCGAGGCCCCGGTGAGGCGCTCGGGTGTGGTAGCGCCGGCGCTGTAATTGAAGCTCATGTTCTGCATGACCGCAGCCGACGTGAACGTGTCTTTTCCGGTGACCGCGTCGCCAAAATCGGTGGGAGAGATGGAGATGTTTTTGAGGTCTCCCACCGAGTACTTCGCGCGCACGGCGACAATCTGCTCGGGATGAGGGATGCCGCTGGGGTTGAGCAGACTGGCATTGATCACGCTGAAGACGGCGACGTTGGCGCCGATCCCCAGAGCCAAGGTGAGAACCGCGGTCGCGGTGAAGCCCGGACTCTTGCGCAGTTGGCGCAACGTGTAACGCAGGTCCTGGAAGGTGGTGTTCATAAGAGTCCTCACTCGCAGCGCAATGTTTCCATGGGATCGACGCGTGTTGCCCGGAGCGCGGGAATATAAGTAGCAGGCAACGTTGCCAGGATCAGTAACAGGCAGACCGCCGTGAAGGTTACGGTGTCGGTCGATTTGATGCCAAACAGGAGGCTGCTGATCAATCGTGCTACGGCGAAGGCGCCCACGATCCCGAATGCGGCGCCCAGGACAGTCAACTTCATGCCATTTCTGACCACCAGTCGGCGCAAATCGGCAGGAGCCGCACCGAGCGCGAGGCGAAGTCCTAATTCGCGCTGGCGCTGTACCACCGAATAGGCCAGCAGTCCGTAAATGCCAAGAACAGCCAACGCCAGAGCGGTTCCGGCGAATCCTGCAAGCAGGTAAGCCGGATATGCTCGTAGCACCATCGTGGGAGAGTCATGGATGATCTGCGCCATGCTCGCCACATTTGACACGGCAACTTGCGGGTCGATGTCCCGCACTTTTTTCACCACCGTGCTGGCCAGAGTCTCTGGCGCCTGCCGCGTTCGGACTGCCAGACTGAAGAATGTGTTCGGAGACTGCTCGAAGGTGTCGTAGACGATCGGCTGCATCCGGGCATCCAGGCGATCGACATTCTCGTTGCCAACGACGCCTACGATCTCGTGAAGGTTGGGCTCGCTGGTGTAGGTGAAGTTAATGCGCTTTCCGATCGGATTCTGGCCGTGGAATACCTGGTCCACCAGCGCCTGATTCACGATTACAACTGGAGTGGACTTCGCGGTGTCCTGGCTGCTAAAGAACCGGCCAGCGCGGAGGGGAATGATCATCACTTCGAAGTAGTTGGCGGTTACGGTTGGGGTGCTGGCTTCGTACTCTTCACCGCCGCTCGCTTTGGGACGGCCTTCCAAGTCGAAACGCGAAGTATTTCCGGCGCCGGAGAGCGGAACGATGGAGACCGCGGCCACATCTTTCACTCCCGGAAGAGCGTGGATGTCTTTGAGAAGACGCCGCTGAAACTCCTGCTGCTGCGGGCCATTCGCGTAAGCCTTCTCCGGCAGCGCCAGCCCAAGAGTCAGAAGGTTCGTGGCATCAAAACCCGGATCCTGACTGAACACCTGCTGCAAACTCCTGAGCATCAACCCTGCTCCCACCAGCAGGACCACTGCCAGGGCCACCTCCGAGACCACCAGGACATTCCGAAAACGGTGGTGTACTCCTCCCACCGAGCTGCGGCCCGCTTCTTGCAGTTCCTGGCGAAGATCGGGCTTCAGAATTTGCAGGGCGGGGATGATCCCGAACAAAATACCGGTCAGCAAAGAGACTGCGAGAGAAAAGCCGAGGACACCGGCATTGACGTGAAGTCCGTGCAGGGCCGGCATCGAGGACAAGGCAATCTGCGGAAGCAAGCCGACAATCGCCGGAACCAGCCAGACCGCAGCGAGAGTTCCGAGGGTTCCGCCGAGCAAGGCGAGCAGAATACTTTCGGTCAGCAATTGCCGGAGAATCCGCGCCCGGCGTGCGCCCAGAGCGACGCGAATCGAGATTTCTTTTTGCCGCTGTGCCGACCGCGCGAGCAACAGGCCGGCCACATTGGCGCAGGTGATGAGAAGCACGAACGCCACCGTGGCCATGAGCAACTGCAACACGGGGCGAACGGAGCCGACTAACTGTTCCTCCAGCGACACCAGTTGCACACCAATTCCGGCGTTGTCGTCGGGATATTGCTGCTCGAGTTGCCGCGCTAACGCGGAAATGCCCGCTTGTGCCTGCTGGGAATTCATTCCGGGTTTGAGTCGGGCGACCGGATTCAGCCAGAATGCGTTGCGCCGGGCCTTCCACCCGCCGACGCGTAACGATTGCCAGATATCTCCGGATTGGCTGGGACCAAACTGGAAATCACGGGGAAGAACGCCCACCACGGTATTGAGCACGCCATCGAGCACCATGGTCTTGCCGACAACGTCAGGGCTACCTCCGAAGTAGCGCTGCCAACCGCCATAGGTGAGCATCACCACGGGGGCCGCTTTCCCTTGCTCGTCGTCGATTTGAAAGGTGCGGCCCAGGGCGGGTTTTACGCCCAGCGTTTCGAAGAAGCCGGCGCTTGCCACCGGAGTGATGACCTGCTCGGCACCGTCTTTGCCGGAGACGCTGGCAGCCGTACCCGAGTACGCTCCAATTTGAGAGAAAACCTGGCTGTGGCCGCGAATGTCTGAGAAATTGGGATAGGAGAACGGCTGTTGCTGAAAGGATCCCTGGTTGCGCACGCCGTTCAGGTGGACCAATTCATCCGGCTTGTCGTAGGGCAAAGGCCGCAACAGGGTTGCGGAAAAAATGCTGAAGACCGCGCTGTTGGCGCCGACACCGAGGGCCAGCATTGTCACGACAATCGCGGTCAGTCCCGGAGTTTTCTGCAGCATCCTCCAGCCGTAGCGGACATCCTGGAACAGTTCTCTCATCTGTTCTCCTACTCGTAGCGCAATGCAGTCATGGGATCTACTTTGGTGGCCCGGCGCGCGGGCAGATAGCTGGCAAGCAGAGCAACAGAAACCAAAATCACTGGAACTGCGATGAATGTAAGAGGATCACGCGGACTGACTCCGTACAGTAGATTGGCCATGAGTCTGGTCAACCCCAGCGCGGACATCAGGCCGACCGCGACTCCGGTCAATGCCAGCTTTCCGGCTCCAGACAGGATAAGACGCAGAATGTCCGGGCGGCGCGCGCCCAGAGCGATTCGAACACCGATTTCCTGCGTGCGTTGCCCCACAACATAGGAAAGGACACCGTAGATTCCAACACTCGCAAGCAGCAGTGCAAGCGCCGCGAACACTCCGAGAAGAATCATGGAGAAGCGGCGATCGGCGAGAGAATCCGCGATGACTGAGTCGAAGGTTTGCGGTCCGAAGATGACCTGCTGGCTGCTCATCTGCTGGCTCACCCGGCGGATGGACGCGAGCAGACCCGTGCTCGCGTTGTTGGAACGTACGACCATACTCGAGCCCGACGGCTGCATCTGTACGAACGCATCCGGCATCTGCATGCACGGGATGTAGACCTGCATGCGCACGCTCTCCGTGTCATCGGAGTCGAGTCCCCATTGCTTCACATGGCCTGCCACGCCTACGATCTCTGCCGGCCCGCCAAGCAACTTCGACTGGATTCGTCTGCCAATTGGATCGCCGTTCGGGAAGAGTTTTCGCGCAAGGACATCGTCGACGACGACCACTCGCGCCGAGTGTTCATTGTCCTCCTCGGTGATGAATCGTCCCCGCAACAGCGGAATGCCCATGGCCTTTAGATATCCAGGTTCCACGATGTAGTCGATGGCCCAGTTCTTTTCACTTTGGCTGCCCGGTTCCGGCTGGCCTTCAAACCAGAAGGTGAACTCGTCGTCGCCAGCTAATGGGAGCGCGCCCCAAGTCTGGGAAACTGCTTCGACGCCTGGAATCGACGAGACTCTGCGATCGAATTCCCGAAAGGCGGCGCGGATCGCGTCCGGAGAGGCAGTCATCATTGCGGAGGGAAGCGAGACGCCCACATTCAGGGCGTTTTGTGGATTGAAACCAGGGTCGATATTCCAGAGCCGCATCAGACTGCGAATCATCAAACCAGCGCCGGTGAGGAGCACGAGCGCCATGGCCATTTCCGCAACGACTAAGACGCGCTGAATACGGTGCCGGGTACCGCTGATGCCGCGCCCGCCTTCTTTCAGTCCGTTGGCAACGTTTTCCACTGACACTTTGAGAGCAGGCACCAGCCCAAACAGGATTCCGGTCAGCAGCGTAATAGACAACGTGAACAATAGAACGCGGGCGTCAAGACTGATCTCAGCCGCTCTCGGCAGGGCACTGGGAAGGACACCTAACGCCGCTCGTGTTCCCCATGCGGCTAGTAGCAGGCCCAGGGTGCCGCCCGCGAGCGCCAGCATGATACTCTCGGTCAACATTTGCCGGATGACTCGGTGCTGGCTCGCGCCCAGCGCAGCGCGGATGGCGAACTCACGCGTCCTGCCAGTCGAACGCGCCAGCAGGAGATTCGCAACGTTGGCGCAGGCGATCAAAAGCACAAAGCCGACACTGGCGAGAAGAACCAGCAATAGCCTCCCGACATTACCCACCATCCATTCCTTCAGTGGAATCAGTCTCGCGCCGGTGCCCTTGTTGGCGTCGGGGTAGGCTGCCGCCAGGTTGTTGGTCACGGTTTCCATGTCGGCCCTGGCCTGTTCAATCGCGATACCTGGCTTCAGGCGGCCAATGCCGTTGATTCCCAGTCCTGCGCTCCGCGACGTAAGCAGACTGTTTTTCCACTGGCCAATGGGGACAAACACTTCCCGCGCTGGCGACCCTCCTGCCCAGAAATGAAAACTCGCGGGTACCACACCGACGATGGTGTAGCTCTTTCCGTCTAGCGTGATTCCTTTGTTCAGCACGTCGGAAGCGGAATCGAACTTGCGCCGCCACAACCCTTCGCTGATGAGTGCCACCGGGGCGGCTCCAATTTCATCCTCGCCAGACGCAAAGTTGCGGCCTCGAAGTGGTTTCATGCCGAGAATCGTGAAAAAATCGGACGAGACAAACTCACCCGTCACTTGTTCGGCATCCCCTGCTCCGGTCAGACTGAACGCGTAGCTGCGCCAAACCGCCATCGAAGAGAAGGTTAGGTTGTCCTTCTGCCAGTCGCGGAAATTCGGATACGGAATCGTGCCGAACTGAAAATTGGCTTTGCTTTCGCGCAAGGCGACGAGCTGCTCGGGCTGGGGATAGGGCAACGGATTGAGCAGCACCCCGTTGACCACCGAGAAGAGTGCAGTATTGGCGCCCACACCGAGCGCGATGGTGATGACGACTAGCGCGGTGAGTCCGGGCACTTTGGCAAACTGGCGAACCGCGTAGCGTAGATCTTGAAGAAGTCCAGTCATAGTTTTCTTATTCGTACCTCAGTGCTAGAACAGGATCGACGGTCGCTGCCCGCCAGGCAGGCACCACGCATGCAATCGTCGCCACCGTGACCAGAGTCAATGCCGACAACAGTAAAGTCAGCGGGTCGCGTGGACTGCCGCCACCAGCCCAGACGCGAACGATATGGTCCAAGGCGAGGCTGAGGACGAGTCCCACGGCAACACCCGCGCCGAGCATCACCACAGTCGAACGGATCACGAGCCGCAAGATGTTGGCGCGCGGCGCTCCAAGGGCCATCCGGATGCCGACTTCCTGGGTACGTTGAGTAACGGAAAACGACACGACGCTGTACAGTCCAGCCGCGGCCAGGGCAAGAGCGAGAAGTGCGAAGAGAGAAAACAGGGTCGCGATGAACCGCCCTTGTCCCCATCCTTGCGTCTCCAACCACCAGGCAAGAGTGTGTTCCTGGCTGACGACCAACTCGGGGTTGAGTTCGCGCAGCCGCAGTTTTACCGCTTGGATGGCCGCGTCGGGACTGCCGCTGGCGCGCACGAGCAGGGCCACATCCGGTGGCAAAACGAAGCTGTAAGGCAGGAAGACAGCCGGCTTGACCGGATGATCGAGCCCGTCATCGCGCGCATCGGCAACCACGCCTATGATTTCGAGCCAGTCATCGGGAGCCCGTGCAAGCAACAGGTCAGGCTGCTCGACCTTCAGCATGGGGCTGCGCACGCTCTGTCCGATTGGACTGCCTTCGGGAAGAAACTGCTTCACAAACGCCTGGTTGACCAGTGCCACATGGGCTGCGCGATTGAGTTCTGCGTCGTCGAAGACGCGGCCGGTCAGGAGCGGGATGTGAAGCGTTTCGAATTCCTTTGGACTCACCAGGGCCAGAATCGCTTCGGCTCCGGTCAGTGTCGGTTTGCCGCGGAGCTCGATCTTGGCGTCAAATCCTCCGAACGGCGGAAACCAACTAGTGGAGACAGTTGCAGCCGTGATGCCCGGCACTTCACTGATCGTCCGGCGGATCAATTCGTTGTCATTCAGGCGGGCTTGCCAGGTCGTGTTCGCTCCTTTGGGAAGCACAGTCCTCAGGGCGAAGACGTGGTCGGGGTCAAAGCCCAGTGGAGTGTGAGTCAGTGCAAGAAACGCCTTCGTCGCCGCCCCGGCGCCCGCCATCAGAAGCAGTGTCAGTGAGACTTGGCCAGCGATCAGAAGGCGGTGCGTGTTGCGGCTGCGGGCGCTGCTGGAGACCCTGGTGCTGTTTGCCTGGATGAGTTCGTTGATCGGCGGATGCGAAAGCTGCCAGGCGGGGGAAATGCCGAAGAGAATCCCCGTAACGACAGAGAGTACCGCGCTGAACACGAGGACCGTCCCGTTGACCCGGATCGCGGCCTCGTGTGGAAACGAATAGAGCGGGAGCATGGCCGACAAGGTCTCAACTCCGCGATAGGCCAGCAGTACGCCCAAGGCCGCGCCAACGACGGAAAGCAGAACCGACTCCGTGAGCAATTGTCGAATGAGACGGGTACGGCTGGCGCCGATCGACGCGCGAACCGCCAACTCGTGCTGTCGAGCGATTCCGCGCGCTAATAAGAGGATGGACACATTCGCGCATCCGATGACCAGCAGCGCGATGACAGCCACAAAAAGCAAGACCAACGTGCCGGAAAAGCGCCCTAACACCTCTTCGTTCAGGGTGACGATCGCAACCCGCCGGTCGCGGCGAAAATCCTTGGAATCGTCATGTGTAAATCGATCAACCAGGACCTGCAGTTCCGCTCCAGCCGCGGCATGCTTGACGCCCGGCTTCAGCTTGATGAATGCCAGCCAGTAGTCGTGCGGATCCGCGCTCGGCATGGCCGGCACGTATACGTCGGAGTCGCCCCAGGTGAAACGCGGCGGTGTTACTCCGATAACGGTGTAAAGTTTGTGACTCAGTTCGATGGTCTGGCCGATTACGTTACGATTTCTGGCAAACTGTTTTTGCCAGAACAAGTAACTCAGCAAAGCGACAGAAGAACCTTTGCCGCCCGGCGCATCAGCCGGGGTGAATCCGCGTCCTAACATCGGCGGTACGCCCATGTAGGCAAATAGATTCGGTGAATACTGGCCCACGTTCACCGACATCGGGAATTGTCCGCCCGTCAGAGTCTGGATCTGCTGGTTTTGAAGAAACACATCGTCCACGGAAGCTGCGCGGCGAAGTTCCTCATACTCGGAACCATTGACGAACAACAAGGGGCCCCGGTCGCTTTTGTCGCGCAGTTCCACATGCACCATGCGGTCGGCGTCGCGGTAGGGGTAGGGGTCGAGCAGAATGCTGTACACCACACTGAAGATTGCCGTGGTAGCGCCGATTCCGAGGGTGAGCGAGAGCACCGCTGTGATCGCAAACCCCGGCGCCTTCAGCAACTGGCGCACCGCGTAGCGAAGATCCTGCAAAAATCCGTTCATGCTTCCCCCTTACTCGTACCGCAGAGCCACCATGGGATCGACTCTCGCTGCCCGGCGGGCTGGGATCAATGCGGCTGCCGCCGCCACTCCGGCAACGAGAAGCGTCATCAGGCCAAGCGTCAGCGGGTCGCTGCTGGACACGCCGAATAGCTGACTCCGAACCGCTCGTGCGAGCAGCAGCGATACGGGAAGGGCGATAGCGATGCTGATGCCGGCGAGCCGCAGGGTCTCCATCAGGACCATGCGCATGACAAGGCCGCGCTGGGCGCCCAAGGCGATGCGAATTCCGAGTTCGCGAGTTCGCTGCGCCGTCGAATACGCCAGCACGCCATATAACCCGATCACCGCCATGAAGACCGCCAGCAATCCGAAGCTGGAGGCGAGCGCCGCGACCACGCGTTCGGTGGTCAAGTTGTCGTCAATCTGCGCCTGCATGGTGCGGAAATTGTCGAGCACGAGCTTCGCGTCCAGAGTCTGCATCGCCTGCCGGACGGTCGCTTCGGCGGTTTCCGGCGCCTGCACAGTGCGGATGTAGAAGGCGATCCCCCTGGATCCCGGGTCCTGCCGGTAAGGCGTGAAGATGGTTCGCAGGACTTCCTGCCGCACGCCGGTGTGCTTTGCATCCTTCACGACGCCGACAATTTCAATGTCGGTCTTTACATCGCCCCCGCCCTTGCCGAAATGGTGGCCGAGGGCAAGGTGGGCATCGCCGAAGAAATGACGGGCAAGACGCTCATTGACGACCGCCACCTTCTGCGTGCCTTCACGATCTTGCTCGTTTAGCTCCCGCCCTGCGAGGAGAGTCATACCCATAGCGGAGAAATATCCGGGGCTTACCTTTTCCGATTCCACATCCATCTCTTCGTCTTCTCTTGCCGTGTAACCCGCGATCGTAATGTCGAGTCCAGTATTGTCGTCCGCGAGTTCGGGGTCGGTCGTGCTGGCGACAGAATGCACACCTGGCAACGCAGCCAGCGTCTGCAGGACTCGTGTTTCAACCTCTTCGTTCTGGCGAGGCTGATATCCGGCAAGAGCCGGCTCCAGAGTGAATGTCAGCAGGTGGTCGGTGGCGAATCCCACGTTCTGGGACTTGAGATTGCGCAGCGTACGCACGAACAATCCCGCGCCCACGAGAAGCAGCAGACTGAGTCCAATCTGGACGCCTACCGAGATGCGACGGAAGCGCAGAGAGCCACTGGCTATTGCTAGCTGTTGCTTCAGCGCTTGAGAAACGTCTGGCCGCCAAAACTGCACAGCCGGTGCCAGACTGAAGAGCAAGCTAACCGATACCGCGAGCAGGAAATTGAAAAGCAGAATGCGCACATCCACATGAGAGGAAAACGGCAGATCACCGCCTGAACTGCCCCAGACCTTGCGGATCAGCACAGCGGATGCCTGTGGCGCCAGGAATATGCCGAACAAACCTCCGGCAAGTCCTAGCACCACGCCCTCCACGAGAAGTTGCCTCGTCACGCGGCTGCGCTTTGCGCCCAGCGCGTACCTCACCGACATTTCCCGTACGCGGCCTGCCGCTCGCACCAGGAGGAGACCGCCGACGTTGGCACACGCCATGAGTGCGACCAGACCAACCATGCCCATGACGATGAGGAGAGGCGTCCGCATGTCCGCGCGGAGGGGAGAGAATCCCCTGGCTCCGTCCAACAGCAACAAATGAGATTTAGTCAGGAAGGACTCGCGTTCGCGTTCCGAGCTGTGCCCGCTCTGCTGGAGTTCGTCGGCGCGGATGGCATACCAGAGCGGTGCGATGCCGGTTTCGGCCTGATCCCGGCTCAGCCTTGTCCTCAGCCTGCCGATGATGTTCAGCCAGCGGTCGCGGCGGTTTTCGAGGTCGGCCGATCCTGGCATCACTTCGGATTTCATTGTCATGGGGACAAAAATTCCCGGGGTGTCTCCCACGACAACACTGGGAAATTCTTTCTGCGCGATTCCCACAATCACAAAGGGATGGCCGTTGACCGATATGTTCTGGCCGACAACGGACGGATCGGCGGCAAAGTGACGCGACCAGTAGTTGTAGCTGAGCACCGCGATCGGGTTTGCGCCGGCCACAACGTCGTCCGATGCGACGAACAAACGCCCCACTGCCGGGTGCACGCCCAGCATGTCGAAGTAGTTGCCAGAGACCAGTTCCGCTGCCACCAGGTCCGGCTGGCCGTGCCACTGCAGGCCAACCTGAGTCCATGAGGTCGCGATCAATCCACTGAAAACGGTGTTGCGGTCACGCAGGTCCCGGTACATCGGATACGAGAAGTAGAAGTGTTGGTCGGCGCGTGAGGAGACATGGCCGCGATCGCTGCCGGAAAATTGAAGGAGTGCCAGCCGATCTGGATCCTTGACCGGAAGCTTTCGCAGCAGAGCCTGATCGAGCAGCGTGAAGATAGCAGTGTTAGCGCCGATGCCCAGCGCCAAAGTCACGACCGCTACTGCTGCGAAGGCCGGAGTTCGGCCGAGTTGTCGCAAAGCATAACGAAGGTCCTGAAGTGTGCCGGTTATCATTCAAACCCCTTACTCGTAGCGCAAGGCTTGCATCGGGTCGACCCTGGTTGCCCCACGTGCCGGAATGTAGGCCGCGAGCGCCGCTATCGCCGCCAACATCACCGTCAGCGACATGAAGACGGCTGGGTCGATGCGAATCACGCCGAACAGGGCGCTGGAGATGGCGTGGGTCAGCAGCAGCGCGACACACACCCCGATCGTCAGGCCCACGATTGCCATCTTGATGGCCGAAGTCACGATCAGGCGCAGCACGTCGATGCGCCGAGCTCCGAGCGCCATGCGAACTCCAATCTCGTGTGTCCGCTGCGCCACCGAGTAGGCCATCACCGCGAAGATTCCGGCCGCCGCCAGTGCCAGCGCGATGACCCCGAATACCAACATCATTTGCGCGGAGGACTCCACCCCGCTCACGTTGTCTGCAATGATCTGTTCCAGGCTTCGCACATCGTAAGCGGGCACGTCGGGATCGATGTTCCTGATCTCGGCCGCAACAGACCCGGCAAGACTTCGAGGATCAGCCGCAGTGCGGACCACGAATGCTGAGGAGGCCGGCGGCAGCTGGGCCAGGGGTATATAGGTCGTCGGGTCGGAATCCTGATCGAACGGCGAATCGCGGATGTCGCCTACCACGCCGACAATCTGCCGTTGCGGGTCAATTCCATCCCGGCCGAGTTTCAAGTGCTTGCCAATCGGGTCCTGCCCGGGCCAGTTGGACCGCGCCATGGTTTCGCTGATGACCGCCACGGGCGCGGCATTCCGATCATCTTGGGCAGTAACGAAGCGTCCTTTCAGCAGCGGAATCCGTAACGACGAAAAGAATTCAGGTGTGACCGTTTGTGAAATGGTGGAAGGCAGTTCCCCCACAGGGGCGGGGAGTCTTCCTTCCGCGCTGTACTCTGTCCAGTTCCACGTCCATCCGGATGGCAAGCTAGTCACGCACGCCACCGACTCAACGCCCGGCAACGATTGGAGCTGACGGACGGCGCGATCGTAGTAGTTGAGGGTCTGATCTTTTCCGCGATACTTTTCCTCTGGCAGGACTACGCGGAAGGTCAAGAGGTGGGTGCGATCGAATCCCATCTCGGTGTTGATCAGATTGCGGAATCCCTTCACCATGAGCCCGGCACCGATCAACAGCACCAGGGCAAAGGCAATCTCGGAGGTTACAAGTACTGACCGCAGACGCCCCACCGCCTTGCTGGAACTGGCGCTGCGAGTGTTTTCCTTGAGCGCATCACCCAGTTCGGATCGGGAGAACCGCAAAGCCGGCGCCAGTCCGGCCAAGATGCCTGTCAAAACCGCAACCGCCAGAGTGAAGCACAGCACGCGCCAGTCGGTCTCGAGGTGTTTCAGGCCCGGAACGTGGGCCACGATAAATGGCGGGAGGTTGCGCCGGAGCAGTCCCATCCCCCAACCGGAAAGCACAATTCCAGCCGCCCCTCCGGCAACTGCCAGCAGCGTGCTCTCAACCAGTAACTGCCGGATCAGTTGCCAACGGCTGGCTCCCAATCCGATGCGTACGGCCATTTCTTTCTGCCGGCTTGAGATTCGGGCCAATTGCAGATTGGCTACATTGAGGCAGGCGAGCAAGAGAACAAAGACAGCGGCGCCCATGAGTACCAGCACGAACTGTCGCGTTCCGATGGTCGCGTCCTCGACCAGCCGGACGACTCTGACCGCGTGACCGCCGTTGGTGTCCGGAAATTGTTGAGCAAGCCGATTGGCGATGGTCTGAAAATCTGCCGCGGCCGTGCTCACGGAGAACCCTTTCTTGAGCCGCCCCAGCACAAGCAGGTAATGGTTTGAGCGATCTGCAGCAACGGCATTCAAGTCGAGTGGAGTCCAAATCTCGGCACCGGCAGGAAAGTCGACATCACGACCCGCGACCCCGACAACGGTAAATTTCTGACCATTGAGGAGCAGACTCCTGCCGACAACGGTGGTGTCACCAGCCAGGTGTTTTTGCCAGAAGGCATTACTGATGACGACTACCGGCGCGGTTCCATTTTGAATATCAGCCGGCCCGATATTTCGGCCAAGCCTCGGCGAAATGTCCAGCAAAGGGAAGAAACCCGGCGTCACCTTGTAGCCTTCAACGCGCTCGGCGATTCCTTCGCCTGTCAAGTTGGCGTTCCAACCTTGGATGGCAGCCAAGTGCTCCAGCGACGTACTCTGCGTCGTCCAATCCCGGAAGTTGGCGGGAGCAGCTTTCACGGCAGTTGCATCTTCTTTCGGGACCGTTTCCCAAATCGCCACCACACGATCAAGATCCGGCAGCGCAAACGGACGAAGCACCAGGGCATTCACATTGCTGAAGATGGCGGTATTCGCGCCGATTCCGAGCGCCAGCGTGACAACGGCCAGAAGAGTGAACCCCGGGTTCTTGCGTAACATGCGCAAGCCGTAAGTAAAGTCCTGCAGGAGTCCCTTCATCCGTCTCTACCTCCTACTCGTAGCGCAGCACCACCATGGGATCGACACGCGTCGCGCGGCGAGCCGGAAGATAGCTGGCGAGGGCCGCGGCACCACCCAGGAGAAAAGTCGACAGAATAAAGGTCGGTGCATCCGTGGGACCGACGCCGAACAGCAAGCTATGCAGCAGTCGGGTCGTCAGCAAGGCTGCCACCAGGCCGATACCTAAACCCCAGAGACATATCTGCAGGCACATCCTCATGATCAGGCGCTGTATGTCCGGGGCTCGCGCGCCCAGCGCCATACGGATCCCGATCTCGTGAACCCTCTGCCCGACGCTATAAGCCATGACGGCGTAAATCCCTATCGTGGCCAGAAGCATCGCAACGCCCGCGAAGATTCCCAGTAGCAGAGACGAAGAACGCGACAGTGAGAGCGACTGCGAGAGCAATTGGTCCATCAGCGCAATGTTGGCGACAGGCTGCTGGTTGTCGAGCTCGAACACGGCGCGCTTGACCGCAGGAACCAACGCGGCAGCGTCAGTGGGGGACCGCACGACCAGGAACATGTCGGTAATCGGCCGCTGTAGGGTTGACAGGTAAATCTGCATGGACGGAGGGGTGTTCAGCGCGTCGGTCTTGATATCCGCAACCACGCCAATGACCACACTCCAATCGTTCGCCGCGCTGAGCACCTGAATCCGCTTCCCGATAGCGTCCTGGCCGGGCCAGATGGTACGCGCCATATAGCTATTGATCAGGATTACCTTTTGCGTACCTTCTTTGTTGCTCTCGTCGAAATAACGGCCTCTGAGGAGGGGGATCTGCAGCGTCCGAAAATATCCGGGGGTGACGAAGTGTTCTTCGGCGAAGGGTCCGTCGCTGTTCTGCGGTGGACGACCTTCCACCCGGAAATCTCCGGTCTGGCCACCTTCTCCGAGCGGCACAAAAGCGGTAGCTGCTGCTGACTGCACGCCCGGTAGATTTTCGATCCGCGACAGTAACTCCGTGAAGAACCTCTGGCCGGCGGCCGGGGAGTAACGAGTCTCCGGCAACGCAATGCGCGCCGTAAGAAGGCCGTCGCTCTTAAATCCCGGATCGGCGTGAAGCATCCGATAGAAGCTGCGCAGAGTCAGCGCCGAAGCGATGACCAGCATGAGTGCCAGCGCCATTTCGGATGCGACGAATGCAGTTCGCAGCCGTCCGTGTCCGGCGCTCCCCGTCGTCTGGCGCCCTCCTTCCTTCATGACCGTATGAAGATGAATGCGCGAAGTGAGCAGCGCTGGCGCCAAGCCGAACAGAATGACGGCACCCAGGGAAATTGATGCCGCGAACGCGGCCACCCGCCAATCGAAAACGACCCCCGGAAGCCGCTGGTTACTTGGCCAAACGCCGAGCAGAATTCGCGATCCCAGCCAAGCAAGAGACGTGGAACCCAGCAAAGAAATTCCTGCGAGCACGACGCTCTCGGTGAGAAGCTGTCTCACAATCCGCCAGCGCTCGGCGCCGAGAGCCTCACGCACTGCGAACTCGCGCATCCGGCTCGCGCCGCGTGCCAGCAGCAGATTCGCGACATTCGCGCAGGAGATGAGCAATACAAGACCCACCGCCGCCAGCAGAACCTGAAGCAGCGGCCGAATGTCGCCCAGCAACACGTCCGTCAATGGCACAAGGATGACGTCGTGCTTGTTCGGCGCGAACTGCTTGTTGATCTGCTCCTGGATCACCCGCAGCTCACCGAGAGCGGTATCCCGGCTGACACCCGATTTCAAGCGCCCGATCACCTGAAGGAAGTTCGTTCCGTGCCCGTCGTAGGGAGGCTTGCTCTCGAGGGGAGTCCAGAGGTCGGTTGGGATAGGGGCAGCTAGGTCTGGAGCGCTAGCTGGCATGACGCCCACCACTGTGTAGGCCGCGCCATCCAGCAGGAGCGGACGACCCAGGGCTCCGGGGTCGGCGCCGAATTGGCGGCGCCAGAAATCTTGACTGATAAGACAGGCGTTCGGCCCCCCTTTGCTGTGCTCGGCCGGCACGAAGGATCGCCCCAGCAACGGCTGGGTCCCGAAGAGTTGAAAGTAATCCTGGGAAATGTAACTGCCACGAACGCGCTGTGGTTCGTCCACGCCAGTTAAATTGAAACTAGTGCGAAACGATGCTGCCAGTTGGGTGAAGGAATGGCTTTGAGAGCGCCAATCCAGAAAGTCGGGAAATGAGTCGGGCGTGCGGTCCGTTTCCGAATAGCTGTTCTCCACGACGACCAACTGTTCGGGCTGTTGGAATGGAAGCCGGAGGGCCACTGCGTCTACGACGCTGAAAACGGCCGTGTTCATCCCGATCCCCACCGCAAGGGTGAGCACCGCGACCGCAGTAAAGCCGCGGCTCTTGCGCAGTTGCCGTAACGCGTAGCGAAGATCTTGAAGCAGACCGCTCATTTGTTTTTCCTACTCATATCGCAGTGCCGACAAGGGATCGACCAGCATGGCCCTCCGCGCGGGCACGTAGCACGCCAGCATCGTGACCGCGGCCACCACGAGGGCGACCCCTCCATAAGTGAGTGGGTCGATCGCGCTTACACCGTATAGTTCGCTGGACAGCCAGCGCGAGACCGCGAAGGCGCCTGCCAGTCCGAGCGTGATGCCGACTCCTGCGAACTTCGCTCCCTCTCGAAGGACCAGCCACAGTACGTCCCGGCGCTGCGCTCCGAGCGCGATGCGAATTCCGATCTCACGCGTACGCTTTGAGACGAGGAATGCCAGGACCCCATAGATGCCCACAATCCCAAGGGCCAGTGCCAAAACAGCAAACGTAACGAAGAGCAACATCGTGGAAACAGGCGTGGAGACGGCCTCGGAGACCACGGTATGCATTCGCTTGACTTCGCTCACCGGAATTTCCGAGTTCAAGCCGGTGACGATGCCACGCAGTGTGGAACCGACTTCCGTATCCTCGGAAGCGGTTTGTACGACCAGGGTCATTTCGGCTGGGACACGTCCATCTTCAAGAGTCGCTTTGGGGCTGTAGGGAACGTACACCGTGCCCTTGATCCAATCCGGGACATTTTTTTGGAGATCGTAGGCGCGCACATCTGCAATCACCCCGACCACGGTGCGCCATTCAGTGTCGCGCGCGAAGCGGACATGCTTTCCGATTGCGATTTGCCCGGGCCAGAATCGTTCCGCCGATGACGCAGCGATCACGGCTACAGGCGGATTTCCGGACTCATCGGCCCGGGTGAACCACCTGCCTGACAGCAGTGGTATGCCCATCGCACGAAAATAGTCAGGGCTCACTATGTCCAACCAGAAGAGCGGCGCCGTCTGGATGGACTCAGGCAATCCCTCAATCTCGAGCGAGCGCTTAGTCACTCTTCCCCCCAACGGCAGAGTGTTCACTAGCGCAGCAGAGGTTATCCCTGGGGACGATTGAACTTGATCGAGCACACTGCGGTAGAACGACAAGCAGCGGCTGCTGTTGCTGCAGAACGATTGATTGGGAGTGATGCGTGCCGTAACGACGTGCTCTGGACGAAACCCGGGATCCACATGAGACAACGTCCAGAAGCTGCGAATCAGCAGCCCGGCCGCAACCACCAGCAGCATGGCAAATGCAACTTCACCAATCGCCAGAGACGAGCGCAGACGCTGCGAAACGGTGGTGGCTGCGCCTCGCTGACGGGATTTCATCGTGTCAGCAGGGGCCGTGCGCGAAGATTGAAGTGCGGGGGCGAGGCCGAAAATCACTCCCGTCAGGAGCGTCAGCCCAGCGCTGAAGACAAGAACCCGCCAATCCATGTGTACTTCCGCCAGGCGCGGCGTGGTGGAAGGCAAGGCAGCCTTCAGAAACGAGAGCCCCGCAGCAGCGAAGATCAGTCCCAGCAAACCGCCCAGCAGCGCTAAGGCTACACTCTCCGTGAGAAGTTGCCGGATGATCCGTTGCCGTCCGGCGCCGAGAGCCGTGCGAATTCCAATTTCGCTTTCTCTGGTTGCCGCGCGCGAGAGCGTCAGGTTTGCGACGTTGGCGCACGCGATCAGCAAGACCAGCAGCACCGCCCCCAGCAACAGGAGAAGCCGAGGGCGTACGTCAGCGACCATCCCATTGCGTAGCTTAACGACACTCACATCCGCATTCCAACTCGCGGGCATGGTCCACGGAAATAGCGCCCCAACATGAGCTTGGAACATTCTGATTTCAGCCTGCGCCTGCTGCATCGACGCGCCCGGCCGTAGCCTGCCGATCACTGGCATGTAGTCGCTTGCCCAATAGCTCACCACGTCGCGGGGATCGTTGTGGAGCGGGATCCAGACCTGAGTTTTCGCCGAAGGAAAAACGAAGCCCTTTGGCATTACACCCACAACTTGACGGCTCACCCCTTCGAGTTGGATCGATCGTCCGACGATGTTGCGATCGCTGGCGAAACGCTCCTGCCAAAGGGCATGGCTGAGAACTACGAAATTGTCCTCCCCGGCACGGTCTTCGTCGGCGAGGAAGACTCTTCCCATTTCCGGGCGCGCGCCCAGAATTGAAA
>Ga0335085_10001646_pt1 | contig 45770 bp, 41 predicted proteins | sample Lox_Sample_45_FD_206712 | JGI IMG/M metagenome (GOLD analysis project Ga0335085, IMG submission 206712) | Soil microbial communities from Loxahatchee National Wildlife Refuge, Florida, United States - Lox_Sample_4.5 | ecosystem: Environmental > Terrestrial > Soil > Wetlands | place: USA...
TCGGCCTCATGGGCCACGGCGCCGCGAAGAACATCCTCCTCAAGGGATATCCGCTCACCGTACTCGGCAACCGCAATCGCGCGCCCGTCCAGGACCTCGTGACGCGCGGCGCCGGCGAGGCGAAGACCGCGCAAGAAGCGGCTTCGCAAAGCGACATCGTCTTCACCTGCCTCCCCTCGAGCGTCGAGGTCGAGGCGACCGTCTTCGGCGAGCGCGGCCTTCTCGCGGGCGCGCATTCCGGAATGATCCTCGTGGACTCCACGACAGCGGATCCCAATTCGACGCGCCGCATCGGAAGCGAGCTCGAGAAGCGCGGCTGCGCGATGGTCGACGGTCCCCTCGGCCGGACGCCCAAGGAAGCGGAGGAGGGGAAGCTCAACACCTTCCTTGGGGGACGCCCGGAGATCGTCGCGAAAGTGCGTCCGGTGATCGAGTGCTACGCCGAGACCATCATCGAGGCCGGCCCGCTCGGCAGCGCGCACACGCTGAAGCTCGTGAACAACTTCATCTCGATCGGCACCAGCGCGGTCATCGCGGAGGCGGTCGCGACCGCGGCGAAGCTCGGCGTCGACCTGCGCACGCTCTACAAGGTGGTCTCCTCCGGCGGCGCCAACAGCGCGATGTTCCAGATGATGATGCCCTGGGTGCTCGAGGGCGACGACAGCAAGCTCAAGGGTCCGCTCCGCATCGCCGGCAAGGACATGCGCTTCTACACGCGCCTTGCGGAATCCGCGCCCGCGACGGCCTTCATCGCGCAGGCCGTCAACCAGACCTATCACCTCGCGAACATCCGGGGCCACGGCGACCGCTTCATGCCGACGCTTCCGGGCATATTGGCGGAGCTGATCGGCGCGAAGATCCGCGATCTCGCGTGAGGGAAGAGGTCATGGCCGCGCTCGACCCGAGCACAAAAAGTACTCGCCATGGCCGGGCTTTTCCCCGCGGTCCACGCGAGGCCGCGTGTGCACGCCTGCCGATTTTTCACCACCAAGACACCAAGGACACCAAGTCCTTTCTCACTGCGTCCTCCGCGCATCCTCTGCGTCCTCTGCGCGAAAGAATCGCGCGGGGGCCGCAGAGGTCGCGCAGAGGACGCTGGGGAATGAATGCGGCTTCGCCGCGAGAAAAGGAACTTGGTGTCCTTGGTGATTTGGTGGCTCGAATCCTTCGTTGTTCGTGCATGGCCGGGACAAGCCCGGCCATGACGACCGAGTAGGGGATGCGGTGGAGATCGGAGGCTGATGCGATGACCGAGCTGATGCGGCCCAATCCCGTGCGCGCGGCGCTCCTGAAGGGCGGCACCGCCTTCGGCACCATGGCCTTCGAGTTCTTCACGCCGGGTCTTCCCGCAACGCTCGCCCGCGCCGGGGCCGAGTTCGTCATCCTCGACATGGAGCACAGCGGCGTCGGCATCGAGACGATCAAGGCGCAGATCGCGGCCTCGCACGGCGCCGGCATCGTGCCCATGGTCCGCGTTCCGGGCCTCCACTATCACCTCGTGGCGCCCGTCCTCGACGCCGGCGCCATGGGCATCATGGTGCCGATGATCGAGACCGCGGCGCAGGCGGAGAGCCTTGCCAAATGGTGCCGCTACCGGCCCGAGGGCGTGCGCGGCCTCGCCTTCAACATGGCGCATGACGAGTACGGAGGCGGCGACGTCGCGCAGAAGATGGCGGAGGCCAATGCGCGGACGCTCACGATGGCCCTGGTGGAGACCGTGGGCGGCATCGCGAACGTGGAGGCGATCGCGGCCGTCCCCGGGATCGACGTGGTCTGGCTCGGCCACTACGACCTCACGAACTCCATGGGCGTCACCGGGCAGTTCGACCATCCGGAATTCCTGAAGGCGGTGGAGCGGCTGGTCGCGGCCTGCCGGCGCCACGGCAAGGCTCCGGGATTTCTCGTCACGGACGCGGCGGCGGCGCGCGGCTGGCTCGCGCGCGGCTTCCGCTGTCTCGGCTACGGCACGGACATCGCGCTGATGCAAAGCGCGCTCGCCGCTGGAATCGCGGGCTTGCGAGAGGCGGCCCGAAGCAAGAAGTCGTAACGGCCAACCGAAGGAGGAAGCGTCATGCCGAAGTTGCTGAGACTGATCGCGATGGGTCTCATTGCGATGCTGCCCGTTCTCCTGGCGGCGCAGGCGACGCGCGCGGAAAGCACGCTCGACCGCATCCTGCGCGAGAAGAAGATCCGCATCACCGCGGAGGTGACCTCGCCGCCCTTCGGCATCCTCGACAAGGAAGGGAAACCCGACGGCTCGGAGATCGCGACCGCGCGCCAGCTCGCCAAGGACCTCGGCGTCGAGGTCGAGTTCGTGCAGGTGACGGCGCCCAATCGCATTCCGGCACTGCTCTCGGGCAAGGCCGACGTCGCGATCTCCTCGCTCTCGATCACGCTCGAGCGCGCGAAGACCGTGATGTTCGCGAACCCCCACGGCGCGCTCTCGATCGTCATCACCGCGCCCGCGGGCACCGCGATCAAGGGGGCCGCCGACCTCAAGGGGAAGCGCATCGGCATCACCCGCGCGACGCTCGAGGAGGCGACGGTGCCGAAGATCGCCCCGGAAGGGACGAATATCGTCTACTTCGACGACATCGCCGCGACGATCCAGGCGCTGCTCTCGGGCCAGGTCGACGCCGCGGGCATGTCCGCCTTCGCCGCGAAATCGGTCGCGGACCGCAATCCCGACAAGAAGCTCGAGAACAAGTTCACGGTGACGACTGCCTATTACTCCGCGGTGGTGCGTCCCGGAGATTTCGAGCTGCTGCAGTGGATCAACACCTGGGTCTTCATCAACACGCAGAACGGCGTGCTCGCGGAGATCTACAAGAAGTACACGGGCGTCGATCTGCCGCCGCTGCCGCTGTTGTGAGCCGATCGGGCTCTCGTGATCGCCCCTCCCCCTCGAGGGGGAGGGGCAGGTTTCTCCCGCATAACCTATGAACTACGTCTTCCATTTCGGCGTGGTCTGGGATCACTGGCGCGATCTCGCGGGGGGCGCCTGGCTTACCATCCGCCTCTCGGCGATGGCGATCGTGCTCGGCCTCGCGCTCTCGATCGCCGGCGCCTACGCCAAGGTGAACGGTCCGCGTCCGCTGCGCTGGCTCGTCGGCGCCTACGTCGAGACCATCCGCAACACGCCCTTCCTCGTGCAGATCTTCATCATCTACTTCTCGCTGCCCGCGGTGGGCCTGCGGCTCGAGGCGAACGAGGCCGCGCTCGCGGCGATGGCGATCAACTTCGGGGCCTACGGCACGGAGATCGTGCGCGCGGGGATCGAGGCCGTGCCGCAGGGTCAGGTCGAGGCGGCGCGCGCGCTCGGCCTAACGCGGCTCCAGACCTTCCGCTTCGTGATCCTCTTTCCCGCGGTCAAAACCGTCTTTCCCGCGCTCGCGAGCCAGTTCGTGCTGATGATGCTGGGCTCGAGCATCGTCTCCGCGATCTCCGCGGTGGAGCTCACGGCCGTCACCAATACGCTGCAGTCCACGACCTTCCGCGCCTTCGAGTTCTATTTCGTGACGACCGCGATCTATCTCGCGCTGGCGCTCGGCTTCCGCGCCGTCCTGGGCTCGATCTACTGGCTCGTCTTCCGCCGCAACCGTCCGGCCTAGGCGCTCCGACCGTGAGCCGCGATTTCGGACTCTCCGAATTCCTCTTCCTGGTGGCGGCGATGCGCTGGACGCTCCTGCTGTCGCTGATCGCCTTTCTGGGCGGAGGTGCCGCGGGCCTCCTCGTGGCGCTGCTGCGGACCTCGCCGATGGTGCCGCTGCGCTGGCTCGCGATCGGCTTCATCCAGCTCTTCCAGGGCACGCCGGTGCTGATGCAGCTCTTCCTCTGCTTCTACGGCATCACCGTGCTCTTCCACGTCGAGATCGACGCCTGGCCCGCGGTGACGATCGCCTTCACGCTCTATTCCGGGGCCTTCCTCGGCGAGATCTGGCGCGGCTCGATCGAGGCGATCCCGCGCGCGCAATGGGAAGCGGCGGAGTGCCTCGCCTTGGGATACTTCCACCAGCTTCGCCTGGTGATCCTGCCGCAGGCGATGCGGATCTCGATCCCGCCGACGGTGGGGTTCCTGGTCCAGCTCATCAAGGGAACCTCGATCGCCTCCATCATCGGCGTCGTCGAGCTCACGCGCGCGGGACAGCTCATGACCAACGTCACCTTCGAGCCCATGCTGGTCTACCCGGCGGTGGCGGCCCTCTACTTCGTGCTGTGCTGGCCCCTGTCGCTGCTGAGCCAATATCTCGAGCGACGGATCGACGCCGCGCTCGGCATCGAGCGGCGCCCTTGAGCGCGTCCAGCATCGTCCCGCATAAACCGAGACCCGGCTCGACCCGGGAATGGCTTACGGTTTCGTCTTGCGGGGGAGGGTATAGCGAAGCTGGCGCCAGAACATGATGCCGTCGGCTTTTGCGTCGAGCGTGCCTTTGACGGTCTCGACGAAGATGCGCGTGCTGCTCCTCACGGTCACCGGGCCCGATCCCGCGATCCCCTCGAACCGTCCGGTGCCGCCGGTGAGCTTGAATTCACCTGCGCATCCGATCAGGAAGAACCCCACGCATTTCAATTGCGCGGATATCTGCGCGCCGTCGTCGGCCGTGATGCTGCACGTTCCGGTCCCCTGCTGGGACTTGTTGACGACATTGATATCCAGGGTCACCGGACAGGAAACGATTCCGGCGTGAACCGGCCCTTGATCCGTCTCGACGTAAAGATGTCCTCCGAGGGTCCCCTCGAACCTCGCGTGATCGGCCGTGGTCTCGCGGATGCTGCCCGCGGCCACCCAAACCGTGAAGGCATTGATCGTTTCGCGCTGCGGCGGTTTTTCCGCGGCGCACACCGGCTGCAGCGCGCCAGCGAGGAGCGCAAGGAGCGTTCCGAAGAGCATCGAGCGGAGCGGCATGGCGATTTCCCCGAATTCCATGGACTATTTCAACTGCAATACGACGCCGTCGACCCCCAGGGACAGGGCGAGCCCCTGCCGCTTGGCTTTCACGTGGATGGTCACGCCCTTCTCGTTCTGGAGCCAGAGCTCGCCGGTGCTCGCCGTGCCGGCGACCGCGCCGTAGCGCGCCTGGCCATATGCCCCGGAGAAATCGCCGAGGTCCTTGAGATCGTACACCTCTCCATAGGCCTCCATTTTCGAGACCCCGAATCCGCCGACCCCGAGGCCGCCCACGCTGAACGAGTAGCTCTTGCCGCGGTAGCGCAGCGTGCCGCTGCCGAGATTGCCGCTGCCGATGAAGGCGATTTGCACTTGGCTGATCACGATCGTTCCCGACGGTTTCTTGTCGGCGGTCTCGGCGGCCCAGCCGGATTCGATGCCCGCAAGTCCCAACGCTGCGGCCAAGGCCATCAGGAGCAGGATCGCGCGATATGTCGCCATGGCTTGCTGCATCACGGTCTTTCCTTTCGCTCGCGGCGCGGCGCCGCGGGGATATTGTGCTGGCTCGGTCCTGCCGGGATTGTCATTCGCGGGAGAAGCTCGCTCCCGCCGATCGAATACCTCGGAGCGGTGCGCGCCTTCCTTGCCGTGCGGCCCTTGCCCTCCGGCGAAGGGGCCACGATCTCCGAACCCGGATTCCGCGCATTCATTGCCATGGCAGGCATTTCGCTCGCATCGTCAGCCGAGAACCTCGATCCAACTTCATGCGGACAACCCCGACCGGCATTGACCCAAATCAGTCCAGGAGACTGCCTTTGGGCCAGCTCTTCGCGGTCATTTGCTATGCTACCGCATGATTCGGATTGTGCGGATAGCCTTCGCGACGATGTCCAGCGCCGCCCGCACAAGCGGATGGCCCGGCTCAACCCGAGCGGGATTCCTCGCGATCAAGCGGCGCTTGTATGCGCGTCGTCCTCCGCACCCGCGGTGACTGTCCGCTCCGCCCCCTAGGTGCGGATGGCGGGGCGGCGAGGAACCGGCGATGATGCGCGGACGCTCGCGCGACAGCCGGAGGCCTCGCCATGAAGATCGGCTATTTCTGCAACCAGAACGACCTCGGCCTCAAGAAGCCCTTCCATCAGGTGATGGCGGAGACGCGCGAGATCGCGCGGACCTGTGATGCCGCGGATTGGGATTCGATCTGGTTCACGGAGCATCACTTCGGCTTCGAGGGCTACGAGGTCTGCCCCAACCCCGTGCTCATGAGCGCGGACATCGCCGCGCACACCAAGCGCATCCGGCTCGGACAGGCCGCGAACATCGTGACCTTCTGGCATCCGCTGCGCCTCGCCGAGGACGTCGCCGTCCTCGACCACATGAGCGGGGGGCGGGTCGAGGTCGGGCTCGGCCGCGGCCTCTACGGGCGCGAGGCGCTAAACCTCAACAAGGCCGCCGATACGAGGAACGAGGAGCAGAACCGCGCGATCTTCGAGGAGTCCGTCGCGATCCTCCGCCGCGCCTGGACCGAGCCCTTCTTCGATTTCAGCGGCAAGGTCTACCGCTATCCCGAGCCCAACTACGTCTGGGATCACGCGCAGAGTCCGAAGTCGGCCGCCTATCAGAATCTCGAGACCAAGGAGCTCACCAAGCTCGCTCTCGTGCCGCGCCCGCTGCAGCAGCCGCACCCGCCGCTCTGGCAGGTGATCGACACGCCGCGATCGATCCAATGGGCGGCGGAGCACGACTTGAAGGGCATGTTCTGGATTCCGCCGGTGGCCTCGCTCAAGGGACGCTTCGAGCTCTATCGCGACGCCGCCTCGAAGGCGCGCGGCAAGGAGGTGGCGCTCGGCGACGGGCTCTGCCTCGTCCGCGACATGTACGTTGCGGAGACAATGGAGGAGGCGAAGCGCGCGGCGGGCGAGGGCATCCTCGCCTATCTCCGCTGGGTCTGCCATTGGCGCGGCCTCGGCAACCACATGATGCCCGGCGAGGAGCTGCCGAAGACGCCGGGCAAGCTCGACGCGCTCACCTACGACTGGCTCCATCCGCGCAACCTGCTCTTCGGCACGCCCGACTACGTCGTCGAGAAGATCGAGGAGCTCCGAGAGACGCTCAACCTGCAATACCTGCTGGTCTGGTCCTCGTTCCCCGGCGTGAGCCACGACAAGGTCATGCGGAGCCTCCGGCTCTTCAACGAGGCCGTGCTGCCGCGGATCCGTCCGGCCGCGGCGGCGCCGCAGCGCGCGCGGGTGTAAGCCGAGCCGTTGCGGCATGCTCCTGGGCGCGGTTGCGTCAGGGGGCGGAACGCGCTCAAATGATGCAATTACGAAGCGGACACCGGGAGCGTGCGCGCAACGCGCTGAGGGGCGATGTCGAGGAGCAAAGGCAGCGACCCGCGGCAGGCCGGCGGCGCCGGAGGCGGAGGCTTCAAGGTTGGGAACTCACCCGACCTCGTCTCCAGCAATCTGGTGAAGCGGTTTTACGAATTCTGGCGCTCGCGCGGCCGCGACGGCGCGCTGCCGTCGAAGGTCGACATGGACCCTGCCGAGATGGCGCCTTTCCTCGCCAACATCATCCTCACCGAGGTGCTCCACGATCCCCTCGATTTCAGGTACCGGATCATCGGCGAGGAGGTAATCGCCCGGACCGGCAACAATACGGGAAAGCGCGTGCGCGAAATGGCGCTGAACAACCTCTCGGGCTCGGCCTATCAGAATTATTGCACCGTCGTGACCTCCCGTGAGCCGCAATTCCTGGAAGGCGACGCCATCACGGCGTCGAAACCGGGCCGGCCCTATCTCATGTCGCGCGTCCATTGCCCGCTCTCGAGCGACGGCAAGACCGTCGACTTCATCATCTCCTGCGTCAGCTTCCACCATCGCTAGACCGGAGCGCGCCTCGGCGCCGTGCGGTGGGAGGCGCCGCTTTTCGGCCTATATTGAGCGGTAGCGACCCCGGAAGAATTCTCGAGGCCGCCCCATTCGAATAGGAGGCTTCCCATGAAAGCCGCCGGACTTCATCCGGGCCTCGAGCGGCGGCTCAGAGCGCTCCAAGCGCGGATCGGCCGGCTCAAGAGCAAGATGACGAGGGCGAAGGGCCTCGAGAAGCTTGGGGAGGTCGGCGACACCGAGGTCCTCGAGCAGCGATACAAGAAGCTCCAATCGCGTCTCGCCGCGCTTGATCGCGAGGGATCGGGATTCCGGCAGGCCCTCAAGGCGGAAGTGGAGAAGATCGACGACGATCTCTCGGGGATCCTGGAGGACTTCGCGCTCCGGCAGGTGTCCGGCGAGCTTTCGGACCGGCGCACGGGGCGTCGGCGCAAGGCCTAGGCTGCGCACTTGACTACCGGCCTCGAGGCCTTGGCAGAGCTCGGCGCGAGAATCGAACGGCCGAGGTCGAGAGATGGCCAATGAATCGCTCGCGGCGGAGCCCGCGGCCCCCCAAGCTCCGGCGCCTGCGTCTCAAGGTCTGACCGAGGCCGAGGCCGCGCGGCGGCTTGCGCAGTTCGGCGAGAACGCGCTCGCCGAGCATCGCACGAGCGCGCTCGAGCGCCTTCTGCGCTTCTTCTGGGGGCCGATCCCCTGGATGATCGAGATCGCGGCGGGGCTCTCGGCGGCGCTCGCGCATTGGGCGGACCTCGCGATCATCCTTGCGATGCTACTCATCAACGCGGGCGTCGGGTTCTGGCAGGAATTCAAGGCGGACAACGCGATCGCCCTCTTGAAGCAGCGGCTCGCGCTCAAGGCGCGCGTCAGGCGCGACGGCGAGTGGAAGGACGTCGAGGCGAGGCTCCTCGTGCCCGGCGATGCCGTGCTGGTGAAGCTCGGCAACGTCGTCCCTGCGGACATGAAGCTGGTCGAGGGCGCCTATCTCAGCGTCGATCAGTCCGCGCTCACGGGAGAATCGCTGCCGGTCGACAAGAAGGCCGGGGACGACGCCTATTCGGGCTCGATCGCCAAGCAAGGCGAGATGGTCGGCGTCGTGACCGCGACGGGAATGAAGACCTATTTCGGCAAGACCGCCCATCTGGTCGAGCAGGCCAAGACCGTCTCGCATTTCCAGCGCGCAGTGCTGCGCATCGGCAATTTCCTCATCCTCGTCACCGTCGGCCTGGTCCTGGTGATCGGCCTTGCCGCGCTCTTCCGCCGGGATCCGCTCGTCGAGACCGTGCAGTTCGCGCTCATCCTCACGGTCGCCTCGATCCCGGTGGCGCTGCCGGCGGTCCTCTCGGTCACGATGGCGATCGGCGCCGAGCGGCTCGCCCGGCTCAAGGCGATCGTCTCGCGCCTCGTCGCGATCGAGGAGATGGCCGGGATGGACATGCTCTGCAGCGACAAGACCGGGACCCTCACCAAGAACGAGCTCACGCTGGGCGAGCCGCAGCCGGCATCAGGCGTCAAGGCCGACGATCTCCTCCTGGCGGCGATGCTGGCCTCGCGGCGCGACGCGCCCGATGCGATCGACGCGGCGATCCTCGCGGGCGGCCGCGCCGAAGGGATGCTCGCGGGCTATGCGGTGAAGGCATTCCATCCCTTCGACCCCGTGGCCAAGCGCGCCGAGGCGGAGATCGAGCGGGACGGCAGGCGCTTCAAGGTGGCGAAGGGCGCCCCGCAGGTGATCGTCGGCCTCTGCGCGCCTGACGAGGCGGAGCGGCGCGCGATCGGCACGCTCGTCGACGAGGATGCGGCGAAGGGATTCCGCACCTTGGGTGTGGCCCGTACTGGCGGCGCCGGCAAATGGCGGTTCCTGGGCCTGCTGCCGCTCTTCGACCCGCCGCGAGACGATTGCGCGGAGACGATAAGGGCGACCCGCGCCATGGGTGTCGACATCAAGATGGTGACGGGCGACCACGAGGCGATCGCGAAGGAGATCGCGGGACGGCTCGGTCTCGGACAGAAGATCGTGGTGGCGGAGGCCGCCTTCGGAAAGGACGGCGCGGACCCCGACCTCGCGCGCATCGCCGCGGCCGACGGCTTCGCGCGCGTCTTTCCGGAGCACAAATTCAAGATCGTCAAGGTATTGCAGGGGGCGGGCCACATCGTCGGCATGACCGGCGACGGCGTGAACGACGCGCCCGCGCTGAAGCAGGCGGATGTCGGGATCGCTGTCAGCGGCGCCACGGACGCCGCCCGCGCCGCGGCCGATCTCGTCCTGACCGCGCCCGGCCTCTCCGTGATCACCACGGCGATCGAGGAGGCGCGCCGCATCTTCGAGCGCATGAACAGCTACGCGATCTACCGGATCGCAGAGACCATCCGCCTGCTGCTGTTCATGACCGCCTGCATCCTGGTCTTCAACTTCTATCCCGTGACCGCGATCATGGTGGTGCTGCTGGCGCTGCTCAACGATCTCCCGATCATGATGATCGCCTACGACAACGCGCCGATCGCGTTGCGGCCGGTCCGCTGGGACATGCGGCGGGTGCTCACCATTGCCTCGGTGCTCGGCATCTGGGGCGTATTCGTGAGTTTCGGCATCTACTGGATCGCGCGCGATTATCTCGGGCTTTCGCCGCCGGTCGTCCAGGCGCTCATCTTCCTGAAGCTTCTGGTCGCTGGCCACATGACGATCTATCTGACGCGCAATAAGGGGGCGGTCTGGGCGCGTCCCTGGCCGAGCTGGAAGCTGGTCCTCCCTTGCGAGGCGACGCAGCTCGCGGGAACCCTCGCGGTCGTCTACGGCTGGTTCATGGCGCCGACGGGCTGGCGGCTCGCGCTTCTGGTCTGGGCCTACGCGATCCTGTCGTTCCTCATGGCGAGCGGGATCAAGATCGCTGCCTATCGGCTCCTGGAGCATCGTGCGGCGCGTCAGCTTCGCCATCTCGCGCGCATCGAGCATCGCGTCAACGGATCGCTTTATTGACTGCCGGTCGAGCCCGCCGGGCTCGCCGAGGGGCGCACCCGCGATAGACTCGCTCTTCACGCGACCCTAGACTGAACCCGGGGGGATCCTGGAATCGTCATGGTCGCAGAGCGCATCAAGCGAAGGCTTGCCGCGATCCTAGCCGCGGATGTCGCGGGCTATAGCCGCCTCATGGCGGCCGACGAGGCCGGGACGCTCGCCGCGCTCAAGGCGCAGCTAGGCGCGCTCGTCGAGCCCAAGATCGGCGAGCACCGCGGCCGCGTCGTCAAGCTCATGGGCGACGGCGTGCTCGCGGAATTCGCGAGCGCCGTCGATGCCGTCGAATGCGCCGTCGCCATTCAAGCCGCGATGCGCGCGAGCAACGCCGCGCTTCCGGAGGAGCGCCGGATCGTCTTCCGCATGGGCGTCAATGTCGGCGACGTCATCCTCGACGGCGACGACATCTACGGCGACGGCGTCAATCTCGCGGCGCGGCTCGAGAGCATCGCCGAGCCCGGCGGCATTGCGATCTCCGAGGACGCCTGGCGCCAGGTCCAGGGCAAGGTCGCCGCCGCCTTCGTCGACATGGGCGAGGCGAGCCTCAAGAACATCGCGCGGCCCGTGCGCGTCTACCGGGTCGAGCTCGATGGGGCGCAGGCGCAGGGACAGGCCGCACCCGCCTTGGCGGTCCCGGACAAGCCCTCGATCGCGGTACTGCCGTTCCAGAACATGAGCGGCGACGCCGAGCAGGATTACTTCTGCGACGGCATGGTCGAGGACATCATCACGGGCCTAGCGCGCATCAAGTGGCTCTTCGTCATCGGGCGGAACTCGAGCTTCGCCTACAAGGGGAAGGCGATCGACATCCGCCGGGTCGGGCGCGAGCTCGGCGTGCGCTACCTGCTCGAGGGGAGCGTCCGCAAGGCCGGAGCGCGCGTGCGCATCACGGCCCAGCTCATCGACGCCCTGAGCGGCGCCCATATCTGGGCGGAGCGCTACGACCGCCCGATCGACGACATCTTCGCGCTCCAGGACGAGATCACGCTCAGCGTCGTGGGCGCGATCGAGCCGAGCCTGCGACAGGCCGAGATCGAGCGCGTGAAGCGCAGGCGCCCCGACGATCTCAACGCCTACGATCTCGTGCTGCGCGCGCTGCCGCTCGTGCACACGGTGCTGCCCAAGGAGGCCGGCGAGGCGCTTCTTTTCCTCGACCGTGCGCTCGCGCTCGAGCCCGACTACGCCGCCGCGCACGGCTATGCCGCCTGGTCCCACGAGATCCTCTACCTCCGGGGCGGCTTCCGCGAGGAGAACCGGGCGGCAGCGATCCGCCATGCCCACGCCGCGCGGATGCACGGCCGGGACGATGCGACCGCGCTGGCGCTCGCCGCTTTCGTCACGGGCATCGTCGAGCACGACCGTGCCGCCGCTTCCGCGGCATTCGAGGCCGCGATGGCGCTCAGCCCTTCCTCGGCCTTGGCCTATCACCTCGGCTGCGTGATCGCGGCCTGGGGCGGCGAGGCCGAGCGCGCGATCGAGTGGGGGGAGCGGGGGCTTCGCCTGAGCCCCTTCGACCCGCTGAGCTATCTCGCCCACCACTCGATGGCGCTTGGGCACTTTCAGGGTGGCCGCTTCGAGGAAGCGGTCAACGCGGCGCGCAAGGCGATCGAAATCAATCCCGCTTTCAGCATCAATCACCTCCTCCTCGCGGCGCCGCTCGCGAGGCTCGGGCGGATCGAGGAGGCGAAGACGGCTGCGGCGCGCGTCCTTGCCGCGCAGTCCTCCTTCAGCATCGGCAAGCATTTCGCCGCCGTCGATTGCGCGCCCTCGCTTGCGGCGGCATTGACGCCGGCACTCCGCGAGGCCGGGCTTCCGGAGTGAGAGGGGCCTATTTCCTCGCGCCGCAGTGCCGATAGTCGGTGAGACGATCGAAATCGGCCCCGACCGAGAATTTGGCCGGATCCTTCGTCGGGACGAAGACGAGATTGGATTCCATCATCCGCTCGACGTTCTGTTGCGGCGGGGGTTGCCGCGGCGCCGGGCAAAGCAGGTGGAGCGAGCGGATCGGCCCGTCCAGGCCGGGGACCTCGCTCACCCACATCACGGTGCAGCGTGCCTCGGCACTCCCATAGGACTTGGCCGAGATTTCGAACACGGTCACACCTCCGCTCTCGCAGAGCTCCATGCTCTCAGCCCATCTGCCCCAGAGCGCTTCCGGCACCGACTCCAGCCGCTTCACGTCGGCGAGTGCCGTGCCCGCTGCCACGATCGCGACCAGTGCAAGAGCCAGCCCCGCGCGCATGAACGCTCTCCTCAGGATCGAGAGGTGGAATCGCTACGGGATTAGATGCCTTCTCATGTTGGTGTGCGTCAACTCTCCGGCCGCGCCTCCTCGGGAGGGGGGCGCGCCGGTCCCGGATGGGCGCCGAGACGCGCGGGGCGCCTCCCAAAGCGTCCGGCCTCCTCTAATAGTCCCGTCCGAGGACGCCATTGAAACCAGCGATTAAGCCCGATAGCATGCTCGAACCAGTTAAGGCGCGTTTCTCAGGGACATTGCGGGGCTTCGACGAAGCCAGTCGCGCCGAACTGAAAAAGGGTGGAGGAATCCGATGAAACGCTGGAATGCTTTCGCCGTTATCATGATGGCGGCGCCGTTGGCCTGCCTCTCGGCTGGGGCCAATGCCGCCGACTGCTCCAAGGGCAAGATCAAGATCTACACGAGTTGGCCGCTGCAGGGCGCCATGCTTCCGGAAGGAACCGGAATGAAGAACGGCGTGAACCTCGCCGTGAACCAGCACAAGGGCATGGCCGGCGGCTATTGCGTCGAGGTGGTGAACCTCGACGACGCCTCGCCGCAAACGGGCAAGTGGGACGGTGCCGTGGAGGCGGAGAACGCCAACAAGGCCATCTCCGATGCCGATGCCATGGTCTACATCGGTACCTACAATTCGGGCGCGGCGAAGGTCTCGATGACCATCACCCAGCGCGCCCACATGGCGCAGATCACGCCGGCCAATACCTATCCCGGCCTCACCAAGAAGATCGGCGCCGCTCCCGGCGAGCCCGAGATCTACCGTCCGCTCGGGATCGTGAGCTACTTCCGCGTGCCGCCGGCGGACGACATCCAGGGCGCGGTGGGCGCGCGCTGGGCCAAGAAGCTCGGCTACAAGAAGGTCTACATCCTCAACGACCAGGAGCTTTACGGCAAAGGCATCGCGGACGTGTTCGAGGCCGAGGCGAAGAAGATCGGCCTCACGGTCGTGGCGAACGAGGGCATCGACTACAAGCAGCCCGACCAGAAGCCGATCCTCACGAAGATCAGGGCCTCCGGCGCCGACCTCGTCTACATGGGGGCGGTGGTCGAGACCGGGGCGCAGACCATCATCCGGCAGATGAAGGATCTCGGGATGGTCTCGCCCAAGGTGAGCTTCATGGGTCCCGACGGACTCTACGAGGAAGAGCTGCTGAAGGCCGCGACCTGCGGCGCCGCCATGGGCGTCAACATGCACATTACCTTCGCGAGCCTGCCCTTCGAGCACATGACCGGCAGGGGCGCCGAGATCTACAAGGCGTACAAAGAGGCCTACAAGATCGAGCCGACCTCCTATGCGCTCTACTCCTGGGAAGCGGCCGAGATCGCCCTTCAGGCGATCGACCGCGCGGGGGCGAAGGACCGGGAGAAGATCCGCGCCGCCGTCGCCGGGACGAAGGACTTCAAGGGCCTCAACGGCACCTGGAGCTTTGACGCGAACGGCGACACCACGATCAAGGTCATGTCCGGCTTCAAGGTCGTGAAGGCGGACGGGCCCATCGGGTGCAAGTTCGACTTCTTGGAGGCTCTGAAATAGAGCCGCCAAACGGCTGGTCCGGGCGTTGTCTCACGAGAAAACTGGACCGGAACGATCAAGCAGTCCGGCCGGGGCGCACAAGCGGCGTCCCGGCTGGCTGCGGGTGGTGGGATACGCGTTCGCGTCCCGGCGGCTCCGATCCCCGGGGCGCGGATTTGCGGTTGAGATCCGATGACCCGCGGCGCGCTCCCTAGAAACTAGCCCCTCAACACGCGCTTTCGGGATCCCCGACTTATGAATTGGTTCGAACTCGTCATCCAGCAGACCCTCAACGGCTTGACCCGTGGGTCGATCTTCGCGCTCATCGCGCTCGGCTACACGATGGTCTACGGGATCATCGAGCTCATCAATTTCGCCCATGGCGACATCTTCATGCTGGGCCTGATGGTCTCGCTGACGCTTCTCGTCGACTTCGGCATCGCGCGGACGCTGGAGGGCTGGGAGCTCGTGACCATCCTCCCGGCGATCCTCGTGGGCACCATGGTCATCACGGGTGCCATCAACGTCGCGGTCGACCGTATCGCCTATCGGCCGCTGCGGCGCGCGCCGCGGCTCGTGCCGCTGATCTCCGCGATCGGCGTCTCCTTCATGATCGAGAACCTGACCCTGATCTGGAAGGGGCCTTACGTCCTTTCCTATCCCGACACCGTTCCCAGCATCGACATCATCGCGGACGTCCTCGGGATCGACAGCCTCGTCTACTTCACGACCAAGGATCTGCTGGTCATCGGGATAACGCTCCCGCTGATCTATGGCCTTCATCTCTTCGTCACGCGGACTTATTGGGGGAAGGCGATGCGCGCCACCGCCCAGGATCGAGAGACCGCGGAGGCCATGGGGATCGACGTCGAGCGGATCATCATCATCACTTTCTTCATCGGCGGCGCGCTCGCGGGTGCCGCGGGCGTGGTCCAGGGCATCTACTACAACATCGGCCAGTGGTGGATGGGCTATCAGGCGGGCCTGAGGGCCTTCACCGCCGCGGTGCTCGGCGGGATCGGCAACATGCCCGGCGCGGCGTTCGGGGGGTTCCTGATCGGCCTCCTCTCCGCCTGGAGCGATCAGCTCATCTCCGCGCGCTGGACCAACGCCGTCGTCTTCTCGATCCTGATCCTGGTTCTGGTCTTCCGCCCGCACGGACTCCTGGGCGAGAGAGTCCCCGAGAAGCATTAACGAGACCGCCCCCCGTGACAGCGCTCTGGTCATCCCTGCCGCAGCAAGCCCGAGGCGTCGTCGCCTTCCTCCTCGGCGGCGTCCTTCTCGTCGGATATCCCTTCGTCGACCGGGCGCTGGGCCTCGGCACGCTCTACGCCGTCAGCGACGCCATGATCTACGTGATGCTGGCGCTCGGGCTCAACATCGTGGTCGGCTACGCGGGCCTCCTAGACCTCGGCTACGCCGCCTTCTTCGCGATCGGCGCCTACACGATGGGGCTCTTCAACTCGCCGCTCATGGGCTTCGAGTGGGGCTTCTGGAACGTGATCTGGCTGAGCGCCGTCGTCTCCGCGTGCTTCGGCGTCATGATCGGCGCCCCCACGCTCCGCGTCCGCGGCGACTATCTCGCGATCATCACGCTCGCTTTCGGCGAGATCATTCCCGTCGCGATCCGGAACCTCGGCGACATCACCATCGAGATCGGCGACTGGCAGCCGGTTTATCGCCTCAACCTCACGGGCGGCGAGAACGGCGTCAACCCGATCGGACAGCCGCATCTTCTCAATATTCCCTTCGATACCAGCGTCCTCCCCTGGTATTTCCTCATTCTGATCGTCGGGAGCATCGCGGTCTGGGCGATGAACCGGCTGCGCCTCTCGCGCCTCGGCCGCGCCTGGATGGCGATCCGCGAGGACGAGACCGCCGCCGCCGCCATGGGCGTCGATCCCATCAAGTCGAAGCTCCTGGCCTTCGCCTTGGGTGCCACCTTCTCGGGCTTCGCGGGCTCGATCTATGCGGCGAAGCTCCAGGTGATCACGCCCGGCGCCTTCGAGTTCAACGTCTCGATCATGCTGCTCTGCATGGTGATCTTGGGCGGCATGGGCTCGATCCCCGGCGTCATCGCCGGCGGCATCGTGATCACGCTCTTCGACCGTGTCTTCCTCACGGAGCTCACGAATTGGACCCGCGCCCTCGGCCGCGCGGTCGGGATCGACGCGCTGACGACGGTCGACTTCACGCTCTGGCGCTGGTTCTTCTTCGGCCTCGGGCTCGTGGTCATGATGATCCTGAAGCCCGGCGGCCTCATCGAGGCCGGGCGCTGGCGCAAGGTCACGGTGACGGCCGACGGCGAGGAGGATCGCGCCGTCCCGCCGCGGCGCAGCGCCCCGGAGCCGCAGCGCGATCTCCCCGTGCTCGAATGGCTGCGCGAGGGAACGGCGCGCCCCGAGGCGGGCGCGGGGAGGCGCCTTCTCCTCGAGGCGCGCGCGATCACCAAGCGCTTCGAGGGACTGACCGCGCTCTCGAACGTCGACTTCGCGATCGAGGAAGGCACGATCGCGGGATTGATCGGTCCGAACGGCGCGGGGAAAACGACCTTCTTCAACATCATCACCGGCCTCGTGAAGCCCACGACGGGCGAGGTCCTCCTCGACGGCGAGCGCATCAGCGGGCTGCGTCCCAATCGCGTGACGGAGCGCGGCATCGCCCGTACCTTCCAGTCGATCCGTCTCTTTCCGAGCATGACGGCGCTCGAGAACATCCTCGTGGGGGAGCACAGCCGTCTCCACGGCAGCGTGGCGGGGGCGGTCTTCCGGCCGCCCTGGGTCCTGCGCGAGGAGCGCGCGGCGCGCGAGCGCGCGCTCGAGCTCCTCTCCTTCGTGGGCCTCGAGGGCAAGGAGGAGACGCTCGCCAAGAACTTCCCCTATGGCGACCAGCGGCGGCTCGAGATCGCGCGCGCGCTCGCGACGCGGCCGCGGCTCCTGCTCCTCGACGAGCCGAGCGCGGGCATGAACCCCAGCGAGACCGCGGAGCTCACGGAATTCCTCGCGCGGCTCCCCGAGGAATTGGGCCTGACGATGCTCCTCATCGAGCATCACATGGAGGTCGTCATGGGGCTCTCGCACCACGTGACGGTGCTCGACCACGGGGTCAAGATCGCGGAGGGCCCGCCCGCCCAGGTGCAGCGCGATCCCCAGGTCATCGAAGCCTATCTCGGCAAGGGCTACGAAGCGGATCTCGCCAGTGCTTGAGCTCCTGGACGTCCATACCGCCTACGGCAACATCCGGGCCCTCAAGGGCATCTCGCTCAACGTCGAGCGCGGCGAGATCGTGACCTTGATCGGCGCCAACGGCGCCGGCAAGACCACGACCCTCAAGACGATCATCGGCTCGCTCACGCCGCGGCAGGGCGAGGTGCGCTTCGAGGGGCAGCGCATCAGCGGCATGCCCACGAGCAAGGTGGTGCGCATGGGGATCTCGCACTCGCCGGAGGGCCGGCGCATCTTCCCACGCATGACCGTCCTCGAGAACCTGGAGCTCGGCGCCTTCTCCCGCGAGGACAAGGAGAGCGTCCCCGGCGACATCGAGCGCGTCTACGAGCTCTTCCCGCGCCTCCGGGAGCGCCAGGCGCAGAAGGGCGGGACCCTCTCCGGCGGCGAGCAGCAGATGCTCGCGATGGGCCGTGCGCTGCTGGCGCGGCCGAAGCTCCTCCTCCTCGACGAGCCCTCGATGGGCCTCTCGCCGATCATGGTCGCGACCATCTTCGAGACCATCACGAACATCCGCGACCAGGGGACGACGATCCTGCTCGTCGAGCAGAACGCCCGCATGGCGCTCCGCATCGCCAATCGCGGCTACGTGATCCAGGCGGGCTACATCGCCCTCCACGACAGCGCCGACGGCCTACTGCGCAGCGACCTCGTGCGCAAGTCCTATCTCGGCGAGAAGATCGCGTAATCGGCGGCGGCCGCTACTCGATCTCGACGGTTGCCCAGGTCTCGAAGCAGCTGCCCGATGCAAGGGCCATGACGCCGATGGTGGCGCGGCCGCCGGTGCCGCGCTCCCGGCCGAAGACCTCGACCAGAAGATCCGAGAGGCCGCTGGAGACCTTGTGAACCTCCAAGAAGTCCGGCGTGCAGACCACGAAGTTGAGCGTGCGCACGATCGACCTCACGCGATCGAGATCGCCCACCGCCTGCTTGATGCCGGCGATCACGTTGAGGCCGGTCAGCCGTGCCGCCGCGCGACCGTCCTCGACGGTGAGGCCCGCGCCCAGCCGTCCGGCGTAGACGATCCGGCTCCCGCGCTGGGGCACGTGTCCCGAAAGGAAGAGCAGATTGCCCGCGATGTGAAAGGGCTTCATCGTGCCATAGGACGCGCCGTAATAGCCCTCGCGAATGAAATCCGGCACATCCAGTCCAAGCTCGGCGAGACGCTTCTCGGTTTCCACGCGCTTCCTCCATCCCAGACGAGGCGTCGAATGCGGCCCTCGCAGCCGCCGACCGCCAGCCAAGGCAGACTTTCGCAAAGGCTTTCCCGCCGCACAAGCCGGGAGGCCGCGAGCCGCGCCAAATCCCCGGGCTCGACGGGAGTTTGCGACCGCGAGGGGCGCGGCCCTTTGGCGAAACGGTCCCGCTCCTTGCGGTGTTGGCGCTCCGACGATTAATGTCTAGCGCTCGAAGCCATGCAGCAATCCGCACATTTTCGCGTCCCCAACTGCGTATCCGCTTTGTGGGCCTTCATCCGAGGGAGCGAGCGATGCCGACGACGGTCGAGACCCTGCGATCCTGGGAGACCATGCCCTCGACGCCGGACGAGGGGCCGGCGGCCGCGGCGGCGATCGGCCTCATCGCGCTCGGCAACGACGTCGTGATCGAGCAGGAGCTGCGCGCCTTCCTCGCGGGCGTTGAGGGCGCCGCGGTATTCGCGAGCCGCATTCCCCTGATGCTGTCGCTCTCGCCCGAGGGCTTGCGCGACATGGAAGCGCACATCCCCCGCGCCGCCGGCCTCATCGTGCCCAACGACCGGCTCGACGTCATGGCCTTCGGCTGTACTTCCGGCTCCATGGCGATCGGGCCCGAGCGCGTGGCGGCGGCGGTGCGCCGGGCGCGGCCGGGCATTCCCGTGACCGACCCCGTGAGCGCCGCGCTCAAGGGCCTGAATCGGCTCGGCGCGCGCCGCATCGCATTGCTGACGCCCTATCCCGATGCGGTCAACCGCGTCGTCGCGGATTACGTCGATGGACAAGGCTTTGAGATCGCGGAGCGCGCGAGCTTCAAGCAGCCCAACGATCCCGCAATCGCGCGCGTGCCGCCCGAGGCGATCTATCGCGCCGGCGTCGCGCTGGGACGGCGCCCGGTCGAGGCGCTCTTCATCTCCTGCACCGCGCTGCGCTGCTCCTCCGTGATCGAGCGCGTCGAGCAGGCGATCGGCAAGCCCGTCGTCACGAGCAACCAGGCGCTCGCCTGGGACTGCCTGCGCCTTGCGGGATGCGAGACCGCGGTCGAGGGCTACGGCCGGCTCATGCGGGAGTGACGAGGGGCGCGGCGAGCGAAATTGGGGGATCGGCGCTTCCGACTCCGCGCGGCCTTAATGGCCGAGAAGAACCGCCACTGACGACTGCACGGCGATCCAGAACGCCATGAATGCCACCGCGACGATCCGCTCGGTTTGGCTCCAGCGCTTCCATTGGCTGCGGACTTGGCTCACTGCGCGAGACTTCCGGGCGGATCTCTGCCCGCGGAACCGCGAGGAGAGGCCTGATGAAACCGACATCGCCAATGTACCCTATCGCGCTCTCAGTTACCGGCACCGCCTGAGCGATGCGGCTTGCTCTGCATGTCGCCGCCTCCGACGATGCTGCGCGGCGAGTTAAGCCGCAGTTAATGGGAACGCCGCGACGGAAGTTCACCGCGCGCGCAGCAGGATCTCCGAGTTCCAGGGATCGAACGGAACGAGCCGTCGCGCGTCGGGCTCGGGCCTCAGGAAGGCGTGGGCTCGCGCGTTGAGCAGTGCCGCGCACATGGAGAAGCTGCTGTTCGAGATCGCGAGCAGGTCCGCCTCGCTCAGAACGTGAAAATCGGGATACATCTCCGCGCCCGCCACGCGCTCGCCGAGCTCTCCGGCGGTGACCGGCGAGAACCGCGCGAAGTCGCGGTGAGCGGCGGCGTCGTCGCTCGCGACGTAGAGAACGGGGCCGTCGAGCCGCGGCCAGATCGCCTCGAGCCACTCGAGATACCACGACGACGGCGCCGGCCAGAAGAGCGGTCCGCCCGCGTAGTCGCCCCGCCGCAGATGGATCGCGACCACCGTTCGCCCGCGCGATCTGAGGCGCGCCATGGCGCGGCCGACGATCGGCTCCAAGCGTGCGCCCGGCCGGAAGAGGGCGCGGAACAGCGAGCTGTGCGGCCGGTAATAGCTGGTGTGGCACCCGAAATAGCCCCAGAGATCGCGGTTTGCGAGGACGGGCGCGGCGCCCTCGCTCAGGAGCGGCCCCGACCCGTCGGCGCGGCTCTCCTTGTGCACGGGAAGCTTCCCGCTGGGATAGGGATCGTCGAGGTCGAAGAGCCAGCGCCCGATCCAGTCCGGCACCTCGACCCGGAGACCGTGAACGCGCCCGTAGCAGCGCAGGAACGCATATTGGATGAGCTGGTTCCCGAGCCGGCCGTTCCTGCCGAGCGTCGTCATGGCGATGCGGCCGGAGGCGGCCGCGCTCTGCTGCTTCTCGGGCGGGGAGGGCAGCGGCGGCCCCCATGCGCGGCGCAGCAACAGGATCGACCGCGCGGTATGAGGCGGAGTATGCGCCGGCGCCAGGGCGGCGGCGGCCTCGTAGGTGGCGATGGCGTCCTCCTCCCGGCCGAGCCGCTCCTCGATCTCTCCGAGCTTGCAGAGCACTCCGACGTGCCGCGGCGTCAGACGCAGGAGAAGCCTCAGGGTCTCCGCCGCACTCTCGAGATCGCCGGCCTGCTCCATGAGCCCGATGAGACGCGTGAGCCAGCCGACATCGGCGATCCCCGCCCGGCCCGCGCGCCGGAGACGCTCGCGCGCCGCCGGGAGGTCGCCGCGCCGGAGCGCGATCTCGCCCGAGAGCAGCAGGAGGCCGGGCTCGCGCGGCTCGCTCGCGAGCATGGCCTCGCAAAGCCGGTCCGCCTCCGCCCACTCGCCCAGGGAGCAATGCCGCCTGAGCTGCTGCATCGGAGCTCCGTCGGGTTCCATGAATGTCCGGCGATCAGGCGTATCGAGACCGGAGAGACGGCTTGCGGAGCCCGGAAGCACGGCCGAGGAAGGACCGGACACGGGAGGGCATGCGCTTCCCGAGCGCTCCCGGCCCGGATGCGGCGTCCCTAGACGTAGGCAATGGCGGGGTCGTCGAGCCGCAGCGTGCTGCTCTCGCTGCGCACGCTGTGACTGATGCCGCAATACCTGTTGCAGTGGTGCATGCGCTCGCGAATGAAGTCGGCCCCCTCCCAGAAGCGCCGGAGGTCGCCGTATGCCTGCAGCTTCATTCCGGGAAAGGCGGTCGAGAAGCACAAGCGCGCAATACCGTAGTGATCGACCATGATGTTCCGCTCATAGGTATTGCAGATGTGCTGCGAGGTTCCCGTCCTCGCATCCCACCCGCGATGCGTTTCGCCGCTCAGGGCGAGCGAGCGGAAATAATTGTGAACCTGCTGCTTCCAGCGCGGATTGAAGTTGAGCCGGTATTTGCGCTGGCAGGCCTCGATCGTCCGCAGGAGCTCGTCGGCGTCGACCCGGCAGTGCCGGGCGAAGAACGCGTCCTCGCGCGTCGTGGGTCCGAAGGTCGGCTGGAGAAAATTCAGCTTGAGCTTGTCGGCGCCGACGTCGTTGAGCACGAAATCGTAGAAGGCGTCGAGCTCGCGGTAATTCTCGTCGAAGATCAGTCCCATGACGTAGATCCGCGTGCCGCGAGCGGGGTTGCGCCGCCGCGCGTCCAGCAGCAGCCGGAGCGCGCGCACCGCCTTGTCGAAGGAGCCGGCGACGCCTCGCGTCTCGTCGTGCAGCGACGCCCGATGGCTGTTCAGGGAGACCGAGATTTCCTTCGGCCCCTCGAAGATCATGCGGTCGGCGAGCGCCTCGCCGCGAATCCTGGTGCCGTTGACGACGGAGAGATTCCTGAGACCGAGCTCCTTGCATTCCATCGAGATCGCAAAATAGTCCTCGAGATCGAGCATGCTCTCGCCGCCGCAGGTCACGACCGCCCCGCCCGGGTTCATGGCCGCGAATTCCCTGATGACGTCGCGCTTCAGCGGCCAGCTCAGGTAATTCGCCCTGTCGTCGTCGTTCAGTTCCCAGAACGTGCAGTGCTGGCATTTGAGGTTGCAGCGCTTGTTGACGTGCACGAAGAGGAATCTCGGGGGATTTCGCATGGGGCCTCTGGCTCTCCGTCCTGTCTACGCCTGCCGTCCGACGCCGGCTTCCGGGATCAAAATCGGCAAGCCGAGCGTACGCTCGATGACGCGCTTGCTGTGGGGGTCGAGTCCGCGCCACCACTCCCGCGCCACGGCAACCTCGCTGTCGAGATTCTTGCGATTGGGGGGCGGCTCCTCGCCGATCATCCGGTAGACGGACTCCCAGAGGCAGGTGTACCCGACGGTCTTCCTCTTGTTGAAGACGATTTTGAGGCCGGGGTGCTTCTGCATCAGCAGCGCGTAAAACACTCGATCGTCCATGAAACCGAGCTCTCTCGGGATCAGGCACCATTTGAGCCCGACGTGGAACGAGGTGCGATGGAAGATGTAGCAACTGGTGTCGATATGCCGCAACGCATCGTCCTCGGAGATAGCGGCATTTATGACCGTTCCGTCGGCTCGCAGCATCTGGCGGCGCGCAACGACCAGATCCGGATACTCGGCCGCGGGCCGGCCGCGAAAATGCTTGAGGCTGTACTCGAAGTGATCGGGGGTCAGGATATTGTCGGCATCGAGGAATTGGATGAGGTCGTAGCCGTCGCGCATGGCGACGACGAAGCCGATGGAGCGCGGCGTGTCGCCGAAATCGCCCGCGCTCTTCTGCAGGACGACGTGTGTGACGTTGGCGTGGGCCTCGATCCAATATTGGGGATTGCCGTCGGCGACGAGTACGTGGTCCACGGGCACCGCCTGGCCCCGGACCGATGCCAGGCATCTCTCCAGCACCTCGCGGCTTTCCGTGAAGTAAGGCGTAACGACGGCTATCCTCACTGCGGTCACCTCGAAGGCTGAAGATTGAACCCCGCTCGAGAGAGTGGGCTCGTCGGAGGCTTCGGCACCGCCAGCGATCCCCCTCGAGCCGGCCGATATGATACGCGCATCGGGACCCGGCTGGGAACTGGCTCCGGGGGCGGGCCGCCTTGCCCTGATCGTTCGAGCGGCAGATGCGGCTCGCCGCGTCTTGACCTCGGCGCCTTGTTCCCAATCCTCGAGGGACCGCGGCAACGGACGTGCTCCGTCGCGAAAAGGGGCCGCTTCCGAGGAGCTCGCAGCGCCGCCCAGCAGCCGATGCACGGGTCCCGCTATAGGCACGGCGCTACTGCACCGGCGTCGCTGTCGTTCTCTCCCCTCTCTTGTGTCGGCATGGCCGCACAACCGTCGTGACCGGCCTGCGGCGGTCCTTGCGTCCCGCCAAAGCCGCCTGCCGTTCGCCCATGTGCTAGTATTTTGCGAGGCTGAGGTATTCTGGACGCAGGGGGTGGGATGCAGCGTCGCCGGTTCATATATGTCGTCGGTGGCGTCGCAACCTGGCCGCTCGTCGCGCGCGCGCAGAAGCCGCCGGCACCTGTAGTCGGGTTCCTCGGCACCGCGACATCCGATCAGTACACGGCCCGTCTGCGCGCGTTTCGCCAGGGGCTGAACGAGTCGGGCTACGTCGAGGGTCAGAACGTCCTGATCGAGTATCGGTGGGCGCAAGACGACAACTCGCGATTGCCTTCGCTTGCGGCCGAATTGGTCGACCGCCGTGTGGCAGCGATAGTGGCGGCGGGCTCGCCCGCGGCGTTGGCGGCGAAGGCGGCGACGGCGACGATCCCGATCGTTTTCGCGGCGGGGGTCGATCCGGTTCAGCTCGGTCTGGTAGCGAGCTTGAGCCGGCCCGGCGGCAACGTCACGGGCGTGACGAACCTGGATGAGGAGATCGGGCCGAAGCGGCTGCAGATACTGCACGAGCTGTTGCCGAAAGCGACTACGGTTGGCCTCCTCGTCAACCCCACCAGTCCCAATGCCGAGCAATTTCCGCGCGCGCTGCAACCAAGCGGCCGCGCCTTCGGGATGCGGCTCCACGTCGTAGAGGCGAGCACGGAAGGCGATTTCGACGCCGTCTTCGAGAGCCTGGCCAAACTGCGGGCAGAGGCGCTCGTGATCTGCCCCGACGTATTCTTCAGCGTCCAAAGCGAGAAGCTCGCGGCACGAGCGCTCCGCCAGGCACTGCCCGCGATCTACCAGTTTCGGCCGTTCGCCGCGGCCGGCGGCCTCGCGAGCTACAGCGCCAACGAAACGGAGTATTACCGATTGGCCGGCAGCCACACCGGGAAGATCCTCAACGGGCGGAAGCCGGCTGACCTGCCGGTCGAGCAGTTGAGCAAAATCGAGCTGATCATCAATGTGAGGACGGCCAAGACGCTCGGCATATCCGTTCCGCAGTCGCTGCTGGCGCAGGCCGACGAGGTCATCGAATAGACAGCCCCGCTTTCGCTTTTGGCGGGGACGCGACTCGGTCCCAAGAGCCTGCCGTCGGCGGAAAGCGGGGCTCGGCTGGGCACAGCGAGGGAGTAGGACGGGATGGCTGCGCCGATCATCGAGGGCGTCCCGACGGGGATCGCCGCTTTCGTGGCGCCCGCGCCGCAAGGGCCGCAGGGTACGCCGGTGGCGATCTCGAGCGTGCTGGATTTCGAGCGGAATTTCGGGAGCGCCGCGGCTGCGGGCTCGCTCGGCTTCGCGGTGCGGCTCTTCTTCGAGAACGGCGGCACCGCCGCTTATGTCGTGCGGGTGCCCGAGAGCGCGCCGCCCGCGGTCGCGGACTACGGGGATCCGACGGCGGGGACGGGCATCTACTGCCTCGACGCCGTGGAGATCCTGAGCCTGCTGTGCCTGCCCGCCGTCGCCGGCAATCCCGGCATCTCCGCGGTGCTTCCGCTGGCCGCCGCCTATTGCGAGGGGCGCCGGGCGCTGCTCCTGGCGGACCTCCCCGCGAGCGGCAGCGTGGCGGACGCGCAGACCTGGATGGCGACGACCGGCGCCGGTCTGCGCAGCCGCAACGTCGCCGCCTATTACCCCGGCCTCATCGTGCCGGGCACCGGCGGCGGGCAGGCGGCCGTCTCCTGCGCGGGAGCGGTGGCGGGGGTCTTCGCGAGATTCGATAGGGAGCGCGGCGCCTGGCATGCGCCGGCGGGTACCGGTGCCCGGATCGCCGGCGCGATCGGGCTGACGCACGATCTATCCGACAGCGACGCGACGCTGCTCACCGCGCTCGGCCTCAATTGCCTGCGGCATTTCCCCGGCACCGGCCACGTGATATGGGGCGACCGCACCATGATGGGCGCCGACGGCAGCGCCGACGAATACAAGTACGTGCCGGTTCGGCGCATGGCCCTGTTCCTCGAGCAGAGCATCCGGGAAGGCACGCGATGGGCGGTGTTCGAGCCTAACGGTCCCCCTCTCTGGGGCTTGCTTGCGTCGGCGGCAACCGCATTCCTGCAGGGGCTATTCGGGCAGAGAGCCTTCGCGGGCTCGACGCCCGCCGAGAGTTTCTTCGCGCGCTGCGACGCCACGACGACGAGCGAGGCCGATCGTCAGGCGGGCATCGCCAACCTCGTCGTAGGCTTTGCGCCGGCGCAGCCGGCGGAATTCGTCATTCTGGCGATCCCGCTCCTGATCCAGCCCTAGGGCTGCGACGGCGTAAAGGTGTCGCAGCTCTCGATGCGGCCGCTCTTGAGGCCGACGGTGAACCAGTGCGTGCGCTGCGCCGAGGTGCCGTGCGTGAAGCTGTCGGGCACAGCGTAGCCCTGCGCGCGCTTCTGCAGGATGTCGTCGCCGATTGCGGATGCGGTTTGCAGCGCCGCCTCGACGTCGCCGGGCTCGAGGGAATTCCACTTCGCCTCGGACCGGCTTGCCCATACGCCCGCGAAGCAGTCGGCCTGGAGCTCGATCCGAACCTGGATGCGATTCCCCGCGGCCTCGCCGGCGCGGCCCTGGAGCTGGTGCGCCTTCGATAGGATGCCGAGCAGATTCTGCGCGTGATGGCCGACCTCGTGGGCGATCACATAGGCCTGGGCGAATTCGCAGGTCTTGCTGCCCACCTGGCAGCCCCGAAGCTGCGTCTGAATGAGATCGAAGAAGGAGGTATCGAGGTAGATGCGCTGGTCGTTCGGACAATAGAAGGGACCCATCGCGGATTGGGCGGTGCCGCAGGCCGAGCGCGTGACGCCCGAGAAGAGCACGAGCCTCGGCGCGACGTAGCTCTGTCCCCTTTCTTGGAAGATCTCGCTCCAGCGATCCTCGGTATCGCCGAGCACGGCCGCGACGAACTGGGTCGTTCTGTCCTGCGCCCTAGAGGTCGCCCGCGAGGAAGGCGCCGAGGGCGCCTGATAGGTTCGGCCGCCGTCGTCGACGATGTCCCCTCCGCCGAGAAGCGTGAGCGGGTTGATGCCCAGGAGCCAGCTTATCAGCAGAATGGCGACCAGCCCGCCGATCCCGATATGGCCGCCCCGAATGGGAAATCCGCCGCCGCCGCCCGGAAGCATCCCTCCACCGCCATCCCCGCGGCGGTCCTCGATATTGTCGCTACGGCGAAAATCGTCCCAACGCATTGAGGGCTCCTCGTATTCGAACGCCGGATCGCTCGACAGGAAGTCTACAGTGAATTGCCGATATCCGACGCCTCGCCGCTCGCTTCGTCTACAGAGTGGCTGCGAGGGACCAGCTTACCGAATCCAGATAGATTTAAGTCGGAACCGAGCAAATTCATTTTCCGGACCGTCGTTTCTTCTTTTTCTTTATCCGGCGGAAGGGGGTCGCGATGAAGACGCTCCACGTATTTCTTGCGAGCGCGGGGCTTCTTGCTCTCGCTGGCATTCCGGCTTTGGCCCAGCAGGTGACGGGCACGCCCGGCTCGCCCGAGGCCACCACGACCATCCCCGGAAACCAGCTTCCGCCGCCCGATCCGAAGTTCGGCGGCGTGATCAGGGAGAAGGCCTCGGAGTCGACGGCGTGGTGGGCGCCGCGCGTCGTGCCGCCCAAGGGGGCGCCGAACGTGTTGCTCATCATGACCGACGACCAGGGCTTCGGCGCGCCGAGCACCTTCGGCGGCGTCGTCCCCACGCCCACCATGGACCGCATCGCGCGCGAGGGGCTGCGCTACACGAACTTCCATTCGACGTCGCTCTGCTCGCCGACGCGGGCGGCCATCATCACCGGGCGCAACCATCACTCCGTCGGCTTCGGCGTGGTCGGCGAGATCGCGACGGGCTTCCCGGGCTACGACTCCATCATCCCCATCGAGAAGGGCACCGTCGGCACCATCCTGAAGGAGAACGGGTACGCGACGGCGTGGTTCGGCAAGGACCACAACACGCCCTCCTATCAGTCGAGCCAGGCGGGGCCGTTCAATCAGTGGCCCAACGGCATGGGCTTCGACTATTTCTACGGCTTCGTCGGCGGCGATGCGAGCCAATGGCAGCCGAACCTCTTCCGCAACACGACCGCGATCTATCCCTTCCAGGGCAATTCCAAGTGGAACCTCGAGACCGCGATGGCCGACGAGGCGATCCAGTACATCAAGCAGCTCAAGGAAATCGCGCCCGGCAAGCCCTGGTTCGTCTACTACGTTCCCGGCGCCACGCATGCTCCGCACCATCCGACGCCGGAGTGGTTCCGGAAGATCAGCGACATGCACCTCTTCGACGAGGGCTGGAACAAGGTGCGCGAGACCATCTTCGCCAACCAGAAGCGCCTGGGGATCATGCCGCAGAACGCCAAGCTCACGCCCTGGCCGAAAGAGCTGCCGCAATGGGATTCCCTGGGATTCATCGAGAAGAAGCTCTTCCTCCGGCAGGCGGACGTCTACGGGGCCTATCTCGCCTACGCCGACCACGAGATCGGACGCGTCGTCCAGGCCGTCGAGGATCTGGGCGAGCTCGACAACACCCTCATCATCTACATCGGCGGCGACAACGGCGCGAGCGCCGAGGGCATGCTCAACGGGACGCCGAACGAGTTCACGACCTTCAACGGCGTCGCGGTGCCGGTCGACGATCAGCTCCTCTGGTATCCCTTCTGGGGCTCGGAGCGTACCTTCCCGCATTACGCGGCGGAATGGGCCTGGGCGATGGACACGCCCTTCAAGTGGGTGAAGCAGGTGCCCTCGCACTTCGGCGGAACGGCGCAGGGCATGGTCGTCTCGTGGCGCGGCCACATCACCGACGTGGGCGGCATCCGCCGCCAGTTCTCGCACGTCATCGACATCGTGCCGACGATCCTCGAGGCGGCGGGCATCCCGCAGCCCGACACGGTCAACGGCATCAAACAGGAGCCGATCGAGGGCGTGAGCTTTCTCTACACCTTCGACAAGGCCAATGCGAACGTGCCCTCGCGGCACACGACACAGTACTTCGAGATGCTCGGCAATCGCGCGATCTACAGCGACGGCTGGGTCGCGGCCACGACGCCCGTGACGCTCCCCTGGGAGCTCAGCACCAAGGCGCCTCCGGACGTGATCACCGGCTATAACTGGGAGCTCTACAACGTCAAGGAGGATCCGACCGAGTACGAGGACCTCGCGGCCAAGATGCCGGACAAGCTCAAGGAGCTGCAGGCGCTCTTCTACGCGGAGGCAAAGAAATACAACGTCCTGCCGCTCGACAATACGACCCTTGCGCGCTGGAACACGCCGCGCCCGAGCCTGACGGCGGGACGGACGGTTTTCGAGTATTCCGGCCCGATAACCGGCATCCCCGCGAGCGCGGCGCCGAGCATCCTGAACAAGGGCTACACGATCACCGCGGAAGTGGAGATCCCCGATGGCGGCGCCGAGGGCATGATCGTGACGCACGGCGGGCGCTTCGGCGGCTACGGCCTCTTCCTGAGCCAGGGCGAGTTCGGCTTCAATCGCGGCCGAGTCGTCTTCCTCTACAACCTGCTCGACCTCAAGCGCACGATCTGGGAGGGGCCGGAGCTCGGGGCCGGGAAGCACACCATCGTCTTTACCTTCAAGCCCGAGGCTCCGGGCCTGGGCAAGGGCGGCAAGGGCGTCCTGACGGTGGACGGCAAGGAGGCGGCGACCAATACGCTCGAGCACACGATCCCCATCACCTTCCCGGAGGACGAGACCTTCGACGTGGGCGAGGACACCCGCACCGGCGTCGCGCTCCTCGAATACCGCTACGACGTCCCCTTCAAGTTCACGGGCAAGATCGACAAGCTCACCTTCAAGCTCGAGCCCTAGCGGGGCGCGAGCGGCACGAGATCGAGCTCGGAACGGGTTGCGCATGCCCCGCAGCGGCGTCGATAGATGGATCGTCCCAGCGGCCGCCGCCGAAGCGGCCGTCACGGGGATCTTCGTGATCGTGAGCCCGGCGCTCTTCGCCTGGCTCGTTCTGGGTGCCGAGCTCGGATCTCCGGGCGAGATGATCGGCCGTCTCGGCGCGATCGCACTCCTCGGCACCGCGCTCGCGACGTGGTCCTCGCCGCGTGAAACGCATCCGGCCGCGAGCCTCCGCGCGCTCCTTCTCTACAATCTGCTCCTCACGATTTACCTCGCCTATCTGGGCTTCGGCGGCCGATCGACGGGCGTCCTGCTGTGGCCGGCAACCGGATTGCACGCGATCCTGACGGCGCTGCTCGCGTGGAGCTATCGCGGAGGCAAGCGGACGGGTCCGCCGCTCTAGAAAGGCGCCTGGAGCGACCGCATGGCGTCGGCGCTCGACCGGCCATCGCTCCTATGCGGCCGCCGCTCGATGCGCCGGGTCTGACGGAGCTTGTCTCGGAGCTGCGGCCGCCGGAGATTCTCGTCGGCCAGTGGCGCTAGCGATTCCTAGCCCGCACTTGCACCTCGACGGGAACGCCGCGTCGCAGCGAGTTTATCGCCATACACGCCGCCTTCGCTTTCTCGACGATTGTCAGGGCGCTCTCGCCGTCTTGCGTCTCGCAAGATACGATCATCGTCGCGGAGGTCGCTACGATGGGGTCGCCTTCGAGATCGACGGTGACCGACACCGCTATGCTTCCGAGCGCCACGCCTTCGGCATGCGCGGCGTAGCGCAGGTCGTTGCAGAAGCAGCCCCCGATCGTGAGCGCCAGGAGCTGGGCCCCGTTGAATCCCAAGCCGCCGCCGCCGGCGCGGCCCTCCGGCCTGTCGACGACGACGGTGTGAGCTCCCGCCCAACCGAGCGCCGCTTCCGTACCCGCGATATTCCGCAACTCCACCGTGACCGACGACATGACCGTCCCCTCGAGGCTGGTGCCGTTGCACTACGTGCAGATGAATCTAGTGCGGACCGGCTGCGCGCGCCTCCCCGGAAGCGGCGGTTTGTCCGCCGGACGCCAATTTGATATTCTCGCGCGCTGGATACGCTTGCTCCCCCGCCGCGCCGCCACTCGGACAGAGCGATTCCCGGCTGCGCTACCGGAGCGCGTCGAAGGGCAAGGGGGTTTTCCGGCGCGACGGGGCGCCCTGCGCTGGCGCAAGCGCCGGCGAGAGACCGGAACCGTCGACCCGATCAATATACCAGAGGCGCACGAGCCCAATCCGAATGGGCCGCCTCGATGACACCAGGGAGGTCTTCGATGACGATGCGGCCCGATCCGACATTTCACGCGTCCCCGAGGCTCGCGATGGAGGCGCCGGCGGAGGAGTTCGCCTATACCGTGCTGCTCAGTCCGGATTTCTCGAAGCCGGACGCGCTCGCGGTGATCGACGTGAAGCGCGGCTCGCCCACCTACAGCCAGGTCGTCCACACGGTGGCGATGCCCTACAAGGGCGACGAGTTCCACCATTTCGGCTGGAACGCCTGCTCGTCGGCCTTGTCGCCGCTCACGGGACACGCGTTCCTCGAGCGGCGCTTCCTGATCATTCCGGGAATGCGCTCCTCCCGCATCTACATCGTCGACACGAAGCCGCATCCGACGCAGGCGAAGATCCACAAGATCATCGAGCCCGAGGAGGTCTTCAAGAAGACCGGCTACTCGCGGCCGCATACGGTGCACTGCGGCCCCGAGGGCATCTACGTCAGCACTCTCGGCGGCGGCGGCAAGAACGGCACCGAGGGGCCTCCGGGCGTCTTCATCATGGACTGCGAGACCTTCGACATACTCGGCCGCTGGGAGCTCGACCGCGGGCCGCAGAAGCTGCACTACGACTTCTGGTGGAACCTGCCGCGCGACTACATGGTCTCGAGCGAGTGGGGGCTGCCGCCGCAGTTCGAGAACGGGATCGTGCCGGAGGACCTGCTCGCGAACAAATACGGCCATGCGATCCACTTCTGGGATCTGAGCGGCCGGCGGAACGTCCAGACGATCGATCTCGGCGCCAACCATCAGATGGCGCTCGAGGTGCGGCCCGCGCACGATCCCGTGCGCGAGTACGGGTTCCTTGGCGTCGTCGTCGACACCACGAACCTCGAGGGCTCGATCTGGACCTGGTGGCGGGAGGGCCGCGAGTTCCGCATCGAGAAGACCGCGACGATCCCGCCGGAGCCCGCGCCCAAGGAGAAGCTCCCGCCGCTCCTCCAGGGGTTCGGCGCGGTGCCGCCGCTCGTCAGCGACATCGACCTCTCCATGGACGACCGCTTCCTCTACGTCGCCTGCTGGGGGACGGGCGAGATGCGCCAGTACGACGTGACGGACCCCCGGAAGCCGAAGCTCGCGGGCTCGGTCCGCCTCGGCGGCATCGCGCGCCGCACGCCTCATCCCAACGGCAAGGCGTTCGGGGGCGGCCCGCAGATGGTCGAAGTGAGCCGCGACGGCAAGCGCGTCTACTGGACCAATTCGCTCTACTCGACCTGGGACAATCAGTTCTATCCAGAGGGCGTGCCGGGCGCGGAGGTCATGGCCAATGCGGGCGCGGGCGGCGGCCTCGAGCTCGCGAGGGATTACTGGGTGAGCTTCCCCGAGGGATACCGGGCGCACCAGATCCGGCTCGATGGCGGCGACTGCTCGACGGATTCCTTCTGCTACCCCTCGGCCTGAAGCGCGGGTGGACCGGAACGGGCTGACGCCGGCCTTGCTTTGGCTCGCCGTCGTCGCGAGCGGCCTCTATCACGGGGCGAGCCCGGGGATGGGATGGCCGCTCGCGGTCTCGGCGGGGCTGATGGAGCGGCGGCCGCACGCTCTCCTGGCATCGCTCTGGCCGCTCGCGGTCGGCCATCTCCTGGCGATGCTCGCAATGCTCCTGCCGTTCTCCCTGCTGATCTCGCTCCTCGAATGGCGGCGGCAGATCCAGATGGGCGCGGGCCTCCTCGTGATCGGGTTCGGCGCCTTCCGGCTCGTCGACCGGCGGCATCCGCGAGCGCTGGCGCGGATCCCGCCGGCGCAACTCGGGCTCTGGTCGTTTGCCGTTGCGATCGCGCACGGCGCGGGATTGATGCTCGTGCCGATCTATCTCGGCCTCTGCAGCGCCGCCGCCCCCGATGCCGGCCACGCCGCGGCGGGCGCGCTCATGGGCGCCAATCTCGGCATGGCCGTCCTCGTCTCCCTCGTCCATTCCGCCGCGATGATCGCGGCGGGCGGCATCCTCGCGTGGCTCGTCTACCGATACCTCGGCCTCAAATTCGTGTCGCGGAGCTGGTTCAATCTCGACGCGACCTGGGCCTTGAGCCTCGTCGCGGTTGGCGCCCTCTCGCTTGCGATCGGCTTCGCGAGCCGTCCCTGAGCCGCCTATTGCCGCCGGGCCGCCGCGACGGCTTGCTCGAGGAGTTGGCGCTGGATCTTGCCGTTGGGATTGCGCGGAATGCGCGCGAGCTTGACGACGCGGAAGCGGCCGACGTGATGGTTGCGGAAGGCGCCGGTGACGCGCCGCAGCAGCTCCGCATCGTCGTGCCCGGGGCTCGCGACGGCGACGCAGATCTCCTCGATCCCCTCGGAATTGCGGACGGAGCAGACGCCGATGTCGCCCGCCGAGACCTGCTGCCGCACCAAGGCCTCGACCGCGCCCGGCGCCATCTTCAGCCCGCCGATGTTCAGAAGCTCGTCCTCGCGGCCGACGATCTGGAGCCGCCGGGGCCCGTGCAGGATCCCGAGGTCGCCGGGATAGAACCAGCCGTCGCGGAATTTCCGCGCGGTGGTCTCGGGGTCGTCGAGATATCCCTCCGCCATGCACCTCGTCTTGATCCTTATCTCCCCCATCCGCCCCTGAGGCACGGGCCGATCGCCGTCGTCGACGATCTCGACCTCGGCATCGGCATCGGGGCAGACGGTTTCGTGATCGCCGTCGTGCACGCCGCGCGCATAGGAGACGATGCCCACCTCGTTGCAGCCGTAGCCGCTGCAAAGACCCGTCGCGAGCCGCGCCGCCGTCTTCTCGCGCAGCTCCTCCGACGCCCCGGCGCCCAGAGTGAAGACCGCCAATTCCGGCGGCTTCCGGAAATCCGCGGGAAGCCGGTCCAGCAGCTGCTGGAGCTGGATCGGAAGGAACGTCACGTGAGTGATCGCGTGGTCGGACAAGGCCGCCGCCATGTCCGGGAGATCCTTGAACGCGCTCGATATCACCGTGGCGCCCACGCGCGCGCACGCCGTTACGCAGGAGTAGAGAACCCCGACGTTGAGGGGCATGGTGACGAGGTATCGCGAATTCCGGGTGAGCTGGTACTTGAACGCATTCTGGCTCACGCGCACCTCGTGCATCCGCCGCGACACGAGCAGGCTCTTGGGAACGCCCGTCGTTCCCGAGGTCTGCAGGATGCGAAGCGGGTCCTCCGCGCTGCCGCGCGAGACCGCCTCCTCGTCTCCTTGCCCGGAGGCCAGAACCTCCCGCAGCCATTCCTCGGTGATGCGGCGATGGGGCTTCGCGCCGCCGATCGGGTAATGCGGCTCCGCGAGGACGAGGTCGACGGCGGCCGTCAGCGACGCATCGGTGGGCGTCGAGCTCGCGAGCGACGCGGTCGCAATTCCAAGCCGCTCGAAGGCGAGCAGCAGCAGCCAATGAGCGTAGACGCCGTCGCATCCGACCGCTACCGAGCGGCCGCGCGGCAGACCGATCTCGCGCAAGGCCCGGACGAATTTTCGCAGGTCACGGTCGAATTCGGAGTAGGTGATCGTGCGGCCGTTGTCGATGAACGCAGGGGCGCTCGGCCGCTCGGCCGCGTGAAATGCGATGAATTCTGCGGTCATGCGATCATGGCTCCCGTGAGCCGGCCGAAGGACGCCGCCGCCGGACTTCTCCGCCCGCGATTCACTCCTCGGCGGTCGGGACAGTCAAGTCGTGGGCGCGGAGGCGAATGACCCTGTCGTCGAATTCCGCGATGCTGCCCTCGATGCCGCCGACGAGCGAGCCGAACCAGAGGGCCTCGCCCATGCCCGTGGCGCTGCGCTCGATCGCGAGCTCGGGCTCGCCGTCGATGCGGACGTAGTTGCCGCAGTCGGTCGTCCGCAACCTCGAATCCCGCTCCGCGCACAGGATGAGCGGGCGGAACTCCGGAACCTTCAGGACGTAGAGGGAAGGCATCGCGGCGGCATCCTATTTCGCCGCGGCGGCCTGCGCGCGCAGCTTCTCGCCCTTGCGGCGCCACATGTCCTCGATGCTGCGCCCGTCCGATCCGCCGCCGAAGGTCTCGATCATCGCCGCGATCGTCAGCGCCGCATCCTCGGCGTCCGCCGCCGTCAAGGCGCGCGCCTTCCAGGTGATCTCCAGCGGGTAGCCGTTCGGGTCGCGAAAATAAATGGACTTGAGCGCCTCGTGCTCGACGACCTCGCTCACGGCGATGCCGCGCGCCTCTAGCCGGCGGCGCCAGGCCAGCAGGTCCTCCTCGCTCCGGGCGCTCCAGGCGAGGTGGCGCGCCATGCCGAGATATCCTCTCGGCCCCGCCATGTCCTCGCGCGGGCTCGTGCCGACGTAATAGAAGAAGGCGATCGTGCTGCCCTGGCCCGTGTCGAAGAAGAAGTGCAGGAAATCGGGATGATCGGTCCGTCCCCAGCCCTTGGCGCTGATCGCATGGATGAGCTTCAGCCCCATGACGTCGCGATAGAAGCCGACGGTCTCGACGGGCTTCCAGGTGGGAAACGCGATGTGGTCGACGCCCGCAAGGCTCGGGCTCTCCGGGCCGGATGATGTGTCGGTCGCCATGGGTATACCCCGCTGCGATGCTTCCGTTGAGCTACGCATCCACCGTCGCAAGCTCGGGAGCGCCGAGCCCCAGACTTTCGACCGTCTGTCGCGCGCGTCGGATGTAGTCCGCCCGCATCTCTTCGTTGGTGCGAAGCTTGAGGCCCCACTTCCGGTAGATCTCGTTGTTGCGCGACCCGCTCCGGCCGAAAAACGCGGGCATCATCGGGAAGACTCCGTTGACCGCCGCCTGCAGCTCCGCTCGCCCCCTGGGGCTTTGGCAGAGCTCCCTGCCGAAGTCGACGCCGAACTGGGCGTGGAATTTCTCCTCCGGCAGCGTCATGCGCGCGAGGTCGCGGATCGGATGGCAGGTCGACTGGACGAGGTCCTCGACCTGAAGGATCTCCGCCATGTCGCCGAGGAGCTTGATCGCTACGAACTCGACCCAGGTCTTCATGGGATAGCCGAAGATCGAGAGCGGCGCCTTCTCGGTGAGGCCGGCCATCATCCACCGCTCCTCGATCCCCATCTTCCGGCCGAGCTCGAAGAACCGGACGTGGTGGCCGTATTCCTCCATGACGACGCGCAGCGTCAGCCACTTCGCGTAGACCGTCGGCGCCAGCGCGATCGCGGGCTCGTCGTAGACCCTGACGCCATGGAGCTCGTTGATCGCGTGGCTGATGACGATCTTCTCGCAGGCGAGGCGATACTCCTCCGGCGCCGCGCGGAGCTCCTCGATGTCTCTCACGATGAGGGGCTCGCCCGGCATCGACTCCTCCCGATTCCTCGCCGCTCCGGATGGACCATTTCCACCCCCGATGCTATCGCTACCTAATCGAATTCGCGATCCCGCGGTCAACAGATTTGCGAGGGGCGCGCGCGGAGCGCGGGAGCGCGAGTTACAACGGGATGGGGACGTCCCATGTCCGAGACCTCGTCACGGGCGAATGCCGGTGTCAAGACGACCTACCGGATCGATTGGCATCCCCGCCGTCTGCCCGACGGCGCGCGCTGCGCTCCCGTTCCGCTGCGCACGGAGGACGGCGCGGCGACCACCGGGTTTCTCTATACGACGGCGGCGACGGATCGCGTCGTCGCGATCATGCATCCCCGCGAGAGCATGGCGTCCCACTATCTCGTGCCGGACCTGCTGGCCGCCGGCTTCGCCGTGTGGACGCAGCAATCGCGCACCGTCGGGAGCGACCTGACGCTCGAGCACGAGACGATCCTCCTGGATGTCGCGGCCGGTCTCGCGCATCTCCACGCGGCGGGATTCAAGAGGATCGTCCTCCTCGGCAATTCCGGCGGCGCGAGCCTCTATACCTTCTACGTCCAGCAATCGTCGCTTCCGCGGGAGCGCCGCCTCGAGCGCACGCCGGGCGGGCGTCCGGTGAAGCTCGGGGCCGCGACGATGCCCGCGGCCGATGCCGTGATCTACCTGGCGCCGCATCCGGGTCAGGGGCTCGTGCTCTTGAATTGCATCGACCCCTCGGTCACCGACGAGTCCGACCCGCTCTCGCTCGATCCCGCCCTCGATCCATTCTCGGGGAGCAACGGCTTCGCCGATCCGCCGCAAGCGGCACGCTACGCCGAGGACTTCGTCCGGAGCTACCGGGCGGCGCAGCGCGCCCGCGTCGCGCGGCTGGACGCGCGGGCGCGGGAGCTCATCGCCCTCCGAGCGGAAGAGCGGCGCCGCGCCAAGGAGAGCGGCGCCGCCGCCCGCATTCCCTCTGCCGTGATGACGGTGTGGCGGACGGATGCCGATCTCCGCTGCTTCGATCTCAGCCTCGATCCCTCCGAGCGCGACTACGGCTCCGTCTGGGGCCAGCAGCCGCTGGTCTCGAACCTGGCGCCGGTCGGCTTCGGCCGCCTCTCGACGCCCGAGGCCTGGCTCTCGACCTGGTCGGGCCTGTCGTCGAACGCTGCGATTCCCAAGACCGCCTCCGCGGTGACGCAGCCGGTGCTGCTGATCGAGTATTCCGGCGACAGCACCGTCTTTCCCTCGGACATCCGCGCGATCCACGCGGCGCTCGGCACTAGCGACAAGCGGCACGAGGTCGTGCGCGGCGATCACTACGGAAGGCCGCTCGCGCCCGGCGAGCCGCCGGGCCGCGACCTCGCGGGCCGGCTGATCCGCGACTGGCTGCGCGAGCGCTTCGGCTGAGGCGGCGCCGGGAAATTCAGGCGGGACGCGCGGGCGCGGCGCCGCGGTTGCGCTCCCGGATCTGCCGGCGGTCGAGCTTTCCCGAGGGCGTGTAGGGCAGGGCCTCGACGATCCGGATGAGCCGCGGCCGCTTGAACCGGGCCATGCGCGAGAGGCAGAAGTCGCCGAGCGCCTCGGCACCGATATCGCTCCCCGGCGCGAGAACGACTTCCGCCGCCGGCAGCTCGCCCCAGGTGTCGTCGGGAATGCCGAACGCCGCGCATTCGCGGACGGCCTCGTGCTCGAGGAGGACGCGCTCGATCTCGGCGGGATAGATGTTGACGCCTCCGGAGATGATCGTGTCCTTGCTGCGGCCGGCGAGCGTGATGAAGCCTTGCTCGTCCATCCTCCCGAGGTCGCCGGTCCAGCCCCAGCCGTCGCCCAACTTGAAGAACGCCGCGGTCTGCTCGGGGTCGCGGTAGTACTCCAACATGACGTGCGGGCCGCGCGAGGCGATCTCCCCGACCTCGCCCATGGCGGCGCGCCGGCCGGGCGCGGCGAAGAGGGCGATCTCGATAGCGGGATTGGGCCGCCCGAGCGCCGTCGGATTTGCCGCGCGCTCCTTCGGCAGCATGCTGAAGAGCGGGCCCATCTCGGTGGAGCCGTAATTCTGGACGAAGGCAACCTGGGGCAATGCCGCGGCGGCGCGGTCGATGAGCTCGGGCCGCGCGGGCGCGCCGCCATAGACGACGAGGCGCAGGCTCTCGAGCCTCGAGCGGTCGAGCGCGGGATCGCCGAGCAGCAGCGCGAGCTGCGCCGGCACCATGAACGCGCCCGTCACGCGGTGGCGCGCGACGACGTCGACGAGCGCGGAGACGTCCCAGGCCGGCAGCATGACGCTGGTGGCGCCCACGAATACCGCCGCCTGAAACCAGGTGAAGATCCCGGCGGCATGATAGAGAGGAGAGGCGACGACGATGGTATCGCGCTCGCTCAGCGAGAAGTCATCCGCGGCCACTGCCGCGGAGATCGCGCGTCCGCGGTGCGAGGCGACCGCGCCCTTGGGATCGCCGGTCGTGCCGCTGGTGAAGTTGATGCATGCGGGCTCGGAGGGCCCGACGTCGTGACTGGGCGCGGTGGCGGGCTGCCCCTCCAGGAATTCCGCGAAGCCGATCGCGGGCGCGGGCGCCGCTCCCGCCGAGAGGATCAGCAGCGGCTTCGACGGCAGCGCTTCCTCCGCGGCCCGGTAGTGGCCGATGAATTCCGGATCGAGAACGAGCGCCGCGCAGTCGGTCTTGCGCAGGGCGTAGCGCAGCTCGGCCGGCGCATAGCGGGTCGAGAGGTGCACGGAAATGCAGCCGGCGCGGGCCGCACCGAAATGCGCAATCGCATATTCCGCGCTGTTGCGGCAGAGAATCCCGATCCGGCTGCGCGGAGGAATTCCCCGGCTCGAGAGAGCGTTCGCGAAACGGCAGGCCCGGCGATCGAGCTCCGCAAAGCCGATTGCGTCCGAGCCGGAAACCACTGCCGTGCGATCCGGGAACCGCAGGGCGGCTCGCCCCAGCATCTCGCCCAATAGCACGACGCCCTCGCTTCCCCCGAATTGCACCGCGCCGCCGCGGCTCCTCCCCAGACTACTTCAGCACTCTTCGGAACGATGGGGTAGCCCCTCGCGCGGCGCCCCGCGCTTGCCCGCGGCCTCGACCGGGGGGCTCAGAGGGGGTTACTCGAGCGCGGCAGGGGCCCGGCGGATAAAGTTAATAATGCCGGTGATTTGTTGAAAGCTTGCCGCGATAGTTTCCGAAATACCGGGGAGCCGGGGTTATAGTTAGACCGTGTTAAGAGATCGCCGGGAGCGTCGTGCTTTCCGGAAACCCGATGCAGCCTCACTTCTCACTCGATGGAGTCGACATGACGGCGAGAACATTGAGCGGCTGTGATGAAAGCGTCCCGCCTTCCATCGGTGCTCGCGTCAGCGCCGCGCCGACGGCGGAGGGACCTCTTGCGCTGAGAGTCCTGGAGTGCCTCGCGATCATCGGCGCTCCGTTGGCGATCGTTGTGTTTTGCGTCACGGCCATGATCCAGTTCGGCTGAGCGGCAACCGGTGCGGCCGGTGTCCCGCCCTTTGCGCGGCGCCCGCGTACCTCTTTCACGGTGATATCAGATGCTCCTCCTGTTGAAGCGCCTTCGCAGAGACAAAGTCGGTGCCACGGCGACCGAGCTCGGCTTTTTCGCCGCCGCCCTTGAGGTCTCCGTCTTCGTAGGCCTCAGAGCGCTGGGCGCAATCTAAAGCCCTCCGCCTCGAACCGCCGTCGGATCGGCGAGCACGACACTCGATAGGGCACCGTGCGCGGGCGGCGCGGCCGAAAGGCCGCGCCGTCGCAACCGTCTCCGTAGCAATGCGCCGAAAGATGGAATTCCCCCGCCAATCGCTCACGTGAACGATCTGTAATCCAAACGCGCTGGTCGGAAGAAGCCCGTGCGCGATATAATATTGTTGTTAGAAACTACATAATCAGTATCAGTCGAGGAGGCAAATCCTGCGTCTCGGCCCGCCTCGTCGATCTGGATACACCCAGAAGGAGGAGCCCAAGATGCGCACGAGCAAGACTTCGCATGTCACGAGGCGCCGGTTCTTGAGGAACGCGGGTCTCACCGTCGCCGCTGCCGGTGCGGCACCGGCACTCTCCGCGCCATTCGTGTCGCGCGCCATGGCCGACACCAAGGCGCTCACCATCGTTCAGTGGAGCCATTTCGTTCCTGAATACGATACGTGGTTCGACAAATTCGCCAAGGAATGGGGCGAGAAAAATAAGATCGCGGTTACGGTCGATCACATTCCCGTCCAGAACATTCCCGCGCGCGCAGCCGCAGAGGCATCGGCGGGATCCGGACACGATATTTTCGGCTTCAACGGCGCCGGCGGCGCTCACTTGTACCGCAAGTTCTTCATGGACGTGTCCGCGCTCGTGAAGGAGACCGAGAAGAAATACGGCCAGGTCAGCGTCATCGGCAAGCAGCTCGGCTACAATGCCGACGACGGCACCTGGTCTGCGTTCCCGGACTTCTACATCAACTTCCCGGGCATGTACCAAAAGAGCCTGTGGGGCGAGATCGGTATGTTGCCGGACACTTGGGACAACCTGCGCATCGGCGGCGCCAAGCTCAAAGCGAAGGGACATCCCGTGGGTATCTCCCTCGGGCACAGCAACGACCCGAGCACGACCTGGCGCGGCCTGCTGTGGAGCTATGGCGCCTCGATTCAGGACGAGGCCGGCAAGAAGATCGTCCTCGACAGCAAGGCGGCGGTCGAGGCGACCAAGTACGTCGCCGCGCTCTACAAGGAGGCGATGGCTCCGGACGTCCTTTCCTGGAACGACGCCAGCAACAACCAGTACATCGACTCCGGCGTCGGCTCCTACATCGTCAACCCGATCTCGGCGTACCGTACCGCGCAAAAGCTCAACAAGACCTTGGCGGACGACATCTACGTCATCAAGCCGCCGAAGGGCCCCGTGAAGCAGATCATGGGTGCCGCTTCCGAATTTTACGGCATCTGGAAGTTCGCCAAGAACAAGGAAGCGGCGATCGAGTTCCTGAAGTACTACGCCGACCACTGGCCCGAGGCATTCAAGGCGAGCGAGGGCTACAACAACCCCTGCTTCGCCAATCTCGTGCCGAAGCCGATGCCGATCCTGTCGAACGATCCGACTTCGACACCGCACGACAAGCTGTCGATCCTGCAGGAATCGGATCAGTGGTCCGCGATCCCCGGCTATCCGGGGCCGGCCACGCCGGCGACGGACGAGATCTACTACGCCTTCATCATCAACGACATGATGGCGAAAACGGCGACGGGCCAATTGAGCGCCGAGGAATCGGTCAAATGGGCCACGCAGCAATGCGAGACCATCTTCAAGAAGTGGGTCGGCAAGGCGTGACGTTGCATGCCCGGGCCGCGCGGTATCGCGCGGCCCGGGACTCACCCGCGCGAGCGACAATCTACTGAGGGGGAAAACAAGAGCAGGCTCAACCGGCCAACGGTGGAGCGCATGCGCCCCGGTGTGTTCAGGGAGGTTCGATGGCTACGGTATTGACTAAGGACATCGTCAAGAAATTCGGCGATGTCCCGGCCGTGAACGGCATCAGCCTGAGCGTGCCGGACGGCGAGTTCATGGTGCTGCTGGGACCCTCGGGCTGCGGCAAGACGACGTTCCTGCGCATCCTCTGCGGGCTCGAGAAGCAGACGAGCGGCGAGGTCCTGATCGGCGGCGACGTCGTCAACGAATTGCCCCCGCGCGCCCGCGGCGTCGCGATGATGTTCCAGAGCTACGGCCTCTATCCGCACTTCACGGTGCGCAACAACATCGCCTTTCCACTGCGCACGCAGAGGGTTCCGCACGCCGAGATCAAGACGAAGGTCGAATGGGCGTCGCAAATGCTCGGGATCGGGCATCTCCTGGAGCGGCGGCCGCGCCAGCTTTCCGGCGGCGAGCGCCAGCGCGTCGCGCTCGCCCGCGCGCTCGTGCGCGAGCCGACGGCCTTGCTGCTCGACGAGCCGCTCTCCAATCTCGACGCCAAATTGCGCGCCTCGGCGCGCCTCGAGATCAAGCAATTCCAGCAGCGGGTCGGCGTCACCACCGTCTACGTGACCCACGATCAGGTCGAGGCCATGGGAATGGGCGACCGCATCGCCGTCATCGACCACGGCATCGTGCGGCAGGTGGGGACGCCGTCGGAGATCTACGACGATCCAGCCGACCGCTTCGTCGCGACCTTCGTCGGCACGCCGCCGATGAACATCGTCCCTCGCAACGGAGGCTATCTCGGATTTCGCCCCGAGAACTTCCTGCCCAAGGACATGATCAACGGCGAGGCCTCGACCGGCTTCCAATTCCGCGTCGACCGCTCCGAGTATCTCGGCTCGGAGCGGATCGTCTATGGCGCGATCGAAGGCTTAGACCCCAATCACGTGGTTACCGCGAAGCTTCCGCCGGCGCACGTCGCGGACGAATGGATCCGCCCCGGCGAGTGGCATGCCTTCGCGGTCCGCAACAGCGCGCTGCGCAATTTCGACAAGGACGGCAAGCGAGCGAGCCGCCTCTAGGACAGGTCAAACCGATGGTAACAATCAGCGAATCCGCCCTGAAGCCGGCCTCGCGCTTTCGGTTCATCCTGGACCGGCGCGAGGTGCTCGGCTCGCTCATGGTGGCGCCCGCGATCCTCTACGTGCTTCTGCTGGTCGGCGTGCCGTTCCTGATGGCCTTGTACTACTCCGTTAGCGCCTACACGATCTACAACCCGACCTGGAGCTTCGTCGGGCTCGCGAATTTCGAGCAGATCGTCGAAGACTCGGTGTTCCGGCAGACCCTCTACAACACCTTCATCTTCACCTTCGGGTCGCAGATCCTCGGCCTCGTCCTCGGCAAGTTCGGCGCGCTGGTGCTGCTGCGGCGTTTTCCCGGCCGCGGCTTCGTCCGCGCGATGATCATCCTGCCGTGGGCGGTGCCCATCGCGCTCGCGACCGTCGCCTGGCAATGGATGTTCGATTCGCTCTACAGCGTCATCAACTGGACCCTGATCGCGCTCGGCATCGTCGCCCGCTCGGAGGCGCCCAACTGGCTCGGCGATCCGACCCTGGCCATGATGTCGGTGATCGTCGTCAATGCCTGGCGGTTCTTTCCGTTCGCGATCGTGATCTTCCTCGCGGGCATTACCGCGGTGCCGCAGGACGTGCTCGACGCCGCGACGGTCGACGGCGCGGGCTTCTGGCGCCGGAACTACCAGATCATCGTGCCCATGATCCTGCCGATCGTGGCGATCGGCTTGGTGTTCGGGATCGTGTTCACCTTCACCGACCTTTCCGTCGTCTTCCTGATGACCATGGGCGGTCCCGTGGGCGCGACCTCGGTGCTGGGCTTCCAGGGCTTCCAGACCGGAATCGTCTCCGGCGACGTGTCGCACGGTGCCGCCATCTCGCTCTTCATGGTGCCGGTGCTGCTGGTGGTCGTGATCGCGATGCTGCGCTTCATCCGCCGGCGGGAGATCTGAGATGAAGCGCTCTTCCGTCGTCAAGGCCCTGCAAGAGACCTCCTTCTACGGCGCGGTCGCGTTCTTCTTCGTCCTCGCGGCATTCCCCTTCTATTGGATGCTGATCACGTCCTTCAAGGAGAACGCCGACCTCTACAGCGTCGAGCACATTCCCTTCTGGTTCAACGATCCGCCGACGCTCGCGCATTTCCGCTATCTCTTCGAGCAGACGCTCTTCGCGACCTGGCTGCTGAACTCCCTGATCATCGGCCTCTGCGTCACCGCGATCACTCTCGTCACCGCGCTGCCGGCCGCCTACAGCCTCGCGCGCATGACCGGGCGCAACGGCGAGGCGCTCGGCATCGGCATCTTTCTCACTTATCTGGTGCCGCCGACGCTGCTCTTCCTGCCGCTCTCGCGCGTCGTCGCGCAGCTCGGGCTGCAGAATTCGATGTGGTCCCTGGTGGTGGTCTATCCGACCTTCACCATCCCGTTCTGCACCTGGCTGATGATGGGATTCTTCAAGGCAATGCCGCCGGAGATCGAGGAGGCGGCGATCGTCGACGGCTGCAGCCTGTTCGGCGCCTTCGTCAAGATGGCGATTCCGCTGTCGCTGCCGGGCATCCTGACGGTGGTCATCTTCACGTTCACGCTGACCCTGCAGGAATTCGTCTACGCCCTGACCTTCGTGTCGGCGACGGATCAGAAGCCGATCACGCTCGGCGTCGCGACCGATCTCATTCGCGGCGACATCTTCTTCTGGGGCGAGATCATGGCCGGGGCGCTGATCGCGAGCATCCCCGTCGCAATCGCCTACAACCTCTTCCTCGACCGCTTCATCGCGGGGATCACCGGCGGCGCCGTGAAATAGCGGAAGCGCCCCGCGCACGGGCCTCGCCGCCAATTCTCAACGGCGCCGCGATGCGCTGCGGCGGGCATTGCGGCCGGAGTGGCGCCCGGCCCCGCGCCATGCGTGCGCGCCGTCGCGCCCCCTCGGCCAGCTCTCCGGCGGCTCCGCCGCGATGTGCGAAATCTCCGTGCGTGCGATCCCGATGTCCCTGAGGATCGCGTCGGGCAGCGCCCGGAAATAGCGCTCCGCGCTCCGCCGGCGGCGTCCCGATCTCAGGCGGCGCCACAGCGAGGCGAAGGGCATCGCCACGGCCGCGAGGAGGTATCGGAGCGATCGCAGGAGCGGCGGCGGCCGCGCGCCGCTGCGCGCCGCGATCGCGGCGCTGTCGCCGAGCGCGGTCGTTCCAGCCCGCATCCTCGGCCGCTCGGCGCCGTTCAAACTCCCGCGCATGTCGGAAGCTCGGGCGGGGACTGGGCATCGCTCGATGCGCGGGACAGCATTGCACTCACCCCTTCTTGAAAGTGCGAGGGCGACCGAGGCCGCCTCGTGGTTGCAAAACTAATCGCGGCGAAGGGGCCGGACTACGTCGGGAGAATCCATAAAACGACAATTTTCTTCAGACGGCCCGCTCGTGTCGTTCGCGACGAGGGATGGAGAGGCCTCTTGCAGGCGCGGCAAGTGCCGCCCGGGATGTCAGGTCGAGCTCGGCGAGAAAATTCGCGACGTGCCGCTTCACCGCGCGCTCGCTGAGATCGAGCGCTGCGGGCGGCCTCGCGTCGCCCCGCTGTTTTGCAATCGGTTTCTCTCGTCCGGCAATCGGAATTTGTTTATCGATCGATCAAATTTCCGTGATTGTCGGACGCCAACACCCGCGCTCGAAGGAAAGGACTGCTGGGACTAACGCCGCGGTTACTCGATGGCGTATCCGTTTTCTCGCGCGAGCTCGATCAACCGTTGACGAAGCGCGGATGCGACGCGCTCGTCGTCGGTTCGGCC
>Ga0335085_10001647_pt1 | contig 45768 bp, 69 predicted proteins | sample Lox_Sample_45_FD_206712 | JGI IMG/M metagenome (GOLD analysis project Ga0335085, IMG submission 206712) | Soil microbial communities from Loxahatchee National Wildlife Refuge, Florida, United States - Lox_Sample_4.5 | ecosystem: Environmental > Terrestrial > Soil > Wetlands | place: USA...
TTCATGCGATACCTGCTTTCTGGCGCATATCGTCGCGCCATACGCGAGAACGCTTCATGCGCTCCCGATTCAACGCGCGTTACGCACCTTGAGGCCGTCAAGTAGCGGATAGAATACACTTGACATGCGTTGAAGCGGAAGCGCGCGCGTGATGCCAGTGATGACACCACGCGCGCGTTCCGTGTTAGGTATCTTACCGGCGCGGCGTCACAACCGCGCCCGGTGCCCAATATGAGGTTAGCTGTTGCTCAGAGCCTTTCCACTGGCCGCGCATCAATCCGTTGCCCGTGATGCTGACGGCACGCGAGCGCGACTCACCGGGATCGAACCGGGTTTTGCCTTCGCGTCTATGCGCGTGGAGATAGTTTCTCTGCCGATTTTTGATAGGCGTGCGATTGCCAGCAGTTCGCGCGTGCCTTTGGCGAGTTTGCTCTCACGAGCCTTTATCACCTGGATTTCCACGCGAAAGGGATTTCTGACAATGCGGGCGCGGGTAGTCACCCTTCGCGCCCTTTGGCTTGCCTTGCGCCGACGCCCTGAAACCGGGAACGCGGTTGTGTGCTCTCCGTGCTGCGCGTGGTGCTCCATGTCGATGCCTTGCCTTGGCGCGTCCGTGTGAGATACTCCGAGACCGGACGCGACTAGATTGGGGCTGGCGACGACATTCACCGCACGCGACGCCGCGAGGTCGTGTGACTTGCCTGCGCGAGCGTTGGACTTTACGCACGCCATTCCCGGCGCATACTGCGCCGCGCTAACACCATGTCAATTACCAGCGCGCTTCCTGCGCTCACACCGCGCGTCTTTCGCGCCGACTCTGCGCGCTCTGGCGATGCGGTAATTACCAAACGGTAATTAAACCCCGTCGCGCAAAGCGCGGCCAACAGCCAATTACCGCCCGGTAATTAACCGTAAGGCAGACCGCTTGCGCGACCACTTGCACCAACGCGACGAATACACCGCTTGCGTTGGCCTTGTGGCCTATCTTCCGGCAATTCCCAAACTGGTGAATTGCCCACTATCTAAACTGATTCCCGGCCACTCCTCAGAATGGCCGGAGTATCAATTCAGAGAATTGAGACTTAGGACTTGGCAACGACCGCAGCCACACGATTTACTGGCTGCACGGACTTGGGTTCGGCTTTGACCGCAACCGGCTTGTCCGCTGCTCGGACTTTCGCCCGAATGTCGGAGATGCTGATCTCCTCGCGGACAAGCTGGTTGAGCAACTTGGCGGCACCACGCAACGCTTTGTCGCCAACATTGGCGCCGCGACCGCTTTCAGAATCCAAAGCGGTCAAGACCATGCGGTAGGATTGCAAGCCGATTGGCTGCACTTTCGCTCCCGCACCCTTCTTGTTCCGCTCAACGCCGAGCTGAGTTTCGCGGTAGTCAGCCGCAGCGACCGTCAATTCCTTGTTGGCTGTGCTTTCCGCATATCCCGCTTCGACCGCTTCGGCCAACAGCCGAGTGCGAACGATACTCACGCAACGTTCCGGTTCCAAGCCGGTGCTTTCCTCACAATCCGCGACCGCATCGGCGAAGATTGCGGCGATCTTGGTTTTCAAGCCCGCCATACCCTTGCACAGGCCAAGCCAAGCCTTGCGAATTGCTTCCGTTGGCAGCCATTGGACGCTTTCCGTCTTCGGTTGCTCCGATGCCTTGCCATTGCCATTGCCACTTGTCGTTGTGTTACTGGTACTCATGCTTCCCTTTCCGGCGACCTTGTCGCCTATTCTCCAGCGTCATGCTGGAAGAAAGTCTGACCAGTGGCGTGTCCTACATAATGTTAGGTGGCCTGCTACTCTCTGCAAGCCAAGCCAACACTGAATGTCACAGAGCATCTTACTACGCCAACACACTACCTAAAACCGTTTCTGGTTGCAAGTGCTTTTTGCATCTTTTTTTGTAGCAGGCCATATGCCAAATACCGCTTTTCGTTACATGGCACGGCGATTGTATTCGCAAGTCTTATACCCTATGCACACGCTAGGCTATTCGGCTGTGTTCGCGTGTTACTTCCAAGACCAATCGTAACATGCTATCCCCCTGCCAGCAGTCCTCCCCCCCCTCAAAGGAATCTATTCGAGCCGCGATTTTGTCGTGAGGTTCGCCCGTGGCCGCTTTCTCGATTTATGGATTAGCAGCAATTTGGGATACCGTCTGAGAGAAAAGTTTCCTATTGACACGTAGGACGGTTTCCTATATTCGAGCGAATCAACGTCGGATGCACCAAGGACTCATCGACGTTTTGATAGGAGATTCGGGACAGAATGCGATTTCGTGATGCAGATTCAAACTTTTCAAAGGCCCAGGCCGGCGGCGAGATTTCACGATTCATTCCACGTCGGGTGAATTGTGACTGGTCTCGTCGCGACCAGGTTCCGGCTCGCCGCCGCCTTGGGATTTTGAGGAACAGTCGCGATGCCTTGCTCAGCCGATGACTTCTGGGAGAAATGGGAATACCGCCGCTGGCTTTCAGACCAAGAGGTGGGTAGAGCGACATTAGCAGCCCGCGGATTATGGGCTGAAGCTCTTAACGTGATGATGGCAAACGACACCGATCGACTGACAGGAACAGTCGCTCAGTTGGCTCGGATGTTGAGATGTTCGGAGGCAGAATGTGCTGCCGCGATCAAAGAGCTCAAAGAGACTGGTGTAGCGGACGTAACGGAACGTAACGCTCCTGGGGGGAACCTCTCAACGATTTTGTCACGCTTCCGAGAGAGGTTATATAAACAACGAGAAATAAACAGGTTACGACAGGATAGATTCAGAAAAAACAAGGCTGTAACGCACGTGTCCCACGAATGTCACTCTGCTTTGCTTTGTTCTTATGGTAAAACTACTACCGGAGAGCATGTCAGTAACCAAGAACCGGGGGTTAAGGAAGGTGCAGGAAACCATTCGGGGGATTCGGTAGAGAATCTAGCCCTGGCAGCCCATCGAGCGTTCCCTGATCCGCCAGTTCGAGCGAGCGCCTTGGTCTTGGCTAACGTTGACGACCTGCTTCGGGCCGGCCATACGCCTGAACGACTGCGACAGGTGTTCACCTGGGCGGGTCAACCGGGCGATTACAAACCGCAGAGCCCGGCGAGCCTCACTGATCCATCGCGGTTTCAGGGGTACTTGAAGAAAGCGCTCGGTCAAGGCAATGGAAAACGCAAGCTGCGGCATCACACCGGGGATTCAGCATGAAACGAAAAGAATCGAAACCGGCAATGATTGACCGAGTTTTGCCAAACAGCATCGAAGCGGAACGCGCCGTGCTGGGAGCGATGATTCTCGATCCGAAGGCTGCCGGGTCCGCTGTCTGCGAACAATTACGCGAGGAAGCCTTCTACTACGCTGCGCATCAGGTAATTTTTCGGGAAGCCAAATCGCTGATCGATTCCCTGCAAGCATTGGACCTGGTCACGTTAACGCAACGCATTTTCGACAAAGGCCAACTCGAAGAAATTGGCGGAGCCGCCGCGCTCACCGATTTGGTGATCCAGGTGCCAAGTACCGCGAACGTCGAACAGTACATAAAAATCGTCGAAGAGCGCCATCAACGCCGGCAATTCGTTTCGCTCGCGTATGCAATCAATGGCGCCGCGGTCGATCCGACTCGCACGATTGAAGAGATCCAACAGGAAATTTCATTGGCTCTCGGACAAATCGGTGTGGGCAAGACCCGAATCACGCCGATGAAAGAAGCCATCACCGGCGCGATGGAACAGATCGAGAAGGTGATCAGTAGCGAACGGCATATCACGGGGCTTTCCACTGGATTTCGATTGCTCGATGAACTTACCTTCGGCTTGAATCCACCCGACTTCTGGATTCTCGCGGGCCGGCCTGGTGACGGCAAAACGGCGCTGGCCTGCTCCATCGCGGCCAATATCGCCAATATCGAAAAGGTGGCCGTGGGCATCATTTCGCTTGAACAAAACAATATCGCTTTGGCGAAACGACTTCTGGCCAGTTGGTCATCAACCAACATGCGCAAACTGCGTTCGATCTCGCAAGTGGGGATGTCGTCGCTGATGACGGCCGCGGAGCAACTGATCAAACTGCCAATCTATTTCGATGACCGGCCGGCGCTCACGGCGGGAGAAATCCGGTCCACAGCCCGCATGATGCACCGCCAATTCGGTTGCCGGTGTTTCATCTTGGATTATCTGCAACTCTCGCGAGCCGATGAGAAAAGTTTTTCGCGCAACGACGAGGTCGCCAAGATCAGCGCGATGATCAAGGCCACCGCGAAGGAACTTGATTCACCTTTTCTCGTACTCTCGCAGTTGAATCGCAAGGCGGGCGAATCCAGACCGAACCTGACTTCATTGCGGGACTCTGGCGCGATCGAGCAGGATGCGGATGTAGTCGTGTTCATCAATCGTGACCTCGAAGAACAGGAATTGCCCGAAAGCTGGCGGGGAAAGTTCAGCGAGCGCGACCGCGAGCACCTCGTGCAGTTGGATATTGCCAAACAGCGCGAAGGTGAACGCGACGTCGCCGCGTTCCTTCGGTTCGACCAGGAATTCACCCGTTTCAGAATGGTCGAGTTTCGAGAACCAGATTTACCGTACAGCGATCCGCCATGAAAACTCAGGTCTGCAAACGCTGCAATGCGGTCCAAATCAAACGGCCGAAAGTTCTGCCACGCAAACGCCGGCGCTGGCGATGCGCCTGCGGGATGGTACAACAGTTCGAACAGTTCCGATGAACATTCTCTCGTTCACCATCGAACATGCCGAAGAAGAAGTGGAATACGAGGATGATCAGCCACGATTCCGGGCGCTCACATCAAAACTCAAATGCTCATTCACAGTCAATAAATTGCCGGAGAACTTTCGCATCGGGACGATGATACTTCTGCCGGGCGGCGGCGTAGGCAAAGTGAGCGCGTATTTCTCGGGCTTGTTTCCAAGAGTCGAATGCTACGTCGTGAACGACCCGGATCCGATTATTTTGGTAAATCTCATCGCCTCTAAAGACGCATTCGTAGCGGAAGGCCCACCGATGAACGTGACTATATTGCCGCGCGTTGATGACGCGATGCGAAAGGTCATTCGCAAAAGAACTGATCCATTCGCCGCTACGCCATTCGCCCGGATACCAATCGAACAGAAGCTAGACCTTTGAAAAAACGTTTCACATTGCTCAGCAAACGCGCCTTCGCCAAAAGCCAGAAGGCGAGTCTTCAGACCGTCCAGAACTGGGAACGGGCCGGTATGCCAGTTGAATCCAACAACAAGGTCGATCCGCTGAAGGCGTTGCGCTGGCTCACCGAGCGCGTTCAAAAGAAATCCAAGCGGGCCGATCTCGCCGAAGAAAAGACCCGGGCCGATGTTGCGCGGATCAATGCGATCCGGGTCAAGGCCGAAGTCGAGACCGCAACGCTTCGGGGCGAACTTCATAGTACAGCCGAATGCCAGGCGAGCGTTGGCCAGCTTCTCGCATTGCTCTGGATTGAGATTACCGCGTTCCCGTCCCGGGGACAATCAGCGCATCCCGAAACGCCCGGGTTGGAGAAGACGTTGATAGACATCGTGAACGAAACAGCCAAACGCTTGAGCGACTTCGCAAACAGCAAGCATATCAATCTGCTTGATGAAGCAGTGAAATTAGTGCACAAGGCTACGCAGAATGAATGTTCACGTTCCTCTGCTCGATTGCCACGCAGAGCTCTTGAGCAGAGTCGTTCATCCGATTGATTCGCGCCCGATCTGGGCGATCGCCGATGGCCGGTACGGACTCGACCGCACGAGACCGCCGGGCGAGAAATGGCATGTCGTTTCCTGCACCTGGTCAAAAAAGATTCTGGAAGCCTGGCAGAATCGCAATATCCGTGAGCTCGTTCTCAAGGCCGGTTCCCAAACATGGAAAACGACGATCATGCAGATGGCGCTTGCATGGACGATGCGGTTCTGGCCGGTCCCGGCGATGTGGCTCACGGCTGACGATGATCTCGCGAAGAAAGCCTCATACCGCATCGCATCCGTATTCGACCGATGTCCGGATATGCAAGGCATTCGACTACCGGGACGGAGAAACAACAAAATCTATCGCATCAATACGCTCCTTTCCTATCTCGATATTTCGGGCGCGGAATCCAGTACGACGCTTGAACAGGAGCCGTATCAGGTCATCATGGGCGACGAACCGCGCAAATGGCCAAAGGGCTCTCTCCAAAAAGTCAAGATGCGCCAGCGCAGTTATCTGGATTCCAAGCGGGCATATTTTTCTACACCTGATCTTTGGGGTGACGAGTTCGACGAGGAATTTTTGCTCGGCAATCAATTTGAATTTTTGTTTCCCTGTCAAGGCTGCGGCTCGATGATCCCGATTGTCTGGTCATCGCAGTACTCGCAGTTGCCCGAGCCATGGAACGCGAAATCGCAGACCGTGTTTCCCGCTGGCACTCGCGAGATCTGGTTGGAATGCACTTGCAATCACCGGCATTTCGATACGCCCGCAACGCGGCGCTGGATACTGGATCACGGCGATTGGATGGCAATGAATACGAGCGCCAACCCGGAGGAATTCAATCCCGCCATCGCTTCGTTCCACTGGCCGGCAATGCTCAATCCGAAAGTTGTTTGGACGGAGGTAGCGGAAATTTTCCGTAAGGCCGTCATGCTTCACCGCGAGCACGGTCTCAATGAAGATCTCAAAGTGTTCGTCAACGAAAGCCTCGGTGAAAGCTGGCGGGAGGGTCAGCAATACGATCGCGCGAAAACGTTGCACGGTTCCTATTCGCTCGAAAAGGCCCGCGCAGATAATTGGGATTTTGTCTTTCTCTGGATCGATGTTCAGGAACATTACTTCTGGCACGTTGCTCGCGGTTGGAAGCAGGATGGTTCGAGCCGGTTGTTGTCATGGGGAAAACTGCTTACCTGGGGCGACATCATCGACAAGGCCGAGGAACTGAAAATCAATCGGCCGAGTTATGTCTTTCTTGATTCACGATTCAATCGCGAGGAAGTGCTCGACCAATGCGCCAACCATGGCTGGACCGCGATGCGTGGCGAAAAGCAAATGCGATTCCGTCATGAGGATGGCGCGCACCGGCTTTATTCGGTTCCGTTGCGATTGGATCGCGGCTACGATCCGGAAAAGAAACGACGCCGGTTCGCCGTCGAAGTTCTATATGCAACATGGGCCGCGGAAGAAATCTTGCAGCATTATCTCGAAGGGAAGGGTCAAGCATTCGAAGTCCCGAAGGACATGGACGAACTCTACCAACTTCAGATGCAGGCCCGGCTTCGTGTGCCTGACCGCAACAAAAAAACCGGCATTGACACTTGGATTTGGAAAGATGTTGGTTACCGGGACAAGGGGCCGCACTCGCGCGATTGTGAAAAAGGCCAGATCATCGCCGCCAGTACTGCCGGACTAATTTCGGTGGCGCTGATCGAAAGTCTAACTGGTGAGAAATCATGAGCGTCAACGATGCCATTGGCCGCGACCCATCGCTTTACAAAGAAGCATCCGAGGACTTCAACTATTCCGCGCTCGATTCACTATCAGACACGGTGAAAGAATTACTGGCTGAAGGCGGAGTTCCCGCCGTCGTCAAGTTCATCGAGACACGCGAACATGAAGAAATCTCAACCATTGGATTGCGGCAGCTTTTCGTTTTATTTTTTGATCCGCGCTCCGTCAATCCCAAGCATTGGGGACTCGCTCGGGCTCTGAACATTGACAGCGTGCGCTTCCTGACAGATGAACAAATCGGGGACCATTGCGGCGTAACCAAGGCAGCCATATCCAAGGAGGCCCGACAGTGGATAAGACTTCTCGGCATCCCGCCAAACGCCACGATGAAAAGCGAAGGCGCCTGCGAAAAGTATCGCAGTCTTCGCTTGAGCGCATCGACCCGCGAGAAAATGTCCGCGCGATAAATCACCTGCATGGCCAATGCGCTGCGGCGATCCGTTCCGGGATGGAACGTTTCCTTGAAGCCAGAAAGTATGCCGAAGAAGTCGGCGAACGTCTCCTGATCGAAAAACAGAAAGTGCCGAATGGAGAATGGCAATTCTGGCTGCAAATCAACTGTCCCGACATCCCGTTGCGCACGAGCCAATGGTACATCTCATTAATTTCGCGCAAGTCGTTGCAAATGAACGAAGCGATGCGCAACGTTGCGCATCCGCCCCCTGATTTGCAAGCACTTAGGAAGTTGCTGCTGATCGGCGAAGTTCTTCGTCCGCCGATTCCCAATTCGGAACCAGCGCATTCCACGGGAGCGACGGAAATTTCCCGGCAAATGGTGCAGATCGAAATGCTCGGTCTATACGGGAAACGATGGATCAGTTCGGTGTTTCAGGCTCACAAAACCGAAGCGGATGCCGGTCAACTCGAGTACTGGCTCACTTATCTGCGACCGTTGCATGAAGCCTACATTGAGATCGGGCAGCTTTTGACAAGTCTCACTGCATGAAATGCCAAACAATCCGTATGCTGGTCTCTCGCTGGTAGAGCTCAACAAGATCCGCGCTCATTGCCTGGCGATCCTGACAGGGGAAAATTTTCAACAAAGCGGCGGCCAGGGCTCGAACTTTACCCGGTTCCGGTGGACGCCCGATGAAGCCCGCCAGAATCTCGCGATGGTCAACGAACAGATCCTCGCCTTGAATGGAACAGTGAGCACCGATCGCACCGTCTTTCGCAGTAGCGATGCCGACATGCAGGTTTCAAAACCGCCAACGGTATGAGAAAGTCGCGATCCCAAATTGCCTTTGAAGAATGCCTGAAGGCGTTGCCCGTGCCGGCCGCTGACGGACGCAAGATGGATGTCGGTTTCGGAAGTTTCGGCGGTAATTGGACTGGCGCCGGCTCCGGGCTATTTGAGGCAACAGCGCTCACGCCGCAGCAACGCGGCCGGTCGATGGTCGTACAGGACACGATGCGGTCGGTCGATCTCATCACCTGGCGCCGACTCTTGGCCTATTCCCGGCAGCTTTTCACCAACTATGGCGAAATCCGCGGGCCGCTCATGGAACGGACACTTCTGGCCAATTCGGGAATCTGGATTCCCCGGTGTATCTCAACGCGGACACCGCGCAAGGTATGCGATCAGTATGAAGAATTTTTGTGGCAATGGTTCGTGAACTGCGACGTCCGCGGTCATCCCTACGACTTTTGGACGGATATGCTGCTGGCGCAGATTTCGCTCGACCGCGACGGCGAACCACCCTTCCTCAAGACTCGGGATGCAGATGGTAATCCGCGACTGCAATGGATTGCCAATCACCGGATCTACGCGCCAACGGGCGTGTGGTGGGTACCGGATGGGCCGTACAAGGGAATGCGGTTTAATAACGGCGTGATCTACAACGAGCAGAGCCGGCCCGTAGCATACCGGGTGCTTCGGCCAAGCATCCAATTTGCGCAGTCCAGCGAATACGATGATATCGCCTCGAACTTTCTCTACGTTACCTACAATCCCGATTGGTGCGATTCGGGACGCGGCACATCTGCCATCGGCCATGCCCTGCGACGTTCGTTCATGATTGGCGAGCTCTACGAATCCGAACTCAAATCGATTCTGGCGGCAAGCAAGACCGCTCTCATCGAGTACAATGACACGGGCAAACGCGATCTGACCGCTAATTGGATCCACGGCGGCAACAAAGACGGGGAGACATTCGAGAATTTCCAGGGCGACCCGATTTATTTCGAGGACATCGACGACGGAACTATCCGGTATTTCCGGGCGAACTCCGGCAATAAACTGGAGATGCCGGCCAGCCAACGACCGCATCCCAATATGCCCGAATTCGTCGAGGTTCTTTTGCGCGGTATCTATCAGGGGTTGCCATGGCCCTATTCATTCTCGCGTTCGACCAAGGAACTCGGCGGCGCAGATCTTCGAGTCGTTGTCGATGAAGTGAATCTGATCGTGTCCCGGCTCTACGCGCGTCTCTTTCGGATTGCGCATCACGCGTGCACGTATGCGCTGGCAACGGAGATCGACCGCAAGAATCTTCCACCGGGCGAATTCTGGCTCCTGGAATTTTCGACTCCGCCAAAGTTGACGGCCGACCGCTGGCGCCAGTATCAAGAAGACCGGGAAAATTACATGCTTGGTCATGATACGTTACTCTCAATCGCCGCCGCGCGAGGGACGCACCCGGACAAGATTCGCCAACAACGCGATCTTGAGATGGATGATCTGTTCAGACGCACGGAGAAACTGGCAGCCGCCCACCGGCAACGGATGCAGAGCATCGGCCTTGAAGAACACGCGATGACGTTTCGCGAGGTTCTGGAATACTACGAGCAGCGCACAGCCAATCCCGCAGTCCAGAAGATCGCCGAAGCGAAAGAAACGGGCGAACCGGAAAAGCCGGAGTCGAATGGCAATGGGAGTGACGAAATGGAGTTTATTCACTTGGGGGTGTCCAGACAATGAGACTTGAACGGATCATGCGGGCAGTTTACGACGAACCGTGGTTGATTCTTCCCCGGTCTCACGGCAACATCCGCAAGCTGCTAGAGCTAAAACTGAAACTGGACCCAACCGAATTTGTGATGCGGGACCGGGAAGGCGAAGGAATCTCGGGAAGCAAGGTCGAGCTTCCGTCAATGGTCATCGACGAAGGCGTGGCCTTTATCCCGTTTGGCGGCGTATTGATCAAAGGCGCTTCTGCGTTGGAAAAGGGCAGCGGAGCTCTCGCGCATGAGGACGTCATGGCCGACATCGAGGAAGCGCTCGATGATCCAGAGGTCGAAGCGATGTTCTTCGACACCGACAGCCCCGGCGGGATGGCCATGGGAACGCCCGAGTTGGCAGAGATGATCGCTGACGCGGCCCAACGAAAACCATCACTCTGTTGGGTTGAAGGTCTCTGCGCATCAGCAGCATATTTTTCGCTGAGCGGTTGCTCGCTTCTTTATGGGGCAAAATCCTGCGAGGTTGGCGGTGTGGAATGTTACATGGCGTGGATCGACAGCCGCGGCTGGTTTGAGAATAACGGTCTGCGGGTAGAGATCATCAAGCCCGAAGAATCGACTTACGCGGGAGCCGGCTATCCGGGAACCAAGCTGAGTGCCGAACAGCGGGATTACCTTCGCGAACAATGCGAATACCTGCTCAAGATGTACGTCGCGCACCTTGGCGAAGTTCGGCCTGATATCGAAGAAGAATCGATGCGCGGTCAGACGTTCATTGGCGAGGAAGGAGTCGATGCCGGATTTCTCGATGCCGTCGCGACGAAGGCCGAAGCCTTGAATGAATTGCGCACGCTGGCCGATCTACCTGATCTCGGTTACAGCAAACACGCCCAGGTATGACCATCAAACTCATCGACGGTTCCAGCGCCGATCTTTCGGGCAACGAGCCCATCGGCATTGCCAGCTACCCGGAAGGCGAAGAAGTGGTTGAAGAACATTTCATGCACTATTTCGTTTCCGTATCCGCAACATGGAAAGAGATCAGTCTTGCCGTATTCAATCAACTTTTGGCTTCAGGTCATCCCGCGCAAAACATCATCGCCAGTTGACACAATCGACTTGGCGTTATGGCAGCAGACAAACCGCTTTCGCCGATGCAACGGCTCAAGGCACTGGAGGCCGAGAATGAAACCCTGAAGGCCCAAAACGCCGAGCTCACCCAGAAACTGGCCGAAGCCGATGATGACGATGATGCCGGCGGCAAGTCTCCCAAGATGCGGCCTGCGTGCGGCGATTGCGGCACACCGTTGAGTTGCCCTTCCTGCGATGCCGAGACAAAAGCACTCAAGCAGAAGGTCGCCGAGCTCACCAAGGAACGCGATACCGCCGTAGCGGAAAAGGTAGCCGTGGAAACAAAACTCGCGCTCGCCGAATCAACTCTCACGACCGAGAGGGAAGCGGCTGAAAAGGCAAAAATGGATTTCGACAAGAAGGTTGAAGAAAAAGCCGCAGCAATCGTCGCCGCCAACAATCACGAAGCTCTTCCCACTGCGGCCGCCCAGAAAACCGGCGAGGACAAGCCGGCGAAATCTGGTCTGAAAGGCGAAGCCCGGATCGCCGCTGCCATCAAAGCTGATCTTTCGAGGTAACTGCAATGGCTGACAAACAATTCCTTACCCTGCTCGACCTGACGGCAACCGAAGGTGGCGATACCGCGATTGGAGTCGTCGAGATCATCCAGACGTTCGCGCCCGAATTCGAGATGATTTCCGGCCGGCCGATCAATGGAATCACCTATGAAGTCACTCGCCGGCGCGACCTGCCCGGCGGCAATTCGTTCCGCAAGGTTAACGAACCCGTTCTGACGACCGCGAGCAAGTTCGAGAAGATCCTCGGCGAATGCTTCCATCTGTCGCGTCCGATGCAGATCGACGAAGCATTGGTGACGGCGCAACAGGCGCAATACGGCGGTACGGTCGAAGATTTCCTCTCGTCCGAAGTCAAAGCCCAGCTTCGCAAGATCGCAATCAATCTCGGTCGCCAGTTTTATTATGGCAAAACGGTTGATGCGGGCGGCTACGATGGACTCGTCGATTTCGTCGATGATGGCGTCCAGATGTGCATCGACGCGGGCGGGACTGTGGATGGCACGCTTTCCAGTGCATGGCTGGTCGTGAATGAACCTCAAGGCGTCCATTTCACTTTCGGCGGCGGCAAAGGTGTTCAGGCCGGCACATGGATGAAACAGCAGGTCCAGAAGTTCCTGGCGGATGGGAAGACCCTTGGGACGTTGCCCGCCTATGTAAACAACCTGTTCGCGTGGCTCGGGCTCGCCAATAATGCGCCCGTCACCCGGTCGAACAAGACCGATCTCTTGTCCTGCGTGCGCATCGCCAATCTCGATGCCGCAACGCATTGTCTGACCGATTCGCTCGTTGCCGATGCCCTCGCCTTGTTCCCCATCGGGCTCAAGCCGACGCATCTGTTCTGCACCCGTGTTCAGCGTCGCAAGCTGCAACAGAGCCGCACGCCGGTCTACGCCAGCGGCACCACGGCCATCACCGCGGCAACCCCGCTGCAATTCCCGCCGACGCCCACGGAATCCAACAATGTGCCGCTCACGGCTACCGATTCCATCGACGACACGGAAGACAAAGTTACGATTGCGTAAGAGGAAATTATGAGCCAAACCCAGCGCCAAATCCGAGATCTGCAACTGGAAGTCGTCACAGCGAATCCGGCGCAGAACAACAACAAGAATAGCGATTCGCTGGACTTGGTGTTGGCGGGCAACGTCAGCCGCGAATCGATGGAATTCGTGATCGAGATGGATGCCGTGGCGAATCTGGCGAACAGCCAAACGATCACTGCCACGATTCAGGACAGCGCGGATGATTCCAGTTATACCGCCGTGGCCGAATTGGAGCCCGTGGTTCAAACCGGAGGCGGTGGCGTTGGCGCCGCAGCCAAAGCAGCCCGATTTGCTTTGCCGTCCAGCATCCGCCGGTATGTCCGGGTGAATATCGCGTGCTCGGCGACCGCGGGCGATAATACCGCCAGCAACGTGACGTTCTACCTGGCGTTCTAGACCGGAGGATTGAATGCGAAAGCTGCTTCTCCTGATTGTCGGGAGCCTAATTGGACTGCATTCCTACGCAGCATTGGAGATCACCAATGTTTCCTCATCGGCCACCGACACCTCGGCGACTTTCATCGTCAAAGTCGTGTCGACCAACGCGCAGAACCCGGACGTGATTTTGTATTTCGGCGTCGCCAATGGCGGCGAAGTTGCCGGCCGTTGGGGCGCCAGCATCGATTTGGGAACGAATGCTCCCGACGCCGTCATCACAAACACGATCTATCGATTGCGACCGCAACAGGATTATTATTGGCATTCGGCCGCTCACGCTGAAACCAATGTCTGGGCCAAGGGCGGCGTCCAGACCGTTCGAACGATTTTGGCGGCACCTCCCGCGTCGACAGTACTTCAAGAAAGCTTTTACGGAGCCGCGCCGACCAGCCAGCCGCGTATTTCGAATCTGGCAGCTTGGGCCACTCTTACAAATCTGGCAACGGGCACGCCCAATGACACGAACTTAGTGACCCAGGTAAATGCTATCTCCAACGCGATCAATAAGGTGAACGAACTCTTGCAAGCCCTGAAGAATCAGGGCCTGATCCGTTGACTCCCGCCGCTTGCGGGATGAGTTTCCAATCCGAAATCGCCGCCGGCTTCGCCGATGCCCAATCTGTATTCGGTGGCATCACGGCATCCTGGGGAAGTCGCCTCGCCATCCCGATCATTCCCGGCGACGTTGCCACGATGTTGACATTGATCGAAGGCGGTTTTCTCGAACAGTTTTCATTCGGTTTCACGGCGCTCGAAACCGACCTGCCTACTGATGCCGGAGTTGGACAGAAATTGACCGTCGCTGGCCGGCAATACCGCGTCATCAAGATCACGCCCGGACTCACCAGTCCCGAAGTATTGGTCTATTGCGGTGAGGTCAATCAGTGAAGGCGAATCTCGCGATCGATCCTGCCAGTTTACGGGCGCTCGAATCAACCATGCAACGGTATGCCCGCGAGATGAACCGAAGTGCCGAATACACCGTCAATCGCACATTGCAGAATATCGCTGGTTGGGCGGCACATGAAACGATCAAGGCCGATAGGGAGCGATTGGCTGCCGAACTTGGCGCCCCTGCATCGAGCACAGGGAGCGGCGGCGCGCGGGCGATCCGCCGGCCAGCCATCCAGCCTACAACGGTCGCCAAGGCGCGTTACGCGGCCAATCTGAGGCGCAAGGGCCTCCCGATCCCACCCGAGCCGATGTTTACTCAGAAAGTGCGAGCCATGGTCGCGGCCATCCTCCGCAGCGTGGCTTTTATGAAAGCTGGTTGGCTACCAGCATTCCGCGCATTGAAGGCACGTCAAGCGGAGCTCGCATTTAGCGAAACCGCAGCATTCGGCGGCCGGTGGGAACCAGGTTACGGCGACGTCAGCAGGGCGCGCGAGACCGGACCCGGCTGGGAAGGCGAGATCGCCAACCAAAGCGTGAATCGCATGGATCCCGGTAGCTGGCCTGCATTGGAACGGTACGCAGGATCCGGATTGGATCGCGCGGTGCGCCTCAAGATTCGCGACATGGAAGACTTTCTGGACCGGGAAGCCGAAAAGAACGCGAGGCTTTTCAATGGGAGTTGAAAATATCACTGGCTCACTCGAATGGAAGACCGAGGAATCTGCCCGGCTATGGCTGCTCAACAAGGTCGATGGGTTCGATAGCGAGACGCAAGTAATGTTCGATATCCGGCATTTCGATGAAGACTACTCGACCGAGAACCCCGACGGGAGCGAGAAGATTCCAGCAGTCACGTTGCCCTGTCTGATCTTGCGGGCGACCCGGGTGAGACAGTTGACGCCCAAGGTGAACATGCACCTGATGCGCCTGGAGACCGATCTTTGGGCCAATGCGGATGACACGAGCGCAACGGAATTCCAGGCGATGGCGTTCGACCGCGAGGCCATCCTGCAAGCTGTCGGTTTGGCTCAGATTCTTTCCGCGGCAGTATCGGATTACGAGGTCACCGCGATTCAAAACTTTAACCTGAGCGATAAACGAACGGTCCGCCGGCATTGGGCTCAACGATTCGACGTGCTGCTCTGGGCACAGCCCGGTAGTTGACACAACAAACTTGGCAGATGAAACGCACCCTGGCTTTTCTAGTGGTTCTCGCGGCGATTACCTTCGCGGGATGGGCGGCTAACCAAATCAGCATTGGCGTCAATTCCAGTTATACCGGCGGCAATGGCATTACGGTTTCGGTAAGCAAACAGAACACCAGCCTGGTCGCCAACACCAATGTCTCAGTGATTTCGTTCACGGCCATCGGTACGACGGACATCGTGATCCAGGCGGCGGGAACTATCTCGGATTCGTACATTACCATCATCGACGACGATCCCACGAACGCGGCAAACATTCTCAAGTTCAGTAGCGGGAGCACGACCTACTCAGGTTATGTCCGTCCACAGGAGGCAGCGGCTTTTCGTATCGTCGGGGGTGACGGCTTCCTGCATGTAACAACGACCGATACAACCCACACGGTTACCGGCACGCTATTCGTTCCACCCAGTCACTGAGGAAAAACTCATGCCAGCATCAGGTTCATCCGCAACTGTCAAAGGTCTCGCCGGGACGGTCTTCGGCTGCCAGGACGTGGCCAACATCGTCCTCTGGGAACTGAATGGCAGGCGCACCGGCAAACAGGCGGTTGCCAGTGATGAGCAGGGCATGGAAGTCAGTTTCGCGATTTACGGCGGACGAATCGCCGAGTGCGACGGGCGCTATCTCTACACAGGCCAGGTACCGGGTACGGGCATCGGCACATCTCTCGGCGTTTCGGTCAACAATCTTTCCACGGGCACGATGTACCTCGTCGAGTTCGGCCTCAAGCAGCAACATGAGAACTTCGTCGAGGGCGAATTCAAAGCGGTCGCATTAGACGGAGTGTAACCATGCTATCTGAGATTCCCCCGAATAAACTTTCTGGTGCCATTCAGACCAATATCTTTCTGACCCGCGACATTCATGTAGCTGCCCTGCTCCGCGGCGTCTCCGGGATACTTCCCCATCACGAAGGCTTTGTTCGTGCCAACCGCGAAAATGGCAAACTGACCTACGAATTCTATTTCGAACCCGATCAACGGATCAACGGCATCATCGGGCAATATTTTGGGCACGTCGACGGAAGCTGGCCCGCTCGCGTCCGGGATGATTTCCACAACCGCCAACGGCTGATCGACATCGCCAAGGGAAGCCCGGTCCAGAACTTGACGCGCGCCGGCGGCCGTCTGGTGCTCGAAACCAACGGCGCGGTGGCTGGACCGTGCCGCCGCATCGCCGCGAGGGTGGATCGGATGAATGTCAACGATCTCAATCTGGTCATCCTTCTGGTAGGTTCGCCCGATCTCAAATTCTCGCTGGAACTGAGCGATGTGGCTTGCGCGTTCTCCTTTCAAGCCAACGAGGAAACCAGACAGATCATCCTGGCTTATTCGAACTTCGAACGGTTTTGTGAGGGCAACGATACCCATCTGGCGCATCGGATAGCTGCGCTCAAATGGCGGCAGATGATCCGCCAGGAACTCGACAAGATTCCCATTCGTGATGTGGTGCGCCGGGACGGGAAAATTTATTGCATCACCAAAAGGAGGGTATGATGACGAACGGATTGCCAGTCGATGACGAACCGATTCAACTCGACGAGAATGAGATCGCGCTGACCGATACCATGATCGGCGATCCGCCGACCAAATTGAAAGCGCTCTCGGCGACGCGCATGGCGATCATACTCGCTTCAAACAATCGCGCCATCGAGATGTTCTCGCAGATCTTCAGCGAAGTTGAACCCGCCAAGGATAAGTCAGTCGAACAGGTTACTGGCGAACTCGTGCTGACTCGGTATCCGCAATTCTTTCTCGAAGCGATCGTCCTCGCCTACATTTGCACCGCCAAAGAAAACGAACTGATCCCGATTCACCGCGACCGGAGCAAGATCGAGAACGCCGCGGCAGAATGGGGCGACACCAAGCTACCGGGCGAACTGATCGACTTGTTCGGTCAAGCCATTGTCGCCTTCATGGAAGCCAATCGCGCCCAGGGATTCGAGATCAAGCACGACGGGAGTCCACCCGACCCAAACGGTACAACCCCTGCTGGCTCGCCAGCTACGTCTGGACGCTAAGCGGGGGACGGATCGACCGTGAAACCGAACACTTCATTCTGTGGGAACTTCCGTTGCATCGCGGCTGGCAATACATTCACGCGGCAGCGATGGCCAATGGCGCCAAGATCACGCGGCCGGCTGCTTCAATCGCCGAAGAGCTTGCCAGAATCGAGAGAGAAATAGATGACGCCTACGCAACCAGTCCAGACACTCGGCGATCAACTGCGGACTGAACATCTGCGTGAAACACGCGGGACACATGACGTCGAGATTGGCCGGTTCGAGACCTTGTTGCGGGAACGTTACGGCATCAATCATGATCCAAAAGAACTGACGGCGGTGATTGACGGGGTGACGCTTCAGCATGAGGGACATCGCATTCGGGTCATTCGTTGCTGTTCGAAATGCGGCTCGCCACTCGATTGCCCGCCAGTACTCAACCGCGCCCAACTCGCTCAGGTTGTTGCCCTCGGCGATAGCGATTGCGTCTATTGCCGAATGGAACTGAAACCGAGAAAGAAAGATTCCGATGGCTCAGGAACTCCGAGTCAAACTCACGCTGGATAACCGCGACTTCAAAACGAAGCTCGCGGAGTCGCAGTGCGCCCTCGCGGCCGGTCTTCAGCCGGTCGGCGCGATCAATCTGGCCTCAAGCTTCGGCGCTTTATTCGCGAACTTCAAAGCCGCAGCCAACTACGCGGCGTTGGCCCGGACACAAATGGAAAGCGGCAAGGATTCGATCTTTCTGCGTTGGGCATCGAACGTAGCGCAATTCAACATGGCATTGTCCGCCGCGGGTAAAGGCTTCGGGGTTCTGTTCCGGCCGAATGCTCCAGTCAATCTTGCCCGAGAACAATTTGAGCGAGCAAAATCGCTTGCGGTTGGGACCACGGTCCGGGACATTGGCGCCACCGTCTTGAGCCGGCGCGGCCTTCTCCCTGACCTCGGCGAAAGACTCCGGGAAGCCGAATCGAAACTTTCCGGCGCCCAGGGACGGGTTGCCGTCCGGATTAACGCGCTTCGCCAGAAGACCGGGATTCAGGATGCTTCGATGGATTTCTGGAAGGATGATCCGCGGATGAATAAAGTCATCTCGGCTTTGGACAAAGCGCAGAAAGCCGTTGAGAAACTTCGCAATGAATATCAGTCCGCGACCGAATCGGTCAAACGATTGGCCGATGCCCATGCCAAGCTGGAGGCATTCTCGAAGACGCTTCGCGTCAAGGTCGATGCCGGCCAGATCAGCGCGAAGGATGCCCGTTCTCAGCTTCTCGAAGCCCGGAAAAATCTTGGGGCCGAATCAGCCGTCAGTGTTCCTAGCCGGATGCTGGGCGGCCTGTTGGTCGGTCTGCGCGGTCTCGGCAGCGCCTTGCTCACGGTAGGCAGCCTTGTGGGTGCCATCATCAGCGGCATCGCCGGATTGCTCTCAAGCATCTGGCATGTGATCTCCACGGTTGTAAGCGCCGTCATATCGGCTGTGCGTTCGATGGTGAGCTTCGTGGTGAACTCCGTCGAGACCGGTATCAAGACCATTGCGGGACTGGCCGCAATCGTGGGGACAACGCTTGCGCTCGGCCTAAAGAAAGCGGTCGATGAAGCCCGCACGTCGGTCAATGCCATGGCGCAAACGGGCATGCCGATCAAGTCGGGAGCGATTCTTCAACGGATGGCGGAGATGGCGGGATTATCTGGCGAACACATCGCGACACAATTGAACCGGATGCAGCGAGCGTTCTCGGGCGTGAACGTCGAAGCGATCAAGACGATGAACGCATTGCGCGCTCTCGGCCTCGACATAAACGCCTTGCGAATGATGTCGCCGGAGAATCAACTTCGTGCGATCGCGGATGGACTGCAAATGATCAAGGATCCGGCGGATCGAGCCGCGGCCGTGATTGAGATATTCAGCGTCCGGGGTTCCCAGATGATCTCGATGCTGGAGCAGTTCAAGGCATTATCGGCGGAAGCGGCCTTGCAATGGGGCAAATCGGCGGACCTGCTCAAAGAACACGCGGCAGCATTCGCGTTCGTGTCGCGCGCCGTGGAAGGGATCAGCACGAAGATCAAAGCGTTTTTTATCGGCATGGCTTCCGGGATGGCCGACAATCTCGTGTCACTGGCCGACAAACTCAATCATCTGGATTTTACGGAGCTCGGGGAACGGCTGGGCCGGTACATCACCGTCGTCGTCAACAAGTTGCGGCCGATGTGGGCCGAATTCCAAGCTGCATTCGCGAAGCTGGGTGGATTCAGTCACGGCGTCATGCCTGGTATGGTCAACATCTTCAAGGCGTTATTCGGAACCCAATTTTTTCGCACGTTGGGCGAAGGATTCGTGGCGGCATTTGCCAAATTGGGCGATATGCTGATGACTGTTGTTAGAGCTGCGGCGATGGCATTTCATGAACTCTTCGCGGACAAACCGACACTCGAAGCGATTGGTGAGATGCTGGTAGCCGCCTGCAAAGAGGCAGTAGCGGCTTTTCTGGAAGCCTTCCATGATATTCTCCCCGACATCGCGGAAGGATTGAACCGGATATTCGCACCGATCATCGCGGCGATCCTACACCCCATCGCATACAAGCAGACCGTGGAAGCGCGCGAGAAACTTTCCGCGGCGGAAGAGGGGATGGAAATCCAAAAAAAGGAAATGGCGTTCTGGGAACCGTCGATGAACTCGCCCACGGCGGGGCCAGCCATACAAAAATATGCCGCCGGAAAGTACGCAGAAGCATTCAACGAATACAATCGCCTCAAGGAATTCGCTGATATGCAACGCGGTATCATCAAGGAATGGGATGACCGAATCAATGGGATGATCATCTCGGCCCGGCAGACAGCCGCGGCTTGGGCCAGACCGGAGAATATCGACCGGCTCAAAGGCGAGGCTGAAACCGCGATGGCCGAGGCCGGACCAAAACTCAAAGCCGGATTGCAGGCGATCTTTGACCGTGTAATGGACGCGCTCGAAAGCGGCAAGCTGGATTCGAATTTCTTCAAATCGAAAGAGAAATGGGAGCAGTTCAAGAAAGATTGGAACGCTCTCGCAAGCCTTCTGCCGAAACTTCCGAAGATTCCGGACTTACCAAAAAGCGGCGGTGAAGGCGAACCAATCGAACCGGCCTGGCCGATGCAGAAGCGATTATTCGCGGCCGGCAACCGGCTCGAAACGGTCGGCATCTTTACTCGGGCAATCGCGGAGAACATGGGGATGTTCCGGGTTTCACCGTCGAACGCTGCGCCCTATGCACCGAATACGCCGCGCTCGTTCATGGGAATCGGCTTGCAATCAGCGGAAGGAATGGCATCCGCAGGGCTCACAGCGATGCGTGATCCATCGATGCAAATGAACCGGATGGTGAATTTCCTCGGGAAGATCGATGCCCGGCTCAATTCTACTTTGAGAGTCGCGGTTGAAAACGGAATGCCGGGGAGGGCAGGATGAAGAGCCCTCCATCAACTCCACATCCTACCGGCACGGCCGCTGGACTGATAATTGTGACCCGGCAAGATCCGCCATGGCCGCAACCTGAATCGGGCGAATGGCAACGAAGCTGGCAGGGTTGTACGCGGAAGTATGTCATCAAAGATTTTCGATCCGCTGCCGGTCAGCCTGCGCCCTTAATTGGCGCCAAGTACGGAGATGATCCTTTCGCATTGACAGTCGTAAATACGCATTTCAAACCGACCGATCCTGCCTACGGCGATCTCACGATTGAATGTGCCGGTGGCGCGCCTGTGCAGTATGAAGAAGTCGAATATACGATGGTCACGACGAAGGTAGAGAAACATTCCCGTTACGCTTCGCTCTCGGCGGATACGCTTCTCAATATCGAAAATGCTTTGGCCTTCAGCCAGGCGCCCGGAACTAATCCCTATATTGCGCTTTTTTCGGGTATCCCGCTCGCGGTCGAGCTATTCAACAAGCGCGCCCACGGTGAAGATAGCTTCTACGAATTCGCTCCGGTTGCGAGACGGACGACGTTCTATGATGTGTTTTACCTGATCGGCCCCAATGGGACGGGAACGATTCAGACCCCGATCTTCTTCTACGTCCCACTTCCACCACAAACGTACTGGCTCAAGACGGCGGACAGAATCGCCAATCGACCGGGCTACGTCGAACGGGTTGAAGAATGGACCGGCGGCGCATGGATCGATCATGACCTTTACACCGGATGAGAGCACCACGCGACATTCAGCAGGGCGAGATCATTACCGCCGCACGGTTCTTCCGTGATACGAGTTACTTTGGCCGGAGCAATCGTCAGCAGTTTCCGCAGGGGCAGACCCAAATGCGTAATTCGATGGGCGTGGCCGGGATGCCATTTCGAAGATCGATTTTCCGGGGGGCAGCAGGCGCGGCAACTACCACCGTCTCATTCTCCGGCTTCTGCAACATCAAGGGCAATATCAGTCAGCTCGACATGAGCAATCCGCTTGAGTACGTCGTGGTCAAGCTCGATACCGGGGAGGCGTACTTCTCGGCCCAACCGATGCCGGTCCCGAATCCTCCATGGGAAAGATGGTATCGAACTGCAAACATCTGTGGCGACTTGGTCGTGCCATGAGAAGGGTTCGCCATGTTGTCGCGTTGATTCTGTTCATGGTTGCTAGGGCACATGGGAGTGGTCCCTCGGGATGGCATTCGATCTCGAACGAGCCACAAGCTTGGCCGGTAACAAACACACCACTGCCCTACTTGACCACTAACGTCCTATACGGGCAAACAGAGAATCTATTCCAGCCGCAATACGGGGTGTATTGCCAAAAGACGCAGGCAACCTGGATCGCATGGTTCTGGCTGGGGACCAACTGGTATCAAGTCATTGGTGACGATACCCAGTTGGTTCAATCCGGTGCCAATGTTTTCACGAATTTCACGACGTTCTATGTGTACAAGACCGGGAGGCCGACGAACGCCACGTTTGGCGCCGAGGTCACGAACCACATCGGAGTTACTTCGGGTCAACACCCCACCAACCGCATTAACATTTGCGTTTCTGACTCCCTCAATCTTGGGGCCTGCCTGCCAAATGTCAACGCGGACGGCTCATCCGTTTTCACCAATAGGACATGGGCTCGGGACGTCATGTTGTCTGATGCCTCGGATGAGCCATTCCGGTGGACTTGGTTGCGCGGAGACGACGATGTTCGCTATCACCCCGAAACGAACCTTGAGTTCATCGACGATACCAACATCGTAACAAGGGGGACGAACACCACCACCAACATCGTTTACGAAGTACAAACCAATGTGGTGAGTGTTGGCGAAACGAATGCTTATTGGTTTGCGAGATCGATTCCCGACGCCGTATATCTGGTGCATGGGGTTGATGGTGGCTGGAGATACCCGCTGTGGTGGCCGTGTGTTTTGCTTCCCGCTGGGACTCAGACTAACTGGTACGGCACTTCATCGCTGATGACTGGAAGCGGGGGATTCCGCAACTTAATCTACGGCGATCAATCACATTGGCAGTACCCATATCAGCAGACGAACGCGGTGCTCGACCTTGGGGAAACTCGACTCTACGACCTGTTCTTTGCGGTGAGTGAGCGCATACAGGTTGGGATGCACATCCTGGACGACTCCATGTGGGATTGGCGCATTCAGGGAGGTTCACCGGCGCCACCATGGACGAACTCCATCGGTTCGATTTTCAGTTACCAACTTACGAGACTCCACGGTGACCATGACCACGCAAGCATTCAGGCGCTGAAGAATGCGATGGCAAACGGCCCAGGTGCAGGCTGGGCAATCAAGGAGCTATCCACCAATGGCTCATTCGAGACATTCTGTCAGACCCCAACCAATTACTGGACATGGCAGCCGCTTGCAGGAACGAACGTTGACGGCTACTGGACGACGAACGGGGTCTTGCCGCAATACCGGGACATCCCAACATGGAATACCTCATCGCTGTGGAACGGAGACACCGCGCACAATGGCAGCTTTCGCGCCTACCTCGATGCGATGTACCATCTGCCTCATGGATGGCTGACGACAACCAGCAACCAAACAGTAGTCGTGGCCGGATGGAAGGCCGGCCAGATCAATAAACTGAGCGTGACCAATTTGGATGTGGACGTTGTCCGCAGTAATCTCTACGGCGATTATTTCAGCTATACGCCGCGCACCTATTTCACCAAGGGCTATGGAGGCCTTGGGCATACGGTCACCGGCAGATGGGACCTCATAAACATTTGGGGAAGTTCAACACCATTGGCGCAAGTCTTTGCGGGGTTTGATTACGGAGACGAAGCAGGGAACACCAGCGCCTTCATGGTGCCGACTAATCAGATCGGCAAATCCAATTCGATATTCTATCTGGGTCCGGGTCTGGACACTGTGGTCACGAACCCGCTGAGGCTGCCTGTGAACACGTGGGGCAAGTACCCGGACCGACAAAATCAGGATTTTATATTTGTGGAGGTTAAGGACTTCGGCGGCTTGTGTCTGGACACAAATCAGCCCGACATGATCATGACCAACCCATGCGCCATATCCATGCGCGTCGTACACTGGCAGGCAGTCATCGACGTAAGTGGCCTCAACCCACGCACCAATTCTGAAGTCTTGCTGTCCTGCACTCTGACGAACCCCGAGAACGTTACCAATGTGGCCTGCGTTCTAACTAATTACAGCGTGGCCAGTGGCTCGCGTGAAATAGACTACGACGCGGATGGCCTGTACCGTGTATTGAACGGGTGGGTGTGGCAGATATTCGATGTGACACCGTACACGGGGGAGTTCGACCTCGAAGGCAGGTGGGGAACATCTCAGTACACTTCATCGACCAACCTCGGGCGCATTCAGCGCGGATTTCACGATATAGTAGTCTGCGGCGGCGACCTGACCAATGGAATCTGGTGTCCGGAGTTGACCAACTTCAGTGGCGTCCTGATGCCCCATTCCGAGTATTGCACCAATATCGGGTCCGGCCTCAACTCATGGCCGTGGGGATTCTATTGGACTGATTCGGTGGACGTCGTTTCCGGACTGTTGGTCTATCCAGAAGTCTGCACCAATTTTGCCTCAACGCGTGACCTGTATCTACAAAGCGGCTTTGGATTTAGCAGCTTTTTCTCGTCGTGGAGTCCACCCGTCCCGATGGGATATGACATTGTCCACAGCATAGGATATTGGAATCTCATCAGCACAGAACCCGAGTCTACTGAGTCAGACGTTGTTAATTACGATTTTCTCGTGGACGGTTGTCCGTCGTTCGCCAATGAGCCGAGCAATGCTCTCAGCTACGCGATAAGTGGGGCTAAGGTTGTGTTCAAGTGGGACGCGCCGGGGGGATTCAAATACAAATGATCGCGTTGACAGTCACACCTTAACGTCATGGACACCTTCATCGGATTTTCAGACCGGATTTTCTATAAGGATAGCACCCAGCAGGGCCAGATCACCCGTCTCGAAGTCAACCAGGACGATGAAATCCCTCTGAACGTCGCCTTTCTTGCTTCCGGTGCGATCAAGGATATGACGGGCTGGATCTGTGAAGCGGCGATTGTCGGAGATCCGGGTGCGCCCCGCGGGACGCCTCCCTATACGCCCCTGGCTGCATTCTCCGAAGCGTTGGTCTACAACGCATCAACAGGGACGTTTCAGGGTAGCCTCCAATGCAACACGACGCCCATGGCCAACCTGATCGGCGGAAACGCTTTCGCTGACACCTACCTTGCGGTGAAGATCACGTTGCCAAATGCCAACCCGGCCCTTGTTCAACAGTTCACGGCAATGATGAACTGCCGATGTTGGGCTGCGCCATTGCGCGATGATGCGAGTGGAATTCCCGGCATCCTGGCCGTCTACTCGGGGACGGTTCCAGAAGGCCAATCCTCGGCTGATATTGCGGTCACAGCCGTGCCGGCCGGTACACCTTACGCTTTCGCGATTCAAACGTCGCCAGGCCCGGGCGTGTCATTCTGTTCGGTCAACGCTCTCGATCTCACGGTCACAGTCACCTTGGCCGGGCCTGCACCAAGCGGTGGGACAACCGTACAAATCTTTCTTGGTAGCAAATGATTGGGAACAGACGATGAAGAGACTTTTCGCATTGGTGGCATTTCTGTTTGGAATCTCGATCGCGCGCGCGGATAATCTGCTTTCGGTCACGAACCTCGGTGCATCGAACATTTCCTGCTTCGTGCAAAGTATCTCAGCGGAATTGCTCAATACCAATGGCGGCGATCTGATCATCACGAACGTTGCCGCAGTCGGGACGAATAACTTCGGCACCACATTTTCCAGCGCGCTCAATCTCTACACCAACGTCGCCGCGCAGTACGGTAGCTATTCGGTTCAGATCCCGGTCATGCCCGGCTCGAATTACTTTATCAACTTCTCTGCGACGGATACCAACGGGACTGTGTACGCCTCGAATAGCCAGTTCCAGGCTTCAATATGTCCGTCCGGTCTCTTGACAGTGGTAACACTTGGCGCGTCAAATATCACATCAAGCACGTTCGATCTCTGGGGGAATATCACTGGCACGAATGCCGATGGCTTGATCATCACCAACATCGTAGCGTGGGGAAGCATCGATTTCGGAACCAACTTCGGCCAGGCACTTTTTGCATTTACAAATACCACGACGCAATTCGGGAAGTGGAAGACGAACGTGACCGGAGCGGCGGTGAATCATGCCTATTGGGTAAACTTCGAATCCTTCGATGCGATGACCAAGGCATTCGGCAATACCGTTCCCTTTCGCACAAAACAGACTGGCGTTCAAACGGTGTATGGACCTGGCAACATGGTCAGCGTGACCGATACCAACGCCGGCGGAACGAACGCGCCGACGCACATCGTTTTGCCACCGAACTCCAGCATCTTCATCACGGATACGGGCACGCTCGGGACCGGAGGCGGTGGCCCGGGTGGTGGCCTGTCCAACGCAACCCTGCTGATGCTATCTCTGGGCGACGCCAGTGCGCTCGTCAGCAATGTCCCGTATACCAACCTCGCGGCAGTAGCCGCACACGGTCCAAGACCCGGAGACCTTGGAGGTAGCGTTCTTACGAATTCTGGTACGTTTTCTGTTTCCTTCAACCCACTGTTGACAAGCCAGACGCTCCCGTTAGGCGGGCTGGCTATTGGGGGAGACGACAAGACAAACTACGTCGGCATCTATTTCGACAGCGCAGGTGAGGCTTACTTACAGACAAACAACGCACGGATACTATCGTCTGAAAACTCTGACTTTCTCGTCACGACGATATTCAACCAGACCGGGGCCTTCACAAACAATTTCAGGACCCTGCCAACGGTGCTGTTTGGGCCCTCCACTAACTCCGACATGCCGCAGATCAGGGCCGGCGCCGTGCACAATGCAGGGACGACCTCGACATGGCTGCCAAACGCCGGCGGAGGGTTTACTGACCCGTCCACGATTGGCGGGGCTGGCGCAGGAATCGCCACAAACCTCGCTTATTGGTCTGTGAACGACTTCAATCCCAACCCGACCAACCAGCTCGCCGCGTTCGTGCGGGCGCTCGCTGCCGCCAACGCGGGCAGCAATGGGATTCGGACAGTTTACATTCCCACCGGCACTTACACATGGCACACCAACTCGCCGGCGGACTATCAGGTCAATGCCATGTACTGGCTTTTCTCCTGGTGCACGAACGTTACTGTCACTTGGGGACCGGGCGTTTTCATCAATACGCCTGACCCGAATAACGCGCTCAACGCGGGCATCTGCGCGTTGGCATTTTGGAACTGCAAACACGTCACATTGGATTCACCGTCTCCCATAACATTCGAAGGCGTGCAGTGCTGGCCCCAAACGTCAGCCGTCGCACAAGTGAACTGCATATCTTACGGCGGCAACATGGGGGATTCGCCGGGAAGCTCTAGCGACATCTTTATTCGCAACGTGAGGATGCTGCATTACCATCACGGCGTCACCGAGCCGAACCCCGGAGCACACGCCATCGACACGACGTTCGAGGATTGCTACGCCGATTACATCGGGAATGCGACCCTGCAAGACGGTCATGCCTACGCGGGCGGCGGCGTCCGATTAAAACTTATCCGCTGTTCGACGGGCTCGCACATTTCGCAGGCCGCATTCGAGGTGTGGGATGAAACCCCATCGAGCGGCGGCCCCGACACGTCAAATGGCGTAACGCGGGACGTGCTGATTGACGGCTGCTACATCGGAGGCGCAGGGCATGAGGGCATCCGGGCGCTCGGCGGCACGGGCTCGCTGATTGGCGATGGGCTCACTATCGTCAACACCACGTTGGAAAACACGAATGATTCTTCGGGCGCGGCAATCCGCATCGTCGGGTTCAACAACGTCACAATGGGACACGACCGTATCATCTGCACCAACCCCGCGAGCCGGTGGGATTGGGGCGTCCAGTACCAGCAAATCGGGGGCAACATTGATATGTCGGACGTGCTCATCGAGGGAACTCGTTACGGCGCTGGGGCAATCGATCTTGTCACCAGCAACGGCGCGTCGGTGGTGTTCAACAATTTCCGAGTGAGACTCTGCGGCATCGGCTACCTGTTCGATTCGAGTAACACGAACGGCGCGGAGTTCGTGTTGAATAGCTGTCAGGCCGTGTCGAACGGCTACGGAGTGCAGGTCCAGAGTCCTTCCGTAGTCCGCATCGCGGGCGCGGGCGGAAGTTACTGCAACAACGGGACAGGTGTCGTCGTGACCAGCGGCACGATGAACATCGAGACGAATAACACTGTTGTCAGGAACAACACGCTGGACATCCTCGGCTCGTACAACAGCTATCCTTCGGCGACAGCGACGCCACCCACGAATCAAGCCCTCCAGAACCTCGTGGTGAACGGGAGCGTGAACTACGCTGCGTACGTGCTCGACATGAGTGCGACCAACGTGGATGCTTCCGCCGCTATTGGCAATTCCTCTGGCACGAACATGGTCATTCAACTTGCCAACGTGCAGTCCGGCGGTGGCACGATTACTTGGAACGCCAACAACGGCCTGGTAGGAAATGAATATGTTGTTATCAACAGCAACCTATACTGGGCGGTGACACTGTCGAACAAGGTTAGCAGCGGAAAGGTAGCTTGCTTCTCAACCAGCGGGACAAATGTCACAACGCTTCCGGCGTTCACGAGAAACATCCTTCGACGTGCAAATACTACGCTTGGTGCCATCGAGTGGCTACACACAATCCAACCACTCGGCATGGACACCAACCGCTACGTCCTGCTCGCGGGGAGCAACGTCACGCTGGCCACGAATGCACTGCCTACGCTCGGAGCATACGGCACGCAGACCCTGTCGGCTGTGGCGTCGGGCGGCGGGACCACCAATCTGATCTATAATCCAATCGTCAAAGTGAACTGCGATGAGGATGGCGGCGTCCCGGTGACAACCGGGGCCTGCAATGGCTCGCTCTGGCTCATCACCAACGCCATCGTGGCCAGCAGCAATGTGTTCGTGGTTCCAGACGCATCAACGGTCTTGGGCGGCACGATGCGAATCGTCAACCTGACCACAAACAACGTGAACCTGATTTCTGCCGATAGTGGGAATGACAGGCTGCTGACCAACGGCGTAGCCGTGATAATCGACCCCGCTGCCGCCGGGAGTTACACTGTCTACCCAACACAAGAGATGGAATTGCAGGCCGTGGACAACAATCTCTGGATCATGCCAGTTGTAGAGAGAAAGAGCGGGGGGATATTGTGAAGAAACTGTCTCTGTTAGTCCTGATTCTTGCCATCGGTTGCATCTCGTTTGCGGCTGACAGTCCACCGAGTGCGACAATCTCAGTGACGACGCTGGCCGCTGCGCTGCCGCCATCTGTCACGTTGACGGCATCCGCTACGAACCCTATCGGGGCTTTTTGGGTTACGGCAGCCGTGGCTAACATCCCCACGGTTGCCCATGTGGACTTCTGGGTGGACAACGCGCTGTATCACCGGGAGAACGCGCCGCTCTACAGCCTGTTCGGGGCAGGCGGTGGAGTGCCGAATACAGGCACATTGACAGCAGGCTCCCACGTGGTCACCGCCTTGGTTTACACGAACGAGACAGCCTTATTGATAACCTCTGCCCCATTGACCATCATCGAAGGAACGCCGCCTCCTACGACTTATGCGCCGTCAGCGCCGACAGTGGCCATCTGCGGGACTAGTAGCTCGACCATCTGCATCTCGATCACGCCGGGCGCGACGACCCCGACAAACTCGGCTCCGGTCGGTCACAGACTCTACCGCCAAGCCCCGCCAGCGACCAACTGGACGATGATCGTAGCGATCACCAACTCGGCGGCGGTCACGTACACGGACACCGGGCTGCCGCCATCGACGACGTTCAACTACCAAGTGATAGACTGGAACTGAGAGGCCCACATGAGTCCAGAATCCGAATCCGAATTGCTTGAACGTATCCGCGCCATCGATATGACGTTGCACGGCACAGCCGATGAGCCGGGCATGGCCCAGAAACTAAAGGAGCTACGCCAGCATTACTATGGCAACGGGCTCATGGGCGACCGGACCCGGCTGAGAATCATGTGGCGTGGCGGCTCCATTCTTCTCTTCCTTGCCGGTGCTGGCATGGAAGCCTTGGTGCGGCAGATCATCAAAATGGCAGGCGGTTCATGAACCCCGACGGCGTCCTAACAATCGTCCCGTGGTGGCAGCGAGCCGGAGAAGTCGCCTTCGAGATTGCGCTCTGGCTGATCGGCCTGACGATTGTGGGACTCCTGCTCTGGGTGCTCTGGAAGCGGATTCACAATCTCCGGGTGAATTATCTGATCGATGACGTGTGGCGACCAAAATGCGGCCAGCTTGAGCGTGAACTGGCGTCGGCCAAGACGTGCACAGTACTTCTCGAAACCAAGGTCCGGGATCTGGAATTGATCGGCGCCCAACGCGAGCGGCAGGCAGTGGAACGCGAGAGCATGATCCGCCAACTCTCCACCGCCAACGTGCATCTGAAGGGCGAGAAAGCCGATCTGACCGAACTTCTCGAAGACATCCGCCGCCGGTATCAGGCGAAGGAATCGGAACTGGCCGCAGCCACCAAGAAGATCGACAATCTCAAAGGGCGGAGACCAAACAAACGATGAACGTTCAGGGTTCCAGCGGCGGCATCGCGCCTTTCCTCCGGCACGGCAATCACACCAAAGCGCCTCTCGCTTCTCCAAGTGAAGGCACGCCCAGCAAGCGCCGTGTCACTCGCAACGCGAGCCGCCTGCTGGAAAGGGGAATGTTCGCGCTGGTATTGTTGGGCGCACTTGCGTACTATCTGGGCCTCGTAGCATGGAGCGGGACATGGACTACACGCTGACGATTCAAGAGCGGCTGCTGGTCGTGATCGCATGGCTGGCGGCATGGGTGTGGCTCGTGATGGTGACTCGATGAAAGCAAAAGTTCTACGAGATATCAGGACTGGAGAAGCGATTGATTCGGGCGAGGAAGACCTTACCCGCAACGTCATCACCGGGAAATGGGAAACCCGTGCAGAAGTTCGTAAAAAGGCACGCCAAGCGGCACGGAGACTGATGCGTCTTTTTTCAAAAGACACAGCATCAAAAAGGTGGAGCTGCGAGCCATGAAATCCGGCTGGTTCGTCATCGCACGTGGTATCGCAGGATTCAGCGTCGCCTTTCTGGTGCCGCTATCCGCGCTCTTTCACCGGGCCGCACAGACTAATTCTTGGCCGCCGGATGTGGCGGTGATCGCCGCCGTCATGGCCGGGCTGGTGAGCGGGTTCAACGCGCTTATCATGTTTCTGGATGGATCGTTTAACAGATGGCGGGAGAACGGACAGGAACCGAAGCAACCAACAACTTGACCGGGCGCGATGAAACCGGAAAACAAGATAGTCCGTTTGAGTTAAACGCCAAACACTAACCCGGTCGATTCGCGCCCGACCAACAACAAGGGAGGAAAGAAAATGCACTACCGAAACGGCAGAGAAGCAAAAAATGGTGACAAGATCGTAAGCCTGAGCATCGAGGGGGGAAAGGTCGAAGCATTCGGCGTCCTGCATTCCGCAACGGCGGGGAACGACTACTGCAACGGGAACATCGCAACCGTGCAGTCAGCGAACCAAATCGCCTGCTTGTGCGATTGCCTCCACGTCGATGACCTCGCTGCAATCTTGGCAGAGAAGGGGCTGGACAAACGACCGGTTGGGAAATAGGTGAAGACACTATGCAAATTCTGCGGTGCTCCTGCGGCGACGCGCGGGCCTCGATACCGCAAACTTGCGCCCTGCTGCACGCGGAGAAGCTGCTTCTTTCGTGCGCGATATGAAGCGGATTCTAGATCAGCAAAACAGAGCTTGGCGGGGATTCCCGCACACTGTACGGAGAACACAATCAAAGCAGTTGAGAAAGGATGACATGAAGAAACTGATACTGACAACAATCGCGGTGCTCGCTCTGGGCATCGGAGTGAACGCGCAGACAAACTATCCACCGGCCCAGACACCGGCCACAGGGCTGCAAGGCTTCTGGGATGAGATCACCCAGGGCCAGAGCAACTGTGTGGCAGAGGTGGACGGTATCTACGCGCCGAAGGCTGCAGAACAGTTTGGCGTTGAGGGCGCAGTACTCTGGAAGGCGACGCCGAATTTGCTCCTCGGCCCCGGCGTAGAATGGGTCAATGGCCATGCCTACTTTGTCAACATGCAGGCTACGCTGCAAGCCTCGTTCAAACCGTTGGCTCGGTTCTGGCCCAAGCTGACGCTGACACCGTTCCTCTACACAAAAACGGGCACACCGATTGGCAACGGGAAGTCTGTCACAGTGGCAGGTGAAGGCGGCGGCGGCGCTGAGGTAACGCTTTGGAAGAACACCAAGGGGAACCTCCGCATTGGCCTGCTCGCTGCTGCCGGAAAGCGCACGGACATCAACGGCGCGATCTACCACGGCGGCCCGGTGCTGGCGTTTGACTTCTGACGATGCCAAAGGCGACTCACTTCCCGCGGCTTCTCCCCGGTGACCAGGTAGGCGTCATCGGGGAGAGCCGGTTCAGTAAGGCGATCCGCTGGTGCGAGCAGTTCCTACCGGACAAGTGGAGACGCGGCCCGCCAAGATTCTCGCACATCGCCGTCGTGTACCGGCCACACATCCTGATCGAAGCCGTAGGCCGAATCCGCCTTGCGCCACTTTCCGAATACGAAAATTCCCGTGTCGTAGTGTACCGACGCAAGGGACTCGAAGACTGGCAGCGCAAGATGTACGCGGACGCGATGCTGGAGGACTGGGATCAGAGATATGGCTGGGGGAAGATCGTACTGCTTCTGCTCGATGCGCTGTTCGGGACGTACTGGTTCACGCAACGATTTGGCGTGACTTCGTATAGGGTGTGCAGCGAGTACGCAGCCTATTGGTGGAAGCAGGTGTTCGGCGACGATCTTGTGGAGGACACCGACTGGAAAGACGTGAGCCCGCAACTGGAGATCGATTACATCTCGAATCGACCAGATCTGTGGGAGTTTGTTTTGGATGCCACGACATGAAAACGTTACTCGCCATCCTGCTTACCGCGACCATCTGCCGCGCTCAATTACCAGACCCGAAGCTCACACCTGGCGCCGTCACCAACATCGACCTTGTGACGCTTTGCCGAACTCATTACACCCAAGCCGCGCGCCATGTCACCGACAAGACCAAGCGCGAAGTGTTCGCCGAGTACGGCATCAAGAGTTGGAAGCCGGGAGAATATGAGATCGACCATTTGATCAGCCTCGAACTCGGGGGTTCGAACGACAAGCTCAATCTCTCTAGCAGGGCAGCCAGTTCTTCCACCTGCGGGTCGGCGGGGAAGTGCTTGAGGATTGCCTTCGTCGCCTTTTCATGGAGACGCCGCCAATCGTAGCCGTCCAGCGTTATACCCGTGGAAATCTCCTCCGCCGCCTGTCTCACTCGTTCAGAATGGGTCATCACCAACCTCCGTCGTATGCGTAGAGCCTGTCGCTTTTGCTGCCTTCGTTGTAGGCCCTTCTACGAGCGTATAATTCACGCCTACGTTTGTTTCGTCTTTTTCTCTGACTCTCTTCTGCTTTTCGGACCGCATCGGCCCTTACTTTCATGGATAATCCGTGGCTCATCTCAGTCCTCCCTCCATTTGCCGATTGTCCGCAGGAGGGCTTCGGCGCGTTGAGCGGCGGTCGCCCTCCACGGTTGCCAACACAGATGGCTGGGATACATCGCTTGCATGATGACACCCAGTTCCCGTTGATATTTGGTGGCAAGACCCGGTACGTTGAGGCAAGCGTTCTCCGCTGCGTGCATCGCGTTTAGGTCATGGAGGTAGTCCGGCGAGCAGTTTTGATAATCATCCGCTTCAAGAGCAGCCCGGGTCTCCTTCTCGGTCGTCGCCCGTGTCTCGCTTACGTCATCGCAAATCAGCACTTCATCGGGACATGGCTTGAGCGATAAGACGCTCCTCCAAACGACCCCGTTCTCCCAGAGTGGCCGCCGGTTGTAGGTTGGAATTATCAGGCTGGTCGACATCTACGTCAACTCGCGGGTCTTTCCAAATATCTGAAGCCATTATTTTCCCTCCTTGCGCTTGGCGGAGGCCTTGAGTTTCTTCAGCCTTAGTTTTCGGTCTGCGATTTCGGCTTCCAGTTCTGAGATTTCCCGCTGTTCCCGTTCCCTGCTTTCGCGGGCCTCGCGCTCTTTGCGCTGTTCCTCCGTCTCGGTTGGCACAGCCGAGAAAAACCGCTGTCCCATTCCCTCAATCGGCTGGACGGTCATGTAGTCGAATCCCCGTTTCTCTCCCAGCTTCCGCCACGCTTCGTTCGCGTTCTCTTGCGGCGTCGAGCCTTCGTAGGAACCAATCTGCATGCAGACAGTGGGCTTGCAAGCGTCCAGTATTTCCTCAAGCTCCGCTTCGGTCATTTCGTAGTTAACCCTTGGATACACGGCCGTCTCCTTCCTGTGCGCTCACGCGCGTCGTTTCAGTATTCTGAATGGATGCCGTAGAGATTGCAGCTAACTCCATATTGTGCTGCTCTGCCATCTGCTCACACTGAATAGCCATTTCGTTGTTCTCCACCAACAGCTTCTTGAGCCTGTCCATCTCGTGCCGCACCAATGCAACTACATTCTCGGCGGTTGAGTCTTGCTGCTCTCCCTCGAAGCCGCCGCACAACTTCCAGATTTCGGACAGCTTGGCTGAGAGTTCTTCCACCTGCGGGTCGGCGGGGAAGTGATTGAGGAGAACTTCCTTAATCTTTCCAGACAGTCCAATGTAATCAGCAGCGTCAAGCCGTTCATCCTCGGGGAGAAGCCATCCTGTAGCAGCCGTTGCTGCTTCCTCCGCCGCCCGTTTCACTCGTTCGCTGTGGGTCATCTCAGTCCTCCTTTCATCACCAGCCAACCATATTGCAGCAGCAATAGCGCATCGGCTGTGCTCAATGTCACCGTCACGGTAGGAAACAATTCCTGTGCACGCGCCTTGAGTTTGTTCTTCCAGTCTCGCTTGAGATGCGCGTTGATTATGCGGATCCGCTTCTTTTCGGCTTTGGCCTCGGCTTTGCTCATCCCCTTGACATTGGCCTTTTGCCGCCCGGTTAGCCCCAAATGCAGGGCAGCCTGCCAATCTTGGGGCCGCGTCATGATAACCCGCCAACCCATTGCCATAAGACAACCCTTCAGAAATCCGTAATTTGAGCCGTAAACTGCCATTGTAGAGGCTGGGACGCCTTCGCCCATGTGCTTAACCAAAGTCTCCAGAAAGGCCGTGCCGCTGTCACCGGGAGCCCGTAGCTGGCTAATATCGCGCAGTTTGGATAATACGTCGCCCTCGGTTGCCGGCATGGGGCAGACATCGGTTAGTTCGAAGCTGCCCCACGCCAACCCACCCGATGCACCGGGATCAACCGCCAGAATGATTCCGCTGCTCATTTGAAGTTCCTGATGACCTTGACCTTGAGCATCTCATCGTCGACGAGCTCGGGCGTGAATCCGAATCCGCTGGCAAACTGGTCATCCAGACGTTCTTTCATTGCGCCATCGTTCGTGAAGAACTCCAGTCCCGACTGGCAGACTGCGCGCCAACGATACGCCGGAGCCTGTCCTTTGACGGCGCGCTCCGTGATGATCTTGTCGATGATTTCGAGAGTTGGTCCCGCAGACGCGGCCGCCGGTTCCCGCTGGGCCGGCTCGCTTCGACTTTGCGGTTCACTGCGTCCTGGCTCGGCCCGGCGGCTGCTTGAATCAGTCGAACGGGGTTCCTGAATTGGGGTCACATCCAATTCCAAAAGACCAGCGCCGCTTTCGTCAGCGCCGATCAAGGTATCCAGTTCCTTGTATCGTCCCTGCAACGGTTTCATGGCGCGTCGAACGGCGGATTTCTTCCGCATTTCATCGGGCCAATCGACCCACGGGCCGCTTTCGGCCTTGCTCACCTTGCGGATTCTCTGGAGCTCTTCTTCTGGGATGAACACGAAGTCGCGGTCGCCATCGGGGTATTTGAATGCACAATACGAACCGATCGGTTCGCCGCGATTGGCGAGCGCGGGGACGTGGATTAGGGTCGGTTCCAAGCCACGCGTCATTGTGAACGTATCCTTCGAATACACGACGTCAGCCCACCAGCGTGTGATCGCTTCGCATTCGATTGCGGCATTACCCAGCCGGCGATAATCGGCAATGAAGATCACTTCCTTTCGGCCGGTGAACTTGTTGCGGAACGGGACCGGCCACGCCCCACCCGCGCCAATGGTCTGTGTCCGGGTTTCAACGCACCGGATACAGAATTGCAGGAACGATGCCGCGGTGCATTCATAGAGTCCGTGGTTGCGGCTGCCGGCCACGAGCACCATGTTGAGCAACCGTTTCACATCGAAGTGTTTGCCCGCCATCTTCGCCATTTCCTTTGACTTGCTATTGAGGAAATCGCCGAGAGTCGCCGGGTTGAGCCGGGTCAGTTGTTGATTTTTCTGTGTCATGGATTCAATAACCTCCTTGGATTGGTAATTCGTTTGTACTTTCGGACGTATAGTTTCATGTCGGGCAATCGAAGCATCACCTGCCAAAACTGCATGTTGACGATGACAGCCGCGGGTAAACGACAGAAGCCGGCCCCCGTGATCGAGCGCCTGTCTTTAACGGCCTGCACCAACTCTTCTGGAGTCACCGCCCTCCAATCGCCAGGCTGCTCTCCTGATGGAACCGCACGCCCGGTATCTGCGCCTGCTCGCCCATCGCCTTTGCGTATGCAGCCAGAACCTTTTCGTTGGGTAGGACCAAGTCCGTGCGCCTGCTATCGATTACAAACCCGAAGAACTTGTTCAGATCGATAATCTCGTGTTTCCAGGTCTTGCGCGCGGCGGCGCCGGCCACCTTCGGAATCTCGGCGGCAACCTCGACAACGGGCGCGGTCACAGCAGCCGCCTGTTCCAAGCGCTCCTCTTTCTTCTCGGGACTCTTGAGCCGGGCGGCTTCCCGTTCGAGCCGTTCCTTCTCCTTGCGGGCGCGCTCGTCTTCGATGGCCTGGAGCCGCTGCCGTTCCTTCTCGGCGGATTCCTCCTGTTTGCGCTGGTACGTCAGACACTTTATCTTGGCGATTTCCTCGGCTTGCGCCAGTGGGCCGATGATTTTGCGTTCGGCATCCAGAATCGCCCGTTTGGTCTCGTCAGCCTTTTTTTTCATCGGGCGGAAGAAATCCACCGCGCGATTGTAGAACGACTTGACGACCTTCAATCGTTCGATGGCCGTCTCGTAGCTTCTGGCGTCATTGACAACCAATGCCTCAGCCCAGCGCAACGTCTCCGACATCTGTTTGGACATCTCGGGAGGCGGCACCGGAGCAAGATCATCATTCTTCATTGCGCTTGTCCCTCTTGACCTTGACTTTTTCCTTAGCCTCGACTTCGACCGTCTTGCCGTCGTAGCGGTACTTGGTCAGTTTGTGTTTGTGCATCGCCGCGACGAGCTTGGCTTGCGCCTCCGTTTCCAGTTCGGTGAATCGCATGCGCTCGTCTCGAACATCGGCGTATTCGTCAGCCGCGCGCTCGATCTCCATGATGGATTTGCGTTCGACGCCTTCGCCCCGGAGAGGCATTTCGGATTGTTGCTTTTTTGGCATCGGGATTACCTCCGGGCGACTGCGTGTTGAGAGGGCGACGGCATCGGGCCGCCAGTTTTCTTTTCTTGTTTGGCTGGATGCGCAGCCTTGACAAGTTCGAGTTGATTTTCATCGTAACCGCGCGAGTCTGGGATTTTGCCGAATTTGTCCATCACCGGCTGCACTTCGAATCGCACACAGCCACTGATCCAGACCGTTCGCGCAGTCGTAATCCCCGTGAAGCCCGTTACTCGATCCCTGACTTTGTCGCCCAACTGAATGCTCATGATGAACCTCCTAACAGATTGTTTTTCGCCAGCCAGTTGTAGGTTGAGAGAAACGCATGGCCAGTCTGTTCGGCGCGTTTCATCTCGCGTTTGTTGAACCATTGACATCGATAATTGCCATCGTCGCGCAGTTCCAGCGCCAAGCCCTGGGATACCTCGATCCCGTTGTCGCGTAGGAGCCGGTAGTAAAGTCCAAGCTGCACCGAGACGTGCGGTTCGAGACTGCTTTTGAAATCTGTCAAGACGAGATCGCGGCCTTCATGTTCCAGAATCGCATCCACAGTGCCGGCGATCAGAAGCGACTTACTCACCAATGGCAATTCCGAGTGCGTTAGTTGCCATTGGCGCTCGCGCATGAACTTCTCGAATGCCCGGATCCTCGGGAGAATGCGTTCATCCACGCTCGACCAATCGAGAATGCCTTTGACCAACAGATGAATCGCTTTGTGCATGGCCCGGCCGCGAGAGAGATACCAATCGCCGCAACTATATTGGCGCGGTGCGATGGCGTTGATGATGCCGGTGACATGCGGATAAACGCGCTCGCCGACCCGGTAGATGTGTGTCTCGGGGTCGAAGGTGAATGCGGGGGAATCTCGATGCAGCATCGACTATTCCTCTGACTTGGCCGGAAGCAGCGCCTTGAAATTGCGTTCCTTCACCTGCTCGAAATACGTTTGCTTCGTGGCCGGATTCCAAACGTCCGCCAGAAAGACCTCCAATAATTCCTTCTGTTTCAATTTGACCATCGTAAGCTGAATATCGAGCCACTCGGCGGCGATCTTCCAAGCAGTGCGCGCAGCCTGTTCTTCGATACGTTCCTGCGTACCGGCGCGCGGACGCCGGACTTCGGACATTAATTCCTTCTCGCATTGCTCGACCTTTGCGGGCAGCAGTATCGGAATATCCCTACCGTTTAACGGGATGATGAATTTCAGTGCTGTCAACCGTTTCGTTTGAGGGTCGTAGGTCTTGAGAATATCAGTAACTCCGAACGCTTGCAGCTTTTGCTCGATAAAACTGATGCTGCTGGCGACAGTCACGGATGATGTATAGTTCCGAATCATCTGACGACCTCCGTTCTCTTGATGCGCCGCACCACAATGCGCGCACCCTCTTTCCGCAGCAGCCGCGACATCGCATTGTTGACCATGTCCTGATAGCGCGCTGAATTACCGCCCACCAGCGCGCCCGCCAGTTCGTCATTCTCGAAGGCGATCAGTTCGATGGTCGTTCCGTGTAGCTGCTCGGGCAGATGAAAATAGCTCAGTCGCCGTTTTGCTTCCCCGGTCGCGTTCTTCCATGAGGACATTGGTTTTTCTTCTCCTTTTTCTTTCTGGCCAGAAAAGCCTTCTGGCCTTTGAGCAATCGCTTGGTGAGTTCTAGCTTATACTCCGGGCTGAAATTCTTGCGAACGCCACGTCCGCGCCGGCCAAGCTCGCTCATGTATTTGGAAATCGTCGGATTCATTGGCGCGATACAGTTGCAGAAACCGCTTTAGGTGTCAAGGGCTAATCTTCAATTCTAATCACTTTGCCGAATTTCGGCTCAGGATAGAACGTATTCTTTTTCACGATCACCGCGACGTGTGGAATGCTCGGCGCTTCCATCTCCCACGGCGTCTCACCATCGGTTACGGTAATGATCATGTCCGGGCGGTCGCCGCCGCGGAGCCCTAGCGCGTGTTTGATGCCAACACGCATATCAGTTCCACCGCCGCCCACCGGCTTGATGTCTGAGAACCGGCGCACGTTGCGTTGCAGTGTTCCCACGGCATCCGTCCAGACAACGTTGACCTGGCCGACGCATTTGACGATGCCGATGACCTCGGAGAATGCGCGTTGTAGCGGCGTGCCTTCACCCTGACCCATGCTGCCGCTTGTATCGGCCACAATCGCAATGACCGGCTGCGGCATCTTGTGGCGAGGAAAGATCAGGTTGCCGCGTCTACGTGAGCGCATATAGGTCTGCCTTCCCAATCCGCACCGGGCAACCCCAGTGGCAACACAGTTGCGCACCAACCGTTTCCACGGTGACTTGGGTGTAAGGATCGTCTTGCACCAGACTTCCCAGCCGGCAGGCAATGTACCCCGGCCATTGGCCTCCAAATGCTTCTCCATTTCCTGCGCGGCCTGGATCCGTTTGGCGACCTGTTCGACTTCGCCCAGGGCCGGATGCTGTTCATCGTCCTCGGGCAATTCCCACGGCCGGGGAACGCCATCGGAACAGGAACCTCCGGTGGATGGTTTACCATTCGATTGTCCGGGCTGCTGCTGACCGCCGGAGCCGCCCTTGCCCTTCCCCTGCGCCTTGCCGCCTCCGCCGGGCGGCTTCGGCCGGTTGCGCAGTTTCGGCAGATATTCTTCGGCTAAGAGATTCTCGGGCCAGCCGTATTTGCTCGGATGCAGCCCGCACTTGGGCAGTGGCAGGACGGTCTCGTTCCCGTAATCATCACGCGACGTCCATTTGGCGCAGTTGATCTCCAGATCGGTCGCCTCATTCCATTCGTCGTGGTCCGCGGCGGAATCTTTGCAGCGCGTAGCGTGGTCTCTCAAGAGATGACTGACCTCGTGAATGAGAACGTAGGCGACCTCCGCTGTCGGCCATTGCGAGACGATCTTCGGATTGTAGTAACAGCGCCAGCCATTATCGACGCCCATGACCGGGACTTGCTCGGTCTCGACCATCGTAAGCGCATGAAGACTATCGCGCCAATACGGAGCCGCGTTGACGGCCAGATACATCGCGGCGTCAAGTTTGAGATTGGCTTTGGAGTCCATGTGATACCTTCTGTTGGAAGCGGGCGATGACAGCTACCGGGTCTTTCCACCACGCCGGAACGATGTTGGGGTAGTCTTCGCGTTTTAGGATGTCCTGCGGACATGTCGCGCAGCCACAATCCTTCAGTGCGATCAGATTGAGTTTTTTCCGCGATATGCCGTTTATTTCGACAGTACCCGTGGCCTTGATGTGTTCTTCCGGCAATTCACACCATCCTTCGACGGTGCGCGGCAGAAGGCGATGCTTTGCCTTGCTCGACCAGCCCCCGCTTCCGTACCGGCCATGTTGGTCGAAAACCAGATATTGATAGAATGCTTTCATTCCGCCAGCCTCTTCCTCACGCGTTCGAGTTCCTTCACCAGATACGCCTCCAGCTTGAGAAGCGTTTCCCGGTTCTGACTGCCAAGCCGGATATGACCTTCGACCAGCTTGATCGGGTCACGCACCGCACTGGCAGCACCATCCAGCATGTTTTCAACGTCAATTTCCACGGTCGCCTTTCCGGAGCAATCGCAATGCTCGCATGTTGTAGGCGACCGTCGCCAACACGACGCGTTGTGTCAGTGGTGCCATGTTTTCCTGCCGGACTTTTACGACCTCGGCGCTGGTCGGTTAGTTTATACCGTCCCCGTACCCGTCCCCGTACCCGTCCCCGTACCCGTCCCCGTACCCGTCCCCGTACCCGTCCCCGGACCAGTCCCCGGACCCGTCCCCGTACCCGTCCCCGGACCAGTCCCCGGACCAGTCCCCGTACCCGTACCCGGACCCGTCCCCGGACCAGTCCCCGGACCAGTCCCCGTACCCGTACCCGGACCCGATATGGTCTCGCATTTCTTGATTCATCAAAACTGCGATTTCGTAATCAACTTGCTTCATGTTGGCACTCGATCAGATGCACCAAAGATGTGAGCGGTGCTTGAACGAACCCCACTTCATCCATCACTGTCTCTTTAGTAGGACCATGTAAGGCGAGTTCGCCAAGTCCACGCTTGGTGCCCCATCTTCTGATATTTTTGGCGTCACGGATTGCAATCCAACCATCCGTTATTTCGATGGTGCCGTGGTACACAAACCCGTTCGTCAGGACTACAATGTGGTTCTTTTTCATTTGCCCAGCTCACTCAGCAGTTGACCGTATAGTTTGAAGCACTCGGGATACTTCGCCATGCGCGATGCGCCCAATGTCCGCACCAACCGGCGAATCTCGACGATGCAACTGGATTTGAATCCCTTCTCGGCGGCTCGCGTGTACCAAGCTACCGCGTTGTCCAGCGCCTGATGCGTGGGTTTGTCGCCCAGGACAGCAGCCAGAGCGCCCGCAGTGGCACTCACGCCATCACCACGCGGCGGGACGCGTTTCTCGGTCCCGGCGATGATGTCGCGCGGATCGGGCAAGTCCATCTCCGTGAACCACTTGATGAACTGCGCCGCACCGTCCAGCCCGATGTATTCGTGCCAATGCTGGAGACTGCCTTCCTCGGCTGCCGCGCGAGTCCACGCCCGCAGACATACGAACGGTTCCTGCTTGGCGACCGCGACCTTGACCGCGTCGGGTCCAGCTTGCGCCTGACCCGGATTGCTGTTGAGGTACGATGCGACGATCCGCGTCATGCCCTCTAGCGGCGGCTTGATCGGGATGTCGATGACCAAGCCTTGACCGCCAGCCAACCAGTCCAGCGCCGGCTTGTAATCGACGCGGCGGTGCCGGAACCGTGACAGAACCGGCGGCGGCAGTTCGCGCGCCGCGCCCGCGGCTTCCTCGGGCGGGTTCGCAGTCGCGACAACGATCGTGTCCTCATGTAGTTTGTGGCCGCAGAGCTCACGGCTGTCGTCGGTGGCACGCAACACGGCAGCGTGCTGTTCATGATTGCAGGTTGTGAGTTCCTCGAAGACCAGAACGTGAGGCTTCTGGCAAGCATGCAGCCACCAACTCGGCAGCTTGCGCTCGCAATGGCCGTTGTCCGCAACAATGACGCCGCAGATGTCCACGGGATCTTCTTGCGAAGCGACCATCGCGTAATGGCCGAACCCTTTGCGCTCGGCCATCGCCCGCAACCCTTCGGATTTGCCGCATCCGGGACCACCCCAGAGCAGCATTGGTGTTTTTGGCATTGTGGATTCCTTTCCTGCGCTACTTTTATTCCGCCGCGCTCGCGGGTTTCTGTTTCTCGGCCAGTTGAACCATAGGCTTAACCGGGTCGCCGGGGCTGTGATTGATCAGCCATTCGATCAGGGCCGGCAAATCTGGACAGCCAAATCCTCGATTCGGGAAATCATGCAGGGAATCATCGAAACGGATGTTTAACTCAGTGAACGCATCGGACCGCTGCGCGGTATCTACCGACTGAATGACGACGGACTGGGTGCTTTTGGCGAACATGCGGTAAGAAATGGGGATGTTCTCGCTGTGAGATTGGGGCCGGCAAAGGCAGTTGTCACGCTCTTGGCTCATTCAGGTCGAAACCTTAGCACGTTGCCCTCGCCATCGCACTCATCGCACACGGACAATTCAACACCGGGTTCGCCGATGATCGTGACACGATGCAGCTTGGCGTGATGACCGCACACGTCGCAGGGCTGCTTGCCTTTCTTGCCGTGGCCGTTACCGGAAGCGATTACAGGGGCATTACGTTTGATTTGTTCAGTCGCGGGCGTCGTCATTTCCGTTCCATTCTCCTTGTATCAGATGCGGTTTTTGGTTGTCAACAAAGTTTTGTCTGGAGACCCAATACCAGCGCCCGGAAGCTCAGATGACCACCACAGGCCGCCAGCGGAAAATCATCCACGGTCGGCGGCCGGTGGTTGCGCCCGGCTTCTTTCCACAACGCAGCCAGCCATTCATTGGCCAGTGGTCTCAGCTTCTCAAGATCAGTCTCGAATTCAACGAGCTCACAGCGCGTGACCGTGCGCCGGTCCATTCCATCGAGATAATTCGTCGTGAATACCCACACCGTTGACGGCGGCAGATTGTCCAGAGCGAAATTGAACCTATCCTTGGCATCATCCTTGAGTTTGTCGGCTTCGCTTACAACAACGCATTTCCAGCCGCGGGGATTGAGAGCCCGGTAATGCGCTCCCTGCAATCGCGCCTCCACTTCCAATGCGCCAAGACCGGCTCCGCACAGGTCGAAATACCCACTCATTTGACGCGCGATCAGTCCGCCGGTGATGTCGCATCCGAGTGCGCCAGCCAGAACGCGCGCGGTGCAGTTCTTCCCGCAACCGGTTGCGCCGTGGAATAGAAAGCCGGTGGCATACGGTTCTTCGGCGAACCGGGCCAACCGTCGCGCCACTTTCGCTTGGCCGATGATCTCGGCCCATGTATTCGGCGCAAGCGCGTTGGTGAGGCTTTGCGCGGTATGGAAACGGTTCAATCGCATCGGACATCTCTCCGGTTCCTGATCCATGCTTCAACGTCAATCTCGATCTCAAAGTTTCCATGCCATTGAGAGACGTGATCCCATTTGAAATTCTGATGAAATTTAACCGCAATCTCGGACTCGATACCCGCGGCCATCAGAATCGCCAACGCCAGTTGCGCCGGTCCGCTTCCGCCATATCCCCAGTTGAATCCATCGGGACTGTGGTTCCAGACTAATTGACTGGGCAGAGGATTCAGCCAATGTCCGTCTATCATAACCTCACGCGTCGCTTCGTTTCCCTTGATCTTCATTGTGTTCCTTTCCGGTTTGCGCGCCTTACGCAAAGTGTGAAAAAGATGGGAGACCGTTGCCGGTCCCGGTCTCCCCGTTGTGGGACTCGCCTACTCGCAATTTAGATTACCTTCAAGAGTGACTCGCGCGTGTTTCCGGCCTTGCGCCATACAAAGTGCGCATATTCAATCGAATCGGTCGCATTGCGCTCCTTCAATGGCAACCAAGTCACGTGGCGCTTGAAACCCATGCGTTGCGCGTGCACGTAAATCCTTTCGGGCATATTCTGCTGCCAGAATTCAAGGCGGTTCACGCTCCCCAAAAAGTTCAGACGTTGAAGCATAACGACGTAGCCTCCATCCCGGCAATCACTGATGGCTTTCTGAATAATCTCGACGGCAATCGAGAATGGCGGGTTTGTAATTATCAAATCGTACTTCATGGGCATCTCGATCGTTAAATAATCGCTAGCAATGTTAGCTGGTGAATCTGACCGGATATCGACCGTTTCGAATGAACGAGACGAACAAAACAAGGCGTGGACGTTAGCGATTGCCTCGGGGTAGCTCATGGGTACTTTTCCATTTGTTCCGCCGGCGCACGGGTCGAGAATATCTTTGATGCCGGTGAACCCGTCCGGTCCAAAGTCAATCGCCCATGCCCTCAAGAAGTGCTCGATGGCTGGAATTGGCGTGACATAATAATCGCTCGCCTCGCGCCGAGTGCCGCGCAAGGTGCTGCTCATTTCATCCTCCTCGGTCTTTTGATCCGAATACATTCCTTGAATACCCAGCAAAACTTGCGAATCGGAAATAGGATGCGAACTTTCTGCTCCCCGGGCTGAGTGACCGTGCCGGGATAGCAGCCGATTTCATCCCGCACGTATACAGTTTGCCCGATTTTCAGCTTCATGGTTCCTTTCTAGTGAACGTGCGGCGTATCGTCCGCCGCATCCAAGTCCTCGGGCGCTGGCGGCAGCGCAAATGCTGCACGCGCGCGCGCCACGTCATCCTGCATCCGGCAATGCTCGCGGTCAGTGTGCGTGTAGAGCTCGCCGTTTTCCGCGCGTTGCATGATCCGAATCACGCAACCGCATTGCGGCACTTTCTGAATGTCGATTACGACGTCATTCCCGTTGACTTTCATCGCATTGGTCTCCTTGGTAGCCGCACCCGTTTCACTTGGATCCCGGCGCGCCGGCAAAATGCCAGCAGTGCCTTGGTCTTGGGCGCGGGATTTCGCGGCAGATTCCGAATCGTCACTTTCATCGCGTTCGTTCCCTCCTTGGTTGTAGCGCCTGTTCTACTCCCCCGTCAAACCTTCCGTACTGTGAGCGTTCCGTGTGCCAGAGACACTTCGATTTGTCGCCCGGCCGGTAACCAGCTTTTTCC
>Ga0335085_10001648_pt1 | contig 45760 bp, 46 predicted proteins | sample Lox_Sample_45_FD_206712 | JGI IMG/M metagenome (GOLD analysis project Ga0335085, IMG submission 206712) | Soil microbial communities from Loxahatchee National Wildlife Refuge, Florida, United States - Lox_Sample_4.5 | ecosystem: Environmental > Terrestrial > Soil > Wetlands | place: USA...
TGCCATCCACTTCCACCGCCCAGGGAGAATCGTTGTTCAGGAAAACGCACGACTCGACGTCCGCCGTCGCGTTGGAATCCACCAGCAACACGCTCGGCCCCGCCGTTTCCTTGAAACCATCCAGCGTGTTGTTCCAGAAACGCACGTTCTGCGGGCCGTAAATCATCCAGATGCCCGTTATATCCGCCGAACCGCCCGCAAAAATGTTGTGATGCACATAGGCATTGTCCGATGTGATCCACATCCATTCATGCCCTGCGCCGAGGACAAGATTATAGCGAAACTCACACGCGACTCCACGCACGGGCCACGAACTGTCGCGCACGATGTTGTGCTCCACGATGAGGTGGTCATTGATATCGCCCAATTCAAAATTATTCCCCTGGCTCCAGCCGCCGTAATAAACGTGATGACTGTAATTGCGCCGAACCGTGATGTGATTCGCGCCGGACTCCAGCATGATGCCCACGCGCGGCCCGATGAAAATGTTCTCGTCCGCGTCCGAATTGCCGCCTACGGTCCAATTATTCACTCCCGTCAGCCGCAACCAGCCCGCGCCCATGTTGTTCGCGCTGAAAACTTTTTGCCCCGTCGAGCTGCCCATCAGCCGAATCGCCGGAAACGAACTCTGCGGATCGCCAAAATCATCCGGATACTGGCTCAACGGCATCGTCATGTTCGACCGGAATTCATTGCTGCGCACCGAGGCCGTGTTCGTGCCGTTGAACGTCAGCGACACCGTTCCGCAACCGTCAAAGATGCAATTCTCCAGCGTGAACGGCTTCGTCGTGGTCACATCAATTCCCGAAGTCGAACTATTGAATAAGCTTAAGCCCGAAAAATCCGCATACTGCGCGGTGAACTGCCCCGTCCACGTGCCCGATGTGCGAATGTGAAAACCATTGCCATTCAGCCGCACGCGATTGGACGCCGTGCCGGCGAGTTGAAACGATTGCGCGCCGGACAAAACCACATCATGCGTCAGATTCGACACCACCGTGTACGCCGGCGGCGGATCGACAATGAACGTCACCGGATCGCTGTCCAAAATCATCGTTGGATTCAGGTCCGTGTAAAACGCCCGCGCCTTCAGCACGTGCGTCCCCGGCGGCACGTTCGTGAGCGTCGCACGGAAAACCCAATACTCCGCATCCGCGCCGTCCATGACTTGCACCACCTCATTATCCAAAAGAAATTCCACGCGCGAAGCGTTCCCGCCCTTGCCGTCCTGCGGAAAATTGGTCGGGATCGTCGGATCATAGCCCGCGGCAAACACCCGCACCATTCCCGGCGCAAAAAAGTGCGCGCCACTCACCGGCGAAATCGGCGCCGCATACCATCCGTTCGACTGCGATGGCAATTGCCCCACCACCACCGTCGCCAACCCCGTCACTGAGCCTGAACTATTGGTCGCCGTCAACGTATACGTCCGCGTGCCCGCTACACTCGCCACGCGCGACGTGCTCCCCGTCACATCGCCAATGCCCTGATTGATCTTCACATTCGAGGCGTCTGTGACAACCCAATTCAAAGTCGCATTGCCATTCGATGACAGCGTCGCCGGGCTCGCCGTGAATGAAACAATTTGCGGCAACGCCTGCGTCAGCAGAATCGCGCGGAAAAACTGGCTCGAATTTGTCAGCGGCGCGACCGAGAAATTGGACGTCGTCTGCAAATGAAACTGCCAGCCCGCCGCGTCATTGGGGAACGCGCGTTTTTCAATCCGGTAAGCATGCCCCGGCACGGGATTCACCACGGACACATTCAACAGGCTTGTGCCAGTGGATGAATCCGGCGTGATCGCCAGAACCGGAGCGTTGTTGGAAGTCTGGGCGCAAATGCCCGTTGTGATAGCGGATAAAAGCGCCGCCCCCGCAAACGCAAGCGCACGATGGTGCAAACAAGTTTTCATAACCCTGAGCAAATAATTTTTTCCTTCTTTTATAAATGACCCGACGTTTGTGGGATTGCGCGCCACGTTGCAGGATTCGTTCCACACCGGATTTGTCTCATCGTCACGACCCGCGCGCTCCAAAGCAGGACGGAATGTTTTTGCAAGCCCGACCGTCGCCCGCAAAATCGCAAACGATATTTTTGGAACTCCACGCAACTGTGCGCGCCGCATGAGTCACGAATGCAACCCACGAGAAAAGCCGGTTAACGATGAAGCCTCCGAGTGACAGTTGTTCAAGAGCAGGACATCGCGCGGACACTCCTGTCGTGCACAATTTTGGAGAAAACTCTGCCGGTAATTTTGCATGGAACCAACCAACCTCCTCAAGCATCAACCCATGTTTCGCTTCCGAATTTGGAGGGGTCCAAAGTCGGAAGTTCATAAGTGGAAACACCGAATTCGGCAGAGAAAAAAAGGAGTCACAAAAAACCGCAAAAAACTGCAAAAAGTGACAAAACACGGGGGGATGGTGAGGCAAAATTCCGCAAAATCCGTTTTTGCCACGACGCGACAGGCCGTCTTTGCCTGGGATATCGTGTTGCGAGTTTGAGCCGCGATGGGTTGGTCTTTTCATTCCTTGTCCCCTTGTGTCCATTCACTTCACTCCTTGCGAGTATCCAAGCATGGTCCGGAGGATTTATTCAATATATTTCTGCTCGTTCGCCTTATCGTCTTCGTCGATGAGTGATAAATTCCCTCGCCCTGCCGGGGCGATTTTATTTCCGTGTTCCCCAACCGGGGATGTTATCCCCGGCTAATTTCCTGCAACCCTCCGGGTTGCCGTTGGCTGATGTGTGTAGCACGCGCTCCATTCCCAGTTTTTGGGGCAGGGTCATACCCGCCCGGGCGCGCAACTCAATTTTTGTTGGTAAGATGTTCAAATGCTCCAGTCCCGAAGAGACTTTTGAGAATAGCCCGGCGTTGAAACGCCGGGACTCGGCCTATCACCACACGAGTCCCGAAAGGGACGGCCGAGTTGGAAATCTTTTTCAGCCGTCCCTTTCGGGACTTGGTCGATTTCGCTCCCGACCCGGCAGTGAACTGCCGGGCTATTTTCAACGGTTCCTTCGGAACCGAACGCAGGTTGTGCCGTTGCTCAAAAATTGAGATGCACCCTATGCGCCCGCTGCCTCAATTCTTCGCGTGACACCGCGCCGACTTCGTGCCAAATGTGAGGGATGAAATCGTCTATTTGGATTTGTGCGGTCAGCGCGCTCCTGATTTCAGGTCTCGTGAGCGTGGCTGAGGGTGATAATAAAACGGAAACCAAGCCTGCCGAAACAAAACCTGCGGCTGCTGCGGATTTATCCGATTCTTCAAAACTCAACGAGAAATCCCCCGATTCTTACAAGGTGCGTTTTGACACCACCAAAGGCGCCATCACCATTGAGGTCACGCGTTCACTTTCACCGAACGGCGCGGATCGTTTCTATAATCTCGTCAAAGCCGGTTACTTCAAAGACATCGCCTTTTTTCGCGTGATACCCGGTTTCATGTGCCAGTTCGGCATCCACGGCGATCCCAAAATCTCCGCCGCCTGGCGCGAAGCCTCGATTCCCGATGACCCGGTCAAAGGCAGCAACACGCGCGGCACCATCACCTTCGCGACCGCCGGCCCCAATACCCGCACCACCCAGCTCTTCATCAACTTCGGCAACAACGTCCAGCTCGACAACATGGGTTTCTCGCCTTTCGGCAAAGTGACCGAAGGCATGGACGTGGTGGATAAAATCAACGGCGAATACGGCGAAGGCGCTCCGGCCGGCCGTGGCCCCAACCAGGACCGCATCCAAATGCAAGGCAACGAATATCTCAAAAAAGATTTTCCGAACCTTGACTATATCAAATCCGCCACGATTCTTTAACCTCCAGCCTGGCTTCCACCTCAATAATCAAATCGTACTATGAGCACGAATAACGAAGTCGCCCTTATCAAAACGACCGAAGGCGATATGGTCATCGAATTCTGGCCGGACGTCGCGCCCGGCCACGTCGAAAATTTCAAAAAACTCGCGCGGGAGGGCTTCTATGACGGCACCTGTTTTCACCGTGTCATCAAAGGCTTCATGATCCAGGGCGGCGATCCGCTCACCAAGGATCCGAAGATGGAGGCCCGCTGGGGCACCGGCGGTCCCGACCACAGAGTCAAAGCCGAGTTTAACGACCGCCACCACGATCGCGGTGTGCTCTCGATGGCGCGCTCACAGGACCCAAATTCCGCCGGCAGCCAGTTTTTCATCTGCCACGGCGAACCGCACTTTCTGGACAAGCAATACACCGCGTTCGGAAAATTGATCAAGGGCGACGACGTGCTCGAAAAAATCGCCACCACCCCGACCCGCCCGCAGGACCGCCCGGTCAAACGCATGGGCGTCGAGAGCGTGAAGATCATTCCAAGAGCTGAAGTTTAAACGTGTTTCGTGTTCCGTGAGGCGCAAAGAGCGCTCACGGAATTCGATAGGCGGTGGCATGGAAATAACCGAACTCGCAACAGTCCTCATCGCGCTCGGTTGCCCGCAGGAAAAATCGACCGAAATGGCCGCGCAACTCGACAAACGCGCCCGGCAATTGTCGGAGGAAAAAAATCGCACCTACGAAGAAGCCATCGAACATCTTCTGAAACTCATGGCCCAAGGCTGGGCTGCGAAGGAAAAAGGACTGTGAATTTAGGACCTTCGATTTACGATTTACGCGCGAATCGAAATTGGCGCCCGCACCGGCAAGACGCGTAAATCGTAAATCGCAAATCGCAAATGTTAAAGTCCTGGAAGAAAATCAGTTCACGCCTCCTGGGTGATTTCCGCATTTTCACGGTTCGCGCCGACACAAAAATTTCCCCGCTCACCCAAAAGGAGCACGAATTTTTTGTCATCGACTCCGTCAATTGGGTCAACGTCATCGCCGTCACGCCCGACCGGCAACTCGTGATGGTGGAACAATATCGCCACGGCTCCAATACCGTGGAGTTGGAAATTCCCGGCGGCATGATGGACGCCAAAGACCCCTCGCCTGAATTCTGCGGCCAGCGCGAACTGCGCGAAGAAACCGGCTATGAAGGAACCAACCCCCGCCTCATCGGCGACGTCTGGGCGAACCCCGCCATCATGAGCAATATCTGCTATACCGTGATGGTCGAGAATTGCCGATGCGTTCACCCCCTCGAATGGGACCACGCCGAAGAACTGGTCACCAAACTCGTGCCCGTCGCCGAACTGCCCGCATTGGTCGCCTCCGGCAAAATTCGCCACCCGCTCGTCGTCGTGGCTCTGTACCATTTTGAGTTACTCCAGCGCGGGTTGAAGAAAATATGACGTTCGAATCGGCTGAAATCCGCAAAAAAGCGCTGCGCAGAAGCTGGCATTACGCCTGCTCATTTTTTCAGCGCGCGGCGCGGGCTGAGGCCGTGAGTGCGGCCCAATACCGGGGGCCGCATAGTCACTCAAGCACTAAAAAAATATTAAAAATGAAATCAGGATTCAGAAATTGTCTTGTCACCGGCGCAATCTTTGCGGCAGCTCTCGTTGTGGGAACAGCCGCCCGCGCTGAAACTCCCCGCGAGGAATTGGCCCACGCGTATGTCCTCCTCAAAATGGCCAATCACGATTATCATGGCCACCGCGGCGAAGCGATGAAGGCGGTTGAAAAAGCGGGCGATATGCTGGGGCTGGATTTGAAGGGCCACGGCTCCGAACGTGAAGGCCAGATGAAATCCGATGAACTCGTTGCCGAATCGGGCCGGCTGCTCCGCGATGCCCGCGGAAAACTCGAGGCCCGGGACCGCGACCGCGTTGCTGCCCATGTGGACCACGCCATTGAAGAAGTCGATAAGGCGTTGAGAGCTAAATAAGTCTGCGGTCTTGGAACATTTTGAGTGCGTCAGGCTTTGCCCTGGCGCACTTTTTCTTTTTTCTCCTCCAGCTCGTTCTGCAATTTCTTTCTTTCGTCGCTGAGTTGCTGGCGCGCCTGCTCCATCTTTTCGGCGTCGCCCGCCTCCGCCGCTTTGTCCATTTCTCCTCTCAACGCGATTTCACGCTCCGCGATTTTGGCCGCGTAACGCGAGTCCAATTCCGCGAGCTGTTTCTTTTGCCCGGCGGTCAACTTCAGCGTCGGCGACGTTTTATTCAACCGCTCCATCGCAAGTTCGTAAGCGCTTTTCATCGGGTTTCACTCTCAACACTCAACCAATAACTATCAACTCTTTTTCTTCCACGGCATGTCGGGAAATTTTTCCGGCGGCTTGATCGTCTGCGGCGGCGGTTTGGCCATTTCGAGATCTGGATCGGTCTTTGGCGCCTCGCCCGGTTTGGTTTTATCCGAGCGCCACGAGGAAATCCGCGCCTGCATCCCGTGATGCTCCGCCAATCCCTTGTCGCCGGCCTTCATATAAAAGAGCGAGAGATTCGTATGCACGAGCTGCTCGCCTGGCTTCAATTTCTCCGCCTTCCGTCCCTCCGCAATCGCCGCCGTATAATCGCCCTTGCGGTAATACGCCATGCCGAGCGAAAGTTGCGCGTCGAAACAATTCGGATCCTCCGCCAAAATCGCCTTCAGTTTTTCAATCGCACGGTCGTACTCTGCCGTGCTGAAATCAAACATCGCGTCGTCGTATTGTTCTTGCAGAGTCATGCCGTCGGCAGGGAACGTAACGCACTTTGTCCAGATGAAGCAAGTGGCGCATGTTGCGCGTTCGGCGTTCAGTGAATAGAGTGATGTGGCTCCGGGGCACCTCTGGGAGCAAGAAACACGGAACACGCGACGCCATGAGTTTGCCAATAAAACTGATTTCGACCGATTTCGACGGCACCATTTTCGCCGAATTCGAAAATCCGCCCATCGCGGAAAATTTGCAGCGGATCATCGGCGATCTCCAATCGAAGGGCGCGAAATGGGTCATCAACACCGGCCGCGAAATGGCGAGCCTGATGGAATCGCTTGGCCGCGCCCGGATTTCCATTGAGCCTGACCACCTCGTGCTCGTCGAACGCGAGATCCACACCCGCGAGGGCGTGCGATACGTGGGGCTGCATCAATGGAATTCAGAATGCACCCAGGCACATGAGGAATTATTCGCTCGCATTCTGCCCGACCTGCCGCGCCTGACCGATTGGATCAACTCCCGCTTTCACGCCACCGTCTACGAAGACCCTTACTCACCGTTCTGCCTCATTGCGGGCAGCAAATCGGACGCCGATGTCATCAACCAATACCTTGAGGACTACTGCCGCTCCGTCCCGGATTTGACGGTGGTGCGCAATGACGTTTATTCCCGGTTCAGCCATGCGGCTTACAACAAAGGCACCGCCCTGGCTGAATTGATGCGCCGCCTGAAAATCAAACCCCAGGAAGTCTTTGCCGCCGGGGATCATTGGAACGACCTGCCCATGCTTTCGCGCGAATATGCCCATTGGCTCGCCACCCCGGCCAACGGCATTGACTCCGTCAAATCCACCGTCCGCGACCAAAAAGGCTTTATTAGCGCTCTTTCCCACGGTTACGGCGTGGCCGACGCCCTCACCAAGTGTCTGACCAATAGATTTTGAGGTTCCGCAAGCTAACCCGGGATACGGGGGTATAAACTGCCTCTCAGTCCGCTTCACCGCATTTAGTCAATGGAGAACACCGTATGATAATGGTGCCACCCAGAATAATCGAACCTAATAACGTTATTTGCCGTCCAAATTGCAAACCAGGAAAAAGGTGCAAGTGGTTAATAATAAGCGAGATATATTTTTGATTAGAAATTGACACAGTAGGCAGTGGTGATAGTGTGTCAAGGCAACGGTGTTCTTGCCGATATTTCCTCAGCGGCATTGGCCCTTTTGCGAGAAATTTTAATTTTATTGATATCAGGCACCTTTCATGAGCGATACAACAATGGCTGCGTCTTCAACGGGCGGCACTCCGAAAACATCTAAAATATCCGAAGCGGTAATTCGCATCGCGGGTAATTCACAGGACGGTATTCAGGCAATCGGCGGTTTTCTGGCCCGGCTCGCCGGGCGCAGCGAGCAGGAAGTCATGACTTTCATGACGATTCCAGCCACGATTTCCGGCGGTCCTTCCATTTTCCAGGTCCGCATTGGCTCGGGTGAAGTTCTCAGCTCGGGCGACGAGGCGGATGTGTTGTTGGCGTTTTACCAGCATTCCTATGAAGGTCATATTTCTTCCCTCAAAAAGCAGGGAATCGTCCTTTACGATTCCGACCATGTCGAACCCAAGCCCGAATGGAAGGAGTCCTACCACCACGTTGGCATTCCGATTTCCACGCTGACCGTGGAAGCCATCGGCGGCACCGCCAAGGACAAAGGTAAAAATATTTTCTCGCTTGGCATCATTGCGCGCATGTTCGACCTGAACGTGCCGAAGCTGGAGCGGTTGATCAACGAGCGCTTCGGCGGCAAGGACGAAAGCATTGCCAAAAACGCGCTGCTCGCCTTCCACGCCGGCTACGGCTATTCGCTGGGCGGCGTGATCGATCTCTTCAAGTTCGTGGACAGCCAGAAGAAAGACCGCCCCCAGGTCGTCATGAACGGCAACGAAGCCATGGCCTATGGGCTCATCGCCGCTGGCGTCCGCTTTGGCGCTGGCTATCCCATTACCCCATGGTCGGACATCATGGAAGCGCTGCGCCGCGAACTGCCGAAATACGGCGGCACCTTCATGCAGACCGAGGACGAAATCGCCGCCATCTCCATGGCCATCGGCGCCAGCTACGCCGGCCGCGTCGCCGTCACTGGCTCCAGCGGTCCCGGCATCGCATTGAAATCCGAAGCCGCCGGCTGGGCGGGCATGGCCGAAGTGCCGATCATCATCATCGATATTCAACGCGGCGGTCCCTCAACCGGCATGCCGACCAGCGTCGAACAATCCGATCTGAACATCGCCTGCTACGGCAGCCACGGTGACTCCCCGCGCGTCGTCCTCGCCCCGGCGAACGTCGAAGACTGTTTCTACACCGCCATCGAAGCCGTAAACATCGCGCGCAAATACAACGTGCCCGTTTACATTTTGAGCGATCAGGCCATTGCCACACGCATCGAAGCCTTCCCCGAACCCGATTTGCAGAAAGTCTGCCAGGACATCACGCCCGACCTTTCACCCGTGCAGGATTACAAGCCCTACGACCTGTCCACCCCGGACGGCACCGTCAATCGCGTCGTGCCCGGCACACGCATCCTGAGCGGCAAATATCCCGTCGCGACCGGATTGGAACACGACGAGTTGGGCCACCCGTCCGGCGCGCCCAAAATGCACATGGCCATGTCCGCCAAGCGCCGTAAAAAAATCCAGGCGCTCGGCGCCACCCTGGCGTTGCCGAAAATCCACGGCCCCAACGAAGGCAACGTCCTGCTGGTCGGCTGGGGCTCGACCGAAGGTCCGATCTGCGAAGCCGTTGACCGCGCTCGCGCGGCTGGCGACAGTGTTTCCTCCATTCATCTCCGGCACATCAGCCCGTTGCCGAACGGATTGGAAAACATCTTCTCCGGCTTCCATCACGTGTTCGTCGTGGAGATGAACGATGAAGGAATTTACGGCTACGGCCAACTCGCCGCGCTTCTGCGCGCGCGCTATTGCAATGCGGCAATCCGCGGCATCACCAAAACCGACGGCCTCACCTGGAAGGTGAAGGAAATCCTCGCCGCTGTTAAAACCAGGCTCGCGGAAAACTCCGGCACGAACGGCAACGGGAAATAATTTATAAAATCTCCTTTGGAAAAAATATCATGAGCGACACAAAAATTGACATTCCGAATCGGACCGCCGGCAACATCGTTGCCGTGTCCACACCGTCCTTGCCGGTTGAAGAACGCAAAGGCCTGACCAAGAAAGAAATCGCGGCCGATCACCCCACGTGGTGCCCGGGCTGCGGCGACTTCTCCGTTCTCGCGCTGTATTTCAAGCTGATTGAAAAGCGCAAAATTTGGCACGAGAAAATCACCACGGTGGCCGGCATCGGCTGCTCTAGCCGTTTTCCATATTTCGTGCAGGCCCACGGCGTGCACTACATTCACGGCCGCGCGCTGGCCTTCGCCAGCGGCATTTCCCTCTCGCGCCCCGACCTGCACCTGTTTGTGTTCGGCGGCGATGGCGATGCCTTCTCCATCGGCGGAAATCATTTCAACCATACGGCCCGCAAAAACGTCAAGATGACCTACGTCGTCATGGATAACTGGGTCTACGGCCTCACGAAGAAGCAGACTTCGCCCACCTCGCCGCTCGGCTTCAAGAGCAAGACCGACACCTGGGGGGCGGTGGATTATCCCATCAACCCGATGAAACAAGCCATCGCGGCCGGCGCCTCCTTCGTGGCGCGCACCACGCACACGAACCCGAATCACGTCTTGCAAATGATGGAAGCCGCCATGGACCACGACGGTTTCAGCTTCATCGAATGCCTCAGCGAATGCGTGGAGTTTTATGAAGGCGCCTTCGATGCCTCGAACCCGCGCAAAGGCGGCGTGTTCAACGAAGTTCCGAAGGACCATGACGTCACGGATGAGCTGGCCGCCTACAAGCTCGCCAACGAACCGTTCCCGGGCTACTTCGGCATCTTCTACAAGAACGCCAAGCCGACCAAGAATGCGAAGGAAGCGAACATCATCAAAACCTCGCAGGAAAAAGTCAAAGGCATGAAGGATTGGGAAATCCTCCAGAAAACCTTCGACCGCCTCAAGTAGTTTTCGAATTACGATTTGCGATTGACGAGCCCGCGGAGCAACCCCGGGCTCGTAATTTTTTATGGATCGGCTGCAAACAGCCATGTGGCAGGAAATCCGAAGGTCGAAATCCGAAGTCCGAAAGAAGCTCGAAATCCGAAAAACCGAATTTTGCGCGGATCCCGTTTCGGACTTCGGTTTTCCTTCGGATTTCGGATTTCGGATTTCGGGCCTCGGATTTTCCACTGGCGCGTAAATCGTGAATCGTAAATCACCATGCCGATTTGCGAATTTGCCTGTACGAAATGCCGGGAGGATTTACAGCTTCCTCTCGAAGCGCCTAAATACGCCCCAAAAAGAGTCTGCCAGTGGGGCGTTCACCCGGGTTTAATTGGCGCGCAGTCGATAGGACGCTCTGCGTCCGGGCAGTGTAGTCCGCGAACGGATTCGCTTTCCCGGATGGCGGACGGGAGCCAAAACCAAAAATCCCCGCTTTAACACAGGAGTAAAATAATGAGTCTGAGCATTGAACAAGGGCAGGCAATTAGAAACGAACTCAAAAGGTTCGCAGGGGATTTGAACCTTTCGGATGAACAAAAGTCGAAATTGCATGAGCAGCTGGCTTTCGCGGCTGGCACGCTCCACGAGTTCAAAAAGTCCCATCCAAATGTCACCAGGCAGGACATCATCAAAGCGGTTGGCGCTCATCGGGCCGAGCTGCGCGAGGGGTTGGAGCGCTTCCTGAACCCGGAGCAGCTCAAGAAATGGGACGCCGAGGTGGCAAAAGCGAAGGAGTTTCTGGGGCAGCCCGCCGCGTAATTCCGCACCAGGCGATCGTCAAAGCGGCCGGTGCGAAGCTTTCGTGCCGGCTGCTTCACCTCGACACACGGGGGTCGTCGCCCCATGGCGCTTGGGAGCCGGATGGTAAAACCTTCATAGTGTGATCGATAAATGCCTTAAGGATGAACAAGTGCCAAGGGTTGATGAACGCCTCGTGCGGGTTGTTCACATCATTGTTGAGCAATATGGCGGCGACGTCAGGGCGTTTGTCGAAACCATTCGCCACCAGACGGATGTGATTCAAGAGGCGGAGGGGACCGGGCAGGCGGCCGGGGTGGAGTGCCATGGCAGCACCTTCAAGCACTAACCACGCAAATGCCCGTCCAGGACAAGGATTATCGGGAGAACTTCGCACGCTCAATATTCCTGAGCGGGAAAATCACGCAGGAAACCGCGTACCATCTTGGCCCGCGAATCAAAGAACTCCGGGCTGCCAGCGGAGACCCAATAACGCTCTATATCGATAGCCCCGGAGGTTCGGCTGCCATTGCGGAAGGCATCCGGTTTCTCATCAAGGCTCCCGACCAGGATGGGCGCAGATGTCGATTGATCACGGTGGTTACCGGGGCCGCGGCGAGCGCGGCGGCGGATTTGCTGGCCTTGGGCGATTATGCCATTGCTGAACCTCAAGCGGACATTTTGTATCATGGATCCAGGCAGGCGCTCGATCAGGTGTTGACCTTTGAGGGCGCCTCCTCGGTCGTTGCCAACCTGCAGGAAGCGAATGAAAGGCTCGCGCTCCGCCTGGCCCGCTCTTCATTTCGCAGGATAATTTGGCGAGTAGTTCAGTTGAAGGACGCCATCGAGAAATTCCGGGCCGGAGCCGAAGCGCTGGAGGAACTGGTTCGGGCTTTGACTGCGAAATTTTCCCCCGCCAACGCCGTTTTGCTGACCGAGGCGTTCGCGAGACAGAAAGCCTTGCAAGAGGTCAAAGCGTCGGCAGACAGCTTCTTGAAAAGGTTCAAGAACCTTGAACAATTACCCAACAAACAACTGGAGCCCGAGCTGCTCCGCGCCATCGTGAATTACCGGACCCGTCTGCATAAGGACGATGATTGGCTGCTCAGCCGCACGGGAATGCAGGAGGTCGTGAGCGACTTCAACCTCATTCAGGATTACGCTTCTCAAACCAAAGACATGGACGCATTGCTGGAGGTCTATGGCAGCCTCTTCCTGACACCGGCGCAAAGCGCTGAATTCAAGGGCAGAAGCAAAGAGGAGCAAAAAATATATCTGGAGAGCCACGCCTCGGATAAGCTGGAGGTGCTCTGGTATTTCATCGTTTCACTGTGCCGCCTGCTGCAAACCAGGGATTACCAACTCACCCCGGAAGAGGCGTATTGGATGGGAGTCGTGGATGAGGTCACCGGCTCCGGCCTGCAAAGCGACCGGGAAATGATCGAGATGATCCTCTCCATGGAATCAGCTCCGCGCAAACCATGACGGATCCGATGCAAAATTGTTGTGGCGCGCCCATCGTAAATCACAAATCGTAAATTTTCCAATAGCCTGGGCACCGCAAATAATTCGTGAAAATTCGTGCAATTCGTGTCAAAGGTCTTACATGCCGATTTACGAATTCGCCTGCCCGAAATGCCGGAAGATTTACAGCTTCCTCTCGAAGCGCATGAATCCGGATCGGCTGCCCGTCTGCCCCAAATGCGGCAATAAAAAATTGGAAAAACAACTCAGCCGCTTCGCCATGACCCGCGGCCTCTCTGAATCCGCATCTGGCGGCGAAGGCGGTGAAGGCCCAATGCCCGACCTGAATGACCCGCGCATTGCCCGTGCCATGGCCGAAATGGAACGCGACATGCAGAATCTCGATGAGAACAATCCCCGGCACATGGCCCGCATGATGCGCAAAATGAAAGACATCCTCCCCGCCGGAACCATGCCGAAGGAATTGGAAACCGCCATCAAACGATTGGAAGCCGGCGAAGACCCCGAAAAAATCGAGGAAGATATGGGCGACGTCTTCGGTGAACTGATGGGTGGAGAAGGTGCGGACGGAGGCTATGCCAAGGACACCGGGCTTTACGATTACTGATTCCAAATCATCAATCGGAAATCCAAAATCGGAAATTCACATGGCCCACATCCACGAAAAAATCGATTTCACCGTCGCCATCTTCGTCGTTCACAACGCAAAGATCCTGCTTATCCATCACCGCAAACTGAACGCCTGGCTCCCGCTCGGCGGCCACATTGAGTTGGACGAAGATCCCGAGCAGGCCGCCTTGCGCGAAGCGAAGGAGGAAAGCGGCCTTGATGTGATTCTGCTTGGTGAGCGGCCGCCCACCACCAGCCCGGGAACACGCGCGCTGATTGCGCCTCGTTTTTTGGACATCCATCGCATCTCGGAAACGCACGAGCACATCGGCATGATTTATTGGGCGCGCCCGAAAAATTCCGCGGACGCGAAATGCGCCACCGAAGAGCATCATGACATCCGCTGGTGCTCGGCGGGGGAATTGGATACCTTGCAACCGCGAATGTCCGAGGCAGTGAAGTGGTATTGCCGGAAGGCGATTGAGGAAATGGCAAATCACGAATAACGAACCGCTGCGAGGAACACTCGCTGGTTTGCGTTCGCACTTTCAAATGCGCTCTCTCAAAGGTTTTTACTTCGTGCTCGCCGCGCTAAACACGTTCGCGACCACGTGGTTTGGCAATTATCTGTTTTTCTTCCTGCGCGATCAGTTCGGCTTTGGTAATCGCCAGAATCTCTGGGTCTCCGCCTTGTATGGCTTCGTCTACGTATTCGCCGCCTGGCAATGCGGCAAATTCGCCCAGCGCCGCGGATTTCTTACCAGCCTGAAAGTCGGCTTCACCGGCCTCATGATCATGATGATCATTGGCGCGCTGCTGGATACAAAACTTGGCATGCTGCTCACGCTCATCGGCTACACCAGCGTGCTGCTTTTCATCTGGCCCGCGCTTGAAGCCCTGGTCAGTGAAAACGAAACCCAAATCGGCGTGCAACATAACGTGGGCCTTTACAATTGCACCTGGGCCGCCGCCGCTGCCGCTGCTTATTTCACCGGCGGAAAACTCTACGATTGGAACGGGCGCGCCGCCGTTTTTTGGATTCCAGCCGCCATTTTTGCGTTCGAACTGGCCATGGCCCTCTGGCTCAGCGCAAAAAGGAAATCCATCGCCGAAGCGCCAGTCGCCGGCGACGTGCCGGTGGGTCATCCGGAGGAAGCCGCCTTCCACCAACCCGTCTCGCCCAAAACATTTTTGATCATGGCATGGCTCGCCAATCCGTTCGCCTACGTCGCCATCAACACCGTCATCGCCGTCATGCCTGGCATCGGAGAAAAGCTGCATCTTTCGCCCACGCGCGTCGGATTGTTCTGCTCCGCCTGGATGTTCGCGCGCCTGGGCACGTTCGCGCTTTTGTGGCAATGGCGCGGGTGGCACTATCGGTTTCGCTGGTTGCTCACCGCGTTTATTTGTTTGATCGGCAGTTTCATGGCCTTGCTGCTCGCGCATGAACTGTGGCTGGTGATCCTCGCCCAAATCTTTTTGGGTTTCGGCACCGGCCTGATTTATTATTCCTCACTTTTTTATTCCATGGATGTTGGTGAAGAATCGCAGGCCGAACACGGCGGATTCCACGAAGCCGCGATTGGCATCGGCGTCTTCGCGGGCCCGGCCGTCGGAGCCGCCACGCTGCAATTTTCACCGCTGCACTCCAGCAACGGCGTTTTCGCCGTCAGCATCCTGCTTTTGTGCGGATTGGGCGCGCTGATTGCCCTGAGGCTCAAAAAATAATGCCAAATATTTACGATGGATGCGTCGCAGGTCCTTTAGCCCGTCCATCGCAAATCGTGAATGGCGAAAAACTTGATAATCCCTCCGAATGCCACCATCTTTCTGGCCGGTTCGCGATTTAACCATTTAACCATTTAATAACCGACTCATGTCCTTACTTTCCGGCAAACTTGGAATCGTCTTCGGCGTCGCCAACAAACGCTCCATCGCGTGGGCTATCGCGCAATCCTGGGCGCGCGAAGGCGCCAAACTCGCCTTCACCTACCAGGGCGAACGCCTCAAGGAAAACGTCGAGGAACTTGCCGGCACCTTCGGCGCCGATACGCTCATTTTGCCCTGCGACGTCACCAAGGACGAAGACATCGCGTCGGTCTTCAAGACGGTCAAAGAAAAATTTGGCAAACTCCATTTGATGCTCCACTCGGTTGCGTTCGCGCCCAAGGACGCTCTCGAAGGCGAATTCGTGAACACCAGCCGCGAAGCCTTCCGCATCGCGCACGATGTGAGCGCGTACTCCCTCGTCGCGCTGGCCCGTGGCGCGGCGCCGCTCATGACCGATGGCGGCAGCGTTGTGGCCATGAGCTATTACGGCGCGGAAAAAGTCGTGCCCCATTACAACGTCATGGGCGTGGCGAAAGCCTCCCTCGAAGCCAGCACGCGTTATCTGGCCTACGATCTCGGCCCGAAAAAAATCCGTGTCAACTGCATCAGCGCCGGCCCGGTGAACACACTCGCCGCGCGCGGCATCAGCGGCTTCATGGAAATGCTCAAGCACTACGAAGCCCACGCGCCTCTCAAGCGCAACGTCGTCCCTGAAGAACTCGGCGCCACGGGAACATTCCTGGCGAGCGACGGCGCCGCAGCCATCACCGGCCAGGTCCTCTACGTTGATTGCGGCTATCAAATCATGGGAATGTAAGAAGGGCAGAAGGGCGAACTGCGAAAGGTGTGGCGAGCATCCTCGCGAGCCAAAGTCCGGTAGTCGCCGGCGTCAGTCGGCCCCATTCCGTCATCTGCCTGCGCGACTTTTCCTGTCATAAACCGTGTTCTCCTGACGCTTATAAGCAGAACCTCGACTATGAAAGCCTCTTTGCGTCCATACCCGGGAGGCGGCCAGCACTATTATCTCGATGGGAAAAAAGTCGTCGTGTCCGCAAGGGGTGTGCGGTTAAAAACACACCCACATTGGCCAGTCTTGCTGTTGAAGCCAATATCCGCGGGGCGTAAAATGCCACGCGATGAAAGCAATCCCCCTAATTGCCCTTCATTCGAGACACGCGAAGCCGGTTCGCCAGACTCACACTTCTCCCGGGAGATTCGGCCCGGGAGAAGTTTTTTAATCTGTGCCGGAAACCGATGATGAAAAACCTGCACCATAAGCGCCGCTGTTGCACATTTTTCACTGCAGCATGCAGGAATCCTATATTGAGCTTAAGTGCCCCTGAAACTAGTATGGTGACCGGCTATCGCGTTGTCTCGCCCTCTTTCCCCTACGGAAGTGCCGGCGTCGCGCACCCCTACAAAAATGAAAAGTGCAAAAGCCCCTGCAGCCAGTACCAAACCGTTCCCTGATGGCTTCACCCTTATAGAACTCCTCGTTGTAATCGCAATTATCGCAATCCTCGCCGCGATGCTCCTCCCTGCATTGGCCAGCGCAAAACTGAAAGCCCAGCAAGTCCAGTGCTTGAACCAGGTCAAACAACTCACGCTGGCCGATATCTTGTATAGCAATGACAACACCCGCTCCATCCCCGACACGGCGCCGGATGGTTCCACGGGCTCATGGTTTATCAACATGATCGATTACTACTCCAAAGCCACCAACATGTTGAAATGCCCCACCTGCTACCAGCCGCAGCAGCCCGTAAACAACTCCAAGGGCGATGCCATCACTCCTTATTGCAAGACAGACTACAAAGGCGATAACACCCCTTACTTCGGCAGCTACATGATGAACGGATGGTTTTATACTTCGCGAGACAATCCTGACCAGGGCGACGGCGATGCCTGGGGCAACAACTTCTCCTACGGCACATCGGCCAACGGCGGCTATTACCTCAAAGCTTCCTGGGTCACCAGTCCCTCCACGACGCCCGTCTTTTCGGACGGGATCTGGGTGGACGGATGGCCCACCGAATACGATGGCGCCTCCCAGAATATTTTTTCGCCCGGAGAACTGGGATGGGGCAACGAAATGTCCCGCACCTGTGTCGCCCGTCACGCCTGCAAGCCCTCCGCGGGCAATCGCTGGCAGACTCCGTCGCAAAATCCAAAGGGCGGCGTCAATATCGGGCTCTTCGATGGCCACGTCGAACTTTCACGGCTGCCAAACCTTTGGAGCTATACCTGGCACGCGAATTGGCAGCAAAGCAAAGTGAGGATCGGCGCACTCCAATGACTCTTCCCGAGACCAGCAAACGCACGGCGATTTTTAACCGCTCTAAAATCCACTTGCTCAGTGCGCCGACCGCGTGCTTTAAATTGAATCCAACTATGAAAACCCATGCGCCCCTCCGCGTGTCAAAGACAGCGTTCACTCTGATTGAACTCCTCGTCGTCATAGCCATCATCGCCATCCTCGCCGCCATGCTGCTCCCTGCCCTGGCCAAGGCCAAAAGCAAGGCCCTGCAGGTAAAATGCCTCAACAACGTGAAGCAACTCGCGACCGCCCACGCCATGTACATCACCGATTTCCGGAAATCCATCTCGGATTTCACCCCGGGCGGCAGAAGTGGCGGTTGGGCCCAAAACCTCATCGAATATTATTCCAAAGCCACCAACCTCGTCATCTGTCCCGTCGCGACCAAGCCCGCCACCGGCGCCGGCGGACAAGGCGCGCTCGATATGCCCTGGACAAAAACTTTGGACAACAACATCGCCTACAGCGTCGCCTATGGCATCAACGGCTGGTTCTTCACGGATTTCGCGGCCGGCACAACCACCCACAACGGTGATGGAGCCGGGTACACTCTGCCCAACGGGAACAGCGGAAACACCGCCTACTTCGACAACGAATCCAAAATCAAGAACACCAGCCTCACCCCGATCTTTTACGACGAAAACTGGGCCGACGGCTGGCCCATGGAAAATGACGCCCCCTGTTATGACACGTATCAAGGCCGCCTTTTGGGCAATCGTAGCTCAGAAATGGGCCGCATGGGCATCGCGCGTCACGGCACTTCTGGAAAAGCCGGCCCAAGGCCCGGCGTAAAAATGAGCCAGTTGCAGGGCGCCGTGAATGTCGGCTTTTTCGACGGCCACGCGCAATTGGCCAAATTGCCCGACCTCTGGACCTTCACGTTCCACTCGCAATGGGACCAGTCCAAAGTGCTCGACCTGCCCGGCATCGCTCCTTAAGCACATTCCATTTTCCGCAAACTCCCCCAGCCTTGAACGAAGGCAAGACTTGCGCGCGCCGATCACTTTTTTCCTACCCGCCCGGCCCCGCTTTTTTCCTCTGGTTAAAAAACAACAAACCGTACCCCTTTTTCCCCGCGCCAAGCCCGCGCACATGCTCTAAAAACTGGACACAAGTGTACGGCAAACGTGACGGCCGGAAAATTCCGCGAATCGCATTCTTAACGCGTAAGTCTTTTTAAGAATGGCGGATATTTTGCTACAAATCCGCCAACGCATGGCCAGCACAACGTTAACACCAGGCGAAGAAGCACAATTGGCGCAGACGATCGAGATGTTTGAAGTCATCACCGAGTCGCAGCCAAGTGACTATCAATCGCTGGAAATCCTCAAGGAAGCCTACTCCAAGCTCGGCCGCGATCAGGAGGTCGTCAAAACTTCCAAGCGCATCGCCCAGGCGTATGTGCAAATGGGACAGCTCTCGTCCGCGATCCTCGAATATGAGACGATTCTGCAACGCTTCCCGGACGACCCGGACGTGCAGAAGGCGCTCAAACAAATCGAGAGCAAGGCCACCAATTTCACCGAACAATTCCCCGCCGCTGAAGCCAAACCGGCCGAAGCCAAGCCCGCCTCCAACAACGGCAAGGCCCATAAAGCCTCCAACAAGGCCGCCGCGGACAAAGTCGATGACGGCCGCCAGGCCATGCACAAAATTTTCGTCGATGGCAAAATCATCACCGCCGGTGATTTCGACCTGTGCTGGGTCGCTCCGGATTTATCGCGCACGCCGGAAAACGTCTCCTCGCCCTTCGTCAATGTGCTGGCGGAAAAAGGAATCATGCCCGTCGACAAAGCGCTGAAAATCCTTTCAGACAAATCGCGCATCGGGTACCTCCCGCTGGAAAAGTGCGAGTTCGACATGGACCTCGCCCGCAGTTTCCCCGCCGATGTCTGCCGGCGCTGGTGCGTGCTGCCGTTCGATCGCATGAGCAAGTCCATCCTCGTCGCGACCGTGAACCCGTTCAATCAGCAGGCCGCCAAGGAACTCGCCGAAGCCACGCCCCATCGCCTGCTCTGGTACCTGGTCGATCCGGCTGAGTTGATGAAAAATCTTCGCAAAGTATTTCGCTAAGTCATGCCTCCGGTAAAATCATTTGGTGAACGAATTGCCGACGCCCTCGTCGAGGACGGCCTCTTAAGCCCGCGGCAAATCGAGGAATTGATCGAGCAACAAAAACAGGGCGGCACGCGTCTCCTCAAGCTCATCCTGGAAAAAGCCTACGTCAGCGAGCAGGACATGGCCGTCTGCATGGGCCGCGTCCTCAACACCCCGCCCGTCAATCTCAACCGCGTCACCATCTCGATGGACATCGCGGATCTGCTCCCCCGCGAAGTCGCCCATAACCATAAAGTCGTTCCCGTCTCCCGCCTCGACAACAAGTTGTTCCTCGCCATGGCCGACCCGCTCAACGTGCTGGCCCTGGACGACGTCAAACGCATCACCCGCCTCGAAGTCGCCCCGCTCATCGCGTCCGAAAAAGCCATCGTCGAAAAACTCAATCAAATCGATTCCTCCAAAAGCGGCAGCATGGAGGACATCATCGAGGACGCGAAGAAAAAGCAGGTCGCCGACAGTGCGCAGGACGACGACAACATCGAGATTTCCAAGGAATCGCTCGAAGAAGTCAACCTCGACCAACTCGCCGCCTCGAGCGAGGAAGCCCCCGTCATCAAGCTCGCCAACCTGATTCTCGTCCAGGCCATCAAGGACCGCGCCAGCGATATCCACATCGAGCCTTTCGATAAAGGCATGAAATTGCGCTATCGCGTCGACGGTGTGCTCGCGGAAGCCACGCCACCGCCCAAGCAAATGCAACTCGCGCTCGCCTCGCGCTTCAAAATCATGAGCAGCCTGGACATTGCCGAACGCCGCCTTCCGCAGGACGGACGCATGCGGCTCCGCGTCGGCGGCAAGGACTACGATTTGCGCGTTTCCATTCTGCCGACTGTTCACGGCGAAAAAATCGTGCTGCGCGTGCTCGACAAGAGCAACCTTTCCGCGAGCCTCGACAAACTCGGCCTCGATCCCGATACATTCCATCAGGTCAAAGCTGCTGTCGATGCCCCGCACGGACTCCTCCTCGTCACCGGCCCCACCGGTTCCGGCAAGACCACCACGCTTTACTCCGCGTTGAACGAGTTGAACAATCCCGTGTTCAACATCGTCACCGTCGAGGACCCCGTCGAATTCCAGATCCCCGGCATCAACCAGGTCCCCGTCAAAAAGGAAATCGGCCTTAGCTTCGCCAACGCCTTGCGCTCCATTCTCCGCCAGGACCCGGACATCGTCATGATCGGCGAAATTCGCGATACCGAAACCGCGGAAATCGCCGTCGAAGCCGCGCTTACCGGCCACCAGGTGCTCAGCACCATGCATTGTAATGACGCCCCCGGCGCCGTCGCGCGCATGGACGACATGGGCATCGCGCCCTTCCTGATTTCATCCTCCGTCATCCTCGCCTGCGCGCAACGCCTCATGCGCCGCGTCTGTTCGCATTGCAAGGAACCGGTGGAATATCCGCAAAAGATGTATCACGACCTGAACATCGATCCCGCCATGTTCGAAGGCGTCACGTTCTATCGCGGCCGCGGTTGTGAGCGTTGCAAAAATTCCGGATACGCCGGCCGTCTCGCCATCATCGAAGCCATGACCGTCACCGATGAAATCCGCAAGCTGATCATTTCCCGAGCCAACACCCGCGAACTGAGCAAGGTGGCCATCGGCCAGGGCATGAAAACCCTTCGCATGGTCGCTCTCGACCGTGTCCGCGATGGTGTCTCGACCCTCGAACAGGTTCTCATGCTCACGTCCTCCCAATAACGGGACCGTGGAACCTGGGATTTGGAACTTGGAACTTCGATGTTCCCCGCCCGTGCTCATTCCCTCTCGACACCCGCCCCTCGTCCCCCGACACTTGTCCCATGCTCGAACTCGAAAAAGCGCTGGAAACCATCCTCGCCTCGATTCCAGCGCCGCAAAGTGAAACGATTCCGCTGGCCGATGCGCATCGGCGCGTCACCACGGAGAAAATTTTCGCGGCCACCGACCTGCCGCCCTTCGACAATTCCTCCATGGATGGCTACGCCGTCCGCTCCCGGGATGTCGCTTCCGCCAATGCGCACAAATCTGTCTCACTGACGCTCGCCGGGAAAATCGCCGCCGGCGAAACCTTTCGCGGCACCCTTTCCGCCGGCCAATGCATCCGCATCTTCACCGGCTCACCACTGCCCGCCGGCGCGGATGCGGTCGTGATGCAGGAAGACACCCAAACAGACCCGGACCGTCCCCACGAAATCCGATTCCTGAATTCAGCCAAGCCGTGGGAAAACATTCGGTTTCACGGGGAAGACGTTAAGCGCGGAGCCGTCATCGCCCATGCCGGCGATATTTTGGGACCCGCTCAACTGGGATTGCTGTCCGCAACCGGCGCCGCCCGAATTTCCGCCGCCCGCCGGCCCTCCGTCGCGCTGCTCGCCACCGGTTCCGAGTTGAAAGAACCCGCTCCGGGAGTCGCACTCGCGCCCGGCCAGATTTACGAAAGCAATCGCGCCACGCTCGCGCCGCTCATCGCCGGCGCGGGCAGTCTTCCAAAAATTTTTCCCATCGTCCCGGACGACGCCGATGCCACCCGCACCGCGCTTCTGCACGCCCTCGCTGACTGCGATGTGCTCATCACCTGCGGCGGCGTTTCGGTCGGCGAAATGGATTTTGTGAAAAGCGCCTTTGAAGAACTCGGCGGTCACCTGCAGTTCTGGAAAGTCGCCATCAGGCCGGGCAAGCCGTTCGTCTTCGGCCACCACCGCGAGAAATTTTTATTTGGGCTGCCAGGCAATCCCGTCTCCGCCTTCGTCACTTTTCTGTTGCTCGTGCGGCCGGCGTTGCTGCGCCTGCAGGGAGCCGCGCACGTCGGCCTGCCGGCATCGACAGGAGTCCTCGCCGAGCCCTTTTCCAATCCGGGCGATCGCAGGCACTTCATGCGGGCCGTCGTGGATGCCAGGGGAAAAGTTCACACCACCGGCGCGCAGGCAGCGCATGTTCTGAGCTCCCTCGCCTTGGCAAATGGCCTGGTGGACGTGCCTCCCAAAACGACGCTGCCCCTCGGCGCCTCCGTTCAAGTCCTCCGTTGGGAACAATAACTATATATTGGTCGCCCGGACAAATTTTCGGAAAAGGCCATGAATAACTCGCGGTGAGGAGCGCCGATTTTCCGCCCGGAGGATTTCCTGTCCGGAAATTATTTTTGGCAAACACCCTAAAACGGGCTCGAAACCGGCGCGAAAGACGCATGCGGCGGCGATGAATGGCTGCGGAGAGAAGTGATCGTGGAAGGCTGAGTAGGCGTGACGACCTGGCTAAAACCCGTATCGATCGGCGACACGCTGACCGGGGAATATGGCTGGCTTGACTGCGAACCAAAAACTGAAGTGCTGCTGGGCTGGACCACAGGTGCGACCGTGGCCGTCATCGGGGCCTTGGCCGGTTGTTGATCGATATCCCAAAGCTGTTTGAAACTTTCCATGTGCGCATCCTGTTCCGCTTTCGCACGAACCTGTTCCGGAGTCAACGCCGTCGCGCTTTTGTCCGTGCCAAAAACGTCCGGAAATATCTGCGACCGGGCCGGTTGAAAAACTCCCATGCCACCGGAGGAATTCGGCGTGTCGCCACCCGCCTGCGAATCACCGGTCAGGAACGAGTTGTTCGCCTTGGTCCATGTGTCGGGATCAAATTTGTCCACCTGATTCGTGGTCTTTTGCTGGTCCGCATCGTACAAACGCTGGTAATACCGTTCCATGACCGTTGTCGATTTCTTTTCCTGGCCGTCCTTGTCGTATTTGTCTTCCAGAAGCCCGTCCTTTTGGGAATCCGTTCCCATCATTTCTTCCGGCGTCATGAAGACCCAGTTTTTGCGGCGGTCCAGGAATTCTCTTTCCCGTTCGATCGAGATCGTTATTTGAGTCTGCGGCGGCGGCGGCAAGGCGGGCGCTCGCGGCGCTGAAAACTGAAATGTATTCGGCGCGTGGGGCAGGAAAAATTTCGAAGCCGGTGACTCCTGAAGCTGCATCGCGTTCGCGTTTGTGTCCGCGACACTGCTTGCGGAAAGCGAAATTTGACCGGCTTCCGTGTGTAAATCTTCAGCCCGGGAAGACGCAATGCATGCCAGAAAAAAAGCCCCTGCGAGGCTCGCGCGGCAAATCTCCAGGTTAAAGGGCCTGAAAGTCATCTTCGCTTTCAAGCATACCTGAAATCAACCCACCGTCAAAGGTGATTTTGTCCAATTTTAGCCGCTCCCTTGAAATTTCTTCAACCCAATGCACTTTGTGTCGCCGCCGGTTCCGAGTGGCGCCGGATGCGGCTCAAATTCAAACAGTAAACGAATCGAATTATGGCTATTCAATCTCTCGATCTTACCAAACAACCTCCCCGCAGTCCCCGAGTCCGCCTTGGCGGCTACGCCATCCTCCCCCGCTGCCTCGATAAAGGCCGCGCCACCATCAATGGCAAAAACGGCGAATACCATTATGCCTGCCCGCTCGACGAACACTTCCTCAATTTCGCCGGCATCGACCCCGAAGTTTTGAAAATGGAAATCGCCGCCGGCAAAGGCGATGGTGAAATCCTCGAATGGATCCAGACAAACGCGAAGAACAAACGGTCCGAGTCGGAAATTGTCGAATGGTCCGCGTATCAGGACCGCCGCAGTCCGTCAGACCCCGAAGGCCGCGAATATTTCAACGGCCTCCACACCAAAGTCGCCCCCAAGCGCGAAGACATCTCAAGCTGGTTCGATCTCCTCGACGTGGATGACTACGTGAGCTTCGGTGGAAAGGCCTGAGTGAGTGGCACGGGCGTCTCGCCCGTGCGAACAGGAACTTGCGGCACGAAGTGTCTGCTTCCCTTCTGGAAATGAATTAAGCCAGCCGCCGTATGTTCCGAATTTTTCTGCGGCTTCGCCGCTGTCACTGCGCCGGCGGCGGTGTGGCCGCCGATTGTTCGGACGGAGGCGTCGCCGGAGCCATCCTGGCCGCCTCAATGCTCTCGATGCGGTGCCGGTGACGGGCGCCGTGAATTTCAAATTCCACCTCATCACCGACCTTCCGGTTCAACAACGCCTGCGCCATCGGTGAGAGATAACTCACGATTCCTTTGTCCGGATCAGAGTCCCACGCGCCCAGGATGGTGAACGTTTCCCGCTGGCCGGAAACAATATCGGTCGTGTGGACAATCGTTCCGATGCCGGCGACATCCGTCCGCGTGTTTGAAAAATCCGTTCCGCGCGCGCGGACGAGCTGCGTTTCCATCTCGGCCTTCGTGCGCATCAATTGCTTCTGCATTTCCTTCGCCGCCTTGTATTCGTGGTTCTCGCGCAAGTCGCCGTAGCTCCGGGCAATAGCGATTTCCTCGCGGTTCGCCGGCATCTTCTTGTGCACCAGCTCGGCGTATTCCGCGCGCCGCCGCTCCAGGCTTTCCCACGAAACCACCAGCGACGTGTCCTGTTTCGTCTCCCCGCCGCTGATCAGCGATTGCACCGCCGGATGGCTCTTCACAATGCGCGCCAGCAACGACCGCTTGTCCATGTCGTCAAACACCGGCGAAAGCTGCAACGCGCGCGTCAAATCCTTGATCACTTCCAATTCCGCCGCCTCGGTCAATTCCGGCAACAATTCCTGGTCGTCCAAAATATATTCCCGCAACCGGTTCGAACGCTTCTCGTTGAACTGGTCGCGTTCCATCGCCGTCAGCATCGCGCGAAAAACTTCCGGTCCCAGAATGTCCGCGAACGCGTCCGTCCGCTCCTTCGCAAGCCACAGCAACAATTCGCTGCTGGCCAGATGCTGGCTGATGAGCCGTGCGATCGTTTCCTTGAGGTCATTGATTTTGCCGTCTTCCACAAGCACGGCGGCGAATTCCTTCGCGAGCTTGGCGTTTACGGAATTCAGAACCGTCTTCAACACCTCGGCCCAGCGGTCAGGATTTGCTTCCTTGAAAGATTCCACCGCGCGCCGATGTTTCACCGCCGGGAGCGCCTCCATCAGCGGGCCCAGTTTATTGTCCTGCGCCCAAATCACCTTGGCCGTCACTTCGCCCTCGATCGCGGGCGAGCCGGCCATCTCGCGGATGTCGTCTCGAATAAAAACTCCTTCCAGGGCGACCGGCGTTTGCGTGCGCTGATAACTGGCGATTTCGTTGTTGAGCGTCGCGGTGATTTCTTTCGCGGCGGCTTGTTTGTCGCTCAGATCTGCTGCGTTTTTCAAAATCTCGCTCGCCACGGCCACGTGCGCCTTGAGACCTTTGGCGGCGCGGAATTCGTTGATAAGCCGTTCCTGCAGCGAAACTTCCTTGACCTGGTAAACCACCGGCTCCGTCTTCTTGAGCGGCACCTGGAAATGGCCGTCTTTCTTCAACTCCCGCTTGGCCGCCTCCCACCATTTCTTCCAATCATCACGAATCACGTCCGGCACCAGCGCCTGCTGGATCTGGTCCACCGTCGCATGACCGCCGAAACTGTTGAGCACCACCTTCACCAATTCCAGATGATTCGTCGCCGCGAGCTGGCGCAGCCCCTCGATATCCGAAGCCTTGCGCGCCAGGATATGGTCCTTGGAAATCGGCTTCAGTGAATCCGCCGCAAACGCCAGATCCATCGTATGGCCGGGCTTGTTCGGGAAATCAATCGTGAAGCGCGCAAAAACGGTGTCGACCGTTTTGATCTTGCCGAAGCCCCAGGAGCGATGCATGCAAAATCCGCTCGTGGTGAGTTGAACCAGGGGCTCAATGTGACGCCCCTCTATTTTTCCCGCTGCTGCCAGTTTCTCGAATTCCTCTCGCATAAATTATCTTAACACTCGCGTCTTTTGAATGAACTGCCATTATTAAATGGATTGACCGAGCAAAAACCAAGACAAATTGCGGCCCGGGTTTTGCAGCGCCGCAACGAGGGGGGCGACTTCGTGGAAGACCTTTTGGACTCGGCCTTCGCCCGAAGCCATCTTTCCGCCGCCGATCGCGGCCTTTGCCAGGAGCTGGTTTACGGCGTCGCCCGCTGGCAGAGCACACTGGATTGGCTCATTGCGCGAAAAACTCCCGGCCGGACCCAAAAGGCCATGCTCCAAACCCTCCTGCGCCTCGGCCTCTATCAAATTTTCTGGCTCGACCGCATCCCCAACCACGCTGCCGTCAATGAAACCGTCGAGCAAGCCAAACAAGCTGGCTTCGGCCCGCAATCCGGCTTCGTAAACGCCATTCTCCGTGGTTACCTCCGCGAATTCGACGCCACCAAAACCCTTCTCGCGGAGCTGAAAACCAGCCAGCCCGCTCTCGGCTGCTCCCACCCCGAATGGCTCGTCGCCCGCTGGCAAAAACGTTGGGGCACCGAAAAAACCGCGCAATTGATGGAATGGAACAACACGCCGCCCAAAACCTTCGCGCGCATCAACACTCTGAAATTCCTCAAGACCGACCCCCCATCTCCAAAACCATCCACCCCTCAACCCTCGACCCTGGACCCCTTGGCGCGCCGAAGCGAAGCGAAGGAGGCTCTCCTTTCACCCGGCGATTTGCTCACGCGTTGGCGCGACGAAAACGTCGAATACGACTTCGTCCGCCGCGATTGGTTCGACGAAAATCTCGTGTTCGAACTCAAGTCGCATCCTCCCTTTGCGAAGCTCGGGAGTTTTCAGGACGGTTACTTTTATGTGCAGGATCCCAGCACCTTGCTGGCCGTGCACGCGCTCGCTCCGCAACCCGGCGAAACCATCCTCGACCTCTGCGCCGCGCCCGGCGGCAAATTGACCTATATCGCCCAGCTCATGGCAAACCAGGGCCGCCTCATCGCCCACGATACCTCACCCGACCGCCTGAAACTGATCGAAGAAAACTGTAGCCGCCTCGGCGTCACCATCGCCCAAACCGCTCTTCCCTCGACCCCCGACCCCCGACCCTCGTCTTTCGACCGCGTTTTGATCGACGCCCCCTGTTCCAACACCGGCGTCATGCGCCGCCGCGTCGATTTGCGCTGGCGCATCACACCCGAAGAAATCGACCGCCTCCGCGCCACGCAACTGGATCTCCTGCACCAGGCCGCCACCCGCCTTAAACCGCGCGGCACCCTCGTCTACAGCACCTGCAGCCTGGAACCGGAAGAAAACGAACTCGTTGTCCACGAATTCCTCCGCGCCGATTCCCATTTCAAATTGGAAACCCAGCGCGAACTCGTTCCCTTCACCGACGCCACCGACGGCGCTTACATCGCCCGCCTCACCAAGGGCGTGTAGCGGCGGTCTATGACCCCCGCCATTTCCGCGTACCTGTTTGACAGCCGCAAAACAATCCGCATATTAGCGTCCGCTCCAGTGCTGCAGGATGTTTGGAGTCGTTCTGCATGTTGCGCGGAGGCATTAAAAGGAAGCATGAAAAAGTTTTTGATTTTTTTGGCGATGATTTTGACCGCGGCTGTCTTCACGGCGCGCAACGCCTCGGCGGTGACCTTTACCAACCTGTATATTTTAAGCACGAATGTCTATTTTGACGACCAATTCAACGTCACCAACTCCGACGGCCTGGTTCCCAACGGCTTGGTCCTTTCCGGAAACGTGATTTATGGCGCCGCATCCGCCGGTGGGATATATGGGCGCGGCTCCATCTTTCGCGTGAATACCGACGGCTCCGGCTTCACAAATCTTTTCAACTTCGATTCAACCAACGGCGACACTCCTGATTCCGGTCTCACGCTCGTGGGCAACACGCTTTATGGCACCACTCATGTTGGCGGCCAGGTGGGCGCCGGGGTTGTCTTCAGGATCAACACCGACGGTTCCGGTTTCGCCCGCGTTCACGATTTCAATTTCACCGACGGTCAAAACCCGCAACACGGGCTGACCCTCCACAGCAATCTCCTCTATGGCACGACCAGCCTGGGCGGCCTTAACGGATGGGGAAACATTTACACCGTCGACGTGACCAACAACAACATTTCCTTCGTGTACCAATTTACCAACGAAGCGCTGGCGTACGGCGGCTTCGCGTTTTCGAACGATACCGCTTACGGGTTCGCTCGCGGCCCGCTGGGGTCCAATGGGTGGATTTACACGTTCGGCAGTGGCGGCTATTCGGTCCTTTATAATTTCATCGGCACGAACGGCTCGGATCCGTGGGGCACACCCATCATCTCCGGCAACACCCTCTACGGTTCAACCCCTTCCGGCGGCCAGTTCATGAATGGAAACGTCTTTCGCATCAACCTCGACGGTTCCGGTTTTACCAATCTCTACAGCTTTACTCCCAACGGCGGCGCCAACATGGACGGTACGCACCCGTATAATTACAACGGCCTTGTTCTCAGCGGAAATACTCTCTATGGCACCGCCACCGGCAACGGCCCCGGCGGGCAGGGTACTGTGTTTCGGGTCAACACCGACGGCTCCAGCTTTGCGGTGCTTTACTCTTTCGGCTTTACCAATGGCGCCTATCCCGATTCGCTCCTGCTCTCCGGTGGCACACTCTATGGGGCGACTTATGGAGGATTCGACGGCGATTTCTTCGTGGGTCCCGTTTCCGGCTCCGGCTCAGTCTTCTCGCTTGTCGTGCCACCCCCAGCGCCCAGATTAAACATCAACCTCGTCGCCGGTCAACCGGTGCTGACCTGGAGCGACCCGTCCTCCTCCTTTTCGCTCATCACATCCACCAACCTCACGACCACGTTCACGAATATTCCTGGCGCCCAAAGTCCCTACACCAATTCCCTCATTGGCCCGAACCGGTTTTTCCGGCTGCAATCCAACTGAAAATTTTTCACGAATTTCCTGAATGCAAGGCTTGTCAACGGCCACTTTGAATCATTGCATTCGGCCGCGAACTTTCCGATTGTAACCAAGTTCGCCGATGGAAAAGGTAGTCCCAGTCATGTCGCCCGGGCCGGGTGAACGCTTGTTGCGTTTCGTCGGCGACCGCGTACGCTTCGAGGTGAAGGACCGCGATGGCCGTCCGCGGCCCAAAGGCTGGTCCGCCCGCTTGCGCACGAACCTTGGCCGTGCCGAACTGCTCCGCCGCGAAATCATTCAGGCCCACGCCAGCGGCGCGCCGCTCGCCGGCGCTTCCTGGTGCGATTTGCCGATGCACGAGGACGGCGACTGTTGGTGGCTCGACTTGCCGCTCGCCGAGGTCGGTTTCTTCAAAGCCAAACCCTACCTCCTCGATGAAAAAGGCTGGCAACATTGGCCCGACGGCCAGGACATCGGCCTCTCCGTCCATCCTAACATCTATCGCACCGCCAATACCATTTACTGCGCCTTCCCGCGCCTTTACGGCCCAACCAAAAACGCCGTCAGCACAAAAAACGAAAAACTCGAAGGCCAAATCGAGCAAATCGAACAATTCGGCTTCGCCATCATCCCACCCTCCGGCAAATTGCGCGATCTGGTCCCGTGCCTCCCGCACATCATCGATGTCCTCGGCTGCCGCATCCTGCATCTGCTGCCCGTTCATCCCACGCCCACGACCTTTGCGCGCTTCGGCCGCTTCGGCAGCCCCTATGCCGCGCTGGATTTCATGGCGGTCGATCCCTCGCTCGTTGTTTTCGACAAACGCACCACCGGCATCGATCAATTTCGCGAACTCACCTACGCCACGCACCTGCGCGGCGGAAGGGTCATCATCGACATCGTCATCAACCACACCGGCTGGGGTTCCAAACTCGAGGAGGAACATCCCGAATGGTTCCTGCGCAAACCCGACGGCGAATTCGTCAGCCCCGGCGCCTGGGGCGTCACCTGGGAAGACCTCGTTGAACTGAACCACGTCAACGCCGTTCTCTGGGATCAACTCGCCGAAATGTTTTTGGTCTGGTGCCGCCGCGGCGTGGACGGTTTCCGCTGCGATGCCGGCTATAAAGTCCCCACCGCCGCGTGGCAATACATCATCGCACGCGTGCAGCAGGAATTTCCCGAAACCGTCTTCCTCCTCGAAGGCCTCGGCGGCCCCTGGGCAACCACCGAAGCGCTCCTCACCGAAGGCGGCATGCAATGGGCCTACTCGGAGTTGTTTCAAAATTATTCCGGCCACGACGTTGCCTGGTATCTCGATTACGCCTTGAAACAAAGCCAGCGGGTCGGCGTGTATGTTCACTACAGCGAAACGCACGACAATGATCGCCTCGCCAAAAAAGGCCGCGCGTGGTCGCTCCTGCGCAACTCCCTCTGCGCCCTCACCAGCGTCAGCGGCGGCTTTGGCTTCACCTGCGGCGTTGAATGGCTCGCGACCGAAAAAATTCTCGTGCACGGCAGCACCGGCCTCGCTTGGAACAATCCGGAAAACCTGGTCGGGGAAATTTCGCGGTTGAATCAGTTGCTCCATGACCACCCCTGCTTCTTCGACGGCGCAAAACTCACCCGCCTCAGCGGCCCGGACTCACCCGCCTTCGCTCTCCTCCGTGAATCTGCCGAAGGCAAAGACGCCGCGCTGGTGCTCGTCAATAACGACACCGACCGCGAGCAAATTCTGGCCCTCCCACCCGCCGCTCTGAAATTTCAAATTTCAAATTTCAAATTCAACCTCCTCGGCCGGCCGCTGCCGGAAATCAAAACCGGCGCGCGGGGCGAATCTCAAATCAAACTGCCCCCCGGCTCCGCCTTTTGCCTTTCACCCGCCGCGCAGCCCGTCGGCGCAAACGGTGAAAATTATCGCCTCGCCCGCGCCCAGGCCGCCTGGGGCGTCCAGGCACTTAGCGCCGTTTTCGCCCTCGATCAACTGGGCGCAGGCGATTGGCGTCAACTCGCCGAAATCGTCCGGCGTTCCCCCTTCGATTTTCTCGCCGCCACCCCGCATCTCGACCTGTCCCTGGCAAAAACCGACCCGAGCGCCGCGCTCGAAAAAGCCCTCGCGCAAAAAACATTTCCGCAAGTCATCCGCTGGTCCTTGCCCGATCGCAATCGCGTAACGCTCGTCCCCCCCAATCATTGGCTGCTGATTGAAGATACCGCGCCTTTCCGCGCGGCGTTGGAGGTGGGAGGGGGGAAGGGCGGGGAGAGGGCCGCGAAGCGTGTCGAATCCATCGCCGTCGGCAATCTTCAAATCGCCCGCTTCGCCCCCGGTGAACTTCCGGGCGACGCGGCTCTTTCATTGGAGCGCTACACCGAAAAAGACCGGCAAATCGAAGCCTCCATTCGCTTCCTCGCCGCCACACCCGACCTCACGGAAGACGGAATACGGCTCGCCGCGCCGGAGCGCGGCGAAGGCGGGAACACTCCTCGACCCACCGACCTCGTCCTGCTTACAAACGGTCGCGGCGGCATGTCCCGCCTCTGCGTCGACTTGGGCCGTGTGAATTCAAAATACGATTGCGTCCTTGGCGCGAATCTTCATCCCACCTTGCCGGTCGACCGCCACGTCCTCGCCAAACGCATCCGCGTCTGGGTGAATGCCGATGGTTTCATCACGCCCCTGGATTTTCAAAATCTCGCCTCATTCGACGCCGGCCCCCCCGCCGCGTGGCAGTTCGTCGCCAACGCCGGCGATGGCCGCACCGTCGAAATCGAGTTGAGCGCTGAAATGGTCGAAGGCCAAAACACAACCCTCTTCCGTTTCACCCGCCCCACCGAGGCCCGCGCCACTGGCAAACAACTGCCCGCCGATGCCGACGTCCGCCTGACCATCCGCGTGGACATCGAAGATCGCAGCTTCCACGCCGAAACCAAACGCAACGGCGGCGCGGATTATCATTTTTCCACCAACACCCGCGAATTGCCCAAACCACCAATCGCAACCCGGAGCCCCCAGCCTGAAACCACGGAACACGGAACACGGAACACGCCCGTCGGCTTCTCCTTCGCCCCCGCCCCCGACCGCCAACTCCGCGTCTTCGCCGACTCCGGCGCCTATCACCCGCAACCGGAGTGGTCCGAAAACATCCCGCATCCCGTGGAACAAACCCGCGGCCAGGTCGGCAGCGGCGATGCCTACAGCCCCGGCTGGTTTGAGTTGCCGCTGCCGAAAGGCGCGGAGGCAATGCTCACCGTCACCGCCGAAATCGACACCGCGCTCGAATCGCATTGGAGCCTGAAAAGCCCGCACGCCGGAGAAAATTTCGAAACGCAACTGCTCCGCGCCGCCCGCGCGTTCGTCGTCCGCCGGGATTCCGGCAAAAGCGTCATCGCCGGTTATCCGTGGTTCCTGGACTGGGGCCGCGACACCTTCATCAGCGCGCGCGGACTCCTGGCCGCCGGCATGACCGAGGACGTGAAACAAATTCTCACCGTCTTCGCGCGCTTCGAAAAAGACGGCACCCTGCCCAACACCATCTTCGGCAACGACGCCTCGAACCGCGATACATCGGACGCGCCATTGTGGTTTGGAGTTGTGTGTGAGGAATTGGCTATGGGAAATCCGAAACCCGAAATCCGAAATCCGAATGAAGCCCGAAGTCCGAAATCCGAATTCTCGAACCTCGAGGCTGGCCCCCGTTCGGATCTCGAGCCTTCGGATTTCCCTCGGATTTCGGATTTCGGACTTCGGATTTACTCCACCCCCGTCGACTCCTCCAACCGCACCCTCCGCCAGGTCCTCCAAAGCATCGCCGGGAATTACATCCGCGGCACACCCAACGGCATCCACATGGACGCCGATTCCGCCCTCATCTGGAGCCCAGGCCATTTCACGTGGATGGACACAAACCACCCCGCCGCCACGCCGCGCGAAGGTTACCCCGTCGAAATCCAGGCGCTCTGGATTCGCCTGCTGCGCCAGCTCGCGGTTATCAGCGATCCTGCCGACCAGAAAAAATGGAACGCCCTCGCCGACCGCGCGCTCGTTTCGGTGGAGGAACTTTTCTGGCTCGAGGACAAAGGCTGGTATGCCGACGTGCTCCTCGGCGGCCCGCGAGTCATCGCGCGCGACGCCATCGTGAGCGATGCTTTGCGAAGCAACGGTTTGTTCCTGATCAGCCTCGGCCTCATCGCCGGCAAACGCGCGAAACGCTCCGTGGCCGCCGCCCTGCGCTATCTCGTCGTGCCGGGCGCCTTGCGCTCACTCGCGCCGCTTCACCTGTCAGTGCCGTTGCCGGTTTATGCGAATGGCGGCGGTTTGTTGAACAACCCACAGGATCCTTATTGGCCGCGTTACGAAGGTGATGAAGACACTCGCCGCAAACCTGCCTATCACAACGGCACCGCCTGGACCTGGACTTTCCCTGTTTTCTGCGAAGCGCTCGCGCGCGCCTGGAATTTTTCCCCGGAAGCCGTCGCCGCCGCGCGCTCCTATTTGGGCAGCATGGAACAACTGATGAATGAAGGTTGCCTCGGCCAGATCCCCGAAATCCTCGACGGCGACGCCCCGCACACCCAACGCGGCTGCGACGCTCAAGCCTGGGGAGTCACGGAAGCCCTGCGCGTCTGGAAAATCCTTGGGTGATTTGGGATTTACGATTTACGATCTGCGAGCGTGAAGGTGGCTGACGCGTTATCAACCCGTTCGCGCGTCATTCGTAAATCGAAAATCGTAAATGGGCCTCAGGGCTGGCTCGTCACCTTGCCCCACTCCAAATCCTGCGACGCCGCGTAAATTGCGAACGCCTTTTCGTTCTGGATCAAGACCGCCCGCACCACACTGGAATCATCGGCCCGGCCCAGGTTCAGGACCGCGTCCGGGATAATGCCCACCTTCTTGTGCGCGTAAAGCAGCGCAAAAGTCGCCTGCGCGACCGCGTAGAAAGGCAGTTCTTTGTAAGCCCCTTCGATCGAATCCTCCACCGCGTTGGCCAGGAAATCAAGCTGGCCGCCCAGATGAGGAAAAAGAGGTTCGTAAATCTGAGTGAACTCGAGCTTCCATTGCGGCAGCGCTCGCACCACTTTGTCCGCGATGGCCGGGGTAATGGAAGCGGCCCCGCGGTTCAGAAAATCGACTATCTCAGGCATGCCGCAAATCTACCGAAAAGCCCCCAAGAAGCAAAAACAATCCTTTTGGGCAAAAACCCCCGGTCCGATGGGCAAAAAACCGGGTTGCAACCCGCCAAAATTGAAGCAAAATGAGGCGTTGACATCAAAACCGGATTTTGGTTTCATCTCCGACCCATTTATTGGGAACGAATTTATGTACGCTGTATTGGAACTGAAAGGGAATAAGTCAACATACAGCCTTCACTGAAAGCAGATTCCTTCCCCCTCTGTCAGAACGATCAGTTCATCAGAAAAATTCCGCGTAGTCCTATCGCAACAGTGTCGAACGGTAGTCCTTTCAAAAGGAGTGGACATCGTCAACCAGTGGAAAATTTTGCAGGAGCGTTTATTGCCGTGACTTGGAACATGGGCTTTCAATAAGTATTTTTTGACACCAAGGCAATTCCCGGTTCCTTTAGGTAATATCAAACCCCGCGCCACAACTTATGAAAACCCTTGAAGAACACTTCGACGACCTCGACCGAATGATTGACACCGGCGCGGCCAAACCAGCCATCCGCGATCAGATCGCCTTTATCTGGAAACAGGTATCGACGCTTCAGATGGAACATGCGGCTCTCGAACAGGCATATCAGGAGCTTCACACCGGTCTTGAGGAGCGTCTGGCGAAAATTCAGGAGCGTGACAAACAAGACGTTCGGCGCTGGTTTGCCGAAAAGTCGAAGTCGCTGGCAGAGTCGCAAAAAAGGCACACCTTGAATCATCAGGTGTAACACCTGTCCGGGCGTTTACCGTTCTTTCCTGGGTGACCGGCGCTCAGAATGACTTCTTAAAATGGGCGTAATGTGGCAGGTTGCGCTCCCTATCAGTCGTCTGAATGGAGTCACTTAGTGGTGCGCAACAGGCCAGAGCCTTTGCAATCCTACCAATTATTTCCGCGAGTGGCCCGCTTCGCAGACTGCTCCTTCCACGAGACCTCCATGCACTCAGTGCAAAGCTTCTGCTGCCGGTTTTCACCATCCCATTGAAAAATATGGCTATTTAACATTCCCGAAGACCGGGTGCCACGCTCCAGTTCCCTGAATTCATCCCGCTTCTCACAAACAATCGGGTTACCACAACGCTCGCAAACCACATCCGTTTCCAAAGGTCCGATGCGCCGTAAAAAACCGTTCGCGGCGTTACCTTTTGACTTCATGTTCAGCAAAGCCTCAGCAATGGCGCTCGCAGGAATATCGGTGTACCAGTAGAGATACCGCGCAGCTTCGAGCCGCTCTCCTTCGTCACTTATTTCTTTGGCGAGCCGGTAAGGAACAGTTCGTAACTGCTCCTTGAGTGCGATTACCGTTCCCTCCATTTCACCAAGTTTCAGCAGGAGCGAATTCAACTCCTGCATCGCCCCGCATTGAGGAGGTTTAATCACGCAGTTCTTTTGCCCTTGGCCTTCGGAAACTTATCGTTTTCCTTTTTCTGCGTTCCATGTGGAAAATGAAAGTGCTGAACCTTTACTCGCTCAAACACATAATCGTCCTCCAACCATGCGTCGAGCCGCGCCGGAGTCAGTCCCGGCGTATCATTGCCTCCCGTTGAAAGAAACCACCCACGCCCTCGAACTTTTATGAGAAGATTTTCCTTACCGTCACCAGCAAAATAAAGAATGTCTTCGATGGTGCGCTTTTTCAGGTTCTTCATGATGCCTCATTCCACACCAACTGAATGAAAAACCAAGAAAAAAGCTGGTGACTCTGCGGAAGTTAGCAGTGATATTCCTGATTACTCCGCCACCAACTTCTGTAGCGCGCTGATGATCCAAAGAAGGGATTCCGTGTCTCGCGAGCAGTACTCCTCCAGAGCACGACGCACTCGTCGGCGCTCATCCTCACCGACCTCACCACGCATGACGCGCAGAAATTCGGTGCTGGCCGTCGTGCCATTCCGAACATCGAGATCATCGTAGGTTTTGCTAGTCAACGGGTGCAAGATGGCCTTCAAAGAGCATGAGCCACATTGCCGGGCGTCGTAGAAAGCAAATGATCGGAAGATGGCCAGCAGATCGAGTGCTCGCCGCTGGATGCAGTCCACCCATGGCCGGAACTCCGTCAGGACTTCACTGCACTCTCGCAACCGCGCCAGCTCGAAACTGATGTTAAAACCGATCACCGAACCGTCCGATGGTAACACGCGCCGGAGACAACGCATGAAGGCAAATCGAGGGTCGTCAACACTCTCTGCGAGATGAACATAATGTTCCGATGGCGCGCCTGGTGAGCGCAAGATGTGTAAGCTGTACTCAAAGCAAACCTGTGCATACGGCCTCGCGCCATTGAGCGTCGGGATCGCGCTGTTCCACGATTCAAAATCCAGGGATGAGAGGGGATATTTGAGCTGGCTCAGGAATGCGTGGATCGCGGCCTTGTCCACGTACGCCCGTCCGGTTTTTGCTACCCGGTGCTGGATCGCCTGACGAGCTGTCAACTCCACGTCAGCGGGAATGTCCGCAATTCGTGTGACCCCGCGAGCGAGCAGGCGGAACGATTTATCACCGCCTCGATACAGCTCCGTCACGTTTTGCTCCGGCAGGTAACGCCAGCATGTGTCATGTAATGGGCAGACATGCGGAGAATCGCACCAGCGGCCAATCCTGACAGCCGGAGCTTCTGGCAGCCGGACGACGCGAAGCATCCTGTCAACTTCGGCTTCGATCCCGCAGCGGAGAACGGACACTCGCTCAGTTACATCGGCCAGGGTGAAGAACAGATGGGGATCAATAAGGTCATGTTTCACGAACGTCGAGTTGATGTGAGCGACAATGCAACGATTGATTCGCAGCCCTGCCCCGTTCAAAACATGGAGCTGAAATGCCACGTCCTGAAGGTGTATTTCTTCAACCGCAGTCGTGGACTTGACCTCGATCAGATTCCAACTGCCGTCGTCGTTGGGTGTTAAAACGTCAGCTCGTATGGCACAGTCATTGTAAACAAAAGTTGCCTCAAATACCGGGCGGCACCCCTGGATTGCCAGGGTGGAATCCATAACGGCCTCGTTAAAGCTGCTGGCGCTGATCTCGACACCGTTAGGAAACATCTGTCGCGCCAGAGCGCCCACCTTCTTGCCTTCTTCAAGGATCGCCAGCGTTTGCTGATCCGGCGCGGGTAGCAAATGGGCTGCGTTCCAACTGGTCCAGAGCAGCTTGGAACATTGCGAGCCGTGGAGAAACCTGCTTTTCGTGAGGTATTGCACCGGAACGTTCATGGCAGTTGGTCCAGGTGCTCCTGAAGACGCCATCGCTCCCAGGCGATCTCTCGCTGTAAACCGGAGGAGGGTGTTTGCCATAAAATCGAAAACGAAACACGATTTCGGCCAACCACCTGGACGATGGCGTCTTTGTCTGAGTAGCATAGTCCTAACTGCCACATCACATCTCGGAAGTGGCGCGACAGTTCGTCCTTCCTGCTGAAGGGGGCTTTGGAGTAGTCCAGAAGGAAAAGCCAAACGGGATGCTCCTCGAAAATTCTGGCCGTCACGATACGATACCCTGCCTTCACAAGGGCGGCTTCCGCATCCAGGAACCTGGACATTTCAGGGGCAGCGGCCCAAACTTCTTTCGCGGCGTCGCGCTCCAACTCCTCCCAATCGGTATCTGTCCAGGTCACAACACACCTTCCCTCGTTATGCGTGGCGACCCATGCTTCGTTGAACCTGAGTCGGGTGCCACTTCGTTCCTGGACCTGTGCGCGTGTCACACGGAATCATACGCAACTTCCTTCTCCTTCAGCACGGCGTGGACGCTGGACACCGGCATCTTGAGTTGTCTGGCGATTGCCCGAGTGCCAAACCCTTCTGCACTCAACCGCTTGATCTCCGGTGCTCGCTGGTTCAGCGTCCGGGGCCTGCCCAGGTGGACGCCACGCTCCTTCGCCGCCGCGATGCCTGCATTGACCCGTTCCCTGATGATCCCCCTCTCAAATTCTGCCACCGCCATCAGGACGCCGAGTTGGAACCTGCCAGCCGGGTTGTCGTCGGAGGTATCAATTCCCTGGGAGCTGGCGATAAGCGGCACCTTGAGTCTGTGCAACTCATCGAGCATGAGCGCCAGATGCGTTAAACTCCTGCCCAACCTATCGAGTTTGTAGCACACCACACGCGCTACGTTACCCGCTCTGACATCCTTCATCATGTCATCAAGCTGAGGGCGAGAGCAGGAAGCGCCAGTAATGCGATCCGCATAGAGTTTCAAGGTCGTCCATCCCCTCTGCGCACAGTACCGGCGCAATTCAAGTTCCTGGGAGGCGGTTTTTTGGTCGGTGGTCGAGACCCGGACGTAAACGGCGGTTAGTTCCTTCATGGGGAGGCTCCTTCTATTCTTGGCTGGCGGCAGTGAAGACACTTGCCCCCTTCGGGAGGGGCGGCGTGAACGACAGTGCCGACCATACCGCTTCGGTGGCGGCATAAATCTCCGCGACGGTGAATCCTGACATCCAGTGGCCCATCCGGCCTTTTCGGCCCGTTGGAGCGAGGCCCAAGCTCTTGGCGCGGGTTTTGGTGAGTGCTCCCAGGCACTTTTTGAGGTAATCATCTTTCCCGATAGCCGTCTCGAACACCTGGTTGCCCCTGAGTGCCAGGCAGGCTGGCACGATACCGGGAACATCGAAGACCGGAGTCAGCATCATACCGACCACCACGTCTGGCCGGTCAAGGGCGTCCAGGAAGGCTTTGACCTCCGGGGAGGGGCTGGTTAGGAACTTCCTAAACTTGGCCAGTTCGGGGTCATCGAGCAGGCTTCGGACAGGCGAATAGGCGAGTGCAATCTTGTTCATGGCTTAGACCATAAATTGTTAGGTGCGTAATGTCAACTATAATAATGCGCTCTATCCTGTTTGTTGGACCTGACGGGGAGGGGGTGAGCCTGGATAACCTGCCCAAAGGGCGTTCATAAAGGCACAGGTTCTTGAACGGCCCCACCGAGCTGACCAGACCCCTGGAAAATGGGGGAAATCGGATCGTTAAAAAGGGGGAGTCTTTCTGTACACCCCACCGTTCGTTTCCTAGCTCTTCGACCAGCGTCGCTCCCACGACCGGCCTCGATCCCTGCGCAACTTCTCACAGGAGAACTTTACTGGGATTCGCCTTTCAGTGATGGACGCCACCTGACCGTCGATTTCTCCGACCTCCCAGGAAGTAGTTCTTGCGGAGCTAACAAGCACCCATTCAGCACTGATCCGATACACCAACCACCTTGACGCCGTTTCGGCGTTCTCAACACGAGCGTTGAACAGCGTAAGTAGGTTATGGATCACATAGACGAAACCGTTATCATCATCCCGATTGCCTCAGTAGTAAAACGCTGCCCCTGCTGCGCGGCCCATGGCGTCATCACCCAAGCGCAGGGACAATCGAAATTCGGCGTACAATGTAACGGATGCCCGCTGACATTTCTTGAAGTTTACAATACACCTGAAAGCGCCATTGCCGCATGGAGCCTGCGTCGTGGCACCGTCTCATCAGCGGGCGGCAGGGGTACACGGGGCAAATGCAGTTGGCGGAAGCGCCGGGCGTGCCGAAAAAACCTACGGCTGGCCCGGAAGCGAAAGAAACTCAAATGGATGAGGGATCGGGTTGATGCAATCATCACGTGGCTCAAGCCCCACCGGGAGCTTGAAATGGCTGAAATGGCGGAGGCGCTTGCTAAATCATGGGCTGAATTGACCGTCTTGGAACCCTTGATCCGGCAATACCCAGACTTGAGCGAGTTACTGGATTGGTTAAAGTCCCGCCGCATCCAGTCAGATTCACATCAATGACGGCCCGGCGATTCCGTTCTGTAGAAAAGAATGAACTCAACCGACCTTGAAATCCGAATCCCGGCAGCCATAGCCGGACTGCCACTGGCCATCAGTGAGAAGATGGTTTTAACACACATCGCCAATTTTCCCGGCTGCTCGAATGCCCGGTTGGCCGAATTGATCGGCGGCACGTGCCGTGGCGTCGAAAATCTGCTTCAACGCTTGCGCCGACAAAACTATATCAAGCAGACAGGCAGTGGGCGCGCTCGCAGACATCATCTTTTGTTCCACGTGGAGCGCCACACAAAATGTGGGGATAATGAAATCACAACAACAGAGGCTAAATCTCACAAGGAATGTGGGGATCAGCAATCTGATGGACATGGCATCAAACCACGTCAAAGCGTTTCGGTCCTCAAAAAGGAATTGCCCCTGGCTGAGGATTACGAACAGACGCTGAACGCCATACAGGAAATGATGTACCAGCCCGGCACGTTTCCTGAGACGATTCTTTTCATGTATCGCAAGATACTGAAGCGGGTAGAGGATGAAGCTCTCGACATGCCAGCCAAGGACGCCGCTGTGCGAGAATTAACTATCCGCAGGGATGCCTTCGTCGCCATTTGCTACGCGATGCGTATGCCGAGGCAGTGTCAACGCCAGGCTCTCCGACTAATCAACAACGCGCCACCGGAAAAGTTGGCGCAGTTCCGACAGCAGATCGAGGCCGGTGAACAAACTCCGCTGTTGTTGGCTGATCTGGCGTCGGCAACCAATGATTCAAAACACTCCTGCGAAACGTAAAACGGGGTGTGACAAACATACGGCAATTACGGCAGGATTGCTGCATGAGTGAATTTCCTGGCATTCAACCGGACACGATCCAACACGGAAATCGTACAATCAGATTTATACGGTACGAGCCGGTGGCCGACTCAGACCTTATCGCTGCGATAGTGGTTATCGAACCACCTACTATCAATGCGCCGATGGACCCTGTTATAGGCTGCGGAAAACATGAGTATCAAGCCAGAGCTGACGCATTCGATGCCGCCAAGAAACGAATTGCAGAAGCAGGATGACTCATGACAATACTGCATTGAGACTGACGTTTTGGCGTCAGGCTCCTATTTTTCAATTATGATTCGCCGATTCACTTCAAGTCTCGTTTTACTAATTGCGTCGCTCTCAGTTTGCAAAGCGCAGCCCTATCTTCCGACAGATTGCACGAACTTGGTCAATCTGCTTCCAGCACCACCTGCAATGGATTCACCCGCAGGGCGCGCAGATTTGGAAACTGTCCTGGAAGTTCAGCAGAACCGGACGCCAGAACAGGTCTCGCGGGCCAAGTTGGTCGCCGATCAGACAGTCGTTTCATTCGCACGTCCCATCCTTGGTGAATGGTTTAATTCTCACGACTTTCCGCGTACGATGGCGTTATTTAAGGAGATCAACCACGAGAGCCAACACATCGTGGACGACCAGGTCAAACGGCGCTGGAACCGCGTGCGTCCGTATGTCTATTCCTCAGAAATCCACCCTATCGTAGGACGGCCTGGCAACACATCGTATCCCAGTGGCCATTCGGCTGCCGCAGCCTTATGGGGGACGATTCTTTCCGCTGCATTTCCAGAAAAAGCAACCGAGTTCAATCATCAAATTCACGAAGTCATGTGGTGCCGAGTCATCGGTGGTGTTCACTATCCTAGTGACACCGCCGCTGGAAAAATGCTTGGCGAAGCAATCGCTAAGAAGATGCTGGAGTCTCCAGCCATGCAGGATGCCCTGCGCACCATCCGCGATGAGGTTGGGCCACACCTCGTCACCTCGGAGCAACATAATGCCAAATGAATCACCAGTCACATTAGGAAACACGGTTAATTGGCCATTTACCGTTGTTCTGCTGCGGATGGCAATGGCCGTAGCTGTCGGCGTTCTCGTTGGCTTGGAGCGCGAGCATAAGGAAAAGACCGGCGTTCGCACATTTTCGATGATCGCCGTACTCGGTTGCATGGGTGGTCTCATGGGGAATCTCTTTTCGGCCATCGCCTTATTTTTCGTCGCTTTGATCATCTTGGGGATGAACTACAAGGAAATCGTTCGCAACGAGAAACTGGTGCTGACAACCTCAGCGGCTGCGGCCATCGTTGGTTTTGCCGGGGTGCTTTTTGGCGAGGGGCATATTTTCACTCCGGCAGTTGCTGGCGTCACCGCCACTGCCCTCCTCGCCTGGAAGCGGCCCATCTCGCAGTTTGCCCTCGGTTTGTCCGACCAGGAACTCCAGTCCGCAGTGCTGCTGGCGATCTTGACGGTTGTTGTGCTGCCAGTGCTTCCATCCCATCCGGTTGACCCGTGGGGCCTGGTGGAACCAAGGTCAAACTGGCTGAGTGTCATCATCATCGCGGCACTGGGCTTTGTTAATTACATCCTGATGAAAACGTTGGGCGCTCGCGGTATGGAAATCACTGCCTTCTTCGGCGGTCTGGTCAATAGCCGGAAAGTTATCGTGGAACTTGCCACCCGACTGCGTCAGGTCGGTTCGATATTGCTTCCCTCTGTCCAACAAGGTGTACTTTTGGCAACCAGTGCGATGGTCATCCGCAATGCTTTGATTGTGGCCATTCTCGCGTTTTCTGCGCTGCCCTATTGTGCAATTCCTCTGGCCTCGATGTTGGCGGTAAACGCTTTTCTTTGGTGGCGCGGGCGTGTCCCACGACACCAAAATGGAGAAGCACCATCCATGAGATTGGAATCGCCCTTCAAACTTTCGGCGGCGCTAAAGTTCGGTCTCGTGTTCTTGATTCTTAACGTCGTCGGTGCTCTCGCACAAAGAAACTTTGGGTCCGCCAGCTTTTATTTTGTGAGCATCGCGGGTGGGCTGCTTTCCAGCGCCTCATCTATTACGTCAGCCGCCACATTGATTGCACACGGTGAACTTCCGACGATGACAGGAGTAAATGGAATCATTCTCTCCAGCCTGACGAGTATTTTAGCCAACATCCCGCTCATCCGGGGCCTGACCAGGGAACCGGAATTAAAACGAAAGCTCTGTCTTGCTCTGATCGTTATTGCTGCCGTTGGGCTTTTGGCCGGGATAATCAATCACCTGCTTTTTGAAAATATCACCGTCGCAAGACCTTGAAAGCTCGTCTGATGTTTCCCTGTAGCGCGTAGTCAGACCGATTGCGTTATTTGGTCCAAAGCCTCCAGAAAAATGTCTGCATCGGAGTAGTTCTGGAATGTGCAAACTGCTCCCTCTGAGGCAAGCCGAGTGGCCCGCTCGCCGGAACCAATACCTATGAAAGGAATACCCAAATTGCGACATGCACGAGCGTCCCAAACTCCATCCCCGACATAAACCGTGCTGGCGAATGGTGTCCCGTGCCCCTCGACTGCTCTTTGCAAAGCAATCTTCATAATGGACTCTCTGTCGTGCGCATCATCTGCCGAGGCAGCCGGATGGTCGTCAAAACACATTCCCGCACTGGCCATCTTGAGGCGCGCAGAATCACGCCACCCTCCGGTAGCAATAGATACCCGATATTTTGCACTGGCTGACAAAGCAGAAAGCAACTGACGCGCACCTTTAACTGGAGCAAACGCAGACTCAGATGACGCACATCTGAGCAAGGCGATAAAGTGTTGCTGAAAATGTGAAACCTCGGCATCCGAAGGAAGCCGTCCGGCGCGAGCCATGTGAATCTCATGGAAAATACCAGAGTCCGTCGTGTGTTTGTATTTTGACCAATCAGTCTCAACAGCGGTAAAGCCGTAGATTTCGGCCAACGAGCACACGAAGCACTGCTCATCAATCTTCATGGTCTCGGTCAGAGTGCCATCAATATCGAACATGACTAAGTGCATGAATTGCGGTCCAACTGTGTTTATGTGACGGCTGGTGCGCATAATCATTTAGTTTGCTTGCTCCAGTTTGCATTTACGAACCTGCTTTTCCCCCTCCTCTGAACTGACCAACATAAGCCGTGGCCAACCGGTTGCACGAACAAAATAGAGCTGTCCGGCTTGCGCTTCGATGGGAAGGGTCGCCACAACGCCCGTATTGGAAGTCGCGCTCAACTGGTGTTTTCCCGGTTCGACTTCAATCGTGCGAAAATCATGATCGTTGATACCGCCAGTTAATTTACCGTCCACAAAAAGACTGGCAGCAACAGCAGAACCCACAAATGCCTGGTCTCTGAACACGTAAATGACTGCGTGATCTGGCGACGGGTGGAATTGTTTAGCGATCTCGTCCTCTTTAGGTGAAGCGAGCGGAATGGCCGAACAGCCCGCCAAGACGAGCATGAAGACAACGATTATGTATCGCATATTTCTTCCGGATTCTCGATTACAAGTGAGCGCCGCCAACCGCCGACAAATCTTTCGCGGCACGGAGCAGCGACCCCTCAAGGGACTTTCGACCATGCGCAGTGGTCTTAGCGTCTCAATTTGAATTTTCAATCAGAGCGACGGCCTTTCGGAAGGCCGGTTTAGCATAGGACTGTTGGTTAAACGAAAACTCGCCTTCTTTCACGGTTCGGCCAAGGTGGACTTGAACGATTACTTTTTTACCCGCAACCATCCGTTTAACGTAATCCAACGGGATAACGAATCGCTTGTCGCTCTCGGGATGATCTGGAATGTAAAGGACGCTATTGTTGACGCCACTCCCGCCAGTGTCCTTAAAATTGGTGATGGTTTCCGAGGGGCTGAATTCTGAAATCTGTCCATCTACTGCGATTTTAAGGCCGGTAACGCTGTCCACACCGACAACGGCCACGTCCAAAATGAAATCGTTCGGGTCTTTATCGCTCCAAAAGCCGCCAACTTTCATTTCCGGCATTTTCATGCCGCCCGCATACAACCAGCCTGGCTCAACGTGTACCTGCCGCTCGCCGTCCAGTTTTGATTTTGTGACGCTGACATTTCCCGGCATTCCGGCACAGCCGGTGAGAAGCAACATGATAAATAGGATTGATCTGAACATATTTCGCTTCGTTTAGCTTGGTTACTGAGGATATTGATTCAGGACGACTTCCGTGGTTTGTCCATCGCGAACCTCGACGACCTGCCCCACCAAACCACCCTGAGTGGGGTTATAGTCGCCGATTTCCCAAGTGACTTCCGTCAACACGTAGTATTTTCCCGCTGGCAGATCGGAGAACTTAAATCTGCCATCGGCATCGGCAACTTTAGTTCGGCGAGCTTTAGCAAATCCGGGAGAAGGCGGCGTAAGATTGTGATGTACCCAAATCTTCCCTGCTTTACCCCACCATTCATTTCCCACGGATGTTGCGGGGTCAAGCGTCACTGTGCGGCCCGCTGCTTTTACAACACCGCCGCCGCGCTGCGTCAGGAATGCTTGGCCCGTCAATGTGCCAGTTCCATCTTTTAGAAATGGTTGATATTCAGCCTCGGAAGCGTCGCTGACTGGATTCCAT
>Ga0335085_10001649_pt1 | contig 45758 bp, 33 predicted proteins | sample Lox_Sample_45_FD_206712 | JGI IMG/M metagenome (GOLD analysis project Ga0335085, IMG submission 206712) | Soil microbial communities from Loxahatchee National Wildlife Refuge, Florida, United States - Lox_Sample_4.5 | ecosystem: Environmental > Terrestrial > Soil > Wetlands | place: USA...
CACAGTTCCGTAAAGGGCATCGGGGGCCACACCATAATTGAATGTCCCATCGCCATTACCCAGAGCGATGTACACGAAGCAGTCAATCTCGGGTTCGTTGCACGAGAGCTCCGCAAAATCCAGCTTGCCGTCAGCGTTGAAATCGCCGATGAAGACTCCGGATACGTAGGAGTACTCATAGAACTGCTGCTGCTCGGTGAAGGTGCCGTCCCCATTGCCAGAAGAAGCTGGAACGCGGAACCGTCATAATAATTGCCTACTTTCGACAAGCAGATCGAGGTTGCCGTCGCCATTAAAATCGCCGACGGCCCAGACCTCCTCCAGCTGCGACACGGAGGTGTCAATTGGCGACTGGAAGGTGCCGTTGCCTTTTCCGAGCAGGACAACAACGTCGCCGTAGCTGATCAGCGCCAGATCGGGTATGGCGTCGTTGTTAAAGTCTCCGACGAGCGGCAGGTAGCCCGCAGTGATAGAACTGCTCCCAAAATCAACTGCCTTCTGCGATTTCTGAACGGGGAAGTACATCACGTTGGACGCGGGCGCGCCCAGGTTGACCACCGTGACGTTTGCCGTATGGGCGTTGGCGATGTCGGACGCCGGTACCGAGGCGGTGACCTTGCTCCCGGAGACGTCGATCGTCCTCAACCCCACGCCGTTCCAGTTCACCACCGACTGCGGCGTGAAGCCGGTCCCGTTCACCGTGAGCGTAAAGGCCTTGCCGCCGGGCGAAGCAGCGTCAGGGACCACCGGCTGATTGACGAGCGGAACCGGGCCAGATTGCGCCCAGGCTCCTCCGCTGGCGGCCGTCAGCGCCAATAACATGAGTCCCGCTGAAAGCGCCCAACCGCGCCGAGTCCGCATGATTCCTCCCATGTGGTGTTGACTCAGTCCGGCGTGCCGCCACCATCGTGCCACAGCAAATTGAGTCACTACCCCTGTTTCGGCGGCTTGCCGCTTAGCTGATATGATCACGTGAGAGAGGGTGCGCCGCCCTCCGCGGCGCGTCGAGTTCCCAAGCCTATGTGCCTGATGCAATTGCTGTCAACGTACCCAAACGTAGAATGTTGAGCTGGATAAGAGAGTTCCTTCTGCTGGAACCGACAGGGATGCGGTCAGTCGCGCCGCGACTGAGTCGAAAACGCCTCACTTGGGGCGGCTCGGACAGGCCCCACCAGGCAGCGTCAGTGACGATGATTTTGAGACAAACTATTGAAAACAAAAGAGATGGCGGTACTCTACTCAAACTACTGATTCTAAATGACTTACCTTAAGTTCTCCCCTCCCGAATGTCATGGAGCCGGGATATCAGAAGAGTAAAATTACAAAACGAAACCGTCAGGTTATTGAAAATACATCCACTTCCATTTTCCATAGTGATCGAAAGCCGCTCGCCCGGCAGGTTCCAGGTTTATACTGACGTTCTCGGATTGGTAGCCCGAATGACGGGGCTGCAGACGAACCGCGTGGCGAAGAGTGGGGAGAGGTCAGCGGACGATGTCCATACGAATTGTGGTGCCGGACCTTGGCGAGTCAGTCCTTGAGGCGACGGTCGGCCATTGGTTGAAGCACGAAGGCGATGCCGTGAATGCGGGCGAAGTGCTGGTGTCGCTCGAGACCGACAAGGTGGACCTCGAGGTCGGGGCCGAACGCAGCGGGATGCTCGCGAAGATCGCGAAGCGCGAAGGCGACGACGTGAAGATCGGCGACGTGCTGGGCGAGATCGACGAATCCGGTCGCGCGCAGTCCGGGGCAAAATTGACGCCGGCCGAGCGCGAGGCTTTGCTCCAGGCGCCGGTGGTTTCCGCCGAGCGGATCGTGCGCGCGGCGAAGCCTGATCAACCTGCCGGAGCTGAGGCCGACGGGGGTCAGGCTGTCGAGCGTCAGCCTGCCGAGCGTCAGGCTGCGGGACCGATCGCCACGGAAGTGCGGCCGGCGGTCGAATCGACTGGCCCGTCGGCCGGCGAATCTGGCGGCCCAGAGCTAGGCGACGACGCTGCGGCCACTCCTTCGGCCCGACGGCTGGCGCGTGAGCGCGGCGTTGACCTGGGCACAGTGTCGGCCCGGAACGGCGGCGGGCGCGTGACCAAGAGCGACGTCGAACGTCACCTCGCGGAGGCGGATTCCGCGGCAGGGCCGGCATCAGCGCCGGTCGCGCCCGCTCGCGAGGCCGCCGCAACTGCACCTGCGCGGGTGTCCTCATCGCCTGCGCCGTCCGGACGGCAACCGGCGGCAGCTTCCCTTGAAGCGCGGCGCGAGGAACGCGTTCGTATGTCGCGGCGCCGCCAGACGATCGCGCGCCGGCTGGTGGAAGCACAGCACGCAGCCGCTATGCTGACCACGTTCAATGAGGCGAACATGAGCGCGGTCATGGAGCTGCGCAAGCGCCACAAGGAGAGCTTTCAGGAGCGCCACGGCGTCGGGCTCGGCATCTCGTCTTTCTTCGTCAAAGCATGCGTGGCCGCGCTAAGGGAGTTTCCGCGCCTCAATTCCGAGATCGACGGTGACGACATCATCCTGAAGCATTACTACGATATCGGCATCGCGGTGGGTGCGTCGGAGGGACTGGTGGTCCCCGTGCTGCGCGACGCGGACCGCCTGAGCTTTGCCGCGATCGAGCGCGGCATCAAGGATTTCGCGCGGAAGGCGCAGGACCGCACGCTCAGCCTCGACGATCTGCGCGGAGGCACGTTCAGCATCACCAACGGCGGCGTGTTCGGATCGCTGATGAGCACGCCGATTCTGAATCCGCCGCAGGTCGGCATCCTCGGGCTGCACAAGATTCAGGAGCGGCCGGTCAGCATCGCTGGCCAGATTGTCGGCCGGCCCATGATGTACCTGGCGCTGAGCTACGACCATCGCGTAGTGGACGGGCTCGAAGCCGTGCAGTTTCTGGTTCGCGTGAAGGAGCTTGTGGAAGAACCGGCGAGTTTACTGCTGGAAGGCTGAGATAAGGGGTCAGGGGTTGGGGGACTAGGGTTTTGCAGGAGGTAATGTGGTAGAACCCCAGTTTGGCAGCCGTTCCGCGCCTGGCATCACAGGGGATCGGGCCCATGTCCTCCCGGGTCGGAGGGTCTGAAAGGACAAGGCGCGCCCCTGTGAAGCAGGCTTTGGATCACCGCGACGAGCCGCCGGAGGTATTCCTCCTGACCACTCTCCGCGCCTAGGCGCAAGGATATGAGGCTCCGCGCCAGCGGTAAATGAAGATGTGACGGAATCAGGCCAGGCGGTGATGAGTGCGCGGAGAACCGGGACGAGGAGAAACTCCGGATTTCCCCGCCTTCCTCTCACACTCGTTCGCTGAACACTTCGTCGAACCGGTGGCGGTATCCGCGGCTCATCATCAACCGCGAGCCGTCATGCAGCACGACGACGTGCTCGCCGTCGAACGACGACTGCAGCTCCTTGACGCAATCCAGTTGCACGATGGTGGATCGATGGATGCGCACGAACTTCGCGGGATCGAGCTGGGTCTCGAGCGCGTTCATGGTGCCGCGCAGCATGTGGGTTTCCCGGCCGACGTGGAGGCGCACGTAGTTGGCGCAGGCTTCAAACCACTGAATGTCAGCCGTGCGCAGGAACACGATTCGTCCCGACGAGCGAATCACCAGGCGATCGAGGTACTGGGCGGGCGCGCGCATCTGTTTCAGCAGCGCCGCCAGCCGCTCGTCCACCCTGTCGCGCTGCTCGCGCGCGATTTGAACCCGTGCCCGCTGCAGCGCCTTTTGGAATCGCGCGCGGTTAAAGGGCTTGAGGAGATAGTCGAGCGCCAGGGCGTCAAAGGCGCGCAAGGCGTAGCGGTCGTAGGCGGTTACAAAGATCACCACCGGCCGCGGCTGGTCGCCCACCATTTCCAGCACGCGGAAGCCGTCCACTTCGGGCATCTGCACGTCGAGCAGCAGCAGGTCCGGCCGGAGCTTCCGGATGGCATTCACCGCGGCGGGGCCGTCCGGACACTCCGCCACGACCTCGACGTCAGCCTCAGGCTTGAGCAGATTGCGGACACGGCTGCGAGCCAGCTCCTCATCGTCCACGATGATGGCCCGGATCGCCATAATGGTTCTCAGATGCAGACTCGCGCGAAAACGCGGCCTGACGCTCTAAGTCGCACTGGCGCTCAAGTTGGGCTGGAAGGCTTCGTTACTCTTCACGTGAAATGGGATCTCCAGGACCACAAGCGTGCCGCCCTGTTCGGGACGAGTCAAGCTGAACCGGCAGGAATTGCCGTAAAGCTGCTGCAGGCGCGCCCGGGTATTCGCCAGACCCACGCCGCCGGTTCCCTCGCCCGTGTCGTCGGCCGGACCGGGACCGTCGTCGCGAACCTCCAGCCGGACGGTTCCGTTCTGCACGGCGGACCGGACTTCAAGCTGGCCGGCGCCGGCTCGCGAGGCAATCCCGTGCTGCACGGCATTCTCCACCAGCGGCTGCAGGATCATGTTGGGCACAAGCGCGTCCAGCGATTTGGGATCGATGTTTACGCGGACCTTGAAGCGATCGCGGAAGCGTATCTGCTGGATGGCAAGATATCCGTCCAGAAACTCCATCTCGCGCTTGAGCGTCACCTCCTGCTCGTTCACGTCCTCCAGGCTCATGCGCAGCAGATCGCTCAAGCGCGCGAGCATGTCGTCGGCGGCCTCCACGTCCTGCTGCATCAAGCTGGAGATCGAGTGCAGCGTGTTGAACAGAAAATGCGGGTCGAGCTGCATCTTCAGGACTTTGAGCTGCGCCTGTGCGAGCTGCGTCTCGAGTCGCGATGTCCGCAGCTCGCGCTCGCGATACTTGTCGTAGTAGTCCCAGAGTTGAGCGAGCACCAGGATCATGCCGTACATCCACGCGACATCGTAAGGATACCGGACCAGCAACCTGCCAAAAAAAGCCCAGGAAGGCTGTCCCTCCTTCCCGGTGGTGTAATCGATAATCTGTCCCAGCGGCATTCGCAAGGCGACAAAAAGAAAAAGATAGACGATTGCACCTCCGAGATGCGCGACGAACGTCTTGGCGACGTTGCGCCGGCCCAGCGGGTATCGCGATGCGATCCACAAGACCATCGGAGTGAGGACAGCGTTGACCAACGACTCTTTGAGGGCGTAAGAGATCTCGTATTGAAAAGTGACCGCGCGCGAGGTCCCCAGGAAAGCGAAGTAATATTGCAGGGCTTCAATGAGCGCCAGAAGTATCCAGGCCGTGAAGATCACGCCAAGCAGACGTGCGCGCTTGCGGAGGGCTGCACTCAACATGCGGGTTCCGGGGAGCATCACCGGGCCTTTAGCATACACGCGCTCCCGGAGTCTTCGGAAGACCGTTCGTCACGGGACGCTGTCCGTTCGTCCCAGCGACCTGTGAGGAATACAGAGTATCGTGATGCCCGTCGCGGTAACGCGCTGTCCGCACCGCCGACAATGGCCGATGGGGACACCGGCTCTGCAGCGGCCTATTCGTACCGCGATGTGTAATCAGCACTATTTTACAACTGTGGCTGGACGGCAACTCAGCGGGGCGCGTGATACCATCCACAGATGAGACAGCGACCGGGATCTATGAGTGCAGGAGCTAGAGATGTTGACCGGGTGAAAGCTCGCAGCATCTGGGCCGTGTTCTTTTGGCTTGCGGCGACCTGCTCTGCCCAGCAGGCTCCGCTGCCGGTGGATGAGGAGCCGCATCATCACGTGGTCCTCAGGAATGACGACGTGCTTATCATGCACGTCATCCTGCCGGCGGGCGAGAATACGCTGTACCACACGCATTCGCGCGACCGCGTTTCGGTTGCCCTCACCAGCACCACGCTGGCACTGCAGGAACTCGGCAAGCCTGAGGGTAATCCGGGCACCACCCATCCGGGAGACATTTCGGCTATCACCAGCGACGGACCGTATACTCATCGTCTTCGCAACCTGGGGCCGGCAACCTTCGAAGTGGTGGACGTGGAGTTCTTCCATCGCCCGGCCAATCCGGCGTCCAAACTCGCCGCGCCGGCCGCCGCCGAGAATCCGAGCGCGCGAGTTTACAAATGGGTTCTGGCGCCCGGAGCGTCCACGCCGATGCATGCTCATGAGCGCCCCTACGTGATCCTGGCGGTCACCCCGATGCAATTGAAGATGACTGCGCCGGACGGCAGCTCCATGGCACATGAGATCAAGGCCGGAGACTTTCACTGGATCGATGCCAAGGTCACCCACACCCTGGCCAATGCCGGAAGCGCCGAAGGCGAGATTGTCGAGATTGAACTGAAATAGTCGTCACTGACCGGCAGCCGAGAGCTTCTCTCGATTATCCGAGGCCCATTTGCCGTCCCGCGACACCGCCTTCATTTCGTCGCCGCACGGACACTTTCCGGCCTTGTTCGACATGTTCGCGCACGGGCACGACGCAGTCTTATTGCAGGCACAAACGTACACCGACTTCTCGGTTTTTGTTTCCTGGGGCTGCTTGGCCTTTGCCATTCCCATGGTCGCCGACATGACGACCGCCGCCACCAAACCGAGTTGCGTCAGAAAATTCCCGCTACGAGTCATCGCCAGCCTCCTTCGATTGCATGGATGGGAAACGAACACGCGTATCCCAGCACGGAATCCCGCCGGTCCTTAATCGGTTCGCTCCTCAAATGGAGATGCTCTTCAGTGGGGGGAAGAGCGGCAAGAATCTGCAACCTGAGCAGGTGCGGCGGGATCACTCTCCTTCAGGCAGGCGTTACCAGGTCGAGCGCCGAGAACCCGGCCGCACCCGGACGGGGATGACAGGGTGCTGCCGTCCGCGACCGCTGGATAGTCCTCAGTCCGGCTCTCCGGCCAGAAGGCAGCGCGCTCCCTGGGAGGCCAACCTCTTGTCGAATGTGACCAATGTTCCGCCGGCGGCGCGGGCAAAGGCAAGCAGCCAGGCATCCGTCCACAGCTTGGGTGAGGCCGTGCGCCCGCGGGCATACTCGCGGAACCGTTTCTCCACTCCACCGGGTTCGGCAAAGAACGTGACGCGATCATCCATAAAAAACCGGTCGTAGGCGTGCCAGGCCTGATCCATGCCAAGGGGCCGGCCATTCATCGCCGCGGCCGTGGTCAACAAGCGCAGGACGCTCAGTTGTGTGAGACGCGTGAAGGCGATGATTTCATCCGCGATCTTCCACCAGGCAAGGGCCTTCAACCGGTGCACATGGTCCTCGAGCATCAGTGCGAGCCAAACGTTGACGTCAGGGAAACTCAATGAGTTCATAAATCTGCTCGTTCGTGAGGTCGAACTTACGTCCTCGGGAGGGCACGATAGGCGGGTCAAGTTTGAGCCGCCGGCGGGGTCGCGCGTCGGATTCGGCCTGCTTCACAGACTCCTCGATGCCGGCGAGGATCAATTGTCGCGCCGAGCAACCGCGACGTGCAGCGGCCTGCCGCAGCCGCCGGTGAAGATCGCGAGGAATGTCGATACTGGTACGCATAGACTCGGGCTTCATGATCCCATTCTCAACCCTCTGACTTAAATAAGTCAACTTCAGTGGTCGCATCCCTGTTGCATCTGGACGGGCCATTCGTCTTGCGAGCGCTCCTGCTCGCCGAGTACACTCTTCGCATCATGTCAACGTCGCGTAACCTGACCCAAGGACTCCTTATGATCTCCGCCCTGGCTGTGCCGCTTCTCGCCCAAAGCCCGGCTCAACAGCTCGACCGCTCGCAGGCGCGCTCGATGACCGTAACCCGCGAGGGCATTGTGGCTACCAGCCAGACGCTGGCATCGCAGGCAGGCGCGCAGATCCTGGCGCGCGGCGGCTCGGCGGCCGATGCGGCGATCGCCGCCAACGCCACCCTCGGCGTGGTGGAATGCATGATGAACGGCATGGGGGGCGACCTGTTCGCGATCGAATGGGACGCGAAGTCCGGCAAGCTTACCGGCCTCAACTCGAGCGGCTGGGCTCCCGAGAAGCTGACGCCCGAACTCCTGAAGCAGAAGAGTTTCGATCACATGCCGGCATCAGGGATCTACTCGGTTACGGTCCCCGGCGCGGTGCGCGGATGGGAGGCGTTGCACAACAAGTTCGGCCGCCTGCCCTGGGCTGAGCTTTTCGAGCCTGGGATTTATTACGCGCGAAACGGATTCCCTGTCACTGAGTTCATCCACGCTTATTGGAAGGTGGCCGAGCAGGGTCTCGCCGCCGATCCCAGCGCGCGGCCGGTATTCCTGATCAACGGCCACGCTCCGGCAATCGGCGAGATCTTTCGCAATCCTGAGTACGCGCGCGCTCTCGAACTGGTCGCCCAGCAGGGACCGAACGCCTTCTACCGCGGCGACATCGCCCGCGCCATCGTGAAGACTTCCACTCGTCTCGGCGGCGTGATGACGGTTGCAGATCTGGCGGATTTCAAGCCCGAATGGGTCGACCCGATCTCGACGACGTATCGCGGCTGGACGGTCTACGAACTGCCGCCCAATGGCCAGGGAATGGCGGCGCTCGAAATGCTGAATATTTTTGAGAAATTCCTGCTGCCGCAGTGGGGATTTGACAATGCCGACGCGTTTCACGTGAAGATCGAGGCGCAGAAGCTGGCGTATGAGGACTTGTATCGCTACAACGCCGACCTGCGTTTTGCCAGAGTTCCCGTCGAGGGAATCGTCTCCAAAGCTTATGCGGGCGAGCGCGCCGCCACGATCGACATGAAGCACGCCCACTGCGACGTCGCTCCCGGCGATCCCACTAAGTTCGGCAACGACACAATCTACCTCTCGGTGGTCGATCGCGACGGCAACATCGTCTCGCTGATTCAGAGCCTTTACTCAGCGTTTGGATCAGGAGTCGCGGTGGACGGTTACGGATTCATGCTGCAGAATCGCGGCGCGCTCTTTCGGCTTGACCCCGATCATCCGGATGTCCTGCAGCCCCACAAGCGTCCATTTCACACGATCATTCCCGGATTTATGCAAAAAGGGAATCTGCACATCGGCTTCGGGATCATGGGCGGACCGAATCAGGCGCAGGCACACGCGCAATTCGTCTCGGATGTGGTGGATTATGGCATGAATATTCAGGCCGCCATGGAAGCGCCGCGCTTCACCAAGCCGACGCCCGGCGGCTGCAATCTGCTGATCGAGGATCGCGTGCCTGCCGCCGTTCGGGATGATCTCCGCGAGCGCGGGCACGTCCTCGAAGTGCGCGGCGACTACTCGACCGAGATGGGCGGCGGACAGGCGGTTCTGTTCGATTCGTCCACCGGCGTAAAGTTCGGCGCCTCCGATCCGCGCAAAGACGGTGCGGCGATTCCGGAGCCCGATCCGTACTTCAAGTCGGCAAAGCGGTAGAGGGTACCTGAATGGTGACGCTGGCCCTAGCGGTGGGTACCCCGCCAAGACCGGCGGCGTGAAGCCGTCTCTACTCAAAATCGCAAACGCGTAGCGGTTCCCTGCCCCATGAGGTACCGATCCATCCAAGCCAGCACCTCGCGGCGCATGTCCGGCAATTCTTGGTGCGCGCAATCGAACAACTCGATGTGGCAATCCTCGGCGCGACCGTAGCGCGTGTAGAGCGGCAGCAGCTTGTCGCGAACACGCTCGACGCCAGCGGGCGGCGTGAGCGGATCGCGGCGGCCGTTCACGCTCAAGTGTGGCCGCGGCACGATGAGTTCGTTGATTTCGAGGGTATCGAAGTGCTTCAGCAGCGAAGGCGTGAAGTAGTAGACGCCGTGTTCTTTCAACCCATGCGTTGCGATCAGAGAATCGTAGTCGGTGAGGCAGCAGACGTCCATCACGGTCGAGACGCGCGGATCGAGCGCGCCCAACCACCATGCCTTGGTAGCGCCCATCGACATGCCGAACGCTCCGATGCGGCTCGGGTCCACGTCAGGATGGCTCGCAAGAAAGCTGAGGGCGCGCAACTCGTCGAACATCATCATGCCCCACAGCACCTGGCCGCGCCAGAGCATGAGCTTGAATGCGTCTTCCTCGCCGATGTGGCCGTCGGGCTCGTGCTTGCGCTCGCCGAAACACCAACTGTCGATCGCCAGCGTCACCAATCCTTTCTCGGCGCACACCGGAGCGTACGCCGGCTGGACGTCTACGCCTTGCAGCAATTCCTCCTTGCCGAGGTCGTACATTCCCGCGTGCCAGTGGATGAAGAGCAGCCCGGGAGCCGGATGCTGCCGCCGGTCGGGAATGAGCAGCAGCGCAGGCACCGGCTCGATACCATTCAGGTCGAGCACCAGCCGTTGCAGTGTGTAGTTCTCGTGCTTCTCGGTGCTGACCACGCGAGGCGGCGAGGACTTATGCTGCCAGGGCAAATCCCCAAGCAGCCCCCACAACTCTCCGCGCCGGCTCTCCTGATAGGCGGCGAATTCGTTCATGGCATCACGCGGCACTGACTCTTCAGTCTGCACGGCTACGGCAGAGTATAGCGCAGGCACGCAAGAATATGCGCCTTGAACCCGCCGCGCGCCGGGCGGTATCATGGCGTGCAGACACCCGGGGCCGGAGGCAAATGAAAGTTCGCGTCAGTAGCATCGCGAAGCGAAAGGCAGATCGGCGTTCTCCGCAGCTGGCGGGGATCACCCTGGCCATCGGCGTCTTGTGCGCCGCCGTGGCCGCTGTCCTGAGCTTTGCTCAAGTGCCGCAGTCGATCCCGGCCGCCTCGATCGACTTCAATCGCGACATCGAGCCCCTCTTCAAAGCAAATTGCCTGAAGTGCCACGGCAGCGAGAACGCGCAGGCCGGACTGCGCCTCGACTCCGAAGCCGGCGTCCTGAAGGGCGGGCTCTCCGGCGCCACAATCACTCCCGGACACAGTGGGGACAGTCTGCTGGTGAAGCGGTTGCTCGGGGCCACCGACGCACCTCGTATGCCCATGGGCGGGCAGCCGCTGGCTGATTACGAGATTAACTTGGTTCGGGCGTGGATCGATCACGGCACGTTTGCGAGTCTCTCCGCGAGCGCCGGAAGAGCAGATTCCTCGTCGCCTGCGGCTCCTCGGAATGACATGGGAGGCGGCGGTGGGCTCGCGGCCGTGAATGCCGGGCCGCGCAGCGCCCGGATCGCGGCAGAATCAAACACGACTCGGGCTGCGGGATCGCCAGTATTCGCTAGCGAGATTCGCCCGATTCTGGCGGCGCGCTGCTATCAGTGCCACGGATCGGACGTGCAGCAGAACGGGCTGCGCCTCGACTCTCTTCAGGCGATTCTCGCCGGCAGCGAGACTGGCAAGATCATCGTGCCGGGATCGAGCGAGAAGAGCCGCTTGATGCGGCACCTGCTGGCGCTTGATCGTCCGCAGATGCCTTACGGCGGACCGCCGCTTCCCAAGGACCAGATTGATTTGATCCGCCACTGGATCGACGCCGGCGCTTTGGGCCCGGACTCGTCGGCGCCGCTGGCGCGGACGACGGCGGTCAAACATTGGGCCTATGTTCCGCCGGTTCGCCCACCGCTGCCCAAGGTGAAAGATGCGGGCTGGTGCCGCAATCCCATCGATCGTTTCGTGCTGGCGAAACTCGAGCAGGAAGGCTTTTCGCCCTCGCCTGAAGCAGACAAGGAAACTCTGCTCAAGCGGCTGAGTCTCGATCTGATCGGGCTGCCGCCGACGATTCCTGAGATCGATGCATTTCTGGCGGATAAGAGCCCGAACGCCTACGAGAAGCAGGTCGATCGGCTCCTCGCCTCGCCTCATTATGGCGAACGCTGGGCGGGTCCCTGGCTCGACCTCGCGCGCTACGCCGACACCGACGGCTACGAGAAGGACCTGCGGCGGACGGCCTGGGAATACCGCGACTGGGTGATCAACGCGCTCAACCAGAACATGAGTTTCAAGGAATTCACCGTCGAGCAGATCGCCGGCGACATGCTGCCGAACCCCACCGACGCCCAGCTTATCGCCACGGGCTTCAATCGCAACACGCTGCTGAATCGCGAGGGCGGCATCGATCCCGAGGAGTATCACTGGTACTCGCTGATCGATCGCGTCAACACCACCGCCTCGGTCTGGCTCGGCCTGACGCTCGGCTGCGCGCAATGCCACAATCACAAGTTCGATCCCTTTACCCAGAAGGACTACTACCGATTCCTAGCCTTCTTCGATAACTCTGATTACAAGATCCTGCACCTCGGCCAGGGAGAAAACGAAGAAGAAGAACCGAAGCTCGAGTTGCCCACGCCCGCACAGGCCGAGGAGAGCAAGAAGCTGCGCGCGCAAATCGCCGAGCTTGAAACCAAGCTGAACACCTCGACGCCTGAACTCGAGTCCGCGCAAGCTGGGTGGGAGCAGAATCTCAAAGCGTCGCAGTCCGACTGGATTGCGCTGCGCCCAAGCCACGTCGCATCGGCTGGAGGCGCGACGCTCAAACTGCTTCAGGATGCCTCGATCCTGGCATCCGGCAAGAACCCGCAGGCGGATACCTACCAGTTGACGGCGACGACCGACCGTGCGGGAATCACCGGCGTACGAATCGAAGTTCTGCCCGATGCGAGCCTGCCGAAGGGCGGTCCGGGCCGGGATCCGGAAGGCAATTTCTTCCTCAGCGCCTTCGAGATTGAGGCCAGGCCAGCAACAGGCTCTGCAGCGCCGCAGAAAATCAGCTTCAAGGAAGCCATCGCGGATGAATCGCAGGGCGGCTACGAAATCGGGAGGCTACTCAAGGAACACAAAGAGGGTCCCGTCGGCTGGGCCATCGACCCCACTTTGTCAAGCGCTCCTCTGGCGCGCCAAGCCGTGCTGGTTCCGGACAAGCCTTTCGGATTTGAAGGCGGCACCGTCCTCAGTATCACGCTCAAGCACGAGATGAAATTCGCCTCGCGCAATCTGGGACGCTTCCGCCTGTCGGTCACAGCAAGCTCCGATCCCAAGTTCATTGCGCAGATACCGGCACATCTACGCCCGATTCTTGACGTGTCAGCGGCGCAGCGTTCTGCCGATCAGACCAAGGAACTGGCGGCGGCCTATCGCGGCGTCTCACCGCTGCTCCAGCCTGATCGCGATCAGATCGCGAAACTCCAAAAGCAAGTCGACGATCTCGGCATCGTCACGGCCATGGTGATGCGCGAGAAGCAATCCTACGAGCGTCCGTCAACGTTCATTCACGTTCGCGGCGCCTTCCTGAGTCCCGCCGACAACGTCTACGCCGACGTGCCCGGCGCGCTGGGGCACCTCTCCGGAGGTGAAATGCCGAACCGGCTGGGTTTCGCGCGCTGGCTTGTTGACGACAGCAATCCGCTCACGGCCCGCGTGACCGTGAATCGCTTCTGGGCGACGCTGTTCGGGCACGGCATCGTGGAAACCAGCGAAGACTTCGGCAGTCAGGGCGATCCGCCGACTCATCCCGAGCTTCTCGACTGGCTGGCTACGGAGTTCATGAGCGACGGCTGGGACCAGAAGAAGATCCTGAGGCTGATGGTCACGTCGGCCACCTACCGCCAGTCCTCGGACGTCAAGCCGCAGCTCGAAGAGCGCGACCCCGACAACAAGCTGCTGGCGCGCGGTCCGCGATTCCGCGTGGAGGCCGAGACCGTGCGCGACATCGCCCTCCAGGCGAGCGGCCTGCTGAGCTCCAAGATCGGCGGTCCCAGCGTTTTCCCTTATCAGCCTGAGGGCGTGTGGGACCTTGTCTACAACGATGACAAGTGGGTGATGAGCAAGGGCGAAGACCGCTACCGGCGCGGGATTTACACCTTCGTGCGTCGCTCCGCGCCCTATCCGAGCATGATTACCTTCGACGCGCCAAGCCGCGAATTCTGCGTGGTGCGGCGGGTGCGGACCAACACTCCTTTGCAGGCGCTGACCACGCTCAACGATCCGGCGTTCTTCGAAGCGGCGCAGGCGCTCGGACGGAGAATGATGGAGGACGTCCCCGACGCCGGGCCGGCCGCCAATTCCGGCGCTGCCCACGGACCTCATCAGTCTGGCGATTCCCCCGCCGGCAACGACCCGGCCGCGCGCGCGATCTACGCGTTCCGGCGCTGCACTTCGCGTCAGCCGACGCAACAAGAGCTGAGCCGGATTATGGACTTCTACAATCTCGAACTCGCCCGCTTCCAGAAAGATCCCGCCGCCGCAGCGAAGGTGATCAAGGGCTACGAGAAATCGACGCTGGAGCCGGCCCAGCAAGCGGCGTGGACCATGGTCGCCAACGTCATGCTCAACCTGGACGAGACTATCACGAAGGAATGAAGTTTGAATTGACCCTGATTCAAGCTCTGCGGTTAAATGACTGCTGCCCTGCTGAGGGCAACTGAGGGTTAATCATGCTGACTCGCCGCCAGTTTCTGGAAAGAACAACGCAGGGCCTGGGCGCCGCCGCGGCCATGATCGCCGCGAAGTCGTGGGCCGCGGGACAACTGGCCTGGCCGAAGCCGATTGGGCTTGAGCTTTACACCGTCCGCGACGCCTACGCCAAGGATCCGGCAGGCACGCTGAAGAAGATCGGCGAGATTGGCTATCGCGAGGTGGAGATTTCCACGGAGATTCCGGCCGAAACGTTAAAGGGTTATCTGCGCGCCGCGAATCTGACGGCGCCCAGCACGTACCCCGAAGCGCCGAAGAACGTGGACGATTGGAAGAAAACGCTCGACCACGTTCATCCTTATGGGTTCCACTACATCGTGGTCGGCGACAACCCGGTGATGGACGCGGACGCGTGGAAGCGCCGCGCCGATCTCTTCAACGAATGCGGCAAGCTCGCCCAGACCGCCCGGCTGCAGTTCTGCTATCACGCCCACTACCATGAATTCGCGCCGCTCGGCTCGACCACCGGCTACGAGATCATGCTGACTCGCTGCAATCCCAAGCTGGTCAAAGTCGAGATGGATTGCTTCTGGGCTACATACGCAGGCCAGGATCCGGTGAAGTACTTCGAGCAATACCCGGGGCGGTTTCCCTTGCTTCACATCAAGGACTTCAAATCGGGATTCCCGACGAGCACTTCTACTTTTCCCTACGACAAAAATCACAATCCATTCGCGCCTGCCGGCGAGGGACGCATCGACTGGGCGCGGATTTTCGCGCACGCGCCGCAGGCCGGGGTTGAGCACATCTTCGTCGAGCAGGACATCTGCGACACTGATCCCTTTGAAGCCGCGCAAACGAGCTTCACATACCTCAGGAATGTTCGCCTTGCTTGATTTTGCGACGTCGAGCTCGACTTGCAGAATGGCGGTGCCTCCGCGCGGACCCTCGGCCAACGAGTCGGCCGGACTCGTTTGACGCACTCGGGGAGACGGCTCCGCCATTGGGAGGTCGTTCGTGTGCTACCAGCAGCCTGGGATTGTTAACGAGTTTGGCATGGAGCATCTGTGCGGGCCTTGACCTTCGCCCTTGCGCGGGATATAAAAAGTCCAGCGAAGAAAGCCCCGGCAATGGCTCGAGTGATGGAGATTGAGTATGGAATGGAAGCATTCCCAGTGGGAAGAAATGCACGGTTTGCGAGTGTTGCGGCTTTGCGGGAATCCGGACCATCATCACGCCGGAGAACATTGGCCTCGGATCGCGATGCTGGACCTGTCCGCCGAACAATTTCATGAGTTCAGCGGCGACCCTTTGAAATTTGCCCGCATCCACAACCTGTATCCTGAACAACCGATTCGATGGATTTTCGGTGGTGCCCAACTGGCCCTCGGCGAGGGAATTCCAGAGGCAGCTCCCGGTGCGCGTTGGATGGTGATGATTCACCACGGCCGCCCGAGCGTCGCGGTCTACACAGCATGCCCTCAGGATTTCAAGGAACCCTCATGCGGACTCACGGCGTTCGAGTGAAACGAAGGGCATCCGCGGCTCAGCAGAATGGCCGTCTCCTTGCCCGTGGCGCTCACCGGACGTGCGGCTAGGGCGGGAAGTTCAGGCGGCGCATGACCTCTTGGAAACCGCGATCAGAACGGACCGTATCAAAGGCCGGCTCGACTTTGAGACGCGCCAGATACACGTCACGAGCCTCGTAGGCTTTTTGCAGCAACGAAAGTCCCTGCCGCTTGTCACCCAGGGCAATATAAATCTGCGCGAGCTGCGAAGGAGGCACATAGGCGGTCGTTGCCTTTCCCCGCCACTGCTCCAGTATTTTGCGCGCCTCATTCGGATTGCCCCCAAGCGCGAGTGCCCGTGCCAGGCCGACGGCCACGTTCAGATCGTCGCCCGAGAGTGTGACCGCTCTCCGAGACTCCGCGATGGCATTGTCGTACATCTTTTCGGCGAGGTAACTTAGCCCGAGGCAATCGTGCGCCGAAGGAAAATTCGGCTCCAGATCACTGACGGCACGGCATTGCCCGAGTGCCTGGTCGTAGCGGCGCGCATAGTAGAGCGCCCATCCGGTCGTGACCTGAGCGTCGACGGAAACGGGGTCAAGCCTCTCGGCCGCACGGCTCTCCCGCAATGCCTCGTCGGCTCGTCCCATTCCTGACAAGTAGTCCGAATAGACACGATGGGCCTCGACGTCGCCGGGATCCAGGTCGAGAGCGCGCCGGAAGTCACGGTCGGCCTGCAGCCAGTTCCAGTCGGCGTAGAATTCAACCACGGCCAGCGAGGTGTAAGCGCCGGCCAGGTTCGGATCGATCTTCAAGGCTTGAAGCGCATACTCTTTCGCTTTGGGCATCGCCACGGCCGGCGGCAGTTCGTCGGTGGACCAGTAGTAATCCGCCAGGCCCGCGTAAGCAGACGCGTAATCCGGATCGATCGCGGCGGCTTGTTCAAAGTACTGCCGCGCCTGCCGCTTGCCACGTTCGGTCCCTTTGTTCCATTCGTAACGTCCCCTGAGGTAAGCATCGTAAGCGTCGGTGTTGACCGGGCGGGTGGCCGCCAGCCGTGCGTGCTCCTGCGACGTCACCTGGATTCGAATCTGATCGGCAATGTCCGTCGCCACGTCACTCTGCAAGGACAGCACGTTGCGCAAATCGCGCTCGTAGCTTTCGCCCCAGATGCGACCGTCCGTGCGTCCGTCGATGAGTCGCGCCGCGATTCTTACGCGACCGCCTGAAAGAAGCACTGTGCCTTCAACCACGGCGTCTACCTTCAGCGCCCGCGCGACTTCAGACACGGGCTGATGCGTCCCCTGGTACCGCATCACGGATGTTCGCGAAATCACCCGGAGCGCGCTGATCTTGGCCAGGTCCGTGATCAGCACATCGGTCATCCCTTCGGCGAAGTAGTCCTGGTCAGACCGGCCGGAAAGATTCTCCAGGGGCAAGACCGCCAGAGATTTGATCTGCGTTGACGGACTTCGAAGGCGCAGGCGAACCCCCAAGCCGCGGAAGTTCAATCCGATCGCCACCGCCAGGATTGCCACCGCACCGAGCGTGTAGGCCAGCCATGGGTGACGTCGTGGCGGTGTCGGACTCTCGCGCTCCAGTTCCTGCATCATCGCCGCTGCACTCTGGAACCGCAAGGCCGGATCGACCTCGAGGCAGCGCAGAATCACGGCTTCCCATCGGTGGTGCAGGCCGGGAACGAAGGAACACGGGGATGGAACCGGCTCGCTCAGGCTCTGCATGGCCCCTGCCCGCGAGGCGCGAGTTGCGAAGGGCCGGCACCCGGTCACCATCTCATACATGACGAGACCGAGCGCGTAGATATCGGTGGCCGGCGTCAGAACACCGCCCGCGATCTGCTCCGGCGCCATATAGGACAGCGTGCCGGCAAATCCGTCATCGACGGTGGTGGAACTATCCGTGGACTCGCCGGACGCGGTGGTGCCGGAACTCGTCGGCCCCGTGCCGCGAGCCAGGCCGAAGTCGGTGACCACGGCACGAGTGGGCGAGGCCGGGTCGCCCGAGGCCACCAAAATCACGTTTGACGGTTTGAAGTCCCGGTGAATGACTCCAGACTCGTGAGCGGCCGCAAGCCCCTCCACCATTTGCCGCACCAGAGGCAGCGCCTCGTCAGTGCTCATGCGGCCATGCCGTCGAAGACGCTCACTGAGCGTCTCACCTTCGAGCAACTCCATGCTGAGGAACGCCACCTCGGCGCCGGTACCCTCAATACCTCCGGACGGAATCCGATGGTGGTCGAGATCGAAGATCCGGCAGACGTTGGGGTGGGTGACCTTGCGGGCCAGTTGGACTTCCTGCTTGAAACGGCGCAGGGTCTCAGGACTGGCGGAGATCTCCGGACGTATCGCCTTCAGGGCGACCCGAACGCCAAGTTCAAGGTCCCGGGCTTCGTACACCTCTCCCATGCCGCCCTTGCCAACAAAGCGGATTACCTTGAAGCGGCCGCAAAGCACCTCGTCCGGCGCAAAGGTAGGGCGCGACTCATCGGCGATGTCCATCAAGCGTTCAACTCCGCCTCGTCCGTCTCTGTCTGACACTCGACTTCTTGCTCCCACAGGATGTCACGAAAACCCTTGACGGCGTAGTCCTTCAGTTTCCAATTACCACAGTCGTGAAAACAAAGCTGTGACGTGATGCTGGCGCTCGCTGCCGGCTGCGTGGCACGCCTGGTATGAGTCAAGTCTCGAGCGGTTCTGCTGCCTGGCGCGGCGTGCGGGGGATGGCCAGAGTGAGGATCGCGATCGCAACCGCAGCGGTCGCTGGAACGAGCAGCACCTTTGCCGGTCTCGATCGCGCCAGCCAGCCGCCCACCAGCGGTCCCGACGATCCGCCGGCCAGCGCGACAGCCATAACCGCGCCGAACACGGTTCCGGTTTCGTTCGGGAACCCGTCGCCGAGCACGCCGAGAGCGGTTGGAAAAGTAGCTGACATGCCAAGGCCAATTACGGCGAATCCGGCGATCATGACGCCGAAAGACTCGTGAGAGCGCAGCACGACAACGCCCGCCATGGTGACGGCGGCCGACAGCAGCAAGAGGTTGCGGCCGCCGATCCATTGGAGCCCAAGCGCGGCCAGCAGGCGTCCCATACCGAGCGCGATGCTAAACCCGACCAGCGCCAGGTCCGCGCGCTGGGCGGCGACGTGGGTCACGTCCTTCACCGCTCTGCCGGCCCAGACGAACATGCAATTCTCATCCCCAGATTCGAAGAAGAGAAGCAGGGCGATCACCCAGACCAAGGGGTGATTCAACACGTTGAGCAGCCTGGCGAGCGGCGCTTCCGACAGCACGGGTGGTGGAAAGCGCAGCGCCAGCACCGCGATCAGCACGGCCGCGGGCGCGAAGGCTAGGATGCGAAGCACAGCGGAGGCCGGAAATCGGCCGGCCAGCAGGAACATCAGCAGGGGTGCGGTGACGGCTCCAAGACTGAATGAGAAGCCCAGCAGGTTCAGGGCGGCGCCGCGTCCCGAAGCGTTCAGGCCGGAGATGAGTGCGTTGGTCGCGGTATTCAGCACGCCGCCGCCGAGGCCATAGATCACCGCGGCCGCGGCCAGAGCTGTGAAGCTCTCGAGCGCCGGCATGACGACGAGCGCCGCGGCGATCAGCCCCAGGCTCACAGCGAGCGCGGCCCTGGCGCCGGCTTTGTCAAGAACCGGCCCAATGAGGATGGTCGCCGCGAGAATGCCGATCAAGGGGAACGATCCCAAACTGCCGGCCCGCGCGCTGCTGAAGGTGAGGGTCGGCAGAAGCGATCCCATGAGCAGCAACACCACGCCAAAAACGAACATGCAGGCATTGACGGTCGCGATGAGAGCCGTTCGATGAATGCCGCCGCTGGTTCTCGATGTCACTGCGAGCGACCTTTCTCAAGGCGATCGAAACACAGCTTGGCGATTCCGAGCAGGCCGGCATTCGATCCCAAACGGCTACGGCGGATTCGCACTTGCGTCGCGGCGAGCGGCTGTGCCCACTGCTTCAGCGCAGCGCGCGCCGGGTCGAGCAACAGATTCCCCGCTGCAGCCACCCCGCCGCCAATCACGATCATCTCAGGGTTCAATACGTCCACCACGTTTGCCAGCGCGAGACCAAGACTGCGGCCGGCTTCGCGGATCACTTTTCTTGCCCTCGCGTCTCCGCGTCGCGCCAGCTTCACCACCTCGCGAGCGTCGATCGGGCGTCGAAGGATGCGCTCGGCTGCGCGAGCGATTCCTGGTCCCGCGGCGTGCGACTCGAGGCAGCCCACGGCCTTGTACTCCGGACGAAGACGGTCGCGAATGGCCATCCATCCCAGGCAGCCGCTGAGCTCGCCGTGTCCGCGAATCAGCCGGCCGCCGCTGAGGATCCCCGCTCCGATGCCGGTGCCGACGGCCACGAACACCACATCGCGACAATTGTGCGCGGAACCCAGCCAAGCTTCGCCGGTCACGAAAGCATTCCGATCGCTCTCGATCAGCACCGGAAGATGGAATCGGCGAGTCAGCATTCGGCCGAGAGGCATCTGCTCCCAGCCGGGAATATTGGGCGCCCAAACAGTTCTATTCGCACGGGCGAGGCCGGGAACATCCACGCCCAGTGCGCAGGCCCCCTGCGCCGGCAGTTGCCGCAGCAGATCCGTCAAGGCATCTACCGCGGCCAGGCCGCCTTGCTCAGGCGTGGCGGTCACGAGACGGCGAGTCATCCAGCCGGTCTCGTCCACTCGCGCTGCAGCGATCTTGGTGCCACCGAGATCCGCCACGAGGGCAACGCGTGTCATTCCTACTCCGGCTGCAGGCGAACCACCCAGATCTCGTCCGGCTCAAGCTTCTTCTGCAGGACAGTCTCGTCGGCGTCCTCTCCGATGGCGACGTCCTGGTTCGCCACGAGATCAAAGGCTGCTTTCACTTTCCACGGCAAGCGCAGAGAGACCTTGGCCGCCGCTGTCTCATTCCCGTGGTTGAACACAAAGACGAACTGCCGGTCACGGCTAACGAGCCGGCGAACCTCGAGCTCGGATGTTCCCGCGCCTGAGACTCGCAGCTGCGGTTCCACGCCCGCAGTTTCAGCGAGCGAGAGAAAGAGCCGGGCTGTCGAGGGGTCATGTTTTCGCTGATAGGCCAGTCCCGCGAACGAGCCGATCAGTATGGCGCGGCCCTTGCCATAAGACATCTCAACAATCGCCGCCTTACCGTCCGAAAAGCGCGCGAGAACATGACCGCCAGCGAGCGGGTCGAGATCCTCTTCGAATGCCGCGGCCGCGACGGCCTCGCCCGCTTTGAACCCGGATAATCCGGCGCCGTCCTGAATCAGCAATTGAGCCTCGTCCTCAGGCCGGATCAGCTGTTCCCGCGCGCCGAATACCTGGTCGAGACCAAACCCGGGAATGACAGGGCTGGCGAATCCGCGCTCGTCGTTCCAGGCAAGGCGCGCCTCGGCTACGACGGCTCCACCGTCCGCGATGTAGCGCTTCACGGCGTCTGCGACGCTCTCGGAAAGCATGACCGGGTAAGGCAGAAACAGGATCTTATACTGTTTGAGGTGCTCCGAGTCGAGCGCCGGGGATTGCACGAAATCCACCGGGATCTGCTTTTCGAAAAAAGTGCGGTAGGTCCCTTCAAGCGAATCGCGCTCGGCGTTGCCGAGGTTCGAGAGTGACGATTGACGGCCACCCACGAGGTAGGAGAGTCGGTCATAGAGAATCGCCACTTCCGCTGGCGCGGGCTCAGCCGGATTCAGATCCGCCGCATTTCGCTCGATTGCCTGCGCCGTGCGGCCCGCCGCCTGCGCGCGATCGGTCAGCGTCCCGTCGAGATTAACCAGGCCGTAGCCGTTCGACTCGAATCCCGAGCTCATCGGGTACCAGGCATAGACGGCGATCTCGCGGGCACCGTGCGCGATCACTTGCCACATCCAGTACTCTTCGTCGTGAGCCGTGACCGGGTCCACGATGCGCATCCCGGTCGAGCCCTGGCCCGCCTGGAGTTCTCCAATCCAGAAGCCTTTGCCCGCGGCATGACCGGCGGAGCGGGTGAAGTCGAGCCCGGCCGCCAGCATCCAGTAAGGCCAGGGGTGCGTGGACTCGGCGTGCTTGGGATAAAGCGACGTGCCGAAGAAGTCGGCGCTCGCAGACATCTTCCAGTCGTCGGGCTCGCCGTATCCGTCCGCGGGCGAGGTGAAGAGACCCGGCACCGCGGCGTGACTGGTGATGGGGTGCGCGGAATCGGCGCTGCGAATGGCGCTCACACGCGTCTTGAGATCGCCGGCCAGCTTGTCATCGATGAAGGCGCGCCAGTCCATGTAATCGGCGTAGGAGAGAATGGTTGAAAAGCGGGGCGGCTGGACGTCGTCCCAGCTCGCGAAACGGCGATACCAGGCGGCGTTCAGGGCGTCGAGTGTCCTGTACTTCGCGCGGAGCCACTGGCGGAATCGCGCCTGGCTGCTCGCGCAGAAGCAGAACTCGGCAGCGGACAGATAAGGGAAATCGGCCCAATTGATCACGTGCGGCTCGCTCCACACATCCCACCCGTAGAGGGCAGGATACTGGTTGGCGCGGCGCGAGAGCGCTTCCAGGAACTTCACGATCTCCACGCGCACGCCCTCGTGATCGATGCAGTATCCCGGAGCCGACTGCGAATCGATCACCGCGCCGCTGCGATCCACAAAGCGGCCCTCGGGATAGCGGATGCCCACCCAGTCCGGGGCCGAGTCGGTGTAGATCTGCACAATGACGTGCAGCCCGCGCTCCCCCGCGAGTTTCATCAGCAGGCCGAGATGATCGAAATTGAAGACGCCGGGCTTCGGCTCGGCTGTCGCCCAGTCCACCCAGCACTTGACGGTGTTGAAGCCCGCGACTTTGATCTGATCGAGGTCGCGACCCCATTGCGCTGCGCTCGCCGGATCGAGAGGGCTCATCATCGGAGCGCGCGCTGTGCCGCCACTATACCAGACGGCAACGGGGAAGAAGTCCACGGCGCTCGGTGGCGCTTGCTGTCGCTCCGCGCTGTCTAGGTTGCTAACGTGCAGCGTCTTCCCGGCGTGCGAAGAGGATTTCACCAGAGAGATCACAGAGGACGCCTCTGTGGCCTCCGAGACCTCTGTGGTGAACTTCTCTTTTGGTTGTAGTTCAGGTCGCGCCAGGTCGGATAGGCCTACAGAACGGAGCCCACAGAGTCTCCGTGCACTCTGTGTCATGCGCCTTTCCTTGCCATGGAGGCCACCGAGAACTCCAGCTCCCTTGCGGGCTGAAACCGCGTCCTGAGAAATCGCCGTCAAGGTGAGGACGAGCGCAGCCAAAACGAGCGTGTTTCGGGCGTCAGCGCGAAACGATCTCATCGACAGACGATCACCTCCGACTCTGAATCATGCGCTCGTACTCCTCGAAGACATGTTGGTTGTGATCCGCCGGCAGGCCGACGTTGGGCGAGACGAAAGTAGCCGGCCGGGCGCCGCCTTTCACCAGCCGCACGCCCGTTTCCGCCACCAGCGCCATGGCGATTGAGACCGCCGCGACGGTCGAACCGGCCGCAAATTTCTCCCTAATCCCCTCCATGCCGACCAGGGCATCTTCCGGGGGCACGCAATTATCAATGGCGATGGTGGAAGCATCGGCCAGCTTCTTGCCGCTCGAGTGCGTCGCCCTGGCCTGACGATTCTGGTGCGAGGAGACCGAGACCACCGTCAGCCCCTTCTTCCCCGCCTCGATCGCCGTCTCGACCGGCGCCGCGTTCAACCCGCCGTGGGAAAAGATCAGGATGGAATCGCGAGGCTCCATCTGGTAGCTCTGAAGCAGAACGGAAGCGTATCCCTCGCGCCGTTCCAGCCACAACAACTCTCGCGCTCCGCCGGGTCCGACCACGTTGAACCACATCAGGCGCGGATCGTAAATCGGCTGAAATCCCACGAAGCTGCCGTAGCGGGGGAAAATGTCGAGCACGGGAATCACGGAATGTCCGCTGCCGAAGAGGTACACCCGGCCGCCGGATTGAATCGAACGGGCGAAGGCTTCCGCAGCGGCTTCGATCTTGTCTTTCTGGGTTTGCCGGATGCTGTCGATAACTCCGGCGATTCGGCTGAAATAAGCTTCAGTCATGGAATCCGTTCCTCTCGAGGTCCCACCTGGACTGCGCATACCTGCCGCCGTCCATCGCTACGGTAACACAACCGGCCCTGAGACTCTCGGATTGGGGAAGCTCTGCATACGCCCGGACGGGTTTTAAGCTAAAATCCAACGCTCTGACATTCGCGAGATACACCCCAGGAGGATCCGGTGGGCTTCAGCCAGCGCTTGCAAGAGATTCGAGTGGGCTTCGGACGCCCGTTCTGGGTGGCCAACTTCACGGAACTCTTCGAGCGCCTAGCGTACTACGGCATGTATGCGGTCCTGGCGATCTACCTCAACGAGCAGCTCCATTTCTCCAAGGAGCTTGCCGCCTGGATGACGGGCATTTTCGGGACCGTCGTATGGTTCCTCCCCATCCTGGGCGGCTCTCTGGCCGACCGCTTCGGCTTTCGCCGCGCTCTGATGTTTGCCTATCTCGTGATGGCCGTCGGATATTTCCTCTTGGGGTCGCTTTCGGCTCCCTGGATGCACAATGTCCGGCATTCCCTTGGCGACAAATGGTTAGTGCTGGCCGTGCTGATGATCCCAGCCCTTGGCCCCGGCGTGGTCAAGCCTTGCGTGGCAGGAACCACGGCGCGCGCCTCGGCCGAGAATGTGCGGTCCATCGGCTACTCGATCTACTACACCATCGTGAACATCGGCGGGACTCTCGGACCGCTAATGTCATGGCTCGTCCGCGAGCGGCTGGGCCTCGGTGCGGGCAACGTCTTCCGGGTGGCGAGTCTGAGCGTGTTTTTGATGTTCCTGGCGACCCTGCTGTTCTTTCACGAGCCGGTTCAGCCCGGCGAAGAACCCGTGCCCAGCGTCGGCGCCGCCATCAAGAACATGCTCTTGGTGCTCGGCAACGGCCGGTTCGTGCTCTTCTTACTGATCTTCTCGAGCTTTTACATCGTTTTCTGGCAGGAATTCATCTCGGCGCCGCTGTTCCTGCGCGGCTATGTCGACCCGAACGCGCCCGCCGACCTGCTGCTCTCGATCGATGCCGGCGCCGTGATCCTCTTTCAGATTTTGGTCACCTACGTCACGCGAAAGATACGGCCGTTCCCCGCCATGACCCTCGGACTCGTGATTTCAAGCCTTTCGTGGCTCTTTCTCGCAATCCACCCCAGCGTGCCCGCGCTCATCGCCTCCCTTGTGGTGTTGGCGCTCGGCGAGATGACGCAGTCGGCGCGCTATTACGAATACATCTCGCGTCTCGCGCCTCCCGGCCGCCAAGGTCTCTACATGGGCTATGCGTTCTTGCCCATCGCTATTGGGAATTTCTTTGCGGGAATTCTAGGCGGCCATCTCCTCCGCTACTTCGGCGAGGTGCTGCATCGCCCGCAACAGATGTGGTGGGTTATAACCGCCGTGGGGCTCATCGGCGCGGTCCTGATGCTGATCTATGACAGGATCTTCGAGCCGGGGCACGCGCCGGACCCAGTCGAGACTCAGTCGACGGTCGCCTGAGGGCGCGACAGGCCAATTCACTCCTTCACGATCATCGCCAGGAGGCGGTCGATGACATAGCCGGGCGGATAGCCTTTGATCCGCACCAGCTTCTCGCGACTTTTCAAGCCAAAGGCAATATCGATCGCATCCTTAGGGATGCGCAGCCCGCGCGCCAGGAAGCGGATTAGGTCGCCGTTGGCCTCGTTGTTCTCGGGCACGGCGCGCAGTTCGAAGTGGACCCGGTGATCGCGATCGAAATACATGCGGTCGCACGGGGCGCGCGGCTTGATCTTGGCTTTGAACGTCACCTTCAAACCCTCAACTCGAAACGGCGGCATCGAGCTCAAGCTGCACCTCCTTGTGAAAGCACGTCACATCCTCTCTCCAAAAATAGCGCTGCCCACACGCACCAGGGTGGCGCCTTCTTCGATCGCCACTTCGAAATCGTGGCTCATGCCCATGGAGAGTTCGCCCATGCGGACGTTGGGCAATCGTGCCGAATCGATCACCCTTGCGAGCTCGCGCAGACGCGCAAAGTATGGCCGGGCGCCTTCGGGATCGTCGGTGACGGGCGGCACGGTCATCAGGCCGCGCAGCGACAGGTTCGGGAGAGAACTGATGGCACGCCCAAGATCGAGGGCTGCGGACTCATCGACGCCGGACTTGGATGCCTCCCCGCCCAGATTCACCTCGATGAGCACGGGCAGGGGGGACTCAAGCTCGCGGGATGCTTGCGGCGCGCGATCCAGCTTTTCCGCCAGCCGCAGCGAGTCCAGCGACTCAATCCAATTAAACAGGGCGCGCGCGGACCGCGCCTTGTTGGTTTGAAGATGTCCGATCATGTGCCAGGTGATGTCGAGTTCGCGAAGCGCCGGCAACTTTCGCTCGGCCTCCTGTACCCGATTCTCACCGAAGTGTCGCAGGCCCGCGTCGTAAGCTTCGCGGATGCGCTCCGGCGGCACCGTTTTGGAGACTGCCACCAGCCGGACGTCCTCCCGGCGGTGTCCGGCGCGCCGGCAGGCCGCGGCGATGCGCTCTTCGACCCGGGCAACGTTCTTCGCGATCTCGCTCATTAGCGGAGCGTCCTGCAGAGGCCCGCTGGCACGCTGCGCCAGAATTGTAGCATCGCGAGGCACGCCGGGCGCAACGAAGGTGGCGTCCGGATTGCGGATGACACGCAGCTTCACAAAAATGCTATTCTGAACCACAGCAGAAGGATCTGTTTCTGGTCCACCACCGGAACTCGCGATTGTAGGAGCCCTTTGAAGCGGCGCGGTTTTTTCATCACGCTGGAAGGCATCGACGGCACCGGCAAGAGTACGCAGTTTCGCCGCCTGCTGCTCCATTTGCGGAAGCAAGGCTACAAGGTCCGGGCCACGCGCGAGCCGGGCGGTACGCCGGTTGGCGAAAAAGTGCGGGCCATTCTGATGACCGAAAAGGACGACCTCAGCGCCCTGGCGGAGCTGGCGTTGTTCTATGCAGCACGCGCGCAGCACGTGGAGAAGGTTATCCGGCCGGCGCTGGAACGCGGCGAACTGGTGGTGAGCGACCGCTTCAACGATTGCAGCTTCGTATACCAGGGCTACGCGCGCGGGCTCGGCACGAAAGCCGTCCGGCTGTTTGACCGGGTGATCTGCGGGCCCACCCAACCGGATCTGACTCTGGTCCTCGATCTCGATGCGCGATTCGCGCTCGAGCGGGCCCTCGACCGCGACGCCGGCTCGGGAACGTCGCGCTTCGAAGCCGCAGGCCTCGAATTTCAACAGCGGGCGCGCGCCGGTTATCTGGCTCGCGCGCGCCGCGAGCCTGAGCGTGTCCGCGTGATTGACGCCAGCCTCTCGATGCGCGAGGTCCAGACAGAAATCGCCAACGTAGTGAATGAGGTGCTGCGGGGAAGAGGCCAGAAGCCAGAAGTCAGAAGTTAGAATGGGCATCTTGTTGGCTAGGAGCGCGCCAACGGAAGGCTTGGAATCCCAACTTATCGGATCTCGGCTCTAAGTGTATGCGTCGAGTCTGAGATTCTGACTTCTGACTGCTGATTGAGGACTTCTGACTTCTCGCTCTGACTTCTGATTCTATGGGCTTCGATTCTATCGTCGGAAACACCGTCGCGGTTCAGGCGGTGCGCGAGATGCTGCGCGCGGACCGCCTGCCCGGCGCTTTGCTGTTCACAGGACCAGAGGGCGTGGGCAAGAAGACGCTGGCGCTAATGCTGGCTCAGGCCGCCGTCTGCGAGCGTTTCAAGGACGATTTCTGCGGCGAGTGCGTGCGCTGCCGCCGCACCGCCGAGATGATCGCCGCTGCCGAAGAGGATCTGGCGCGCCGGCGCGATCTTAAGGAGTCTGCACGCCGCGTGGAAGGCCTGGTCTACTTTGACCTGCAACTGATTGCGCCCATCACGCGCTACATCCTGAGCGAACAAATCCGCGTGCTGCGTCAGGTGGCATATACGCGGCCTTTCGAACTGCCGCGCCGCTTCTTCATCATTGATCAGGCGCAGGACATTCACTGGCAGGCGGTGGATCTATTGCTGAAGGTCATGGAAGAGCCGCCCGAGACGACCACCATCATCCTCGTGTGTCCCAATGCAGGAGAGTTGCGTTCGACGATTCGTTCCCGCTGCCAGCGCGCGGCGTTTTCGCCGGTTGATGAAGATCTCGTTCTCCGGCTCATCCAGGAGCGAGGGAACGTGCCGGAACCAAAGCAGCGGCTGGTGGCGCGGCTTTCGCATGGCAGCGTCGGCCGGGCACTTGGATTCGATCTGCCCGCCTGCCTTGCGCGCCGCGATGTCTGGCTGGAGTTTTTCCACAGCCTGACGGGCGGGCCCGGGCCGCGCGCGCGGACTCCGGACTGGCATCAGCTCTTTGATTCCACGCGCAAGCTGACCGGGGATCGCGACAGCTTCGATGACATACTGACGACCGGCACCGAGCTGCTGCGCGACATGCTGCTGTTGCTTGAAAGTGGCGACAGCGCTTCCGTTTCGAACTTGGACACTGTGCCGCGGTTGAAGACCTGGGCCGCGGCACTGGGCTTCCAGGGCATTCTGTTACTAAAGGAGGGTCTCGACGAAGCCCATCGCCTGCAGATCCGCAATGTGAATCAGCAACTCGGCTTGGACGCGCTCGCCATCGGGATGGTTTCCGGCAGCCGCCCGAGCCAGCCGCACCGGGAGCCTTCGTTAACCAGGCTGTAAACAAGATCGCGCAAATCGGGCTTGACTTGAAATATATGGCTGAAGGATATTGCCCGATATCGGGATGCGTGCTAGATTAGCAGTCAGGTTCGATCTGCACATAGTTTTTTGATCTGCCTGGGGAGTCGGCACAGGACCCGACCATTGCATAGAAAACCGGCACCGCGGTTCTCCGATTGTTTTCGGAGGCGGTCCCGGCCCGAGGTAACCGCATGAAGGACGTTGTGAGCGTTAATCGTAAACTAATCAGACCGAGCCTGTCGGAGATCCAGGAGCAGATGCAAGGCGGACGCATGGGCCGCCGCAAGCCGACGCCGCCCGATCAAACCAACGCCGAGAGTTTCTATTACGTTAAGCAAATGCAAGCGCGCACACCGATGGTGGTGGTGCTCGACACCGGCGAGACCATCCGCGGCGTGATCGAGTGGTACGACAGGAATTGCATCAAAGTGCACCGCAACGGCGAGCCCAACCTGCTGATCTTCAAATCCTGCATCCGTTATATCTATAAGCAGAGCGACGCCAAAAACGGCAGCGGCGAGAGCCTGAACGGGGAATAGGCGCGCACAGTGCGACCGAAATGCGCGGGGCCGGATGCGGGCCGCTTCCATCGAGACCGGGAAAGGAAATGGCTGAAACGGAAGATCACACTCCGAGCCTGGCCAGCCGGCACTGTGTCCCCTGCGAGGGCGGCGTGCAACCACTCGACACGAAGGCTATTGACTCCCTGAAGGCGCAGGTCCAGGGCTGGGAAGTTGTTGACGGACATCAGCTGCGGAAGGCCTGGAAATTCCCCGATTTTCGCAGCGCGCTCGCTCTCGTGAATCGCGTGGGCGAAGCCGCCGAATCCGAGGGTCACCATCCTGACATCGCGCTGGGTTGGGGAAGGGTCGAGATCACGCTGTGGACGCACGCGGCGAAGGGCCTGACCGAAAACGATTTCATCCTGGCCGCCAAAATCGATCGGCTCTGATCATCTGCGAGTTTGACGAATCCCACCTCAAGACTTCTTCGGCCGATAAATGTCGGTAGCCGTTCCAAAGAAGACTTCCGCCGCTTCCATCACCGTCTCGGAAAGCGTGGGATGAGGATGGATGCTTAAGGCAACATCCGAAGCAAGCGCCGCCATCTCTACCGCGAGAACGCCTTCAGCGATCAACTCTCCCGCGCCCACGCCGGTAATGCCGACGCCCAGCACGCGTTCCGTTTCAGAATCGAGCACGAGCTTGGTGACGCCGTCGTTACGGTCCAGCGTCGTCGCGCGCCCCGAGGCGCCCCAGGGGAAGCGCGCCACTTTGATCGGACGATTCTCCTTCGCGGCCTGAGTTTCCGTGAGACCACACCACGCGACTTCGGGATCGGTGAAGACCACAGCCGGAATCGCGCGCGGTTCAAACGCGACCTTGTGTCCGGCGATCGCCTCAACGGCGGTGCGTCCCTCGTGCGACGCCTTGTGCGCCAGCATCGGCTCGCCGGCAACGTCGCCGATGGCGTAGATGGCGGGCTCAGTGGTGCGCCGCTGGGCATCAATCTGAACGAAGCCCTTCGCGTCCTTCTGGACGCGCGTTTTTTCGAGACCGGCTACGCCCGAGTTCGGCTTGCGGCCAACGGAGACAAGCACTTTCTCGTAGACCTGTTCCCCTCCGTCCGCGGCCGCGCCCTCGAACTTCACTCGCAGGCCGCCCTTTTCTTCCTTCATTTCCGCGACTTTCGTGCTGAGCATCACCTTTTTAAAGATCTTCTCCACGCGCTTGGCGAGCGGCGCCACGAGGTCACGATCCGCCCCTGGCAGCAGTCCCTCGAGCATTTCCACAACGGACACCTCGCTGCCCAGCGCGGCGTAAACAGTGCCGATTTCGAGCCCGATATATCCGCCACCGATCACGAGCAGCGTCTTGGGAACGTTCGCGACGTCGAGCGCGGAGGTGGAATCGAGAATGCGCTCGCTCTTCGGCAACCCCGGCAGCATCGCCGGGAACGATCCGGTGGCCAGAATCGCGTGCTCGAAGCTGAGCTTTCGTTCGGCCTTTGCAGTCTCGATGTTGAGCGTTTTGGCGTCCACGAGCGAGGCGCGTCCACGGATGTACTCGACGTGACGCTGCTTCGAGATCTGGCTGAGTCCGCCCGTGAGCTTGTTGACAACGCCACTCTTCCACTCGCGCAGCTTGTCGATATCGATTTTCGGCGGCTGGAACTCAATTCCCCAGTGAGCCGCTTCGCGCGCTTCGGTCAGGACGCGCGCCGCGTGCAGCAGCGCCTTGGAAGGAATGCAGCCGCGATAGAGGCAGACTCCGCCGGGATTCTCGTCCTCACCCACCAGCGCCACGCGCATGCCACGATCGGCCGCCAGAAAGGCAGCGGCGTAGCCGCCGGGCCCGGCTCCGATCACGACAAGTTGAGTTGTGTCCGATTGATCAGCCATGGTAAGTCGATTGCCTCCTCGGCGGATACTCGCCAGCTTGCGCAGCCCGTAGTGGGTCAGTTGACGTAGGGGCGGCCCTTGTGGCCGCCCAAATGACAGAACGGACTCGAAATGGGCGGCCACAAGGGCCGCCCCTACGTCGATCCGGAGAAGTGTCAGCCCTCGAAAGGAATCAGGAATGGCTGCTCGAGGGCCTCGGCGACCCAGCGCAGAAACCGCGCAGCGTCGGCCCCGTCGATCAGCCGGTGATCGTAGGAAAGCGACAGTGGCAGCATCAGCCGAGGCTGGAACTGCCCGTCGACGTACACCGCCTCCAGGCTCGATCGCGACATGCCGAGAATGGCGACTTCCGGCCAGTTGACGATAGGAGTGAAAGACGTGCCGCCGATGCCGCCCAGGTTGCTGATGCTGAAAACGCCGCCTTCCATGTCCTCGGGCACGAGCTTGCGGTTGCGGGCCTTCTCGGCCATCTGCGCGAGCTCGACGGAAAGGTCGATGATGTTCTTCCGGTCCACGTCGCGGATCACCGGCACCAACAGACCGCGATCCGTATCTACCGCCACGCCGATGTGGCGATACTTCTTATAGATGATCTCCTCGCGTTCTGGATCGATGCTGGCGGCGAATTGCGGAAACTTGTGCAGCGCCGCTGCAACCACTTTCAGCGCGATGGCCGTAACGGTCAGTTTGCCGCCCTGCGTTTCCGCTTTCGGCGAGTGCTGCTTGCGAAGCTTTTCGATCTGCGTGATGTCGGCGCGATCGTGCTGCGTGACGCGCGGAACTGTAACCCAGGCGTGGCTCAGGTGCGACGCGGTGGCGCGCCGCACGGCGCGCATGGATTCGCGCTCCACGGCACCCCAGCGCGAGAAATCCGGCATCGGAACCGAAACGCCGATTTGAAAGCCCGGTTCGCGGCGCTTCGTGTTGAGATCACGAATATACGCCTTGACGTCCTCGGCCGAAATGCGCCCGCCGGGCCCCTTCCCCGGGACCTCGGCGATATCCACGCCGAGTTCCCGCGCCATGCGCCGCACCGAAGGCGCCGCCGGAACCAGGCGCTTCTCGCGTGGAGCGGCGGCGGGAGCCGTGGTGGCCGCCGGACTGGCCGGGATTGGACCGGCTCCAGGTTCAGTGCCTGATCCGCGCGTCTCTTGTTGCGGTGTTGCCGCGGGCGCTGCCCCCGAGGCTGGCTTCTCCACCTTGGCGGGAGCGCTGACAGCGCTCGCAGGCTCATGCGATGCTGCGCCCTCAAGTGTGAAGATCAACTGACCGACCTTCACCTTCTCGCCCGCCTTGACGTGAATCTCCTTGACCCGTCCGCTGACCGAAGACGGCACTTCGAGCGTCGCCTTCTCGGTCTCGAGTTCCAGAACCGGTTGCTCCTGGGTGATCACGTCGCCAGCCGAGACCAGCACCTTGAGCAGGTCGCCCTTCTCGACGTTCTCCCCCAGCTCCGGCAGCCTGAATTCCATGGTCTCGCCGGCCTGCGGCGGCGCACTCGAAGCGCGAGCCTCTTGTCCGGCAGAATCCCCAGGCGGCGGACTGGCACCTTTGGCGGCCTCCGCTCCATTCGTCTTCGACTTCGGCGGTTCTTTCGATGGTTCAGCGGCTACAGCAGGTGAAGGTCTCGACTCTTCCGCAGGCGCCGCGCCCTGAGCGCCGTCGGCAACCGTGAGAATCACCTGGCCGACTTTCACCTGCTCGCCGGGCTTTACGAGAATCGATTCCACTTTACCGCCGACGGACGAGGGCACTTCGAGCGTTGCCTTTTCGGTCTCAAGCTCAATGACCGCCTGGTCCTTGCTGATGATATCTCCCACCGACACCAGGACCTTCACCAGATCGCCCTTGGCGACGTTCTCCCCGAGTTCGGGCAATCGGAATTCCGTGGACATGAGTCTCCAAAGCATGGGCTGGGGGTTAGTGGTTAGAAGAGAATTGAGCCATTGAGTCATTGTTGCATTGAATCAATGGCCCAATCGTTCTCGCCACTCGCCACTCGCCACTATCACGAAGTGACCGGATTGGGCTTCTCCGGGCTAATGTCGAGATCTTTCATTGCCTGCTGCACCACCTTGGCCGGCAGCTTGCTTTCGCGGGCGAGCGCCGCGAGCGTCGCCAGCGTGATGAACCGCGAGTCTGCCTCGAAGAAATTGCGCAGCGAGGCGCGGCCATCGCTGCGGCCGAACCCGTCCGTGCCGAGCGAAACCAGCGGACGCGGGCACCAGCGCGCGATCGAATCGGGCAGCGACTTGATGTAGTCGCTGGCGGCGACCAGCACACCCGGCGCGTCCGCCAGAGCTGATGCCACAAAGGGCACGCGAGGCTCCTCGGCCGGATTCAGCATGTTCCAGCGTTCAGCATCGTGTCCGTCGCGGTAAAGCTGCTTGTAGCTCGTCACGCTCCACACGTCGGCGGCCACGTTGTACTTCTCATCGAGCAGAGTTTGCGCCTTGAGCGCCTCATTCAGAATTGAGCCGCTGCCAAACAGTTGGGCGCGCAGTTTCGCCCGGGGATGCGCCGAAGGCCGGAACCGGTAGAGCCCTTTCAGGATGCCCTCCTGCACGCCAGGCTCGTTCGGCATGGCCGGCTGCGCGTACGGCTCGTTCATCAGCGTCAGGTAGTAGAAGATGCTTTCGCCGTCGTGATACATGCGCCGGATGCCGTCGCGGATGATGACCGCGATCTCGTACGCGAACGCCGGGTCGTAAGCCATCAGGTTCGGCACCGGATAGGCGAGCACGTGGCTGTTGCCATCCTGATGCTGCAAGCCTTCGCCGGCCAGCGTCGTGCGTCCCGCCGTGCCGCCGAGGAGGAAGCCGCGGCACCGCGAATCGGCCGCCGCCCAGATCAGGTCGCCGACGCGCTGCAGTCCGAACATCGAATAGAAAATGAAGAACGGAATGGTATTCACGCCATGTGTCGCGTAGGCAGTGCCGGCGGCGATGAACGAGGAGATGCTGCCCGCTTCGGTGATTCCTTCTTCCAGAATCTGGCCCTCGGTCGCTTCCTTGTAATAGAGCAGCGTGTCGCGATCCACGGGTTCGTAGAGCTGGCCGACGTGCGAATAAATGCCGACTTCTCGAAACAACGACTCCATGCCGAAGGTCCGGGCTTCGTCAGGAATAATCGGCACCACGAGCTTGCCGAGCATCGGGTCGCGCAGGAACTTGCTCAGCAGCCGCACGAACGCCATGGTGGTCGACACCTCGCGGTTGTCCGTCCCCTTGTAGAGCTCGTCGAAGAGCGCGTCCGGCGGAGGATCGAGGGGCTCCACACGCACGGCGCGGCTCGGCACGTAGCCTCCCAAGGCCTTGCGGCGCTCGCGCAGATACTCGATCTCAGGGCTGGATTCGGACGGCCGGTAGAAAGGCGCGCCCGCCACCTCTTCGTCCGACATGGGCACGCCGAAGCGGCTGCGGAAGGAACGCAACTCCGCTTCGTTGAGCTTCTTCTGCTGGTGGGTGATGTTCTTTCCCTCACCCGCCTCGCCGAGACCGTATCCCTTGGTGGTCCGCGCCAGGATCACGGTGGGTGCGCCGGTGTGTTCGACCGCCGCCTTGTATGCGGCGTAGACCTTCTGCGGATCGTGACCGCCGAGGCGCATCTTGGCAAGCTGCTCGTCCGAATAATGCTTCACCATTTCGAGCAGCTTGGGATGCGTGCCGAAGAAGTGCTGGCGAATATACGCTCCCGAGGAGACGCTGAACTTCTGCCGCTCGCCGTCCACCACCTGGCCCATGCGATCGGCCAGCAGGCCGTCCCTGTCCCGAGCCAGCAGCGGATCCCAGTCGGTTCCCCACAGCACCTTGATCACGTTCCAACCCGCGCCGCGGAACACGCCTTCCAGTTCCTGCACGATATTGCCGTTGCCGCGCACCGGACCGTCGAGCCGCTGCAGGTTGCAACTGATCACGAAGATCAGATTGTCGATCTTCTCGCGCGCCGCCAGCGACACGGCGCCCAGCGACTCCGGCTCGTCCATCTCGCCATCGCCGAGGAACGCCCACACCTTCGAGTCGGACGCCTTCTTGAGCTTGCGATCCTGCAGATAGCGGACGAACCGGGCGTGGTAGATCGCCATGATAGGAGCAAGCCCCATCGAAACCGTGGGATATTCCCAGAAATCGGGCATCAGCCAGGGATGCGGATACGATGAGAGTCCGCCGGCAGGACGCGTTTCGCGGCGGAAGTTCTGCAGGCGCTCGAGCGACAACCGGCCTTCGAGAAAAGCGCGCGCATAAATCCCCGGAGCCGCGTGGCCCTGGAAATAAGCCGCGTCGCCGTCATGATCCGGAGTTTTGGCGCGCAGAAAATGGTTGAACGCCACTTCGAATAGCGTGGCCTGCGACGCGTAGGTCGAAATGTGCCCGCCGATGCCGCTCTCTTCGCGATTCGCGCGTACCACCATCGCCATCGCGTTCCAGCGGATCAAGCTCTTGATACGGCGCTCGATTTCGCGACTACCGGGAAACGGCGGCTCCTGATCGGCCGGGATCGTGTTCAGGTAAGGGGTCGTCGCGCGATACGGAAGCGTTACCCCGGCTTCGGCGGCGTGCAATCGCAGGCGTTGCAAAATCTGCCCGGCGCGTTCCGTTCCGCCGTCGTTATAGAGGATGTAATCGAGCGACTCCAGCCACTCCTGGGTCTCGATGTCGGCGGCGTGCGCCTGCTGAAGATCAGCCTCGCTCATGGTCTACTTCCTTTCGTGGCAGAGCCCTCGCCTCCACTCGGAGACGACGCGTGGCAGAGCAGGCGTAACTCCCAACTTGGACGTGCGGAGACGGAAGGCTGGTTGGCTCGCTTCGTCCCGGGGAGGCAACAACCTCGGACGTGCTACTGAGGTTGACGGAGCACTGCCGGCAACTGCTTTGCAGATATCAAAACTGATGATAACACTGTTCGCGGTTCAGACGTAGGGGCGGCCCTTGTGGCCGCCCGGGATTCCTAAGCAGCCAGCACGTGGGCGGCCACAAGGGCCGCCTCTACGTCTGAGCTGGAATATTGCACCGAACTCGCGGCCGTAATCCTCTCCTGGCGACACTTGCGCTATTCTTGTCTGCCGCGTTCGGACTGCATTCTGCGAATTCTTTGAAGCTTGGACATTTTATCGTGACAGACTCCAATTCCCGCCGGAACTGGCAGGGCGCCACCATTTCGCTGCTGGTGCTCGGCTACGCCGGATATTACCTGTGCCGATCGGACTATTCCGTGGCGCTGCCGCTGATCATTGCAGACATGGGGCGGCGAGGAATCTCGGAGAGCGTTGCGACCGTCCGCATGGGTACGATTGCGTCGCTGGGCGTATTGGCCTACGCGATCGGAAAATTCCCGAGCGGCGCCCTTGCGGATTTCCTGGGCGGCAAGCGGAACTTCCTGCTCGGCATGTCAGGGTCTGTCATCTTCACGATCCTCTTTGCGCTGGGCGGCGGACTGCCGATCTTCACGCTTGCCTGGATCGGCAACCGCCTGGTGCAGTCGATGGGATGGGCGGGAGTCGTCAAGGTCACGTCGAAATGGTTTTCGTTTTCCACCTACGGCGCAGCGATGGGGGCGATCAGCCTGAGTTACCTCTTCGGCGACGCGGCCTCGCGGCAGTTCATGGCGATTCTCATTGGGCATGGCGTCGGCTGGCGCGGCGTGTTCCTCGTCGCCGGGGCGACGCTGGCGCTGATCGCGGTGCTCAACCTGCTTTTCCTTCGGGAGAGCCCGCGCGACGTACGACTGCCCGAGCCTTCCATCAATCCATCCAACATCTTCAAACAACAGGGTGATAAACACACGCCGGCCAGCTTGCGGCAGTTATTGAAGCCCTTGCTGGGCAGTGGTGTTTTTTGGCTCGTATGCCTGCTGTCGTTCGGCACAACGATCGTGCGCGAGACCTTCAACATCTGGACTCCCACCTATTTCACCCAGGCGGTAAGATTGAGCGACGCAGCGGCAGCGAGCAGCAGTGCGCTGTTTCCCCTGTTCGGCGGAATCTCCGTGCTTGCCGCAGGATTCTTGAGCGATCGGCTGGGCATCGGCGGACGCGCGGCGATCATCCTCTGGGGTTTGGTCCTGGCGGGCATCGCCTTGCTTGCGCTCGCCAACGTGCACTTCGGATCGTCCAAGTCCGCGCCCGTGCTGCTGGTGGCCGCTGTCGCTTTCCTGGTGCTGGGGCCATACTCGTATCTTGCAGGCGCGATCGCCCTCGATTTCGGCGGCAAGCAAGGGAGCGCGACGGCCTCCGGATTCATCGACGGCGTTGGCTATATTGGCGGAGTGCTCGCCGGGAATTCCGTGGCGCAGATTTCCGTAGCCTACGGCTGGAAGGGCGCCTTTACCATGCTCGCGGCCGTGTGCTGGCTTTCCGGAATTGCGGCGGCCGCTTACTGGATTCATCAGAGGCGCCTGGCCGCAGCCGAACTGGTGAGCGCGGGCAGCGTGCTGTAGCGGCGCTCTATGAGCGCCGGAAGATGTGGAAACTCAAAGTCGGCGCTCATAGAGCGCCGCTACAGCAACACAAAATGCGGACAGCGCAGGGAGGCAGGATGAACGTAGCGGACCAAATCTTCGAGATGTTTTCCCGCCACGGAAACGAAGCCTATTTCGGCGAACCCGTTTCGCAGACGGAGCACGCGCTGCAGACGGCTCTTCAGGCGGAGCAGGAGAATGCGCCGCAGACGCTGGTGGTCGCGGCGCTGCTGCACGACGTCGGACATCTGCTTCACGGCATGGGCGAAGACGTCGCGAATCGCGGCGTGGACGCGCGTCACGAAGCGGCCGGCGAAGCCTGGCTGGCGCGGCACTTTCCGCCCGCGGTCACTGAGCCGGTCAGGCTCCACGTGGCCGCCAAGCGATATTTGTGCCACACCGATCCCGACTACTTCGGCCAGCTTTCTCCGGCGTCGGTCCAGAGCCTGGAACTGCAAGGGGGAGCGTTCACCGAACACGAAGCGCGCGTGTTCGAAGCTCACAGATATTTCGGCGAGGCTCTCCGGCTGAGGCGTTGGGACGACGCCGCGAAGATTCCCGGTCTCGAAGTTCCGGATCTCGAGCATTATCGCCCGGCGCTGAGCGCAGTGGCGCGAACGCTGTAGTGCCGGTGTCCTCACCGCTGTCCATCGGCGCTGAGGACAGCGCCGCTAAGCAAACCACGGCACGAGTGGTCTTGCTTGCCTTGTCGCCGTTATCTTATTCTCGACATACGGTGCCGTTGCATGCCGGCAGAGTGATGGACGCCTGGAAACAATTCGACGGGATCAATGCCGGGTATGTGGCCGATCTCTACGAACAGTACCGGCGCGATCCCTCCTCGCTCGACGCCGCCACGCGCGCATTCTTTGACCAGAACGGCCCGCCGCCGGCGATCGAAGAAGCGCCAGAAGTCACTATCCGCGGAACGGCTGAACTGCCCGGCGTGAGCGCGGCCGGTGGTGTGCCGATCGCCAAAATTGTGGGCGCGGTAAACCTTGCGGAATCGATTCGCAAGTTCGGACATCTGGCCGCGCAACTCGACCCGCTCGGCAGTCCGCCGCCCGGCGATCCCTCGCTCGAGCCCGAATATCATGGGGTGACCGAGCAGGATCTGCGGGCTCTTCCCGCGTCGCTGTTTGGCGGAATGTTCCCCTACGCGGCGCGCGACAGTGAGGCCGGGAGCGCCTGGAACCTCATCGAGTGGCTGCGCGGCATCTATTCGAGCGTCAGCGGCTTCGACTACGGTCACGTGCGCGATCCCGAAGAGCGCGCCTGGCTGCTCGACGCCATCGAGTCTCGGCGATTCCGCCCGCCAACCGATCCCATTGACGAAGTCTCGCTGCTCGACCGCATCACGCAGGAGGGCGCCTTCGAGCTGTTCATCCATCGGGCGTTTCCCGGCAAGACCCGCTTCTCGATCGAAGGTCTGGGAATTCTCGTGCCCATCCTCGACGAGATCATCCGCCGCGCCGCCGACGCACGGTTCCACAACGTGCTCCTGGGCATGGCGCATCGCGGCCGATTGAACATCCTGGCGCACGTCTTGAATAAGCCCTACGAGCAGATCCTCGCCGAATTCAAAGACCCCGCGGGCGCCAGCCGATTCCGCAGCGACCTTGGCTGGACGGGCGACGTGAAGTACCACTCCGGAGCCGTCCGCCAGCTCGGCGGCTCGGGCGATGTGGGCCTGACGGTGACGCTCGCGCCCAACCCCTCGCATCTCGAGGCCGTCAATCCGGTGGTGGAGGGCATGGCCCGCGCCGCCGGCACCAATACCCGGGAACGGGGACCGGCGCGATTCGATCCCACGCGCACGCTGCCGCTGCTGATCCACGGCGATGCGTCGTTCCCCGCCCAGGGCGTGGTGGCCGAAACGCTCAACCTGTATAGGCTAGATGGATACACCACCGGCGGCACTCTGCACATCATCGCCAACAATCAGCTCGGATTCACCACCGAGCCGGCCGAAGGCCGCAGCACGCCTTTTTCGAGCGATCTTGCCCGCGGATTCCGCATTCCGCTGGCGCGTGTCAATGCCGATCATCCCGAGGCGTGCTTCGAATCAGCGCGCCTCGCGTTCGCATATCGCGAGCGCTTCGGCAAGGACTTCGTGATCGACTTGATCGGTTATCGCCGCTACGGGCACAACGAGGGCGATGATCCCAGCGTGACCCAGCCGGTGATGTATCGCGAGATCGCGTCGCATCCCACCGTACGGCAGCTCTGGGCGAAGACGCTCGGCGAGCGCGGCGTGATTCAGGAAGGCTACGCGGAGGCGCTGGTCAAGAAGCATTTCAGCCGGCTGGAGAGCGTGATGGCGTCGCTCCAGCCGGAGCGCGAACTGGTGGAGCCTCGGCCCGAGGAGCCGCCGCCCGGCGCGGCGCGCCACACCGCAACCGCCTTCCCGGCGGAGCGGCTGCGCGAGCTGAACGAGTCGGCGCTCGAGGTCCCTGAAGGCTTCGCTGTCAATCGCAAGCTCGAACGCGCGAGGGCCCGCCGCCGCGACATGCTGACCACGATGGACGATCGCACCATCGACTGGGCCGCGGCGGAAGAGCTGGCGCTTGCCTCGATCCTCTCCGAAGGCACGCCCATCCGCCTGACGGGCCAGGACACGGACCGCGGCACGTTCAACCAGCGCCACGCCGTGCTGTTCGATGCTTCGACCGGCGCGCGTTTCGTCCCCTTGCAGGCGCTGCCGCAGGCGCAGGCTTCGTTCGAAGTCCATAACAGCCCGCTGAGCGAGAATGCCGCCCTCGGATTTGAATACGGCTACAACGTGCAGGCGCCGGAGCGCCTGGTGATCTGGGAAGCCCAGTACGGCGACTTCTTCAACGGCGCCGAGACCATGATCGACGAGTTCATCATGTCGGCGCGTTCCAAGTGGGGACTGACGCCCTCGCTCGTCATGCTGCTGCCGCACGGTCTCGAAGGCCAAGGACCCGATCACGCCAGCGGCCGCCCCGAGCGATTCCTGCAACTCGCCGCCGCCATCAACGTGCGCATCGCCAATTGCACCACCGCCGCGCAATACTTCCATCTTCTGCGATTGCAAGCGGCCTTGCTCAAAACCGACCCGCTGCCGCTCGTCGTCTTTACACCCAAGAGCCTGCTGCGCCATCCGTTCGTCGCGTCATCTTTGCGGGAGCTCGCCGACGGACGATTTCATCGCGTGCTCGACGATCCCGACCGATCGCGCGAGCCGGCGCTCGTGCGGCGATTGGTGCTCGCGACGGGCAAAATCGCCGTGGAGATGCTCACCGCTCGGCAGCGCCAGCCGAATCCGGCGGTCGCGGTCTGCCGCCTCGAGCAGATCTACCCATTCCCTGAGACCGACCTGCGTCCGGTGCTCGACGCCTATCCGAATCTCGAGCAGGTGGTCTGGCTGCAGGAAGAGCCGCGGAACATGGGCGCATGGGAGTTCGTGCGGCTGCAGCTCCAGCGGCTGATCGAGCTTCGCTGGCCGCTGATCTACGTCGGGCGGCCGCGGAGTTCGAGTCCGGCGGAGGGGTCGTCGGCATGGCACACGGCGAACCAGGCGGCGCTTCTCAGGCAGGCGAACGATCTGGCCGAAGCGCCGGTGGAAGAGGATGCGCTCTCGCGGGATGGCTGAGTGATGTAGCCGAGAGTTGCGTGATATAGCGCAGGGCTCGTCTTCCCAGCCCCGCGGTCTCTCAGGTTAAATCCCGGAGGGCCAAAATCGGGCCTGCGCCACATCGCTCGCGGGTTCAGTCCGGCTTGCGCGCCCAGGCGGCGATGAGGGATGGAAACACTACCACGCCGCCGCTGGCGACGACCTCATCGCGGATGCGCTGCTCGAGGGTGTCAAGGTCCATTTCCCGCGCCAGGCGCTGTCCGCGCTCGCCCATAGAATCGAGCAACGCGGCCGTAAACCCCGCCGCCACGCCGTAGCCCTCGAAGTCCGGACCGCCGCCGATGCGCGCGTCGAGGCGCAGTTCGGGCGCGGGCAAACCCGCGGCCACGAAGTACTCGTAGAGCCGCAGGCCGATGGAGGTATCGCCCCCGGCCGCTTCGATAGTGTTCACGATCCACCGGTCGTTGCTGCGGAAGGTCGGCAATTCATAAGGCGAGCGCACGCCGGTGCAGTCGGGCTCCTGGAACATGAGCAGGCCGCCGGGGCGCAGCGTGCCCGCGAGCTTTTGCAGCGTACTGACGGGATCCGGGTAGTAGACCAGGATGAATCGTCCTACGACGGCATCGAAGAGTTCGCCGAACTCCATCTCGGCAGGATCGCCCTCGCGGAACGACACGTTGGGCAACCGGGCGGCGCGTTGCTTCGCCACCTCGAGCACCTCGGGCATGCGATCCACTCCGGTCACGCGGCCCTCGGGCCCAACGATCTGCGCCGCCAGCAGGGCCACCGCTCCCGTGCCCGTGCCGACGTCGAGCACGCGCATGCCGCGCTTCAGTCCGGCCTCCTGCAGCGCCTGCCGGGTGAAACTCTGGTAAAGATGAGCCTGCCGTTCCAGCCAGCGGAAGGCGAGTTCCGAAGTCAAAGGGTACGTTGTCGAGCCTCGGCCTGTAGCCACGCAGTCGTCCTCTCTTTCATTTCCTGCATCTCCACGGCTAAAACTGCAGCTTGACGGCGAGCTGTATTTGACGGGCATTGAATACGTCGCGCGGACTGAAGAGCAGCACCGGCAGCGTGAATCCCTGCGCCGTCGATTGCGGCGCCGCGTTGGGGCAGGCCAGGATATTACCGCCGCCGCAGACGGTGTTCAGGTCCTTGATATTGGCCCGGTTGAAGGCGTTGAAGGCGTCGGCTGTCAACTGCAGGCTGGCGCGCTCCTTGAGTTTGAAGGTCCGGCCGAGGCGCAGATCGACGCTGCCAAACCACGGTCCGAGGTACGTGTTCCGGCCCAGCGCGCAGCCCTCGGGACACCCGGGCGATCCGGCCGGAACTCCGGGCCGGTCGTTGAGCGGATTGCCGTCATTGTTCAGGTCACTGCCGGCGTAGAGGGTGTAAGGCGCGCCGCTTTCGACCGTGATGAGCGCGTCGAACTGCGAGCCACGCCAAACGCGAAGGCTCTCCGGCGCCGTGCTCATGAAGCTCAGCACGAACCGGTGGCGCAGGTCCTGGCGCGAGACTGATTTCTCCAGACGAAGACTCGTCTCGGGAAAATCGCCCAGATTGCTGATCGAATCCACGTTGGACATTGTCTTGGAATAGGTATAGCTGCCGTCGAATCCGAGGTTCCGCCTCATTCGCTTCCGAGCCTCCACGGTTCCGCCGTTATAGTCGGAGAATCCTCCGTTGTAGCTCACGAAGAAATCGCCGAGCGCGGGGTACAGCAGGGCCGACGAATGGATCGGCGTCCCGTCGGGCTGCGTCTTGCCCGAAAGTGGAGCGTTGAGGTTGGGCGTGATCGCCAGAAGATTGGGCGCCCGCACGAAGAGATATCCCGCGTTCACAACCAGGTCCTTCGGAAACTGATGACTCACCTGCAGCGTGGCGTGATAAGCGTAGGGATTCTGCTCAGCCCCGGCCTTGCTGACGGAGAGATCCGACGAGCAAGCCGGCGGCGTCTCGGTCAGGCAGGAGGGCTGCGGAACGGCACCCGTTTCCAGCAGGTTCAAGCCGGCGGCCGCCGGCGCGCCGATTCCCTGCTGTGGAGTGACCGTGCCCTGGTAGAACACTCCGGCCACCGGCGCGATGCCGGGAAACAAGGTGCTTGCGCCCGGCAAGTTGCCGCGACTGATGTCCTGCGCCACGTTGAAGACCTGTCCCACGCTGCCCGCGAGCCGGTCGGTGAAGATCCCGAATCCCGCGCGCATCACCGTGGAAGGGCTAAGGGCGTAGGCCAGTCCGATCCGCGGCTGAAAATTGGTGAGATCGGTCCCGGTCTGAAACGGGTACGGATAACTTTCAAAATCCCAGCGCAGTCCATAATCCACCTCAAGCTTGGCCGTGGCCCTCCACTGGTCCTGGCCGAAAAATCCGTAGGCATTGTAAGGGAATCGGAAACGCGTCGCGTTCTGCCAGGCGGGCGGAACGGCCGAGTTCCAGGAAGTGGAATAGTCCGGCTGCGAGGTCGCGCCTGTCAGGAAGGGCCACCAGAAAACCACCGGCCCGTTCGCGGGGCTGTTCGAGGCCGGGCCGAAGCCCAGCAGCGAGCTCAGGTTCAGGAAAATTAGGCGGGCGGGGAAGAACAACTCCCAGGTGCTGTCGTCGCTAAGCCGATTGAAATCGGCGCCGGCCTTGATCGTATGCCCGCCCCACTGGTAGAGAACGCTGTCGGACGCCTGGATTCTGCTTTCGCGGTAGAAGTCAAAATCGCTGTACGTCTTGCCGAGCAGCAGCAGGTTGGATATTTCGAACGCGGGCTCGTTTGTTATGGGGGCATAGTCGAAGCTGCGCCGCGCCCACTGAAACCGCGCTTCATTCAGCGCCCTGGTGGAGAATGTTGCCGTTTCGTCGACAACCAGCGCCTGATCCCGCACGTTCACGTTTCGAGCCGACGACGACAGAACCGAGTCGCGCCCGCCGCCGCCCGGGAAATGGTCCGTCAGCGCGGACGTCAGGTTGTAGCGCGCGGACAGGCGATGGCTGCTGCTCAGGGCCTCGTCGAGCTTCACCAGGCCCTGGTCGTAATTGGCGGTCCGCGCCTGATCGAGCGTCTCGCGCGTCATCCCCGGAAACTGCCCCAGAACACCATTTATGGCATTGACTATCGACGGCGTGAGGAATTGGGCGAAGTTGTTGGACTCTTCATGCCGCTGGCCTTCGTAGCTCAGGAAGAAGAAGGTCCGGTCCCTCTTCAATGGCCCGCCCATGTTCGCACCGAACTGATTGTGGCGCAACACGTAGTGGTCGGGCTGATCCAGAATCGGCACCGCGTTGAGGGCGTCGTTGGATCCGAAATAATAGAATGCGCCGTGAGGCTGATTGGCGCCGGACTTGGTCACGATGTTGACGAATCCGCCGAGACTGCGACCGTACTCGGCCAGATATGTGCTGTCGATCACCCGAAATTCCTGCGCTGCCTCTTGCGAGGGCGTGGCGCGCGGCAGGCCCGTGAACGTCTGGACGTTATCGACGCCGTCCACCAGGATCATCGTGTTCAACTCCGACTGGCCGCCGAAACTGAGCCGGGGCACCGCCGAAACGCCGACTCCCGCGTCGGGCTCTTTGAATGCGCCCCCGCCCACGTTTTCGCGGCCGGGACGGACGGCGGAGTCGAGCTTGACGAAATCCACAAAGTTGCGGCCGAAATTCGGCAGCATGCGAATTACATCGCTGCGGATCACGGTCGATACGCTGGTTTCTGTCCCCGCAACCGGGAGGTCGCCGCTCACGACGACGACTTCCTTGGGGTTGCCAACCTTCATCTCAAGATCGAGAGTTGCCGTCTGCGCGACCGCCAGGGAAACAGGATTCTCGACCAGGGTAGCGAATCCCGTCTTTTCAGCGGTCAATTCATAGTCCCCTGGCTTAAGATCTGCGGAACGGTATCGTCCTTCGCCATCGCTGGCGGTTTTTCGGACCGTGCCGGTCGCCAGGTTCTTAAACCCGACAATGGCGCCGGCGATTGGCATGCGCTGCTGGTCGGCAACTACGCCTGAAATGGTTGCATTGGGACTTTGGCCGCGGCCGAATCGAGCACAGCCCAGCAGCAGGCCAGAAACCAGGAGTATTCGTGCTCGCGTTCTCCGCCTCATGAATCCTCTGAGCCGCTGCTCCGACTTGACGGAGCTTACGCCAAATCCGATTTCGCGCTTGCGGCGCCTCACACCAATTAGGGACGCGTCGCAACTGGTTCGCACGTATATGTAATCGAAGGGAAGAATCGACGCAAGGAGAATCTATATACAAATCCTGCTATTTGCAGACAAATTCGGCTACATCAGCGTGATCAACCCGGGCTATCATGAGCTCCTTATCGCGGTCCCCTGATCTCGAATGCCGAATGGCTAAGGAGGAATTTGTGTGAGCACTTGCTGGATTCCCGCCTTCGCGGGAATGACGATGCGGCAAATGACGTCACTACCGATTTGATAATCTACTTGACAACCACCTGCCGCAGCGTTAGGCTTCGAGTTGGGGAGGGACAATTTACCTGCAGGCGCGCGTTGTTCGCCTGACGTGGAGGTTGTCCCCATGTCGCTTCGCCGATCGCCTCGCCGCACCGCGGCGTTCCTCGCCGCCAATCGCTCCAACGCTCAAAAGTCCACCGGACCCCGCACCGCGATCGGTAAACAGCGCTCGGGTGCAAACCTTCTCGGGAAGTCCGCCCATTTCCGCCGCAGGTCGCGCCTTGAGCGCGCCGGGTATTTCGTGCCGCGCGATCCGCCGGAGCTGGCTTCGTTCGATCGGCCGGATCAGGAACCGGTGTCGTGGGCCGCTGAAATGCTCCGGGTGCGGAGGCAGATCGGCGAAAGCCATCTGCGGGCGCTGTGGGCCCGGTCCGGCCAGGAGACCGAATCATGAGCCTGCAGA
>Ga0335085_10001650_pt1 | contig 45739 bp, 35 predicted proteins | sample Lox_Sample_45_FD_206712 | JGI IMG/M metagenome (GOLD analysis project Ga0335085, IMG submission 206712) | Soil microbial communities from Loxahatchee National Wildlife Refuge, Florida, United States - Lox_Sample_4.5 | ecosystem: Environmental > Terrestrial > Soil > Wetlands | place: USA...
GTTTTCGCCGATGTGGCGCTGGCCCGCCGGTTGGAAGCGGCCGAGGCGGCCAATGCGCGGGGCTGCTCGACCGGCGAGGGCACGGCGGTGCGGGAGATGGCCGGAGGATGGATCATTTTCGCGGGCGCCGAATCGCCGCTCTCGCAGGCCATCGGAATCGGGCTGGAAGGGCCGGTGCACAGCGCCGAACTGGACGCCATTGAGGAGTTTCTGCGGAGCCGCGGGGCGCGTGTATCGGTGGACCTGTGCCCCCTGGCCGATCCATCGGTGATCACGGCGCTCGCGGAACGCGGCTACCACGCTACGGAGTTCAATAGCGTACTGGTGAAGCCTCTGGCGGGAGGTGAAATCGTCTTGACACCGCGGGTGAGGCGGGCGGTTGCGGGCGAAGGGGACCTATGGGCGCACACGGTCGGCCGCGGCTTTTTCGAGCAAATCGAACTGACCACGGGCGAGATGGACGTGGGTCGCGCGGTATTCGGGATGCCGGAGGCGATCTGTTTCCTGGGCGCTACGGCGAACGGTGAAACGGCGGCCGGTGCGGCCATGGCAATCCATGGCGGCCTCGCGGTGCTGTTCGCCGACGGGACCGTGGCAGAGTTTCGCCGGCAGGGGCTGCATCGCGAACTGATCGCCGCGCGGTTGAATGAGGCGATGGCGCGCGGGTGCGATTTGGCGACCGCGTCGGCCGCGCCGGGCAGCGGATCGCAGCGGAACTACGAGCGGATGGGCTTTCGGGTGGTGTATACGAAGGTGACGCTGGTGGGGTGAGGGCGGCGCGCTAAACTTGACTAAGTCCAACGTATGTCACTATCCGCGGGTGAGAAGCTCGGCCCTTACCATCTCGATTCGCTGATTGGCTCCGGGGGCATGGGCGAGGTGTGGAGAGCCCGCGACACACGGCTCGGTCGCGTGGTGGCGATCAAGCTGATGAGGACTCGGCACACGGCTCGTTTCCAGCAGGAAGCGCGGGCCATCGCCGCCCTGAATCATCCGCACGTCTGTCAAATCCACGATATCGGACCAGATTACCTGGTGTTGGAGTATATCGAAGGCACGCCTCTGCGAGGTCCACTGGATCCTGAAGACGCCGTGCGCCTGGCGATCCAGATTGCGAGCGCTCTGGAAGCCGCGCACAAGCGCGGGATCCTGCATCGGGACCTGAAGCCAGGCAACATCCTGATTACCGAGTCGGGCGCCAAGCTTCTCGATTTCGGCCTGGCCAAGGTAGCGGACGCTTCCGATTGCGGTGTGACCGAGACGGTGGAAGGCACCATCGTGGGGACGGCCGCATACATGTCGCCTGAGCAGGCGCAGAGCAAGGCGCTCGACGAACGCTCGGACGTGTTCAGCTTCGGGGCGGTTCTGTACGAGATGCTTTCGGGCCGCCGTGCCTTTCCAGGCGACTCCATGGTGGCCTGTCTGAGCGCGGTAATTCGCGACGATCCGCCTCCATTCGACGCGCCGCCGGCTCTGCGGCAGATTGTCCAGCGCTGCCTGCGCAAGGCTCCGGCCGATCGGTTCCAGACCATGGGGGAAGTGAAGGCGGCGCTCGAGCAATCGCTGACAAGGAGGCGCACTTCGCAGCCGTCCATCGCCGTGCTTCCATTCGCCAATTTAAGCGCCGACAAGGAGAACGAATATTTCAGCGACGGGCTGGCCGAAGAGATTCTCAACCTGCTGACTAAAATTCCGGGTTTGAAGGTGATTGCCCGAACTTCTTCGTTCGCGTTCCGCGGCAAGGAGCAAGACATCCGCAAGATCGCCGAAACGCTGGGCGTGAATCACGTGCTCGAGGGCAGCATCCGCCGGGCGGGCAATCGCCTGCGCGTTACGGCCCAGCTGATTCACGCCGGCGATGGAGCGCACGTGTGGTCGGAGCGCTACGACCGGGACATGACCGACATCTTCGCCATCCAGGATCAGATCGGACAGGCGATTTCCCAGGCGCTGGAACTACGGCTGGCGCCCCGCACGCAGGCGGTGAATCTGGCAGCCTATCAACACTATTTGATGGGGCAATATCACCGCTTACGATCTGCCCCGGAGAGTCTCGCCAAAGCAAAAGAGAACTTTGAGCAGGCTCTTGCCATCGACCCGAATTACGCCTCGGCTCACAGCGGACTGGCACAATACTATTTCATGTTCGCGGCAGCCGGCATCAGGCCTCTTGGGGAGGTCGCTCCCGCGGCGCAATCGGCTGCGCAAAAAGCGCTGGCAATCGAGCCGGAAAACGCCGAGGCCCACAGCGTACTGGGGTGCCTGGCAGGAATCTTCGATTACGACTGGGAATCGGCCGAACTGCACCACCGCAAGGCCATCGCCGTAGAACCGGTTCCATCGATGGTGCGATATGGGTACGCTCTGTTTAACCTCCTTCAACGGGGGCGTTGGGCGGAGGCGAAGGAACAATGCCGGCTGGCGCTCGAGAACGATCCGGTGTCCATGTTCAATCATTTCGGCATGGCCTGGTCGTTGTTCGCGGCGCGAGAGTATCGGGCAAGCATCGAATATGCGCGGCAGGCGCAGACGTTCGATGCCAGCTTTCCTTTCCTATGGCTCAGCATGGGGTTTGCGCAACTAGGCGCGGGCGCTGTGCAGGAAGCGATCGCCACATTGCAACGCGCCTGCGAACTGGCGCCCTGGAGTTGGTTCGCGTGGGCCGGTTTGGCTGCGGCGTACCATCAGACCGGCGATCGCGAGCGCGGCAGGGAGTGTCTGAAGGCCCTCTCGGGCTGGCAGTTGAGAATGGGTGAAGGTTTGTATTACACCGTCATCGGCGACGCGGACGCCATGTTCGAAGCGTTCGAGCCGGCGTTCCAGAGTCGCGACTACATTCCGATATACTTTCCGTCCTTCGACCGCTATCGTGCCGACCCGCGCTTCCAGGAGTTGGTCCGGCGAATGCACCTGGCGTGAAATGCCGGTGGCCGGTGGACGCGGGCATCGTTCAGGCCAGCGCGACGGGGCGGATGGGTGAGGCGGTGGCGCCTTCCAACTTCAGCGGCAGGGCGATGAACAGAAATTCGTAACTCTTCGACTGGCCCAACTCTTCGAGGTTGAGGCACTCGATGATGTGGATGCCGCTTTCCACCAGCAGGTGGACGTGCACAGGCATGCCGGCGTCGGGGACCTTTTCGAAAGCAACCGTGTCGGAGCCGGCGCCGTAGATGCGGCGTTCGCTGAGCCAACGGGCGCCGGAGATGGCCGGGCCGGGGCCGCGGACTTCGTTGATGAAGCGCGGAGCGTCGCGGAAGTAAGTTGCCCAGCCGGTGCGCAGCAGGACGATGTCGCCGGGGCGAATCTCGACGTGCTGCGCGCGGACGGCGGCATCGAGGTGCGCGGGCGTGATTTCGAAATCGGCCGGCAGCGGCGCGGAGCCTGCCAGCGCGGCGATGTCGAGCAGCACGCCACGGCGCAGGATCGGCGGGATCGTGTCGATGGAGTGGCGTTGGACGCCGGCCGCGTAGGACTGCACCGGCGCCGCCGGTTCGCCACCGTGCAGTTTGCCGCCGCAGGAGAAGTGGCACAGCGCATCGATGTGGGTGCCCACGTGGCTGCCGAGCGCCAGCGCGTCGGACGCCGAACTGTTGCCAGTGGGGCCGACATAGTCGCCGTGCTGCTTCACCAGGCCGAACAGGAATGGCGGATGCGCCGGGTGGTGCGGCATGCCGACGAACCAGGGCTGCGCCAGGTCGAAGACGCGGGCGTTTTCGGAAATCTGCCAGGGCGCCATTAGAATCGGTAGTGCGCGCCGAACTGCAGGATGCGCGGGCTGTAGAACATGGACGAAATTACGCCGAAGGTGGTGGTGTTGATGTTCTGGTCGCCGACCCAGAAGGTGGAGTGGTTGAGCACGTTGTACGCCTCCATGCGAACTTCGACGGCATGACGGTCGTTGATGGCGACGCTCTTGAGCAGACTCATGTCGGTGTCGAAGGTCCAGGGGCCGGAGAACTGACGGCGCTGCAGGGTGCCGAGGTTCCCGGCGGTTGGGTTGAAGAACACCTGTCCGGCGAAGGCCGGGTCGCCGGGGTTGTTAACGCCGGTGCCGTTGGCGGAGTTGATGGCCGATGGCGCCACTTCCATGGGTCCGTTGCCGGTCATTTGGAAATGCACGATGTTGCTGAGCTGGGAACCGTTGAGGGCGGTGAGGGCAGTGTTGTAATAAGAGCGCGCCTCGCGATTGAGCGTGCCGTAGCCCGAGAGGATCGAGAAAGGCGCGCCCGATTGCCAGACCAGGGTTTCACCGAAGGTCCAGCCGCCCACCACGCGATTGAGCACGCGGCCGGCGTCGAGCCACTTCCCCTTGCCGATGGGCACCTCGTAGTAACCGTCGGCCTTGATCATATGGTTCAGATCGTAATTGGCGCGGGAGCGCTCCAGCTTGGGGTTGTTGAGATCCAGGAACGCCTGGAAACGGGTTTGTAGATCGCCGTCGCCATCGGAGAGTACTTTGGCAAAGGTGTAGTTCGCCTCGATGCTGAGTCCGTGGCTGGTGTGGTGGCGGACGACTAACTGCAGGGAGTTATAACTCGCGCTCGAATAGTTGGTCAACATATCCGTGCCGAGCGCGTAGGGGTTCTGGAAGAAATTGACGTTGCCATTGATACCATTGGTTTGGTAGTAAGTGGCCAGTTCGCCGACCTCGCCGTCCTGCAGGTAGTAAATGACGTTGGGGTCCTGGTTACGTCCGGAGATATAACCGCCGGCGGTCAACTGTGGAAAGACGGTCAACTGTTGGCTGCCGGGGATGCTGGCGTTGAACGCGGGATTGAAGACTCCGTTGCGGGCTTGGGAGAGGAAGCCGTTGTTCTGGGCGCGTAGAAAATCGGCCAGGAAGCCGTTCTGGACGATCTGCACCTGGTTGAAATCGAAGGCGCGATACTGGCCCACCTGATGGTTGCCGACATAGCGTGCTTCGTACACGGTGCCCTTGAATTCGTGTTGAATACCGACGGTGTACTGCTGCACGTACGGGCGATTGAGGTTCGGGTCGATCAAGCCGACGGCGTTGAAGGGGTTCAAGGCGTACTCCTGGGAGACTGTTCCGGGAACGGCGAATTTAGGGACGGGAATCGCGGGAACCCCGCCGCCCACGGTGTTGGAGAGTCCCGTGGTGCTGGAAAGACCCTGCAACAGCGAGTTGGCCTCCAGCATATTCTCAGGCGCGACGATTTCCTGGTCGTTGACGCGCGTGATGGCGTACCCGGCGCGGAAGGCGGTTTTGCCATCGCCGAAGAGGTCCCAGGCCAGGCCGATGTTGGGGGAGAAATCGTGCCAGGGGCGCTGGTACCACGGGCGTCCGGCGGAGTTGCCGGCCCAGTTCAAGGTAGCGTTGGAAAGCAGCGTGGAGACGGCACCGCTGCCCTGGATGACGGGCTCGAGTTCCAGCGAATCGCGCTCATCGGCGACACCGGGGATTTCCCATTTCAATCCCAGGGTGACAGTCAGTCGCGGCCGGATCTTCCACTTATCCTGCCCGTAAAGAGAATAATCGGCCAGGCGAAAGTGGCGGACATAGGGCTGGCCGGGAACATATCCGGACGTACGGCTGGTGACGTTGAAGACCTGGCTGTAGCCATCGATGTAACCGCCGAGTGTGGCGAGCAGAGCGTTGGCGTCCTGGTAATCGGTGCTGCCGATGCCGGGCAGTTCGCGGGTGGTCAGGGCCGGCTGGCCTAAGCCCATTCCCAGCGAGTAAGTCGGAATCACGCCGCTATCGTCATAACTGCGGACCAAGACTTTCTGTCCATGGAAGCCGAATTGGACGTAATGTGCGCCATGCTGGTAAGCGGCGTCGTCGGAAAGGACGAAGGTATTAGTGTTGCGACCCTGCGGCAGGAACTCGTTCACCGGGTCGGAGAAAGCCAAGCCGGTAAGGATATAAGAGCCGAACTGCTGCGAGCTGAGGAAATAGCCGTAAGTCATGTTAAAGCCGGCGCGGAATTCATTGGTGATGTGCGCGGTCGGCGTCCAGCGCCAGGAAAGCGCCAGGAAGTTGGCGTGGGTGGGGTTGGTGACTTTGGGAATCAGCGAATAGTCGTTTTCCAGGTCGGGCCGGTCCGAGTCATCGCGGTTCCATAAGTACGATCCGCTGATGGCCTGGCTGGTGCTGATGTTGTAATCGATCTTACCGGTGATGTTATCGCGGATTTCATTGCTGCGCTGGTTGAAACGGTAGCCGGCGGTATTGCGCAGGTTGCCGGGGGTGCTGTCGCCGACATCGAAGTTATTGATCTTATCGGGCGTGGGCATCTGGCTCAGCAGGTTCTGGATGGGCGCGGCGATGCTGGTGATATTGCGCAGCGACAGGAGATTGATGTGCTCGGGCGTGATGCCGTTGGTGTAACTGAAGATGCCCTGTCGTGCGGTGGCAGTCAGGATGGCGGCGGTAGCAGGGGTTTGTTCGTGGGTCCGGACGGCTTCATAGTTGGAGTAGAAGAACAGTTTGTCCTTCTTGATCGGGCCGCCTATGGAAAAGCCCATCTGGTTCTGATTCAGAAAAGGCCGCCCGACGCCGGCCTGGTTGTTAAACCAGTCATTCGCCGAGAAGTAATTGTTGCGGTTATACCAGAAGGCTTCGCCGGTAAGTTTATTGGTGCCAGAAGGGGTGGAGAATGCCGTCTGAGTAGCGCCACCCGAAGCCGCGGCGTTGGCATTCGAGCCGACCAAAGTCATCTGGCGGACCTGCCCGAGCAGCAACTTATTCGGCACATAGTCCAGTGCGTTATCGCGGATGTAATTGTCCTGTATGTTGATGCCGTCCAGAGTGATGTTGGAGTAAGAAGTCCGCAGGCCGTTAATGACGGTGGTGGAGTTGCCGTTGTACACGACACCGGGCTGAGTCTGCAGGACCGAGAGCGCGTCGCGGTCGAGGATCGGCAGGTTGCGGATCTCGTCCATCGTGATCGTTCCGGAGATCTCGACATTGGAAGTGTCCACGCCCTGCGCCTCGGCGGTTACCTGCACGGTTTCGGAGACGGTGGCAATGGCCAGTTTGATCGGCAGGACCGAAACTTCGCGGGCGGCGTCCACGGTGATGCCGGTGATAGTGGTTTTGAGAAAGCCTTTGGCTTCCACCGTCAGATCGTAGTCGGCCGGGCGGACGCCCAGGAAGTTATAGAGCCCGTCGGTGGAGGTCTTGACAGTGAGGAGAGGTTTCTTGCCGCCCGAAAGGAATAGTTCGACATCGGCACCGGGGACTGCCGCGCCGGAACTATCTACCACCGATCCACTGACTCGCCCGGAAAACTGGGCCCAAGCCGGCAAGGCCTGAAGCAGACACAGAAGCAGCATCCCACGTGCTTTTTGCATATTCCCTATTGAACCCTAAATTGAGACGTGGCGTCGCGGCGAAACGGCAGACGGCGAGTCGTGGGAGTCAAGCAATTCTTGTAAACAAATTCGGGCGGGCGCGCGATCTCCTGTAAATAGCGGTTGACAGACGGCGAAGAAATAGCGAAGATAATTGCCGGAGGCCGTATGACGATCGCTGAAATGTTGATCCCCGAGTTCGACCAGGAAATGGCCAACACGCGCAAAGTTCTGGAACGCGTGCCGGATGGCCGCTTCGATTTCAAACCACACCCCAAATCGTTTTCGATGGGGCAACTGGCATCCCACTTGGCCACCTCCGCGGGGTGGGGTATCGAAACGATGAACCGCGAGTCGTTCGATGTCGCTCCGCAGGGCGCGCCTCTAAAGGGCCCCGAAGCGCACACGCAGGCGGATCTCTTGCAGATGTTCGACGAAGGCGTGGCGGGCGTCCGTTCAGCGCTGGCCGGCGCTACCGACGAGCATTTCATGCAGCCGTGGTCGCTGCTGGGCGGCGGAGCCGTCATCTTCACCCTGCCGCGCTACTCGGTGATACGGTTCTACGTGCTGAACCACATTATTCATCACCGCGCCCAATTGGGCGTGTATCTGCGGTTGAACGATGTTCCGGTGCCGGGCGTGTACGGGCCTTCGGCGGATGAATCGTAAGCGGGGCAGCGGTCTCGGTGGATCACCCGACGGCGTCTGCCGCAAAACACCGTAGAAAAATACTCCACTCTTCATCGGATAATCAGTTATAATTGTCCTGAAAGAGGCCATTCCATGAAGATTCGTCCCGAGGATGCCCTGGAGTATCACTCCGCATCTCCGGCGGGGAAGCTGTCGGTGACTCCGACTAAGCCCTGCCGCACGCAAAGAGATCTCAGCCTCGCTTACACGCCCGGAGTCGCCGTTCCCTGTCTCGAAATCGAACGCGACCCGAGCCTGGCCTATAAATACACCGCCAAAGGCAACCTGGTAGCGGTGATCAGCAACGGGACGGCCGTCCTGGGACTAGGCAACATTGGGGCGCTGGGCGGGAAGCCCGTCATGGAAGGCAAAGCGGTACTGTTTAAGCGCTTCGCCGATATCGACGTATTCGACATCGAGTTGGCTACGGAGGATCCGCGCGAAGTGATCCGCACCTGCCAGGTCCTCGAGCCGACCTTCGGCGGGATCAACCTCGAAGACATCAAGGCGCCGGAATGCTTCGAGATCGAAGAAGAGTTGCGCCGCACCATGAAAATTCCGGTGTTCCACGACGATCAGCACGGCACTGCCATTATCTCGGGAGCGGGCTTGCTGAATGCGCTGGAAATCTCCGGCAAGAACATCGCCGATATCAAAGTGGTGTTCAACGGCGCGGGTGCGGCGGCCATCTCCTGCGCGGCGCACTATGTGCGCATGGGCGTGCGGAAGGAAAACATCCTGATGTGCGACACCAAGGGTGTGATCCACGAAGGCCGCACGCAGGGCATGAATCCGTACAAGGCACGCTACGCGGCCAAGACCGATGCGCGGACGCTGGCCGATGCGCTGGCCGGCGCGGACGTGTTCTTCGGACTTTCGATTGGCGGCTGTGTCACCGCGGAGATGGTGAAGACCATGGCGCCGCATCCGGTGATCTTCGCGCTGGCCAATCCCGACCCGGAGATCGCCTACGATGTGGCGCTGGCCGCGCGGCCGGATGCCATTGTCGCCACGGGGCGGTCCGATTATCCCAACCAGGTCAATAATGTCCTGGGCTTCCCGTTCATTTTCCGCGGCGCCCTGGACGTCCGCGCCACCACCATCAACGACGACATGAAACTGGCCGCCACCCGCGCCCTGGCCGCGCTGACGAAGGAAGACGTGCCCGATTCGGTGCTGCGCGCGTACGGCGTGGACCGCCTCGAATTCGGACGCGAGTACATTATTCCGAAGCCGTTTGATCCACGCGTGCTGATCTGGGAGGCTGCGGCCGTGGCACAGGCCGCCATGGATACCGGTGTGGCGCAGCAGCCCATCGACATCACGCAGTATCGCGAGGAGTTAGAACGCCGGCTGGGTAAGGCGCATGAAATGATGCGCGGGATGATCCACAAGGCGCAACGCGATCCCAAGCGCATCGTCTTTACCGAAGGCGAAGAGGGCAAGATCCTGCGCGCCTGCCAGATTCTGCTGGACGAGAAGATTGCCGAGCCGATCCTGCTGGGCAACGAGGCGCGCATCCGCGCGAGGGCCGCCGAACTGCGGCTGCACCTGAACGGCGTCCGCATCATCGACCCGCCGTCGTTCCCGCGCCTGGCCGAGTACATCGAGGAGTTCTATAGCCTGCGGCAGCGCAAGGGCGTGACGCGCACTGAGGCCGGGCAACTCGTCCTCAACCACACCACCTTCGCCAGCCTGATGGTTCGGCTGGGCGATGCCGACGGGCTGGTGGGCGGCCTCACGACGCACTATCCCGACACGATTCGCCCGGCGCTGCAGGTGATCGAAGTGCGCCCCGAGCTGACTAAGGTGGCGGGCGTCTATGTGCTGATCACTCCCAAGGGTGACATCTACTTCCTGGCCGACGCGACGGTGAATATCGAGCCGACCGCCGAGGACCTGGCGGAGATCGCCATCATGGCCGCCGAGAAGGCGCGGCGCTTCAACCTGGAGCCGCGCGTGGCGATGCTATCGTTCTCGAATTTCGGCAGCACGCGGCATCCGCTTTCGGACAAGGTGCGGGGGGCGGTGGACTTGGTGCGGCGGCGCGCGCCGGGGCTGATGATCGACGGTGAAATGCAGGCCGATACGGCCGTAACGCCCGGCATCATCGATGAGACCTACCCGTTCAGCACGCTGAAAGGCGGCGCTAACGTGCTGGTCTTCCCGAATCTCGAAGCCGGCAACATCGCTTACAAGCTGCTGCAGCGGATTGGCGGCGCGGAACTGATCGGCCCGCTGCTGACGGGGCTCACCAAGCCCGTGCATGTTCTGCAACGTGGTTCGGAAGTCAACGACATCGTGCACGTGGCCGCGGTTGCGGTCGTGGACGCCCAGGAAATCGGCAAGCCCTACCATACCCTGGCCACGACCGCGTAGTAAAGTTATCGATCCAAGAACTCGAGCGACTTAAGATCGATGCGGCCATGAACCGGAGCGCCCGGGACTTCTGCGCATTCGGAGTTACGCCGCGCAGCGCTGTAGTCGATCGTGAAAGCCGACGCCCAACTGAACTTTTCAATCACATCCGGACTGGAAAAGTTCAGTCCGGGCGTCGTGGCGCGATCGTTCCAAAGGTCCACGATTTCTACATCATCTTCCGGTACGCAAGGCCCCATCGCTCCTCGGTGATGTAACTTGAGATAAACGAGGTACTGCCCGGAGGGCGATACTTCGCCACCTGCCATACCGTCGGAATAAGTGCTGATAAACCGGGTTACCCGGTGGGTGCGCAGCGAGTAATTGAAAATCGCCCACGACTTCTCCCAAGAAACGCAAGTTGTAATTGCGAAGTACAGCCGCTGATGGGGCTCGTCCCACGCCACCGCCTGAGAGAATCGGTACGGGCAATCCGGGCAGGGTGCTTTCGGTGGTCCTTGACAGACTTAGCCGTCGGGCGTGCGCTTGATCTGGCAATCGTTGTTTCGCACCAGGCCGCCTAGATCAACGGCCCACTCGCTGCCGTTTCTTCGAATCGAAAGCGTGTAGTTGTCGGAACTGACTTCGACAAACCCAAATCGAAGGACTTGGATTCCGCGCTGCGCCCACCCGCACGGTACCACCAACGATGCCGCCACTGCGAGTCTCAGAAACCGATACATGGCGGCGCTTGTCTCAGTGCGTCGCTTCGGGCTTGAACGTCTTCATCACGATGATGTCGCCGTAGCTCGCTTTCAAATCCAGCTTGTGCGCCCCGTCTTCGGACGATCCGGTGAAATTGTGGCCGACCATCCAGAAACGGCGGTGCTCACTCCCCGGAAAATCGGACTCGACGGCGCCCCAATTCGAGCCGGCCTTGACCGCATACTGGCTGTTCGACGGCAGGTCCAGCGTGATGTCGCCGCTGCGCACATCCGCGCGAATGCTGCCCGCAAGGTTCTGGAAGCTCACGGCGCCCAAACCGTGTTTCACCTGGATGGCCGCGTCCATGGGCACATGAATCACGTACTCCAGGTCAACCGGCGGTTCGGCCCACGGCCTCGGGGGAAAGCTGCGATGCGGATAGCGGGTGGTCACCACCACATCCTTCCCCTCGACCGCCGCCGCGACTTGCACGCGGTTCAGTTGGGCCTTCCCTTTGGCGTCCTCGCCAGAGCGGAAATATTCCTTGGTCGTCTTGACCGTGGCGATCTCCACCTCCGGCCGGTCCCACCCTTCGATGCGCAGCACGCCGAAGGAGTGCTCGATACTGACCATCCCGCCTGCAGGCAGGGTTAAGCGCTCGGTGTGCGAGACAGACACCTTTTGTCCGGCGAGAAATGGGGCGGAGGGTTCGGCCGCGAAGAGTGCGGTGACAAATAGTACAGCGGGCGCGAGTTTCACCTGATCCTCATTACATTCTGCCATTCCGTTTGCTCCGCGAGGGCCAATGCGCCGTACAGCACACTGTCGTCGCCCAGCGCGGCGGGCACTACATCGATGCGGGCGGCCGACCAGCTTGTAATTTGGCGCCGTAATTCCGCGCGCAACGGCACAAACAGGCGGTCGCCAGCCTTGGCAATGCCGCCGCCGATCACCACGCGCGCGGGGTTTAGCAGCATGATAGCGGCCTTCAGCCCAAGCGCGAGGTCGACAACATAACGGTCGACGAATTCCGAATCCTGCATCAGCACTTCGGCCGTTTTGCCGGTGTCGCGCGCCAGCCACAGGCCGCAGCACATCCGCTCAAAGCAGCCGCGCGCGCCGCACAGGCACTCGGGACCGTCCGGCCGGATGGTCAGGTGGCCGATCTCACCGCCGTACGAATCAGCGCCGCGCCAGATGCGGCCATCGTTGTAGTAGATGCCGCCGCCGATGCCAGTCGAGAGCGTCATGTAAAACAACGGGGAGTAGCCTTTACCCGCGCCAGATTCCGCCTCCCCGAGTGCGCCAACATTGGCGTCGTTATCCATGATGACGGGCGCACCAGTCAGTTCGCGGAGGAAACCGGACAAGTCGAAGTCGCGCCAGCCGCCTACGTGGGTCGAGAGCACCACGCGCTGCGCCTCGAAGTTCACCGGTCCGCCGAAGCCCACGCCGCAGCGGGCGAAATAGCATTCGCGGCGCCACTCCGTCACGATTTCGCGGAGTTGCGCGGTCATCCATTCGCGGCCGCCCACGGCGTCGGTGGCGCGCGATTCGCGGCGCACCATGCCGCAACGTGCGTCAAATGCGGCCACCGAGAATTTTGTGCCGCCGATGTCGATCGCCAGGATCACGTCGGGCCTACTGGTAGACCTTGGCGGCCTTCCAGTCGCCGGCTTTGACGATCGTTAACTGCGCCGGGTCGATGTGCTTGCGGAAGACCGCGCTGATCTGCGCGGCGGTGAGCGCCTGGATCTTCTGCTCGATCGCGGCGTCCCACATCAGCGTGCGGCCGAGTTGCTCGTGCGAAGCCAGTTGGCCCAGCAGCGCGGCGTCGGTCGAGCGCGCCACCACCCGCGCATCCAGGTATGCCTTCTTGGCGTCGGCCACTTCGGCATCGGTGAATCCGCTGCGCAGGGTTTTGGCCAGCTCATCGGTGAAGCTGAACTCCACCTTGGGACCGTTCATCGGGTTGAGGCTTACGGTGCCGCTGAGCAGGGCGTCGTCACCTTCGTTCGGGATCGTCACACGGGCGTTGGCGCCGTAGCTGAGTCCTTCACGATTGCGGATGCGGTCGGAGATGTGCGAGGTGATCGGTCCGCCGAACATGTAACCGGCCAGCAGCATGGCGGGATAATCGGGATCGTCTTCAGACATCTTGAAGCGCACGCCGGCTTCGAACTGGGCGTTGGCCTTATCCGGCGTCTCGATCTTCTGGTTCATCGGCGCCGCGGCTTTGTAAGTCGCCACAATCGGCTTGTAAGTCACGCGCGTGTTCCAGTTGCCGAGTAGTTCGGCGGCGGCTTGCTTTACCGCAGCGGCATCCATCGGGCCGACTACAGCGAATACCCCGAAGTTAGCTCCGTAATACTGGTCGTGGAACTTCTTTATATCGTCGAGAGTTACCTTCCTCAGCTCGGCGAACTGCTCCTCACGCGTGGGCTGGTATAAGACGTCACCCTTGAACCACGGACTCAGATGCCGGTTCAACGTTTCGGCGGCGAGCTGAGTCGGCTCGGTGGGCGGAATCTCGAGCGCTTTCAGCCGCTGATCGAGCATCTGGTCGAAATCGTTAACCGGGTAGGCCGGATCTTTCAAGATCTCGACGGCCAGCCGCAGCGCGGGAAGGAAGTTCGCCGCCGGCGCCGTGATACTGGCATTGGCGCTGGAGAGTCCACTGCCGCCGCCCGCGCCGCCGCGTCCACCACCACCGCCGCGTCCGCCGAAGCCACCGCCTCCACCGCCCGAAACGGCGATCTGCGCGTTGAGCTTGCGCATCTCCTCGGAAATCTGCTGGCGCGATTTGGTTTTGGTGCCGCGCATCAGCAGCGCGCCCGCGAGTTGCGCCGCGCCGCTCTGGCCCTTCAACGTGTTCTGGTCGCCGAAGCGCAGTTCGATCGTGGCGGTCACCATGTCGTTCGCAGTTTTCTTGTTCAGCACCACCAACTTCATTCCGTTGGCCAGCTTGTCGCGGGATACGCGCGCTTCGATATTGGCCGGCGTCGGATCGAACACCTCGGCGTGCGAAATGGTGACGTTGCTCTTGTAGTCTTTCAGCATCGCCGTGAGGTCCGGAGTGGCGGGAACCACCGTTCGGTCGGGGTTGGCATCCGGAATGTAGTAGCCGACCGTGCGGTTGGAAGGCTTGAAATACAGTTTCGCGACGCGCACCAGGTCGTCGGGCGTGATCTTCTCCAACCGGTCGTGCTGCAGAAACATCAGCCGCCAGTCGCCCTGTGCGATGGCGGTATTCAACGCGCCCGTGGCGATCGACTGCGGATCGGCCAGCGTGCGCTCCAGGTTGCGCAGCAGGTTGGTCTTGACCCGATCAACCTCGTCTTTCGAAGGCGGCTCGGAGATGACGCCCTCGAGCGTCTGAATCAGCGCCTTCTTCGCCGCGTCGAGCGATTGCGAGCTGTTGAGATTGGCGGTGAGGAACACCAATCCGGGATCGTGCAACTGTTCGAACTGCATGCCGGCAGAAGTGGCCAGCTTATTGTCCACCAGCGCCTTGGTGAGTCGCCCCTCTTCACCGCCGCCACCGCCGCGTCCTCCGCGACCGCCCCGCCCGCCACCGCCGCCGCTCATGATGCCGGCGAGCACCTGCAGCGCCGCCGCGTCGGGATGCCCCGCCGCAACGGAGTGATGCGCCACGATCACTTCCTGCCCCTGGCCGACGCGCCGCAGTTCGACATACCGCTCGCCATCCTGCGCCGGTTCGACCGTGTAGTCGGCTACCAATTTGCGCGTGGGCCGGGGAATGCGGCCGACCGAGTCGGCCACGAACTGCAGGGTCTTCGTTTCATCGATGCGGCCCGTTATTACCAGCACAGCATTATCGGGCTGGTAATACTTCTGGTAGAACGCTGCGGGACGCTCCACCGGCACATGCTCCAGGTCGTCCTTCGAGCCGATGGTGGACTTGCCGTAGTTATGCCACAGGTAAGCCGTGGCTTCGACGCGCTCGCGCAGAATGCTCTGCGGATTATTCTCGCCGCGCTCGAATTCGTTGCGCACCACGGTCATTTCCGTGTCGAGAATCGGCTGGGTGAACTTCACGTTCACCATGCGATCGGCTTCCAGGCTAAGTGCCCATTTCAAGTTATCGTCGGTGGCGACGAAGGTTTCGTAGTAGTTAGTCCGGTCGTAAGAAGTGGTGCCGTTCCAGTTACTGGCGCGGTCGGTAATTTCTTTTTTGATATCGCGGCCGTTGGTGGTCTGGATGAAGTCCAGGTGCTCGAGTAAGTGCGCCATGCCGGTCTCGCCGTAACCTTCATGGCGCGAGCCCACCAGGTAAGTCACATTTACCGTGATCTTCGGCTCGGCGGCATCGGGATACAGCAGCACTCGCAGGCCGTTCGGGAAATCGTATTCGGTGATGCCTCCCATGGAAGCTTTCTTCTCTACTCCCGGAGGAAGCGTCTGGGCATAGCCGCAGAAAACCACAAAGGCGGCGATCAGCAGTCGATTGCGCATAACCTTGGGTAGGCGCAACCGGGGCGGGCCGGGTTACACATGGCCGGCCGATTCGCTACCGTGCCGCGGCCGACATTTTCGGGAAGCCTGCGCTGGCCTTCACTTCCAGGATTCGCGCCGTGTGGCGCGAAGAGTGCGATGCCAGCAGCAACAGGATCTGGTACCCGTCCATCTTGCCGGCCGGTCCATCGCCCGAGTGTACTCGCAGATCCTCGTTGGTGCTCTCCACGTAGGCGATGGTCTTGTCGCGGCGCGCGGTGAATTCGCGAACTGCATCGGCGGGTGTAGCGATCTTGCCCGAGGGCGTAATCAGCTCGGGCGCGGTGGCCTTTTTGGAACGGTCTTTGATGCGGGCCACGAACTGGCGGTCGGCTTCCCCGGTGGCGTTGGGAAGGCGCGCAGCGGCGGGGGTTTTGAGCACCTGTTGGGAGGAGCCGAAAATGTAGTCCTCGGCCAGGATGATGTGCTCGGCGCACTCCGCCACCGACCCCGCCGTCGGCGAGGGCTTGAACTTCCACTGAGCTTCGCTCAAGCCTTGGATGCTGGCGAGCATGTCTTTATTGGAGCTTTCCAGTAGATCGAGAAGATAGGCGCGCTCGGCCGGCGTCATTGCTCCGCCGTCGGCCAGAGCGGGAGCGCAGGCGAGAAAAACGAAGGCCAGTGTTTTTTTATGGGGACAGTCCTTTCAATGAAGATCGAACCCTGGGCGGATGCGTCTATTGTACCTGCCGAGCCGATGTTACTAGTGTTACCTTGCCCAGCCCGTCCCAAGGGCGTGTTGTCCGAAGGGCGTGTTTGACCCGGCATTCCGCGTTGTGTATATTTGCGTTGATTCTCGGCCTGGGGATACGGGCCAAGTCACGAGGGGTGAGGTGCCGCATATGAGAACTCTTTCGCTGCTCGCGCTGGGGTGCGCGGCCGCTTTCGCGCAGCATGCGCATCCGGGGCCGCCGACGGAAAAACCCGTCGCGCTGCTGCCGGGCCTGGGCGTCTGGAGCCATCCGATCGCCACTTCCGATCCGGAGGCGCAGAAGTTTTTCGACCAGGGCCTGGCGCTGCTCTATGGCTTCAACCGCGACGAATCGCTGCGCTCTTTCCGCAAAGCCGCGGAGTTGGACCCGCGCGCGCCCATGCCGCAGTGGGGCATCTCCATGGCTACGGGGCCCTACGTCAACATGGATGGCGACCCGAGCGTCCGGCTGAAGGAATCCTGCGAGGCCGTCGAGAGCGGGATGCGCCTCGCGGAATCGTCGCCCCGCGAGCGCCCCTGGCTGGCGGCCGCCGCCACGCGATGCCCGGAGTTCGCCGATCCCAACCGCTACATCGAGGCGATGCGCGGACTAGCCGCGTCCCTGCCCGACGACCCGGACGCGCAGACGCTCTACGCCGAAGCGCTGATGGTGGCGGTCCGCTGGCGCTGGTACGATTCCTCGGGTCACGCGGCGGCCGGTATGCCCGAGGCCGAGCGCGTGCTCGAAGCCGTGCTGCGCCGCTTCCCCAACCATCCCGGCGCCAATCATTACTACATTCACGCGGTGGAATCGTCGCCCACGCCCGAGCGCGCCATCCCCAGCGCGCAGCGACTGATGGGCATCGTCCCCGCGGCCGGACACCTGGTCCACATGCCCGGACACATCTGGCTGGCCACCGGCGACTATAACAACGCCGTCGCAGTCAACGAGCGCGCCGCCGAAGTGGATCGCCAGTACTTTGCAAAGACTGGCGTGATGGGCTCTTACTACATGTATTACCTGCATAACCTGAGCTTCATCCTCTATGCGCGCGGCATGCAGGGACGGACGGCTGAGGCGGTGCAGGCGGAAGCACAGATGCGCGAAGCCGCTGCGCCTCTGGCCCAAGCCATGCCCGAGATGCTGGATTTGGTCCTGCCGATGCTTCGCATGACGCTGCTGCGCGTGGGCCGCTGGGACCAGGTACTGGGCGAAACAGGCGCGCCCGAGAGCGGCGCCGATCCGATCTTCCGCCATCATGCGCGCGCCGTGGCTCTGGCCGCGAAAGGCGATCGGGAGGCCGCGCACAACGAACAGCAGGCTTTCGAGGCGTTGCGCGCGAAGGCGGATCCAGCGATGCCGTTGGGAATCAATAAGCTCGGTGCGGTGTTGGATGTGGCCGCCGCGCATCTGGCGGCGTGCCTGGAGCCGTCGCCGGCCAAAGCCGTGCCGCTGTGGAAACGCGCGGTGGAACTTCAGGACTCGCTGGCCTACGATGAGCCGCCCGACTGGTATTACCCGATGCGCGAATCGCTGGGCGGGGCGCTGCTGCGCTCGGGCGATGCGGCCGGGGCCGAAACCGTCTTCCGCGAAGGCCTGCGCCGTAGCCCGAACAACGGACGAATGCTGTTCGGCCTGCTGGAAAGTCTACGCGCGCAGAACAAGCAGGAAGCCGCAAGCTGGGTGGAAAAGGAATATCGGGAGGCTTGGCGCGGCGCCGATTTGAGACTGCGCATCGAAGATCTGTAAGGCTGGGAGCGTCCCGCTTTTTGTGAGATGATGCCGCCGATTCGCAATGGAGGCTAGGATCCCGCCTGACAGACCACAACAAGACAAAACCTCATGGTCGAACCAGCAAGACGTTCCGAATGGATCACCCACCTCTGGCCTGTCAAAACCACGCATTCGGAGCGGATTCAGACCTTGCGGGAAGCCGCTGGCTGCTTGCGGTTTTACGACCGATACGTAGCTGGAGAATTTCGCGAAGTGTGGGCGGAACTGGCGTCGCTGTGTGATGCGATCTGGCTGGACCCGCTTGCTGCCGACGCATTGGCGGTGTGTTACGAGACGATGCAACGGGCCAGGACGAATATCGAGATCCTGGTAGACGCTTTGGAGGCCGGGGGATACGAATTTCGCCACACCGTGTACTCGCCCTACTGGCGAAAATCGAAACAAATGCAGGAATGGGTCGAGTCACACTACCAAACTTCCCAGCTTGTGGTTTCCAGCATGCAGGAACCACTGATGAATCTGCCGGAGCCTGTGCGGACGCAAATGAACGCCGATCGTAAGAGCCGACTCCCGTCGGCTATGGAAACCGCCAGGGCGTTTCATGACCATCAGTTCGGAATTGTCCGGCCCTTCGAGCCACCGGTGGCGATTCCTAGAGGCTGGCTCAGGAAAATTACCGCTCCGGCGGGCGACATGCCATCATCGCTCAGGGCTTGGCATTCCAGCATCGGATGCGTGAACTTGGTCGGGCTTCACCCGGAGCTAGCTCCACCCGGAGTGGAGTGTGATCCTCTGTTTGTAGCGCCGATCAAGTGTGCGGTGGACGCCTGCGAGGCTTGGCAGGCAGATCATGTCGGCGCTGATGAGCGGCCGCCCTTTCAGATGCCGATTGCGCCTCCCCGTAGTGTGAAAGCTGGCAACTCCACGGAGGGGGCGCACTGCGTTGTGACGCTGCCGAGTGCGACCCTCGATGCCGTGATTGAAAACGAGCCTCACGGCCTCCATTTCGTCGATTATCTTCGACTGGCGTTCGAATGGGGAGGGTTTCTGGGCTACGCCGATATGCCGGACAAGGCACCGGCGCTGGTCCATCGGCTCAAAGAGCGGTTGCTACCTCTTTGAGGGGTATGGCGGTGGCGGGGCCACTCGATGCCCATACCGCGCACGGAATCCGCCGCCCGCTATTCCTTCTTCTTGGGAGTCGGACGGCCCCTTCGCGGGACCTGCTTGGTGCTGGCCAGTTCGGTATAGGCCGTCAACACGCGATCCTTCTGCGCCGGGTCGGCGATCAGGTATCTGTGCTTGCCGTCGGCCGATGGCTTAAACCGCACGCGACCATTCTCCACCGACAGGACGCCCGGATCGGAAAGCTTGAAGTAGGTCTCCTGCGGCCGTACGGCGTAAAGTGCCGCCGCCAGGGCGGGCGAGGCGGCATCATAGGGCATCGGTTTGGCCGCGCGGTAGGCATCCACTACGGGATGCGCGGGCGCCCAGGAGAAGTCTTTGTCGAGGCTGGCAGCGGGGAAGGGAATGGCAGTGCCGACTTCGGAGCCCACCGCCACGATCGGTCCGGGCCATTCCGTGAACAGCGTGCGGGCGGCCTGCGGATCGGCTTCGACCGATGCATCGGCGGGGCCCGCGGGAAAGTTGCCCATCGCCGCCACCAGGTAGCGCGATTTGCGCGAGATCAGTTCCTTCCCGCCAGGGAGCGCCATCGTTGCCACCAGGTTCGTCGCCGGACCCGCGAGCAACGTAATCGCGTTCTGATCAAACTGCGCTGAGTAGGCATTGCGGATCAGCGCCGCGGGGTCGGCCGTGTCGTTCCATTTGTGGATGTCGCACACGTACTGCGGCTTTCCCTCGTCAGTCTGTCGCGCGAGCGGCTCGGCGGCCATCGGCGGATCGTCCTTGAGCTTGCTGCCTTCGGTCACTCCGATGGCGAGGTTGCCCCCGCCGAACGGGCCTGGTTCACCAAGGTAGAAGCGGGCCAGCACATCGGCAAATGCCGCTGCCTGCAGGCTCGAGCGCGTGATGCTGATGGAAATGACGCGCGATTCGTTCTTCGCCTGAAACCCGAACAGCATGGCCAGGGCGAGCGCGTCGCCGATCTCGCCCATGTCGCAATCGAACACTACGCCTACGGAGGGTTTTTGTCCGCCGAATTGCATCCCGAACCTCCCAGCCCAGTTTACTGCTTCTTTTTATGAAAAACGGAAAGCATATCGGGGCCGAACTCCTGGATGAGGTGGCCGATGGCGATGGTGCCCATGCCGGCGGTGCCCCATTCGGCAATCGATGCGGCCCCGCGGTATTCCTTGGGACTCCACAAAGTGGCAATGGCCCAACTGCCGTACGCATTCGCCGGTAGCGAGAAAGACATGGTACGAGAGCCGTCGCTTGGGCGCCGCGCCGTCACCGTGTCGGTAATCACATGCGCGAAGCGGGGAAAGAATCCGCCCGTGCCCTTGCGGTGGAAGCGGGTGTCCTCCGGATGGACCGTGCGCACCGCATCTTCAATCATCAGCCCAATCACGAACTGGCCGTACAGCGACCCGACGCGTTTTTCGAACCCGCTCCGGTCCTTGCCCCACTCGCTGGGCCAGTCGTGGACCTGTTGCAGGAGGGCGCCGGGAAGGGTCGCGGTCACGGCTTGCACGCTGAAGAGTTTCTTGAAGAAGGGTTTCTGAGGAGTGGAAGCGGGCGTCTGGGATGTAGCTGGAGCGGGTGCGACGGCGGGGGCGATCGCGGTGTTCTCGCTCTCCGGTTTGGCGTCGGGAGTCGAAGTTGGCGAGGCTGGAGCGGGCGCGGCCACAGGCGCGGCGGGAGGCGGCGCTATGGATTCCTGGGACCGACAGATGGCGCTACCAACCGTAAGGAGGGCGCACACAGCCCCCAGAGTAGAATTACGATTCAAAAAAGCCGGTTTCCTTTGCTAGCAGTGGCGCGTACGAACCCAGTGTACAAGATCGCCGCCCAAGCCTGCCACGCTGCCGATCGGTAACCCGGTCCGAACCGCCCAACCTGGGGCTTGGCTTGTCCTTCACGCCGGTACTATTCCGGCCGTTCGGCGCAGTACCGCACCAGCCGCACTTTGATCTGACCGAAATCGGCATCGGCCACAGGCTCTTCATACCGCACCACGCGCAGTTCGGGAAACAGCGGCGGCAACTCGCCGGTATCAAAAACCACTGCAGCTCCGATCGGTCCCTCCTTGGTGGCGTCCCGGTGGAAGCCTTCAACGACCAGGACCCCGCCGGGTTTCAGAGCTTTCTGCACCTTGTCCGTCAATCCCCGTGCTCCTACGTAACTCAGCAGGATCAGATCCCAGCGGCGCTCGCCGAAATCGAAATCTTCCATGGTCTTGATCTCGGTCTTGAGGTTCACTCCCAACTTGCGCGCATTTTCACGGGCGAGGGCGACCGCCTTGTCGGCCGGATCGAAACCGGTCACATCCCAGCCCTGTTGCGCGAGCCAGAGGCTGTTGCGGCCCTGGCCCATGCCGACATCGAGGGCCGTGCCGGGTTTGCGGGTCTTGGCGATCTCCACTAGAAACGTGTTGGGCTTGGTGTTGAAGCGGGGTCGCTCTGCCGTGAGGATGGTATTCCACCGTTCGATTTCGGAGCGCGCTCCCTCTTGGTCGATCAGTTTGATCTGCGCGTCGATCTCGGATTGAGAGAATCCGCGCGACTTCAAATAGTCGCGATACATCCCCTCCACCTTGTCGGGTTGGTGCTGCTCGCGCGGCAGGGAGTTGATCCAGAAACGGAACCGCTCATAAGCGCGTTGCGCGGGTGGCAGACTGGCAATATTCTTTTCGACCTCGTCTGCCGTTTGCGCCCGCATCGGGGCGGGATGGAAAACGCCGCTGAAAACCGCAAAAGCAATCAGGGCGAGTCCGCGAGAAATTCGATGCTTCAGTCCCATGGGCACCCTCCGTGTTCTAGTTTAGTTTAGTTATATTAAGCCAAGACGGAGACGGCGTATCCGCGCCAGGAACTACCGGGTAAACAGCACCACCGTGACGTCCCCGAAGTCACCCAGGCGGCGGCTCGACCAGCCGGCCAGTTCGGGACGCGCTGCGAGCCATCTCCACCAAAAGCCGGCCTGTCCGGCGCCGCCGTAGACGATAAAACGTCCGCCCGTCGCCAGGGTGTCCTCGGCCAGGCTGGCGGCGTACGATTCGGCTTGCGGCGAAGCGTCGAAGGGAAAGAGCAGCACATGCCCGGCGAGCGGATAAACCGCCAGGTGCGCGTAAAGGAAGCCGGGAAGCGGATAATTGGGAGTCCACGTCGGCGGACGCGCCTCGACGAAGGGGCTGGGGCAGATCACCGGCGTGACCGGATCGGCCACTTGCCGCACCAGGCGAGCCGCGCCGCGCCAATCGGACTTCTGGTGCATGGGCCACAGGCGGTTCCACTGTCCGGCCGCCAGTAGCGCGCCGGTGCCGAGCACCGCTGCGGCCGGCCTCCACGCCTCAGCCGGGAGGCTGAGGGAAGCCCAAAGCGTGGCTGCCAGAGCCGCGCCGGCCAGCGCCAGCGAATAGTATCGCGAGACGAACACGCTGCTGCCAGTGGCCAGCGAGGCGGCGAAGAGGCACACCGGCGGCGCCAGCCACCAGGTCAGGATGAGCAGCGCGTCACTCGATTTGGCGGGCTCTGCCACCGGCTGTCGCAGCCCGCGGATCAGCCGCCGAGCCAGCCAGGCACCCGCGCCGCAAACCAGCAGCAGGCCATATTTCAGCGAGTTGGCCAAGTCGCGCAGGGTGGGGGGTGCCACGATCACATGCGCCGAGGCGTGCCCGGCGAGGTCGGCGGCGCGCATCGCCACCGGCGCCAGCGCCAGCGCGATAAGCGTCCCGATCGCTGCTACCTGCCGCCAGGGCACCTGCGCTTTTCCGCGCGCCAGCCGAACGGCCGTGTAGAGGACGAACACCAGGTAGAACGGCGCGAAAAGCAGATGCACGCGCCACAGCAGTGCCGCCATCGCGGCGAAAGCCAGCGCGTACAGCCAGCGCGCGGTATCCAACCAGCGCACCAGAAACCATACTCCGAGCGCGGCGGTGGCTGTGCCGAGAGCGTACGGACGCGCGTCGGCGGCCTGGTCGTTGAAGCCGTGCAACGCGAGGCAGGCGAAGACCGCGAACCATGCGGCTTGCGGATGGATCAGCCGTGCGGCCAGGCGCGCTACGGCCCACAGCGCCGCCAGCATCAGCAGCAGCGAGGGCAGGCGATAAGCCGCTTCGGAGAAACCCAGCAGCGATTCGGCGGCGCGGGGCAGGGCATAGTAGACCGATGCGGGCACTTGCGGCGCGGCGCCGAAAGACGGGTGCTGCGCGCCGTAATGCACTACGAAGGCGGAGGCGGTCTCATCCACCCAGAAGCTGGAGCCGAGCGGCATCACCCACACACGGAACAGCGAGAGCGCGAGCAAGGCGGCGAGCAGAAGCGGCAGAGCGGGCCGCCGGCTCATCGGCGATTTTCGAGCACCACTGCCGCAGCCTTGGGTTGCGGCAGGCGGGCGGGGAAGCGGAAGATGCGCGCGCGGTAAAGACCTAGTCGCGCGCAACAGCATTGCCAGGAGGTCTTCAGCACACCGATGCCGTAAACGATGCTGCGCCGCAGATTAATCGAGGAGGCCTCTGGGAAGTAGCGCGTCGGGCAGGAAACCTCGCCGATGCCCGCGCCGTAAACGATCGCCTGGGCCAGCATCTGGTTGTCGAACACGAAGTCTTCGGAGTTTTCGTTTAATGGCAGGGCTTCCAACACCCCGCGGTCGAAAGCGCGGTAGCCGGTATGGTATTCCGAGAGATTGGCCCCAGTGAGCAGATTCTGGAACGCAGTAAGGGAGCGGTTGGCGATGTACTTATAGAGCGGCATGCCGCCCTTGCGCGCCCCTCCCACCAGAATGCGCGACCCTAATACGATCTCGTAGACGCCGTAGGCCACCATGCTGGCGAGCGCCGTCACCAGCAGCGGCGAGTATTGGTAGTCCGGGTGGATCATGACGACGACGTCGGCACCGCGCTCCAGGGCAGCCGCGTAGCAGGTCTTCTGGTTGCCGCCGTAGCCGCGGTTGCGTTCATGGACGATCACGGTGAGGCCCAGGCGGCGCGCCAGCACGACGGTCTGATCGGAGCTGCTATCATCCACCAGGATGACGTCGTCTACCGTTTCGGGAAGTTCGCGGACGGTGGCTTCGAGCGTGCGCTCGGCGTTGTAGGCGGGCAGGACCACAATGATGCGCTTCCCGTTGATCATCCGATATCCCTATGATATGGGATTCGCAGTCGGTCATCGACGGGTACGGCGTGGTTGGATTCAGGGTCCAGGTTTGTTAAAATTAATGTTCACTGGGACGTCGTCTAACGGTAAGACTGCAGACTCTGGATCTGCGTATCGGGGTTCGAATCCCTGCGTCCCAGCCACTCCTCATTTTCCCCATTCCACTTTGCCGGCGGCGCTTCACGACCGCGATAGGCCGAGTCTCCGGCAGGCGGCTTGAAATCGAGTGTCGCCGTGAAATGATCGGAACAAAGGCTCCACGCCCACGAAAACGGAATCGTACAGCGCGCTGGAATGTGCTCGATGGAATCCAGAGCGGTTCCGTCTGGACGCTCATGCCACCGGCCTGTCGTTGACGATTACCGAAGGCGCGGTGGGGGCGCCCGAGCCGGGCAGCGTGGCGCTGGTCATCGGCGGAGCGCTGACGCTGGTGGGCTTAAGCCGGGGCGCCCGCCGCCGGGTTCCTCGCCTGAATCCGCCTATATCTATAACGCGATCTCTGTCGCCATCCTCTTCAATCGGGGCGCATTCGCCTTTATTTCGGACTCCTACCTTCAAAAATATGTAGATTTTTACGACAAACGGGTCTTATAATAAGATTTTAAGCAGTCCATTCCACACCCGGTTGAATCAAGGAGGGTAGAGAGTGACCAACTCATCCGCTACGGCTCGTCCGAAAGTCACCATCGACGGTAACGAGGCCGCCGCTTACATCGCGCATCAGGTAAACGAAGTTATCGCCATTTATCCCATTACTCCTTCGTCCAATATGGGCGAATGGGCGGACCAATGGTCCGCCGAGCACAAGACCAACATCTGGGGCACCGTGCCGACGGTGATCGAGATGCAGAGCGAGGGCGGAGCGGCCGGGACGCTGCACGGAGCGCTGCAGGCAGGCTCGTTGTCCACCACTTTCACCGCGTCGCAGGGCTTGCTGCTGATGATCCCGAACATGTTCAAGATCGCGGGCGAGTTGACCGCGACGGTGTTTCACGTGGCCGCACGCGCGCTGGCCACCCACGCGCTTTCGATTTTCGGCGACCACAGCGACGTGATGGCCGCCCGCGCCACGGGCTTTGCCATGCTGAGCTCGAACTCGGTGCAGGAAGTGATGGACTTCGCGCTGATCGCCCAGGCGGCTACCCTCGAGGCGCGGATCCCGTTTCTGCACTTCTTCGACGGCTTCCGCACCTCGCATGAGGTGGCCAAGGTCGAACAGCTTACGGCCGACGATCTGCGCGCCATGATCGACGAAGAACTGGTGCGGGCCCACCGGGGCCGGGCCCTTTCGCCCGACCATCCGGTGATCCGCGGCACGGCGCAGAATCCAGATGTGTATTTCCAAGCTCGCGAGACTGTCAATCCGTACTACCTGGCCACGCCGCACATCGTGCAGAACGTAATGGATAAGTTCGCGGCGCTGACGGGACGTCAGTACAAGCTGTTCGATTATTACGGCGCGCCGCAGGCCGAGCGCGTGTTAGTGATGATGGGTTCGGGCGCGGAAGTTGCCGAAGAGGCGGTGGACGCCCTCAACGCCCTCGGCGAGAACGTCGGGCTGTTGAAAGTGCGCCTGTACCGGCCGTTTGATGTCGAGGCGTTTGCGGCAGCCCTGCCGGCGAGCGCGAGGAAGATCGCGGTGCTGGATCGCACTAAGGAACCCGGCGCCACGGGCGAACCGCTGTACGTAGATGTGGTCACCGCGCTGGCCGAGATGGGGATCTCCAAGAAGGTCGTCGGCGGGCGGTACGGGCTGGCCTCCAAGGAATTCACCCCCGCGATGGTGAAGGGCGTGTTCGACAACCTCGCCAAAGCGTCGCCGAAGAATCATTTCACCGTGGGCATTCAGGACGATGTCACCTTCACCAGCCTGGACTACGACCCTGAGTTTTCGACCGAGGTTCCCGGCGCGGTGCGCGCCCTGTTCTATGGCCTGGGAGCGGATGGCACGGTGGGCGCCAATAAGAACTCCATCAAGATCATCGGTGAAGAGACCGGCAATTTCGCGCAGGGCTATTTCGTGTACGACTCGAAGAAGTCCGGCGCCATCACCACCTCGCACTTGCGCTTCGGACCGCGTCCGCTGCATTCCAGCTACCTGATCACCAAGGCGAGCTTCGTGGCGTGCCACCAGTTCTCGTTCCTGGAGCGCATCGACATGCTGAAGGCCGCCGAACCGGGCGCGACCTTCCTGCTGAACAGTCCGTTCGGTCCCGCGGACGTCTGGAACCACCTGCCGCGCCTGGTGCAGCGGCAGATGATCGACAAGAAGCTGAAGTTCTACGTGATCGACGGCTACGAAGTGGGCAAGCAGACCGGCATGGGCGGGCGCATCAACACCATTATGCAGACCTGCTTCTTCGCCATCAGCGGTGTGCTGCCGCGCGAAGAGGCCATCGCGGCGATCAAGTATTCGATCAAGAAGACCTACGGCAAGCGCGGCGAAAGCGTGGTGCAGAAGAACTACGCAGCGGTGGATGCGGCGCTCGATCATTTGCATGAAGTAAAGGTGCCGGACAAGGTTACGGCGCTGTTCGATCTGCGCCCGGCGGTTCCGGCCGCGGCGCCCGATTTCGTGCAGAAGGTGACCGCGCGCATCGTGGCGGGCGAAGGCGATTCGCTGCCGGTGAGCGCCATGCCGATTGACGGCACCTTCCCCACGGCCACGGCGCAGTGGGAGAAGCGCAACATTGCGCTCGAGATTCCGGTGTGGGACGAGCAGCTTTGTATCCAGTGCGGCAAGTGCGTGCTGGTGTGTCCGCACAGCGTGATCCGCGCCAAAGTGTACGACGATCCGGCGCTGGCCGGCGCCCCGTCCACTTTCAAATCGGTGCCGGCGCGCTGGAAGGACATGAAGGAGCGCAAGTACACCTTGCAGGTGGCACCCGAGGATTGCACCGGCTGTACGCTGTGCGTTCAGGTCTGCCCGGCGAAGAGCAAGAGCGAAGTGAAGCACCGGGCCATCAACATGGCGCCGCAGGCTCCACTGCGGGAACCCGAAGCGGCCAACTGGGATTTCTTCCTCGGGATTCCGGAGACCGATCGCGGATTGCTTTCGGCCTCGCAGGTGAAGGATGTGCAGTTGCTGCAGCCGCTGTTTGAGTTCTCGGGCGCCTGCTCCGGCTGCGGCGAAACGCCGTATTTGAAACTGGCCACACAGCTCTTCGGCGACCGTATGCTGGTGGCCAACGCCACGGGCTGCTCGTCGATTTACGGCGGCAACCTGCCGACCACGCCCTACTGCACCGATCACCAGGGCCGCGGCCCGGCATGGTCGAACTCCCTGTTCGAAGACAACGCCGAGTTCGGCCTGGGCATGCGCCTGGCTTTGGACAAGCAGGGCGAATACGCCCGCGAGTTGCTGGCCAAGCTGGGCTTCGCGATCGGCGAGGAACTGGCCAACGCCATTCTCCACGCCGAGCAGAAGACCGAGGAGCAGATCTTCGCGCAGCGCGATCGCGTGAACCTGCTGAAGGAGAAACTGGCGTCGCTGCACAGCACGCCCGTCGTCCGCGACCTGCTCAGCGTGGCCGATTCGCTGGTGAAGAAGAGCGTCTGGATCGTGGGTGGCGACGGTTGGGCGTACGACATCGGCTACGGCGGCCTGGACCACGTGATCGCTTCGGGACGCAACGTGAACATCCTGGTGCTCGATACGGAAGTTTATTCGAATACCGGTGGGCAGGCTTCGAAGGCTACGCCACGCGGCGCGGTGGCCAAGTTCGCGGCCGGCGGCAAGCCGCAGGGCAAGAAGGACCTGGCGATGATGGCCATGAGCTATGGCAGCGTGTACGTGGCCAAAGTCGCGATGGGCGCGGGCGACATGCACACGGTGAAAGCGTTCCAGGAAGCCGAGGCTTTCGACGGACCGTCGATCATCATCGCTTACAGCCACTGCATCGCGCACGGTTACGACTTGGCGTTCGGCATGGATCAGCAGAAGGCGGCGGTGAATTCGGGCTATTGGCCGCTGTTCCGCTACAACCCCGACCTGAGGGCCGAAGGCAAGAACCCGTTCCAGCTCGATTCGCGGCCGCCCACGCTCCCGCTCAAGCAGTACGTCTATAACGAGACCCGATACACGATGCTGGCGAAGAGCAATCCGGAAGCCGCCGCGGCGCTTCTGGAACTGGCCCAGCAGGATGTCGCGACGCGCTGGAAAACCTACGAGCATATGTCACACCAGCCGGTGAACGGTGAAGAGGTGAAAAAATGATCGACCTCAGTCTGACCATTGACCTGTCCACAACCTACCTGGGACTCAAGCTGAAGAATCCGCTGGTGGCCTCGTCCTCGCCCATGTGCGAGGACGTTGGCAACGTGCGGCGGATCGAAGATGCGGGCGCGGCGGCCGTGGTGCTGCACTCGTTGTTTGAAGAGCAGATCGAGTTGGAATCGGACGACCTGGACCGCTGGATGCGCGAAGGCTCGGAACTTTCGCCCGAGGCTACCTCGCATTTTCCGGAGTTGACCCAAACGGTGATGGGTCCGGAGCGGTACCTGGCGCACATCGCCAAATGCAAGCAGGCCGTGCGCATTCCGGTGATCGCCAGCCTGAACGGCGTCACGACGGGCGGCTGGCTGAAGTATGCGCGGCAGATGGAGCAGGCCGGCGCCGATGCCCTGGAGCTGAACATCTACCACATCGCTGTGAACCCGGAGGAATCGGCCGAGAAGGTGGAGCAGCGCTATGTCGACCTGGTGAAAGCCGTCAGAGCCGAGGTGCGCATTCCAGTGGCCGTGAAGCTGGGGCCGTACTTCAGCTCGATGGCCAACATGGCGCGCAAGCTGGACGCGGCCGGCGCCAACGGGCTGGTGCTGTTCAACCGCTTCTATCAGCCGGATTACGACCTGGAAGCGCTGGAAGTGGTGCCCAACCTGATCCTCAGCAATTCCCACGAGCTGCTGCTGCGGCTGCACTGGATAGCGGTGATCTACGGCAGCATCCATGCCGACCTGGCCCTGACGGGCGGAGTCCACAGCGCGACCGACGTGGTGAAGGCCATGATGGCGGGCGCGCGTGTGGCCATGATGACCTCGGCGCTGTTGAAGCGCGGCATCAGCTACCTGGACACCATCTGCACCGAGTTGCTGGTGTGGATGGGCGAGCATCAGTACGATTCGATCCGCCAGATGCAGGGCAGCATGAGCCGCAACGCGGTGAATCATCCGGCGGCATTTGAGCGCGCCAATTACATGAAGGTGCTCGGCTCGTACATCATGCGGTAGCTGCAGAACCAACTCTGGACGGCCATGAGATACTCCTTCCATGGCCGTTCTGCGATTGTTGGCTGTGACAGCGTCTGCGGCGCTGGCCGCGGCGCAGCAAAGTGTCTCCTTTCCCACAGGCGATGGCGGCCTACTCTACGCCGATCTATACGGCAGCGGCAATCGCGGCGTCGTTCTGGCGCATGGCGGCCGGTTCAACAAAGAAAGCTGGCGCGATCAGGCCAAGGCTCTGGTTGCCGGCGGATTCCAAGTGTTGGCATTCGACTTCCGCGGCGTAGGCCGATCGCATGGCCCGGGCCTGGCCAGTGACGAGCCGCCGTTTGACAAGGACGTACTGGCCGCGGTTCGTTACTTGAAAACGCACGGCGCTACGACGGTGTCCGCGGTCGGCGGCAGTTTCGGCGGAGCGGCGGCCGGCGACGCGGCAATTGAATCGCCCGGCGAGATCGAGCGCATCGTTTTCCTGGGCGCAGCGCCCGATCTCCCCGCAGGCACGTTGCATTCGCGCAGCCTGTTCATTGTCGCGCGCGACGACTCCAACGGCGCCGGGCCACGCCTCCCCGGCATTCGCAAACAATACGAAGCAGCGCCAAAGCCTAAGGAACTGATCGTCCTCGATGGCTCCGCGCACGCGCAGTTGCTCTTCGCGACCGATCACCGCGAACGGATCATGCGAGAAATCCTGCGATTTCTTTCCGCGCCGTAGCGCTATTGCATAATGGCTCGGTGAGAGCTCGCACTTATTTTCTGCTACTGCTGTTTCTGGCGTTACGCGGTTTCGGCAACCTGTCCTTGGGTTGGGGGACGCGGCACATTTCGTCGCGCCTGACCCTGGCGTTCAACCCGCTCGACTACATCGCGGCGCTATTCGATCCGTGGGTCGCTGCGGGGGTCGCGATGTTGATCCTGGCGCTGTTCGCGCGTCTGGCGCTGCTCAGCCTGGCCGACTTGAGCTTCGTGCTACCCATGACCGCCATCGGCTATGTCGTCGCGGCGGTGCTGGGCCGCATTTTTCTGCACGAGGTGGTGACTCCGCAGCGCTGGCTGGCCGTGCTACTGATCTTCGCCGGCGCCGCGCTAGTCGGATCGACTACGCAGAGCACTACGAAGGGCATGGGCACCGCGGCATGACGTGGCTGCTGCTTGTCATCACGATTGCCGCGACCGTCGCCAGCGACCTGCTGCAAAGCTACGAGATGAAGCGCGCCGGAGCGCAGAGCGTGGATGCGCGCGGCTTGCGGCGCCTGGCGGGCGAGATTGCACGGCGGCGATACCTGATCCTCTCGATCGTGTGCCTGGCGTTTTCGTTCTTCGCTTTTATGGCTCTGCTTCAATCGGCGCCGTTGAGTTTCGCGGTGCCGGCCTCCGCGGGCAGCTTTATTGTGGAGACCGTGCTGGCCAAACTCCTGCTGCATGAAACGATCGGTCCGCGGCGCACGGCCGGAGCAGCCCTCGTGGCGGCGGGGATTGTGCTGTTGGCGCAGGGGTGACGCGGGCCGCCCGAACTTTCCTTATAGTGAAGATTCGCTTCTTCGCGGGCGGAACGGGAATAGCGGGACTAAAAGCCCCAGTGCCCAGATCACACCGAACGTGCCGAGCGATCTGCCGGCGAAGATGTCGCCCAAAAGAGAAGAGCGAACCAACCGCGCCAGTTTCAGACATGAAGATGAGGGCGCCGCCCCACGCCAGCCGCTCGTTACTTCGAACCGCTGATTTGCAGGTGGCGAAGGTGTGGCATGACCCATTCCGTCAGGTGGTAGCGATCCTCCACATCGACCACGACGCTCCGGTTGTTTCCCACGGCTGTCGGGTCGGCCAGATCGACCAGCACGGTGAAGGCTCGCTCCTCGCCGGACGGAAGGAGGCGCGCGCGGCCGGTGAAGGTGGCCCAGCCATCAGCGGTTTGCAGGAGACCGATCATGGTGGCCTGGATGGTGATTTTGGTCTTGGGATCAGTGACGCGGAAGGAGCCGGTGGCTCGGTCGGCGCCGGCTGCCTGGCTCACCTGAAAAGCCATCCGCACCGTGGACGCCTCATCCGAACCGGCCGCCAGCGAAACGCCGCGTCGAGCGTGGATGCTCATCGGACGGCTGGGCATATGCGCCGAGCGCAGCAGCGGAGTGCCCCCACGGACGCCCGTGACTTTGCCGTCGCGCAGGGCAAGCTGGCCGTTGACGAACACATGCCGGATTCCTTCCGACGGCAGCGCGGGATTCTCGTAGGTGGCGTGGTCGATGACAGTATTGGGATCGAACACGGTGACATCGGCGCGCATGCCGGGAACCAGGAAGCCGCGGTCGACAATCCCGACGGTGCTGGCGGGAAGGCCGGTCATCTTGCGGATGGCGTCCTCCCATGTGAGCGCGTGCGTCTCGCGAACATAGTGGCCCAGCACGCGAGGAAAGGTCCCCCACGCGCGCGGGTGGCTGCGGGTGTCGAGCGTGGCGCCGCAGTCGCAGGCGATGGCGGTCGAGGGGTTCTGCAGAATCTTGACTAAGTCGTCTTCGCGCCCGAAGCGCAGGATGGCCGGAACGTTTCCTTGTTCGAGAATCTGTACGATGGTCTCGCCCGCCGAAGCGCCGCGAGCGCGCATGATGTCGACGAGTTGCCGCTGCGTCTGGGGCAGGTACACGCCTTCCGCGCCGCCGAAGCGCATGTCGAGCGCCTGCTCGATTTCTTTGGCGATGCGGGCGCGCTGTTCGGGATTCTTGAAGCGTTCGAGCATGGCCACGCGGCCGCCATCCTGCGCCCAGGCTGGGACGGTCAGAGCGCCGAGGCTGGTCTGTCCGGCGAGGTACGGGTAGGCATCGGCCGCGACGTAATGGCCCGCGGCGCCGGACTGCTCCATCCTGCCGATCACCTCGCCCGCGCTGCCTTGCTCGTGCCCCTGCACTTTCATGTGAGTGATCACCGGTACGAGACCGGCGTCGGACGCAATCTCGATGGTCTCGGCGATGCCGGTCCGCGAGCTGAAATTCGTCTCCGGCGTGAGCCGTTCATGGTTCGGAAAGTTGGTGCGCCATGGAGCCGCGACGGAGACTACCTGGACGACTTCGTCGGTATGCGCGAAGTACCCCGGCTTGTAATCGAGGCCGGCGGAGACCCCCCATGCGCCCTGCGTAAGGTTATGTTCGATCAGCGCGCGCATGCGGCTGATCTCTTCCGCGGCCGGGCGCCGGTCCGCCTGTCCGACAATCGATGCCCACACGCTGTTGAATCCTATGTAAGCGCCGGCGTTCACCGCCAGCCCCGCCGAGCTCAGCCCGGAAAGCTGCGCCGCGATATCGGTACTGCCGCCGCCGTCGGGATTCAGGATCTCTGTCGTGACGCCCTGCGTGAGCATATTCTGCGCGGTCGGCAGCGCGGCCGGCACGGCGTGGCTGTGAATGTTGAGGAAGCCGGGCGCGACGTAGAGGCCAGTCACATCGAGATCCAGAGTGGCGTGCTGCGCGGAGAGGTCGCCGACGGCAGCGATGTAACCGTTCTGAATCGCCAGGTCGGCGCGATAGGGCTTGAGGCCCGTGCCATCGAGGATGGTTCCGTGGCGCAGGATCGTATCGTAAGACGCGTTCTTCGCCGGATGGGCGACAATCGCCGCGATGAGCAACAGGACAGCGGCCGCCGCGCTTCTTCGCATAGGGGCGATTGTACACCGCGGCGGCTTCCGGTGAGCATTGCACGCGCAAGGCCGCCTGTGGCACAATCGGCAGATCTGAGCCACACCGATTTCGAACTGGATGGCAACCTGCGGGAACTGGGGCATTTGGTGGAACAGGTGGAGCAATTCTGCCGGGCAGCGGGTTTGGATGGCGAAGCCGCATTCGAGTTGAACCTGGTGCTGGAAGAACTGTTCACGAATGCCGTGCGCCACGGCGGTTGCAAGGGGATGAAGAGGGCGGCGGCGGTGCGGCTGGACGCGCTGGAGCGCGGCGGCGTGGCGCTGGAGTTTCGCGATCGGGGAGCGCCGTTCGATCCGACGGTAGCTCCGCCGCCCGACTTAGCGGCGCCGCTTGCCGAACGGCACGCCGGCGGCCTGGGAATTCATCTGGTGCGCCAGACGATGCGCGATATCGAGTACCGGCGGACCGGCGAATGGAACCGCCTGACCATGCGGCGAGAGGGAAAACACGAGGGGAGAACCATATGATGCAATTGGCAATGGAAACGCGAGATGGTTGGTGTGTGGTGGCGGTGCGTGGGCGCGCCGATGCGGAAGCGGCCGAGGAACTGGAGACGGAACTGTGCGCGGCGGTCGACCAGCACTCGCGCGTGGCCGTGAACTTCTGGTTGCTTTCTTACATTTCGAGCGCGGGCCTGCGGGCCATTCTGCAGGGGGCGCGCGCAGCCGAAACCAAGGGCGTCGAGTTCGTCGTCTGCTCGCCCAGCGACTCCGTGAAAAAAGTGCTGGATATGAGCGGCATGCATCATGTGATGAAGATCCAGGAGGCACTGCCTTGCTGACGATGTTGGAAGAAGTCGTGCTGCTGGCCGTCGACGAGCGCACCGGAAGCCTGCGCTCGACGCGCGAGTTCGGCACGGCTTATGCGCTGGTAGGCGCGGTCTTCTTCGACCTTGCCCTGGCGCGTAAAATTGATACCGGCACCGAAATTATCCACATCATTGACCGCCGGCCCACGAGCAATCCTACACTCGATCGCGTCCTGGAGCGCATGAGCGAGCGCCCGGACTTGAAAACGGTGCGCGACTGGATCGAGGAAATGTTCCTGCAGCGCGACGATCTGGAAGGCGAGGCTCTGGCTTCGCTGATCGCTTCGGGGGTGCTGCGGCACGAGAAATCCAAGCTGCTCTGGATCATCGACGTAGAGCGCTTCCCGCTGGTCAACAACGAGCCGCACCAATTCGTGAAGACGCGCCTGGCCAAGACGATCCTCACCGATGGCATCCCCGATACCCGCGACATCATGCTGGTAAGCGTGGCGGAAGCCTGCGGCCTGCTCGGCTATATCGTCACTGACGCCGAATTGCAAGCGCGCCAGGAACGCATTCGCGTGTTGACCAACCTGGAGACCATCAGCCGCAAAGTGCGCGAGGCGATCCTGGGGTTGGATTCGAGTGCGCGCTCGGCCATGACGCGTGTAGTGTAAAAAGCCGGCCTGATGCGTGCCGTCGGCGGAGAGCCGTCCGTGGAGTGGTAATTTGAAAAGGCATGGCCTCACTTCCCGATCGTTCTTTCGGATTTGCCACGCGCGCGCTGCATGCGGGACAGCGTCCTGATGCCGAGACCGGCGCCCGCGCGGTGCCGATTTACCAGACCACCTCCTATGTTTTCGACGATACCGCGCACGCCGCCGCGCTGTTCAACCTGCAGCGCTTCGGCAATATCTACACGCGGATCATGAATCCCACCACGGCTGCCTTCGAGGAGCGCATGGCGTCATTGGAACGCGGCGTAGGCGGGCTCGCGGTGGGCAGCGGGCAGGCCGCACAGTTTATCGCGATCGCGAGCCTGGTCGAGGCGGGAGATGAGATCGTCGCCGCGCGGACTCTTTACGGCGGCACTTACACGCAACTGGACGTCAGCTTCCGCCGCCTGGGTATTCAAACTACTTTCGTGGATCCGTCCGACCCAGAGAATTATCGCCGCGCCATCACGCCCAAGACACGCCTGCTGTACGGCGAAACTATCGGCAACCCGGGCATGAATGTGCTGGACATTGCCGCGGTGGCCTCCATCGCCCACGAACATAACCTGCCGCTGATGGTGGATAATACGTTCGCTTCGCCCTACTTATGCCGGCCGATCGAGCACGGCGCGGACATCGTGGTGCATTCGGCGACTAAGTTCATCGGCGGGCACGGCACCTCGATCGGCGGAGTCATCGTGGATAGCGGCCGCTTTCCGTGGGGCGCGGGCCGCTTTCCGCAGTTGCTGGAACCGAGCAAAGGCTATCATGGCATCCGCTTCTGGGAAACCTTCGGCGATTTCGCTTATATCATGAAGGCACGCGTCGAGGGCTTGCGCGATTTCGGCCCGGCGCTGAGTCCGTTCAACTCTTTCCTGTTTCTCCAAGGACTGGAGACGCTCAAACTGCGCATGCAGTGCCACTCCGAGAATGCTCTCGCGGTGGCGCGGTTTCTCGAAGGCCACGAGTTAGTCGCCTGGGTCCACTATCCCGGTCTGGAGAGTAGCCCGTCGCACTTGCTGGCCGAGCGCTATTTGCCGCGCGGCACCGGGGGTATCCTGACGTTTGGGATTCGCGGCGGATTGGACGCCGGCCGCCGCTTTATCGAATCGCTGCAGATGATTTCTCACCTGGCCAATGTAGGCGATGCCAAGACATTGGTGATTCATCCGGCATCCACGACGCACCAGCAACTAACTACCGAAGAGAAACTTTCCGGCGGCATTACCGACGACCTGATCCGGCTGTCGGTGGGCCTGGAGGAATTGGACGATATATTATGGGACCTCGATCAGGCCTTGAAGAGCAGCATCTAACCACCTGCGCGGTTTCGTTCGCGGACTCGATCGCCGATGGGGTCGGCGCGAATTCGCCGGTCAACCGCAGTGAATTCGCGACCACCACTTACCAGCGCATGCGCATTCTGGAGCGATACCGGCGGATCGCCATGGTGGGGCTATCTTCGAATCAGTTCCGCCCCAGCCACTACGCCGCCATCTATATGATCTCGGAAGGTTACGAGGTTATTCCCGTCAACCCGCGTGAGGAAGAGATTCTGGGTCGCAAGAGTTATATTTCAGTAAGTGCGATTCCCGGCGGAGTGGATGTGGTCGATATCTTCCGTGAGCCGGAAGCGGTTCCGGCGATTGTGGAAGAAGCTATCGCGGCGGGTGCCAAGGTTGTCTGGATGCAACTCGGGGTCATCCATGAAGAGGCAGCCCGCCGCGCCCGTCAGGCCGGGCTCGAAGTGGTGATGGACCGGTGCATGAAAATCGAGCACGCACGATTCTTCGGCGGCCTGAATACGGTGGGAATGAATACGTCCGTGATCAGCGCGCGCCGGCGGCGTCCGTTCGCCTGACTTACTTCTGCCCGTTGGCGCGGCGGTCGGCGTTACCAACCGCGTTGTTGCTGGCCGCGGCACGCTGCGACTCAATGCGCGCCTGCCGCGCGTCGGCAGCGTCCTTGGCCCGTTCGAAGCGGATCGCTTCCTGCACGCCCGATTCGACCTTGGGCTGCTGCGAGCTTTCCCTCCCAGTAGTTCCGCCCTGCTGTGCGCGTCCTGCTTCAATGGCGGCCTGGCGAGCATCGGCGGCATCTTTGGCTTTCTCGAAACGGATGGCGTCCTGTACACTGCCGTCGCCCTGGGAGTTCGATGGCATCTGTCCGGCAATACCGAGCGTAGCCGCGGCCGAAAGACCGCCTAAAATCGTGAGTTTCAGAACCCGGTTCATGATACCCTCCTGCGGCGGAAGTTTGCAGGTGGCAGTCCAAACCGGCTAAGTCAATCGCAGGCTGATACTTGGCAGCAAACGCCGGGGCACACAAACTACAACGCACCCGAGGTGACAGGTAAATTGTTCACGGGTTGCAGAAGGGCAGGAGAAAGTTACTGTCCGCGGCCTAACAATACCAGGGCTTCGGCCATGCGGTTTACGGCCTTTTCTTCCTGAACGCGGTTGGCATCTGTCCGCCGCAGGTCGGCCAAGGTCGGCGCCATCTCCAGGTGAATCAACTCATGGACGACCGTCAACTCGATATCCGGAAGAATCTCGTTGGGCGCGAGCTTATAATCGACCGGATCTAAAACGCGGATCACGGCGACTTTCTTCGCGAGATCCCAGTGCACGTTGCCCAGAGTCTTAGGTTTTAGTTCGCTGGCCCGCGCCACCAGTACCGATATGTCCCAGTCCTGAAGATTAAGCCTGCGCTGCCAGACCCACAGCCGTTCATTGGCAAAGGCTTGGGCCTGTAACGTGCGTTCGTAGGCCTTCTGGCTGGCGGGAATTGCCGATTGCGACCAGCAAGGGACTCCTGCAGAAAAGACCAAGGCCAATAGAATCATAGACTTGGTGGAAAACCGAGGACGACCACCCCACATACGAAAGACAGTATACCAGTTTTTAAGTGCGAATCGTCACCCCGTTGGGCGTTGTGCGCCGCGACCCGCTCCAACCAGGGATTCAGGGGGTTGCATGAAACCTTACCATAATGGGCGCTTTAACCCTCCCGATTCGTACGGGGTTACGCGGTCCGCGAATGAAAGCTCGGTGGTGCGCGGATTTGCACTCATGCTGTAAGAACTGCTTCTTAGCGCGCCCGGTACTTTCCCGATACGCGGCTTACAAGAACTTACAGGCATGGCACACTGCGTGCCTCCCTACCAGTGGAGTCATTCCGGATACGATCCGGATGGCGCTTAGCAGCGTTAAAAAAGGAACCAATGTCCATGAAACACTTACTTACCAACATTCGCGTGACGCTGGCACTTTCCGCCTTAGTGTTCGTGGCGGGAATAGCTGCCCCCAGGGCGAATGCAGACGAATGGAACAAGCGAACTATACTTACCGTGAACGACACCATCCAGGTGGAAGACGCTGTTCTCCCTCCCGGACAGTATGTAATGAAGCTGATGAATTCGGATTCGAACCGGCATATTGTGCAGATCTTTAATCATAACGAACGGCACATTATTGCCACGGTGCTGGCGTTTCCGAAGGAGCGGCTCACCCCCACCGGCGAGACCGTATTTACTTTCTGGGAGACTCCTGCAGGAGCGCCCCGGGCGATGCGCGATTGGTATTACCCAGGCGATCTGATTGGCCAGGAATTCCCGTACCACCCGGTTCAGGTTCAGCAGCCGGTGCAACAGCAGGCCAAGGTTGTCCAGCCGCCTCCGCCGCCTCCGCCCCAACCTCAGCCTGAAGTGCAGGAGGAGCAGCCTCAGCCCGAAGAGACCCCCGCGCCTCCGGTAGAGGAAGCCCCCGCTCCCGCACCTGAGCAGCCCGCCCCCGCGCCCCCGCCGGCTCTGCCTAAGACCGCCAGCCCGTATCCTCTCGTGGGCTTGTCCGGCTTGGCACTGCTGAGTTTGGGCGGTTTGTTGCTTCTACGCAGGCAATCTGCACGGTAAGTCAGAAATCAAGTGAACTAATAGACCGACTCTGGTGCTAACTATGAAACGGCGCCTGGCAATTCCGACCTTGTTGATTGCCGGCGCCGTTCTTTTATTTTCCGGCTGGCGCGGCCGCTCGCGGCAACAGCCCGATCTCGTGATTCGCAGCGACGTCCGGCTGGTTCTTTTAGATGTAGCTGTGAAGGACCGCGCCGGCAGACTGGTGCCGAACCTCAAAAAAGACAACTTCACGGTTCTGGAAAACGGCAAGCCGCAGCAGATTACTGTTTTTGCCGCCGGCGATGTCCCGGTAACTCTGGGGATCCTGGTGGATGAGAGCCGCAGCATGGCGCCCAAGCGCAACGACGTGCTGACCGCCGCCGGCGATTTGATCCGCACTTCCAACCCCAGGGATGAATTTTTTGTTTTGAACTTCAACGACGATGTTCGGCGCGGGTTGCCCCACGGCGTGCTGTTCTCCGACAATATCGACCAGTTGCGCGCAGCGCTCGATCGCGGCGTGCCTCGCGGCAGGACCGCGCTGAATGACGCAGTGGTTGATGGTATCAACCAGCTTGCTTTGGGCACGCGGGAAAAGAAAGCGCTGGTCTTGATCAGCGACGGAGGAGACAACGCCAGCAAACACACGCGCGCCGAAATGTTCGACCTCGTGGAACGCAGCCAGGTGACGATTTACACCATCGCCCTCGCCGACCCTACCGATCCGGATTGGAATCCCGGAATCCTGAAGCACCTGGCAAATCTCAGCGGCGGCGAGGCGTTCTTTCTGAATGACCTGTCGGGATTGGCGGAGACCTGCCAAGGCATAGCCAAAGAGATCCGCACCCGATACGCCATAGGTTATGCCCCGTCACCCGGTAAAAATGGCGCGCTGCGGCATATCCATGTGCGGGTTGCGGTAGAAGGACGTCCAGGATTAGTGGCACGCACGCGCACGGTATACCGATATGAGGATGAACCCCATGCCGCGAGTAAGTAAGCTGCGGAAAACGATCGCGATCCTGTTGATGCTGGCCGGACTTATCGGTATCGGCATCTGGGCATGGTCACTTCTTCGCGTTTCGCTGTTTCAGAATCGGGCGAATCGCGAATTTGAAAAACAGAAGCAGCAACAGCAACAAAGCCGGACCAGGCCCCCCGCCGCCCCACACTATGCGCCGCCCCTACCACCGCCGGGGACGGTGATTGGCAGACTGGTGATTCCACGCCTGCATCTCCGCGCCGTGGTTCGGGAAGGTACCGATAAGCAAATCCTGGCGGAATCGCTCGGACACGTGATCGGCACGGGATATCCCGGCACTCCCGGCAACGTGGCTATCGCCGGACATCGCGACACTTTGTTCCGCTGTCTGCGGAACATCGCCAAGGACGATATCATCCAATTTCAAACTATCTACGGCGACTACACTTACACCGTGGACAGTACGAGCATCGTAACTCCGCGTGATGTCAAGGTGCTGGATCCCGGCCCTCAGCCTGAGATCACGTTAGTAACTTGTTATCCGTTCTACTATGTCGGCTCGGCGCCGGACCGCTTCATTGTCCACGCCCGGCTGGTTCCATCCGGATCCGCCGGACTTCTCAAAACGGCGCCCGGAGTGCCGGCGTCCATGAATCCGTTCCTGTCCGGCCGCGTCAGATCCCCGGCATGGCGTCGCGCCGGCAGTCCCACCCGCGCGGTTGCCGCCATGCAAAGGTAATGGGGCTCACCGACGGCGGCTCAGCGCTGCGGCACTCCCAGCGCTTGGGGTTATGATACTCAGGACAGGGAGGGACCGCCGCATGAACTGGAATTCGATTTGGCAGTTGGTCCAGGATAAAGCCGCCGCAGTTGGACTGCAGATCCTCGGAGCGCTGGTGCTGTATGTCGTGGGGCGCTGGCTGATCGGCCTGGTGGTCGGCGCCGTCACCCGCATCCTGACGCGCCAGCGCATCGAACCCACCGTGATGCGCTTCGTCGGCAACACGCTGGCGGTTGCCCTGAACGTCACTCTGGTGGTCGCCATCCTGGGCTACTTCGGCGTGCAGACCACTACTTTCGCCGCCCTCATTGCGGCGATGGGACTGGCGATCGGCACGGCCTGGTCGGGCTTACTGGCCAACTTCGCAGCCGGCGCTTTCCTGCTGGTGCTCCGCCCGTTCAAAGTCGGGGATGTGATTGCGGCCGCGGGAATGACCGGCGTGGTCCACGAAATCGGTCTGTTTGTCACCACAATCGATGCGCCGGACAATATCCGGACATTCGTCGGCAATAATAAGATTTTTTCCGATACGATCCAGAACTTCAGCGTCAATCCGCATCGCCGCGTGGACTTGCAGGCTCAGATCTCCGGCGCCGCCGACCCGCGCCTGGCGATCGCCCGCCTGAAAGAGCGCCTGGCGACCATTCCGAACGTCTGCAAGGATCCGGCGCCGGACGTCACCATGCTGACTTTTAGCCCGTTCGGTCCCGTGCTGGCCGTGCGGCCGTTCTGCCACAACGATCATTACTGGCAGGTGTACTTCGATGCAAACATGGCCATCCGCGAGGTGTTGGGCGATGCCGCATTTCCCGGACCGGCCTATCCGATGGCCATTCACGAACACAAGGCCAGCGTGGCGTCGGCTTAAGCCGGCCTAATCTTGAAGGAATGTTGGCGCTTGGGCTACATGATGGGAGCGTGTGGTCGCGACGTTTCACCCGTCGGGATTCGTGACGCCGCTCTGATCGCTGTCTTGTACGGGCCGGGTTAAGGCGTTCCGAAATCGTGGGGCTGGATGTCAACAACTACAACCTCGAAACCGGCGAACTGACGATCAGAGGTGCCAAGAGCCGGAAAGATCGCCTGGGGTACGCCACCAATGGGTCGGCTGACGCATTGAAGGACTGGCTGGTGGTCAGCGGCGACGACCCTGGCCCACTTTTCTTCAACGTGAACAAAGGCGGCAGAATCACCATACGCCGCATGACCGATCAGGCTGTTCTGCACATCCTCAGAAAACGTGCAGATGAAGCCGGTGTCGCGAAGATTTCACCGCACGATCTCCGTCGCTCATTCATTTCGGATTTGCTCGATGCAGGCGCGGACATTTCGACGGCGCAAAAGTCGCCGCGCACGCCAATGCGACGACAACTGCCCGATATGATAGACGCGGGGAGGCGGCGAAGAGGAAAGCGGCGGAATTGTTGCATGTGCCGTATCTGCGGAGGCGACCGAGGGCCTGAGGATGACAAGAGTCAGTTCGCAAAAAGTCCAAGAAACTCCGGGCTGCCGATGAAGCCTTGGCCGACAGTTCCGGGGCCCAGGATCTGGATGCGTGTGGAGTATCCCGCGGTCCCCTGAAATAGCAGGCCCGGACCGCCACTGTTGGCCACCCCCAACCAGAAATTCAGGCCGGCCTGGTCGGGGTCGCGGCTCACCGTCACGTAATAGACCATCCGCACGTAAAGCGCGTTGCTATGATCCGTGCTGAAGCTGCCGGTGCTTTGGAATTCATTGTTGGGTGTGCTCATGGGCGTGGTGTTGCCCGGATACCCGATGATCGTCTCGAAGCACTGGCTCAAACCGCTATTAATGCAGGTCAAGTCGTTCGGTCCAGGCGCACGACCCAGGAGATTCTGGTAAAGGCTGGTTGCGCTGTAATTGCTGCCGATTAATGAATTGAACAGGGTTATCAAGGATTGGCCGGAACGGATGCTTGCCACGGCAGCGGTGTATTGGGCAAAAGTGGGCGGGTTATTGGTGGCAGCTTGGTAAGCGGCCATGACGGCGAAATCGCTGTTGAAGGCCTCCGGGCTGGTCAAAAATGAGTCGGCCATCTGCCCTAAAACGGCTCCACCGGCTCCCGTCCAGAATGTAAAGCCAGCAGCGTCAGGATCACGCCCAAGAAGTTGTTCGTAGAGGGCATACACTTGGCGATAGGTTTGGCTGTCTCCGGAACCGGCCTCGGTGACCGCGTAGCTGGCTGTCGTACTGCCGCTGGCTACCGTGATGGTGTAGTTCTGTGGAAGCGTGTGGGTGTTGTTCAGGAGCACGTAGGAGACCGTACCGATCCCGCTGCCAGTCGCGCCTGATGTGATCCGCAAAAACTCGGGGTTCGAGGATGTGGCTGTCCAGGCTCCGCAGGAAGCGTTGGGCGTCACGGTGAACGATTCGGGCGCTTCCGGAGCGACACCACAGTTAGGCTGACCGGAGTTATTGGGACAGGTTTCTACCGTTGATGTTCCGGTGGGCGGCAGACTGGCGGGGGCCGGAATCACAGTGAGCGTGCAGGGGATCGCTCCTTGAACCGGGGTATTGAACGTTAGTGTGAAGGTAGGGTCGTTGGGACTGTTCGCAAGAAGCCCGATGCAGTATTGGCCTGCAGCGAGATTACCGGCAGAAATCGTGCCGCTGAAACTGTCGTCATCGTTTAGCGTCACGCTGGAGCTATTGCATGTACCAACGACACCCTCGGAGAACAGATAGGATGCCCCCGAGGCCGCGCCAGTTACGGAGGCGGTAGCGCTAAATGCTCCTCCCGGCCAGTAGAACAAGTAATAATCTCCCGATCCCTCACCCGAAATTGTTCCGCTGACGCTGGCTACCGGAGAACCGCTGAAGAGAAACACAGGTGCGGCGGGTTGTCCGCCCTGGACGCCATTGAGGGTTTGCGCCCACGTACCCGGTTTGTTCTGGACGTACGCCAAACTGCCACTCGACCCGGTGTATTGGAAGCCGTAGAGGTCGAAGGCGTACCCAGGGTCGCCTGGGTCATTAGAGGCGGTAATGAGATCACCATTATTGCAGCCGGAGCTTGAGCAGCCTATCACGTGCCAGCTATCAATTGCACCGCTGGAGTTGGTCCCCAGTTCCAGAAAGTTGAGCTGGTTGCCGCTGGCGCTGGAAAACGTGTGGACACCATCAGTTATGGACCACTCAACAGGCAAGACCGCGTCGCTGCCGGGCAATCCCGAGTCCCCGGAGAAGTTGACCGGCAACGGAGATGCGAATGTAAGCGAAGCAGAAACGGAATTCGCTGTCGTTACGCCGGGTGATCCGAAGAAAGTGGTGTAGTTCTTGCCGGCATAGTTGTATGTGATTGTGGCCGGAGTTATCTCGACAAACCAAAAAGGTTGGCTGTAACCCGCCGCGGCCCCTCCGACAGGGCCGTTGAAGTGGACCACGGACATTATGAGAGAATCTGGCGGACCAATTGTGATGCTGGCCGCAGTGACGATCCCGGTCACTTCGTCAAGCAGTATCGTCCCCTGGATAGCAGCCCCGTCCGCCAACGAGCCTGTGATCTGGAAAGTGGTGGTAGTTGTTGTATGAGCAGTTGGCTCAGCGGTAATGCTCTGTGCGCAGCTTCCGGTAGTGTCGCCGGCACAGTTTGCGTTTGGTGGAGCAATTGGAGCCAACTGTAGCCCGGATGTCGATCCGTTGCAGAGAGCAAAACCAGAAGTAGTCGAGTCGTAATTATTGCTGCAAAGCGCGCCCCCATTGTACCCAATTAACGAGCTTACTGGAAACTCTAGGCCGAGTTCTGGATATACAAATATGGGGGTCACCGCCGAGGTTCCCAAGACATCAAAAGCAGCTTCACCACTGTCAAAATACCAAATGGCAAAACCGCCTGTACCTCCTGCCGGACCCAGTACCATGAAATACTGGGCACCGCCGGTGAGTGTCACACCCGAAATGCCGGTTTTGGAGGACAAAGGACAGCAGGTGAAGGGAAGAGCGCTGGTGGACAGGTCCCATGACGCGCCGGCAACCTGCGTACCGGGCGCGCCAGAGTTATTCGTCCAAATGCTGACGGAGAACGACGCGGGGAGCACAGAAGACGGTGGGGTAAGAACGCCTCCAGAGTTGGTGCCGCAAACAGGATTACAACTAGCAACGCCCAGATCGATTTGGGTCACGGAGATGTTTCCGCTGCCGGCGACTGTAAAAGGCATGGAAACCGTCTGGCCTAGTGGGTAATAGCCAGCAGTGTAGATGCTGCCGACGTTGTAAGTCCCTAGATTGCTGAATAGTGTGACAGTATTATTCTGAGCGGCGGACGGCTGGACACGCACGACAAAGACGATCAGGGGTATTATTAACTGGATTGCCCAACGGAGCCGTGAGGCTGTCATTTTCGCAAACCCTCCCATTTTTGGCGTTTGAGTAAGTCGAGCAGAGTGATCCGGGATGTCCATTTTGACTGGAGTTTCCATTTGTGAACCTCGCTGGTTATCGAACCGACACACTACGGTCGTCATAACTTCACGCCTTTCGCCGTTCCACCTGACCACCCACACCCACTGGCCGCGACAGGCCGCGATTCGATGGCCAGCGACGTAGCGCGCATCACCGCTTCTAGACTGAACAAAAGGATTATAGATCTCATTCTCTAGTGTTGACGAGCTATTTTGTGCCTCAGGATCCCAATTGTGCTGTAGCATATAGTACTTCTAGTGCTATCCGCCGCCGGTTCGAGGAACAGCCACAGGCGAGGGAGTAATTTCTGCCCGGGTCTCCACGCTCCGGCTAATTGGCAAACAATCCCTGGAATTCGCTGACTACCGATAAACCCCTGTCTCGCCGTGTCTGGACCGAGGATCTGAATCCGCGTCGGATGCCCCGCGGCTCCCTGGAACAGCAGGCCTGCACCCGCGCTATTCGCCACACCGAGCCAGAAGTCATATCCCGCCGTGTCCAGATCGCGGTTGAGAATGGTGTAGAACAACATGACGATGTAGAGGCCGTTGATGTGATCCCCAGAGCAGGGAGTCGTACTGGCCGAACAGACCGGCGCTGAAGCGTCTACCACCGATACATCTTTGGGCTGCACGCGCCAAAACCGTCGAGGTGCCGGAAGCAGTATGGGCAAAGAGCGTTGCGCCCTGGTTGTTGTTTGGGCCGATTTCCATCCACTGGCCAGCCAGCGAGTCGTGACTATCTGTACCGAGGCGCTTCCAAAATTGATAAACAGGATTGTAGGTTCAGCCGCAGTGCCTTGCGCTGAAACCTCGGCTCCAATTGGTGTAGAGCGTCAGCGGTTGACCTACTGAAACTGCTAGCGTCTCCTAAGAAACCTGAATTATGCACAGACGGGGTCTCGCCTGCGCCGCATTTGACGCGGTGAAGTTGATCCCTACCCGTCTGATCTCCCTTCACTGTTTCGCATTGTTTTCCATCTGGTTGGATTAATTGG